>Ga0182007_10000692_pt1 | contig 19235 bp, 17 predicted proteins | sample Sormic07211113_1_FD_123023 | JGI IMG/M metagenome (GOLD analysis project Ga0182007, IMG submission 123023) | Rhizosphere microbial communities from Sorghum bicolor, Mead, Nebraska, USA - 072115-113_1 MetaG | ecosystem: Host-associated > Plants > Roots > Rhizosphere | place: USA: Nebraska... | reverse complement strand
GGGGTGGGAAGTAACTATGGTGCTCCGCGTCAGACGGCGGCCCGCAGGCGCGGCGGCGGACGCGACAGCCGGGGCAGTCGTCGGCGCGAACCCAGCACCTCGTCGATGTCGGCGCGCGCGCCGTCGATCAACAGGATGATGGCTTGCTCGGCCCGCGCCGGATCGCGCGCGATCACGGCGTCGAGCACGGCACGGTGCATCGGCAGGGACTGCGCCGGGCCGTCTTTCTTGATGGTCGAGATCTCGAAGCTGGTGCGCAGCAGCGCGTGCAGCGCCTTGCTCATCTGTGCCAGCATCCGGTTGCGGGCGCTGCGCAGCAGGCCGTTGTGGAAACGCAGGTCGAAGCTGACGTAGTCGCCGCCGAATTCCACGGCGTGCTTCATGCCGGCATAGGCGGCCTCGATCTCTTCGATGTCCTCGGCCGTTGCGCGCTCGGCCGCCAGCCGCACCGCGGCCGGCTCGACCGCGCGCCGCAGGTCCTGCAGGTCGCGCAGGAACTCGGGCGTGAGGCCGGCCCGCGCCTGCCAGGTGATCACGTCGGGATCGAACCAGTTCCAGTCCTCGTCGGGCAGCACCCGGGTACCGACCTTGGGGCCGGTGATGATCAGGCCCTTGGCCACCAGCGACTTCACGGCCTCGCGCACCACCGTGCGGCTGACGCCGAAAGCTTCGCACAGCTGGGGCTCGGCCGGCATCGGCGTGCCGACTGCGTAGCGGCGCGAGACGATCGCCTCGCCGAGCAGGTCCAGCGTGCGGCCATGGGTGTTCTTGGCCATCGCGATCGGCTCAGGCGTCGACCGGGGTCAACAGCGGCCGGCCCGTGAAATGGGCGTGCAGGTTGTCGAAGGTGAGCTGGCCCATCGCCTCGCGCGTCTGCTTCGTTCCGCTGCCGATGTGCGGCGTCAGCACCACGTTGGGCAGCGTGCGCAGGGCTTCCGGCACGTTCGGCTCGTTGGCGAAGACATCGAGCCCGGCACCGGCGATGGTGCCGTGGCGCAGCGCATCGATCAGTGCGGCTTCGTCGACCACGCTGCCGCGCGCGACGTTCACGAGGTAGCCATCGGGGCCGAGCGCCTGGAGCACGCGGGCATCGATCAGGCCCTTGGTGGCGGCGCCGCCGGGCGTGATCACGACCAGGAAGTCGACCGCCGCGGCCAGCGAGACCGGGTCGGGGTGGTAGGCATAAGGGACACCGGCACGCGGCGAGCGCGAGGTGTAGGCCACCTCCATCTTGAAGGCCAGCGCGCGCTCGGCGATCGCCTGGCCGATGCGGCCCATGCCGACCAGGCCGAGCCGGCCGCCCGTGACCTTGCGGCTCAACGCGATCGGGCCGTGGGTCCATTCGTTGGCGCGCACGAAGCGGTCGGCCTGCGGGATGCGGCGCGCGGCCGCGATCAGCAGGCCGATGGCGAGGTCGGCCACATCGTCGTTGAGGACCGCCGGCGTGTTGGTGACCGGCACGCCGCGCGCGTGCGCGGCCGGGACGTCGATGCCGTCGTAGCCGACGCCGAAGACCGAGATCATTTCCAGCGCCGGCATTTGCGCGATCAGTTCGCGCGGGACCTTGGCCTCGCCGTTGGCGACCACGCCGCGGATGCGCGGCGCCACGGCGGCGAAGGCGGCCGGGTCGCTGACGTGGATGCGGTCGTGCAGCGTGTAGTGCTGACGCAGCTGGTCGAGCAGGAAGGGCATCAGCGGCGCGACGAGCAGCAGCTCGGGCCGGTCGGTGGCGCTGCTCATTGGAAAACCTCCGTGCTTCGCACTGCGGTGCGAGCCCCCTTCGGAACGGCCGGGCGGGGGCTCATACCTTGATCCCCAGCTTCTGCACCAGCTGCTTGAAATAGTCGTGGTCGCGCTGCATCGCCTGGCCGAAGGCCTCGGCGTCGAGGTAGGCGAAGCCGAGGTTGAGCTTGTCGAGCTGCTCGCGCAGCAGCGGCTCGTCGGCGCCCTTGCGGGCCATGGTGCGCAGCACCGTCGAGATCTCGGCAGGCGTGGCCTTGTGCACCGCCAGCCCGCGCCAGGTGCCGATCGAGAGGTCGATCTTGCGCTCCTTGAGCGTAGGCACCTTGTCGAAGGCCTTCAGGCGCTGGTCGGCCATCACCGCAAGCATCTTGAGCTTGCCGGCCTGCACGTGGACCGCGACTTCGCCGGGACTCACGGCCACCGCGTCGATGTGGCCGCCGAGCAGCGCCACCACGCCGGGTGCCGCGCCCTGGTAGGGCACATGGTTGAACTTGACGCCGGTCTTGTCCTCGAGGCCCGCGGCGGCCAGGTGCCAGATCGATCCGTTGCCGGAATTGCCGACCTTCATCTCGCCGGGCTTGGCCTTGGCGGCGGCGAGGAATTCCTCGATCGTGTTCCAGGGCGCGTCGGACTGCACCGTGATCGCGGCCGGGTCGGCGTTGAGGCGCGCGATCGGCTGGAAGTCGGCGTAGGTGAACTTCGAAAGGCCGAGGTGCGGCAGGATCACGAGTTCGGCGATGACGACGCTGACCTTGTAGCCGTCGGGCTTGCCGTTGAGCACGTCGCTCATGCCGACGACGCCGCTTGCGCCGGGCCGGTCGTTGACGACCAGCGGCTGCGGGAAGTGCTTTTTCGCGGCTTCCGCGAAGGCGCGCGCCAGCGCGTCGGTCCCGCCGCCGGCGGAGGCCGGCACCACGAGTTCGACCGGCTTGGTCGGGTAGTCTTCGGCCTGCACGGGCAGCACCCAGGGCAGCAAGGCTGCGGCACCGAGGCCCTGCAGCAACTGCCGGCGCCCCGCGTTCGATGAATGGGCCATGAATCGTCTCCTGCGGAGCCCGCCGCGGAGCCCTCGATTCAAATCATATGATGATTGACTTCGACGGCCGGCAGGAGAAACCCTGATCGGCTGCGATCAGCCGGCGGCCATTGCCCGCCGCACGAAACGCCCCGCGCGCGCACCGGTGGCGCGCCCCTCGGCCGTGTAGCTCAACACGCCGTTGACCCAGACCCGTTCGATGCCTTCGCTGAACTGGCGCGGCTGCTCGAAGGTCGCGCCGTCCTTCACGCGCAGCGGATCGAAGACCACCACGTCGGCCATGTGGCCGGCTTTCAGCAGGCCGCGGCCGTCGATGCGAAAGCGCGCCGCCGACAGGCCCGTCATCTTGTGGACCGCCTCTTCGAGCCGCAGCAGGCCCTTCTCGCGCCAGTAGCTGGCCAGCACGCGCGGGAACGCACCCCACAGCCGCGGATGCGGCCGTTCGTCGTTCGGCAGGCCGTCGGAGCCGATCATCGAGAGCGGATGCGCCATCACGCGCTGCACGTCGTCCTCCCGCATCTGGAAGTAGCAGGCATTGCCGGGCTTCAGGCGCCGGGCCGCCTCCTGCTGCGTGACGCCCCACTCCGCCGCGATGTTGGCCAGATAGCGGCCGCCGACCTCGGGGTGCGGCTGGCTGCCGGTGATCAGGATGTCGATGATGCCGTCGACCAGGTCCTCGCGCAGCACGGTCGAGCCGGCCGTGTAGGGATAGACGTCCATGCCGATCTCCTGGCCTTGCGCCAGCGCTTCGATGAGCGGCAGCGTCTCGCGGGTGCGGCCCCAGTTGGCGGGTCCGGCGCATTTGTGGTGCGAGATCACGAGCGGCAGTCCCGACTGCCGCGCAGTCAGCGCGGCCTCCTGCAGCGCCGGCAGGATGCCGGCCAGTTCGTCGCGGATGTGGGTGGCGTAGACACCGCCGTTGCGCGCCGCCACGCTGGCGACCGCGACCAGTTCGTCGACGTCGGCGGCGAACGCCTCTTCGTAGAACACGCCCGACGACAGGCCCAGTGCGCCGGCGTCCATCGCCTCCTGCATGTCGGCCGCCATGGCCGCGCGCTCGGCCGCGTTGGCGGCCCGGTCGAGCACCGGCATGTGGCGCATCCGCAGCGCGGTATGGCCCAGCAGCGCAGCCACGTTGACCGCCGGCCGCGCCGCGTTCACCGCTTCGGCATAGGCGCGCATCGTGGCGTGGCGGAACTGGCCCCGGCCCAGCAGCGACAACGGTGCCGGCGGCGTGTCGGTCACCATCGGCGCGAGCGAGATGCCGCAGTTGCCGACGATCACGGTGGTCACGCCCTGCGAGATCTTCGGCAGCATGTCGGCCTTCTCGATCGCGGCCGAGTCGTCGTGCGTATGGACGTCGATGAAGCCGGGCGCGACCACCAGGCCGGTGCAATCGATCTCGTCGATGGGGCCCAGCGCGCGCAGGCTGGCGAGCAGATCGGTGGATGTCCGGCCAGGCGCCGCCACCGACACGATGCGCTCGCCGGCGAGCAGCACGTCGCCCTGCCATCCCGGGCTGTCGCTGCCATCGACGACCGTGCCGCCCCTGAGCAGCGTCGCGTGGCCGGGTCCCGTGGCGCCGGTGTCCGGGATGGTCATCGTTCGTCCTCGAATGTCTCCGACGCGCCCGAATACTCGGCGCTGTCGAAGCCGTGCTTGTGCAGCAGCTGCTTGAATTGCTGAAGGCCGCGCGTCGCGACCGGCCCCAGCTTCTGCGCCAGCCGCACCATCAGGATCTCGATCACCACCAGGTGCGCCAGATAGGCTTCGGTGCCGACCCGCATCACCGCGTCCTGCGGCACCGAGACCGCGAGCACCAGGTCGGCGATCTCGGCCAGCTGGGTGCCCGGCTGGGTCAGCGCCACCACGGTGGCGCCTTGCGAGCGCGCAAAACGCGCGGCCTCGAGCGTGTAGGGCATGCGGCCGACGTGCGAGATCACGAAGGCCACGCCATCGGGCCCCAGCGTGCTGGCCGAGACCAGCTGCTGGTGGGCGTCGAAGATCGCGTTGGCGGTGCAGCCCAGCCTGAACAGCCGGCTCTGCAACTCGTTCGCCATGAAGGTCGACGCCGCGCCCACCGAGTAGCAGTCGATGCGCCGGGCCTCGGCAAGGCGGCTCGCGACCTTGTCGAGCACCTCGACGTCGATGCGGCGGCCCAGCTCGGTCAGCGAGGACACGGCGGCGTGGACGATCTTGCTCGCCACGTCGCCCGCGCTGTCCTCGGCCAGCACGCTGCGGTGCAGGTAGGAGCCCGTGACGGCCAGGTCCTGGGCCAGCGCCAGCATGAACTCGCGCACCGACTCGAAGCCGAAGCTGCGGCAGGTCCGGACGATGGTCGGCATCGACACGCCGGCCTGCTGCGCGAGCTGCTCGACCGTGGCGGCCACCGCCGCGCGCGGGTCCTCCAGCACGCACTGCACCACGCTGCGCTGCGCTGCCGGCAGCAGCGCCATGCGCTCGCGCAGGCGCTGCAGGAGATGAACGGAAGGGTTGTGCATGTCGGCCCTCAGAAGCGCGTGCTGATGGCGCCGCTGACCGCCAGGTCGTCGTCGACCAGCGCGAGCCAGCGCCACTTGTCGAAGGTGGTGCATGGGTGCGAGATGCCCAGCGCGACGCGATCGCCGACCTGCGGCACCGTGCCCGGGGCATCGAAGCGCAGGTAGGCATGCTGGTCGTTGAGCGCGCTGATCGTCCAGCCGGGCGGCGCATCGGCCGCCACGCGGGCGCCGCGCGGCGCATGCCGCACCGGCACCGGCAGCTCCAGGTCGTAGGAGATGTCGCGGCGGCCGCAGGTCAGCAGCGCCAGCCCGGGCTCGGGCACCGACTGCACCATCGCCCAGACCTCCAGCGCCGCGCGCAGCGAGGCGTCCAGCCCTTCGCGCTGCTCCACCTGCCTCAGGAAGCGGGCGTAGTTGCCGTTGTCGTGCGTGACATAGCAGCCCGAGCGCAGCACGCCGAGCACCGGGCGCGACAGCCCCTGTGCTCGCAGCAGCGGCACGACCAGGTCGAACACCGCGGAGCCGCCGGCCGTGAGCATCACGCTGTCGTCGCCGAACAGGTTCTGCGCATCGCAGCAGCGCGCGACTTCGAGCACGCGCTGCACCAGCGCCGTGACTTCACGCGCGTCGTGCTCGCTGTCGCAACGGGCGAGGCCGCCTTCGTAGCATTCGATGCCGCCGAGGTGCACGGCCGGCGAGCGCGAGATCGCGGCAGCCAGTGCGAGCGCTTCTTCGAGCGTGCGGCAGCCGGTGCGCTGGCCGGGAATACCGATCTCCAGCAGCACGTCGAAGCGCCGCGGGCTTTGCCGGCGCCGTGCCCAGTCCTCGATCACCGCCAGCTGCGCCAGCGAATCGACCAGGAACCAGACCCGCAGGTCGCCGTGCCCGGCCAGCAGCACGTCGAGGCCGTCGAGATCGGCATCGGCGAGCACCTGGTTGGCGATGATGGCCCGCCGCGCGCCCGCTTCGACGCCCACGGCGAGCTGGAAGATGGTCGCGAAGGTGAGGCCCCAGGCGCCGCCGGCCAGCTGCTGCGCGAACAGCTCGGGCGACATGGTGGTCTTGCCGTGCGGCGCCAGGGTCACGCCCTTGCGGCGGGCGTAGTCCTGCATCCAGGCGATGTTGTGCGCCAGCGCCGAGCGGCGGATGACGGCCAGCGGATAGGCCAGGTCATCGGCCAGCACGTTCCAGCCCTTCTGGCCGATGTCGGCGGCCCGGCATGGCGCGGCGCCCAGCGGATAGCTCTTGCTTCGGTGGTCGAGGATCAGCTCTTCAGTCATGTTCGTTCCGTTTGGTGCTTCGTGTGCCGCCAGCGTACTCAAAGATCGTTGCGCCAGCAGGCGTGCCAGTGGCCGGGCTGCACTTCGCGCAGCTGCATGTCGGCGCTGGCGCAGCGTTCCTCGGCCAGCGGGCAGCGGGTGCGGAACACGCAGCCCGAGGGCGGTTTCGCCGGGCTCGGCAGGTCGCCCTGCAGCAGCGGGACCACGCGCCGCTGGGCCGGGTCGGGGATCGGTGCCGCCGCCAGCAGCGCGCGCGTGTAGGGATGTTGCGGGCTGGCATAGAGCGCTTGCGTCGGCGCGATCTCCATCACCCGGCCGAGATACAGCACCACCACGCGATCGCACAGGTACTCGACCACGTCCAGGTCGTGCGAGATGAAGAGCAGCGTGAGCCCGAGCTGCTCCTTCAGTTCGCCCAGCAGGTTCACCACCTGGGCCTGGATCGAGACGTCGAGCGCCGACAGCGGCTCGTCGGCGACGATGAACTGCGGCTCGACCGCGAGCGCGCGGGCGATGCCGATGCGCTGGCGCTGCCCGCCGGAGAACTCGTGCGGGAATCGCTCGGCGTGTTCGGGGCGCAGGCCCACCTGCTGGAGCAGCTGCTCGATGCGCGGCTTGCGCGCCGCCCCCTTGGCCAGCCCGTGCGTGTCGAGCGCCTCGGCCAGCACCTCGCGGATGCGCATGCGCGGGTTGAGGCTCGCGTAGGGATCCTGGAAGATGATCTGCACCTTGGAGCGCAGGGGGCGGAACTGCGACTGCGACAGCTGCGCCAGGTCTTGCGGCGGCGCATCCGAGCCCTGCGCCTGGTAGGACATCGCACCGCCGGTCGGATCGACCAGCCGCGTCAGCAGGCGCCCGATGGTGCTCTTGCCCGAACCCGATTCGCCGACCAGCCCGAGCGTCTCGCCCTTGCGGATGTCGAAGCTCACGTCGTCGACCGCGCGCACCGGATGGCTGCCCTTGCCGAAGTACTTCTTCAGGTTGCGGATCTCGAGCAGGTTCTCGCTCGCCAATGTTGCGCTCGTCATGCGGCCAACTCCTCGGTGAATCCGATGCAGCGCACCCGGCGATCGCCGCCGCTGGCATCGAGCATCGGCATGCGGGCGTCGCAGGCTTCGCGGCGGTGCGTGCAGCGCGGCGCGAAGGCGCAGCCGGGCGGCGGCGCGAAGGGGCTCGACACCTGGCCGGGAATGGCGACCAGCTGGGGGCGCCGGCCGGGCAGCACCGGCGAGGCGCGCCGCCGCGCCACGCCCGGCAGGCAGGCCAGCAGGCCGCGCGTATAGGGATGCGCGGGCCGGGCGAACAGGTCGTGCACCGGCGCCGACTCGACGATCCGGCCCGCATACATCACGGCCACCGCGTCGGCGTACTGCGCGACCACGCCGAGGTTGTGGGTGACGAACAGCATGCTCATGCCGGTCTCCTTCTGCAGCCGGCCCATCAGCGCCAGGATCTGCGCCTGGATCGTGACGTCGAGCGCGGTGGTCGGCTCGTCGGCGATCAGCAGGGTCGGGTTGCAGGCCATCGCGAGCGCGATCATCACGCGCTGGCGCATGCCGCCCGAAAGCTGGTGCGGGTACTCGTTGACCCGCTGCGCCGCGGCCGGGATCTCGACCAGTTCGAGCATGCGCTGCGCATGGGCGTGCGCAGCCTTGCGGTCGAGCTTCAGGTGCAGCCGGACCGATTCGGCGATCTGCTCGCCGATGGTCAGCACCGGGTTCAGGCTGGTCATCGGCTCCTGGAAGATCATTCCGAGCTCGTTGCCGCGCAGCGCGCGCTTTTCGGACTCGGGCAGGTCGAGCAGGTTGACGCGCCGGCCGTCGCGCCGCACGAACCAGGCCTGGCCCTCGACCTGCGCATGCGAGGTCTTGGCATGCAAGCCCATCAGCGTGAGGCTGGTGACGGATTTGCCGGAACCCGATTCGCCGACCAGCGCCAGCGTCTCGCCTGGACGGATCGCGAACGAGACATCGGCCACGCTCTGGATGCGGCCGGCCTCGGTGGCGAAGGAGGTCGACAGGCCCTGCACTTCGAGGCGGGGCGTTGCGGATGCGATCGCGTTCATGCGGCCTTCCTCAGCTTCGGGTCGAGCAGGTCGCGCACGCCGTCGCCCAGCATCTGCAGCGACAGCGCCGTCAGCACGATGGCCAGGCCGGGACAGAAGATGGTCCAGAAGGCGCGGTCGGCATAGTCGAGGCTGCCCGCGATCATCGTGCCCCAGGTCGGGATGTCGGGCGGCACGCCGACGCCGAGGAACGACAGTCCTGCCTCGGCCAGGATCGCGTAGGCGAAGATGAAAGTCACCTGCACCAGGATCGGCGACATCAGGTTCGGCAGGATGTGCTTGCAGAGGATCTTCGGGGTGCGCACGCCGAGCGCGCGCGCCGCGTCGACGAACAGCAGCTCGCGCAGCACCAGCGTGGTGGCGCGCACCACGCGGGCGACGCGCGGCGTGTAGACGATCACCAGCGCCAACATCACGTTCCAAAGCGAGACGCCGAGGATCGACACCAGCGCGATGCCCAGCAGGATGTCGGGGAAGGACATCATGGCGTCGACCACGCGCATCAGCGGCGCGTCGAGCCGGCGGAAGAAGCCCGCGAGCATGCCCATCAAGGTGCCGAACAACACCGCGCCGGCGGCCGTCACGACGCCGATCAGCAGCGAGTAGCGCGCGCCGTGCACGATGCGCAGCATCACGTCGCGGCCCAGCTCGTCGGTGCCGGCCCAGTGTTCGAGCGAAGGCGCATGCAGGCGCTGGCCGATCTCGATGGCGCCGGGGTCGGCGTCCGACAGCAGCGGGTAGAGCACCGCGACACCGGTCACCAGCAGCAGCACCAGGGCCGCCGCCAGCACGATCTTGCGCCCGAACAGGCGCCGCGCCACCGGCATCGCGCTGTTCCAGAGGGAAACGATTGCGGCTCTCATTTTCCCTCCAGCCGGATGCGCGGATCGACCAGCGTGTAGATGAAGTCGACGCCGAGGTTGATGAACACGTAGATGGCGGCGATGACCAGCAGCGTGCCCTGGATCACCGGATAGTCGCGCCGCAGCACCGCGCGCACCACCAGGTTGCCGACGCCGGGCAGGTTGAAGACCGTCTCGGTCACGACCGTGCCGCCGATCATCAGCGCCAGCGTGAGGCCGAGCACCGTGACGATCGGCACCAGCGCGTTGCGCAGCACGTGCTTGACCATGATCACCCGCTCGGGCAGCCCCTTGGCCCGGGCCGTGCGCACATAGTCCTCGCCGAGGATGTCGAGCATCGAGGCGCGAGTGAAGCGGATGATCAAGGCCGAATTCAGCAGGCCCAGCACCAGCGCCGGCAGCAGCAGGTGCTGCAGGCGCTCGCCGAATGACGCGCTCGGGTCGCCGTAGCCCGAGGCCGGGAACCAGCCGAGCCTGACGGCGAAGAACTGGATCAGGATCAGGCCGAGCCAGAAGCTCGGGATGCTGGCGCCGAGCATCGCGACGCTGCTCACGGCCTGGTCGGCCGCGCTGCCGCGCCAGATCGCCGCCGACATGCCGGCCGGGATGCCGATCAGCGCCGCGATGCCGACCGCGAACAGGGCCAGGAACAAGGTCGGCTCGGCGCGCTCGAGCAGCGCCTGCGAGACCGGCCGCTGCAGGAACAGCGACTGCCCGAGGTTGCCCTGCAGCAGCTCGCCGACCCACAGCACGAACTGCGTCGGCAGCGGCTTGTCGAGGCCGTACTGGATGCGGGCCTGGGCGATGTCGGCCGTCGTGGCCTGGTCGCCGAGCAGCAGGGCGACCGGATCGCCGGAAGCCAGCCGGGTCAGCGCGAAGACGAGCACCGCGACGATGGCGAGCACCACCACGGCCCCCGCCAGGCGGGTCAGCAGAAAGCGCAGCATGGGGCGTTCCGTTCCGGCCTACTTGGCGAGGCCGGTGTTCCAGAAGAACGGCCAGATGGCGGGCGTGTAGCCCTCGAGCTTGGCCGAGCGCGCCGACAGTCCGTTGAACTTGCCGACCTCGATGAATGGCACTTCGTCATACACCGTCTGCTGCACCGTGCCCCACAAGGCGCCGCGCTTGGCACTGTCGGTCTCCTGGTTGAAGGCCTTGAGGCTGGACTTCTTCGCCGCCGAATCCCACCAGCCCGGCGCGTCGTCGCCGAGCTGCGGCGGCGACAGCATCGGTTCCGGGAACAGGCCCGAATGGGTGAAGTAGACGTCCCACAGCTTCGGGTCGTTGCGCCGCTGCACCAGGGTCGCCCAGTCGACCACCTGCAGGTCGGTCTTGAAGCCGGCCTTCTTGAGCTGCTCGGACATCACCAGCGCCATGTTGTAGTGGAACTCGTACTGCCGGCTGGCCATGATGCGGATCGGCTGGCCGTTGTAGCCGGCCTTGGCCGCGGCCTCCTTGGCGGCCTGCGGATTGCGCGTGTTGTAGACGTTGCTGCCGGTCGCCGCGTAGTACGGCGTGCCCTTCGGGAAGAAGTTCGGCTCGACCACGAAGAAGCGGTTGTCCCCGAAGCCGGCCGCCATCAGCTCGCCCTGCCCGACCGCGGTCTGCACGGCGCGTCGCAGCGGCTGCGAGGTCAGCACGCCCTCCTTGGTGTTGAACACGATGTAGGGGAAGCCGAAGTTCTTCGTGACGATCGGCACCACCGCCGGCGCGCCCTTCTCGATCCGGCCGATGGCCTCGACCGGCAGCAGGTCGGCGTACTGGAACTGGCCCGACAGCGAGCCTTCGACGCGGGTGTTGGCATTCGGCACCGGCACGAAGCGCAGTTCGTCGAGCACGGCTTCGCGGCGCCCGGCATAGCCGCTCGGTGCTTCCTTGCGCGCGCTGTAGCCGTCGAAGCGGGTCAGCACCGTGAACTGGTCGGGCCGGCGCTCCTTGAACTTGTACGGGCCGGTGCCGATGAAGTCCTTGAGCTGCGGCGCGATGCTCTCCTTGGCCATGATGGCCGCCATGCCGCTCGGCAGCGCGAGCTGGGCCAGCAGCGGCGCATACGGGTTCTTGAGCTTCAGCTCGACGCCGAGCGGGCCCTTGGCGCTCAGCGACTCGACTTCCTTGGCGACCGACTTGCCGCGCGGCGAGAGTTCCATCCAGCGCTGCAGCGAGGCCACCACGTCGTCGGCGTTGAGGTCGCGCCCGTTGTGCAGCTTGACGCCCTTGCGGATCGTGAAGCTGTAGCTGAGGCCGTCCTTCGAGACCACCGGCATGCCTTCGGCCAGCATCGGCGCCACGTTCCAGTTGGCGTCGAAGGTGTAGAGCGGCTCGTAGACGTGCTGCATGATCGTGCCGACCAGGTCGGCGGTGCTGACCATCGGGTCCAGGCCCTGCGGCTCGCCGACCATGGCGAGATTGGCGGCCCCGCCCTTGGGCAGTTCGGCCTGGGCCGCACCGGCCCACAGGCCGAGCGCGACGCAGGCGGCGAACGCCCCCGCGAGCGGACGCCATGGCGATCCACGCGTTGGCTTCAACCGGAGAAAACCAGATGTGGCTACAGTGTTGGCGGAAGATTGCATCGCGGCTCCGTGAGTAATAACATTACATCGGCGATCGTATTTCTCTGCGAATTGCGCGTCAAACGGGGGTTTACCCTTAACTTTTCTGTAATTTCATTACACATCTAACCGCTATGTCCAAAGTTGAAATGCTCGGCCAGTCGCCGATCGCCTCCGATCGCCAGGCCCGTCCGCTGTCGCCCGCCACCCGCGCCGGCGACTTCGTCTTCGTCTCGGGCCAGGTGCCCACCGACGACCAGGGCCAGGTCGTCGTCGGCGGCATCGAGGTGCAGACGCGCCAGGTCTTCAAGCGCATCGAGCAGGCCCTGGCGCTGGCCGACTGCACCCTGGCCGACATTGCCAAGGTCAGCGTCTGGCTCGACGACGCGCGCGACTTCGGCAGCTTCAACCGCGTCTACATGGAATGCCTGGGCGAGCACCGGCCCGCGCGCTCGACCGTCGAGGCGCGGCTGATGATCGACGCCAAGGTCGAGATCGACGTCACGGCCTACAAGCCGCGCGGCTGAGACGGAGACCGCGCCGATGTCTTCCCATCACCTGGTGGCGGTCGACTGGGGCACCAGTTCGCTGCGCGGCGCGCTGCTCGACGCCGACGGCAGCGTGCGCGAGGAGCAAAGCCATCCGCGCGGCATCCTGAGCGTCAAGCCCGGCGGCTTCACCGAGGTCTTCGAGACCCTGTTCGGCGACTGGATGCGCCCGCTGGGCACCCGCTGCCTGATCTCGGGCATGGCCGGCAGCAAGCAGGGCTGGGTCGAGGCCCCCTACTGCCCTTGCCCCGCCGGCCTGTCCGAGGTGCGCGCCAAGGTGCTCGAGATCGAGCCCGGGCGGATCTCGATCGTGCCGGGTCTCAACGACAGCCATGACGGCGTGCCCGACGTGATGCGCGGCGAGGAGGTCCAGATCTTCGGCGCCATGGCGCTGACCGGCCTGCGCGACGGCCTGTTCGTGCTGCCCGGCACGCACAACAAGTGGGCCCGCGTCAAGAACGGCATGGTGACGGGCTTTCGCACCTTCATGACCGGCGAGCTCTATGCGCTGCTGAGCCAGCATTCGATCCTGGCGCGCACGCTCGACACCTCGGCGCCGCTCGACGAAGCCGCCTTCCTGCAGGGCGTGACGCAGTCCGACAACGGCCAGGGGCTGCTGCACAACGCCTTCGGCGCGCGCACCCTGGCGCTGTTCGACCGCATGCCGACGCGCGAACTCGCCAGCTACCTGTCGGGCATCCTGATCGGCGAAGAACTGCGCACCCAGTCGGTCCATGCCGCGGTCGACGTGGTGCTGATCGGCAGCCCCGCACTCACGCAGCGCTACCAGCTGGCGCTGCAGGCCTCGGGCACCCAGGCCCGCACGCTCGGCGCCGAGGCCACCTGGGCCGGCTTGCACGCCCTTCACTCCACCAGCCACCGAAAGACATGACCATTCCGCTCGCCAAATTCTCCGCCGCCATGCAGGCACTGCCGCTGGTGGCGATCCTGCGCGGGCTCACGCCGGCCGAAGCGCCCGCGGTGGGCGACGCCATCATCGACGCCGGATTCCGCCTGCTCGAGGTGCCGCTCAATTCGCCGCAGCCGCTCGAGAGCATCGCCCTGCTGCGCCAGCGCTTCCCGCAGGCGCTGGTCGGCGCCGGCACGGTGCTCGACCCGCAGCAGGTGCGGGCGGTGCAGGGTGCGGGCGGCGAACTGATCGTGGCGCCGAACTTCAACGCCGAGGTGATCGCCGAGGCCGTGCGCCTGGGCCTGGTGAGCCTGCCCGGCGTGATGACGCCGACCGAGGCTTTCGGCGCCCTGGCCGCGGGCGCCACCGGGCTCAAGCTGTTCCCGGCCGAGCTGGCTTCGCCGGCAGTGGTCAAGGCCCTGCTCGCGGTGCTGCCCAAGGACACGCCGCTGATGCCGGTCGGCGGCATCACGCCCGACAACATGGACGCCTGGCGTGCCGCAGGATCGGCCGGCTTCGGCATCGGTTCGGCGCTCTACAAGCCGGGCAAGAGTGCCGCCGCGGTGCACGAGGACGCACTGCGCTTCGTTGCCGCGTTCAACCGCACGCAGCGCGCCTGACCGGCGATCACGCGCGCGCCCGCGACCGGGGCCAGAAGAGATCCAACGGCCGGCTGAGCATGCGCAGCACCACGCTCCTGTAGATGGATTTCAGCTGCGCAAAGCGCAGGTCGCGCGAGCGCAGGGCCATGTGGAAGGCGAGCGCGAAGCTCACCGCCACATTGAGGATCGCCATGCTGCCCACGCCCGCGAGCGCCCACCAGAAGGCGCCGGACCGCAGGACGTCCCAGCCGAGCACGCCGACCGCCACGCCGACCGAACCCGTGCTCAAGGTCACGTGGCGCACGTCGAAGCTGAACGCGAAGCCGGAAAGAATCGCGGGCACCAGCCCCAGCATCAGGCCCAGCGAGATGTTGCCGGCCACGCCCGCGATGTTCGAACGCCAGAACGCAGCCAGCTTCGCCGCGCCCGTCGCGCCGAGCGTCAGCCGGAGCCGGCGGTTGTATTCCAGCGCATCGCCGACGCGGTGCAGCACGAACCAGTTGTCGACCCAGCCGGCCAGCAGGCTGGATGACCACAGCAGCACGCCCGTGAGCGCGGCGTAGAACGGCGTCGGCCCGAGCAGCGAGAACGATTCCAGCGTCGACTGCGCCTTCACCGGCGAAATGATGCCGGTGCCGAACAGCGCCTGAAACAGGAGCTGCAGGCCCAGGCACGCCGGAAAGACCATCAGCACGTTGCCAAGCACCGCGGCCGCCTGCGTGCGAATCAGTGCGAAGACGGAGGACATGAATCCGTCCAGCCCCTCCGGCGTCGAGGCGCCGTCGACTTCCCGCGCGAGGGTCGGCGCGGTCATCGCCGGCTGCTTGGTCGCGAGGGAAAAGTGCAGGAAGTGGATGAGCAGGAAGCTCGCCGCATAGTTGATGCCGGCCAGCAGCCCTTCGAGCATCGAGGGCAGGTACGCTCCGGTGATCGCGAACTTGACGCACACGGTCGCCACTGTCACCAGCCCGCCGCCCGCGGCCATCCGCAGCATCGTCAGGTACTCCTGGCGGTCGCGGGCGATGTAGTGCTCGCCGGTGTCGGCGTTGTACTCGACGACTTTTCGCGTGAGCAGCGAAATGTTGCTGCTCAGAAGATGCGAAACACTTCGGCTTTCCTGGTTGGCCTTGACCAGTTCGGCCGTGAGGCGCGAGACGGATCGCATGTCGTCCGAAGCCAGCCACGCATCCAGGAGGTGTTCCGTGCGCGCGATGCGCATCCGCATGCGCTCCATCTGGAACACGATGTCGACGCTGACGCCATTGCGGTAGAGGTTCCTGAACACGTCATCGATCGCGGCATGGCACTGGTCGAGCACCAGCCGCAGGTAGTTGACCTCGCGCAGGAGCTGCGCCGGCTCCGCGCCCTCCTCCACCGCCCGGTGCGCCGCCTCGACCGCGAGCATGGCGCGCGTGAGCCGGTAGAACGGCTGCGACTCGGTGGCCACCCGCGCATCCGCATCGCCGAGCCGGCTGCGGACCAGTTGCGACATGCCGGTCGAGCTGATCTGGCAGGTGAGGTTGTGCAGCGCGGCCAGGAAATCGAGCGAAAACGCACCGATGCGCCGCGCATCGTCGGCCTCCTCGTGCCGGAACAGCGCGCGGATGCGGTCGAGCAGATCGATGGGCAGCGCATCGATCCACTCGGCATCGTGGCTGGCGCTGAACATCAGCGTGAACAGCGCGCTCAGCTCGCGGCGGTTCGGCGCCGGCGGAATCATCAGCGACTGCACACGCTCGACCAGCGCGCCGACAAAGCCCGAATGCACCGGCATGCCGGCATCGCACAGCAGCGAGATGCCATCGCTCTCGCGCAGCATCGCGCGCAGGATGCCGGCGACGTTCGCTTTCCATGCCGGATTGCGGTCGAGCACGTTCAGCACATGGCGCACCCGCGTGTGTTCGGCGAAGTGGCGCGCGCCGCCCGATGTCCTGTCGTCGCTGCTCTCGGCCTGCAGCTTCCCGGCCCGGCGGATCCAGTGGACGAGTTCGATCAGCCACTCGCTGCGCTCGGTGTACGACGCGCCTGCATCGGCCATGGCCAGCAGCACGTCGAGCTGATGGCCGGCACTGCGCGCTGCGCGCCAGTTCCTGATGAAGGCTGTGAGCGAACGAAACATGCAATTCCCGGAGAGATCCTCGCAGCCGGGTCCCCGCGGAAAACATGCGTGAAGAAACCAACCGGTTCAGACACGCCGGATCGCTGCGGCATCCCTGCGAGGGACGCCGATGATAGCCGCGGCCCGGCGACGCTCCCGGATCAACCCGCCCTTTCGGAGAATCCGGCTTGGGGAATCAGGAAGAGGAAGGCTGGATGCGGCGCAGCAGCCCCGCCGTGGTGCGCGGCCACCCCACGCGGCCGAACCATGCGCCGCCGGCGATGGCCGAGGCGATGACGACGCCATAGACCACCAGCGCAGCGCCCTGGACCGCGAAGACATGCAGCAGGTCGCCGCCCCAGCGCAGCGCGAGCCAGCCACCGAGGCCGGCCACCAGCAGCCGCGCCAGGTTGCCGATCACCGGCCACAGCAGGCGCCCCGCCCCTTGCGACGCGAAGTACAGCACCAGCCCGACGCCGAAGAAGCCATAGAACGGACCGACCGCGCGCAGGTACTGGGCGCCGGCCTCGAGCATCGCCGGGTCGTGTCCGAACAGCAGCAGCCAGGGGCGCGGGAACAGGGCCGCCGCGAGGCCGATGGCGCCGGAGAGCACGAAGGCGATGGCCGCGCCGGCCCAGGTGGCGCGCAAGGCGCGCTCGCGCTGGCCGGCGCCGATGCAGGTGCCGACCATCGCGACCAGCGGCGCGCCGAGGCCGAACACCAGCGGCACCAGCAGGTACTCGAGCCGCGAGGCCGTGCCGTAGCCGGCGATCGCGCCGGGTCCGAAATGGCCGGTCAGCGCGGTCGCGATGCCGATCGACAGGTTGGTCGCCACGGTCGACACGGCGGCGACCAGTCCGATGCGCAGGATGTCGCGAAACAGCGGCCAGCGGAAGCGCATGCCGGCCCATGAAGGCCGCAGCAGGCTGCGCCCGGAGCGCAGGTAGGCCCACAGCGCCAGCGTACCGCCCAGGTAGTAAAGCAGCAGCGCCACCGCCCCGCCGGCGATGCCCAGACCGGGGACCGGGCCCCAGCCGAAGATCAGCAGCGGCGACAGCGGAACGAGCAGCACGACGCCGACCACCGTCACGTTGGCCGGCACCGCCATGTTGCCGGTGCCGCGCACCACCGCCGCCAGCGAGTTGAACAGCCACACCAGCACCGCGCCCGAGAACGCCACGTGGGAATAGACCAGGGCCGCCTCGAGCGAGGCGCCGTCGCCGCCCATCAGCGTGAACAGCCAGCGGCCGCCGAGCAGCATCGCGGCCATGAACAGCACGCCGAAGCCGACCGCGATCGCGATCGCATGCAGCACCAGCGCATCGGCATCGTCGCGCCGCCGGGCGCCGAGCGCGCGCGCGATCGACGAGGCGATGCCGCCGCCCATCGCGCCGGCCGAGGTCATCTGCATCAGCATCACGATCGGGAACACCAGCGCCATGCCGGCCAGCGCATCGGTGCCGAGCTTGCCGACGAAGAAAGTCTCGATCAGCCCGACCGAGGCCTGCGCGACCATCACCACCACGTTGGGCGCGGCCAGCCGCAGCAGCGTCGGCACGATCGGCGCTTCGAGCAGGCGCCGGGTGCGGGGGTCGAGCGCCGTCATGCCGCCGCCGTCTTCGCCACCAGCACCGGCCGCGCCTCGCGGATCGGCAGGTTGACCAGCGCCGCGCCGGCCGCCAGCGCGATGTCGATGTACCACACGATGTCGTAGCTGCCGGTGGCCTGGAACACATAGCCGCCGAGGAAGGCGCCGAGGAAACCGCCGACCTGGTGCGCCAGCATCACGATGCCGAACAGCATCGCCATGTTGGCCGGGCCGAACATCTTGGCGACCAGGCCGGCAGTGGGCGGCACGGTCGACAGGAAGGTGATGCCCATCACGGCCGCGAAGACCAGCATCACGGCGGGCGTCTTGGGCGCCAGCAGGAACGCCAGCACCGCCAGGCCGCGGACCGCATAGAGCAGTGCCAGCAGCGACTTCATGCGCCAGCGGCCGACCGCCCAGCCCATCGCCAGGCTGCCGACGATGTTGAACAGGCCGATCATCCCGAGCGCCCAGCCGCCGATCTCGGGCGGCAGGCCGCAGGCCGCGACCACGCCGGGCAGGTGGGTGGCCAGGAAGGCGACGTGGAAGCCGCAGACCAGGAAGCCCAGGCTCAGGTAGCGGTAGCTCGGTGTCGCCAGCGCCTGCCCGATGGCCTGGCGCGCGGTCAACGGCCTGGTGCCGCTGGCGGCGGCCGACTGCGCCGCCAGCTGCTTCGAGTTGCCCTTCAGCACCCACACCGCCGGCAGCGCCAGCAGGATCAGGATCGCCAGCCACTGCATCGCGCTGGCCCAGCCGACGGTCGCCATCAGGCCGATCGCGATCGGCGCCATCGCGAACTGGCCGAAGGAGCCGCCCGCGTTCACCACGCCGGTGGCCAGGCCGCGCTTGTGGGCCGGCACCAGCCGCGTGGTCGCGGCCATCAGCACCGAGGGGCCGGCCATGCCCGCGCCGCCCGCGGCCAGCACGCCGATCGCGAAGATCAGGCCGCCGGTGGTGGTCATCAGCGGCGTGAGGAAGGTGCCCAGCGCCACCAGCAGCACGCCGATGAAGATCACGCGGCCGGTGCCGATGCGGTCGGCCACCGCGCCCGCGAATGGCTGCGTCAGGCCCCACCAGAGCTGGCCGAAGGCGAAGGCGAGGCTGATGCTGCCGATGCCCAGGCCGGTGGCGGTGTTCAGCGACGACAGGAAGAGCCCCATCGTCTGGCGCACCCCCATGGTCAGGGCAAAAGTGCCGGCCGCGGCCAGCAGCACCAGCCAGACGGCGTAGCGGGCGACGGGCGCCGGGCCCGCGGTGGTCTTGTCATTCATCGCGCTCTCCCTCGGTCGTTTCGTCCAGGCCGCTCAGCAACGCGATGCTTTCGTCGACCAGGGCATGCAGCGCCAGCACCCGGTCGATGCCGAGCAGCGCGTTGAGCTTTTCCTGCGCGGTGCGCCAGTGGCGCTGCGCCTCGGCGCGCTTGACGCGGCCGGCCTCGGTGACCTCGACCAG
>Ga0182007_10000691_pt1 | contig 19240 bp, 16 predicted proteins | sample Sormic07211113_1_FD_123023 | JGI IMG/M metagenome (GOLD analysis project Ga0182007, IMG submission 123023) | Rhizosphere microbial communities from Sorghum bicolor, Mead, Nebraska, USA - 072115-113_1 MetaG | ecosystem: Host-associated > Plants > Roots > Rhizosphere | place: USA: Nebraska... | reverse complement strand
TCCCAGGCCTGGATATCCCGCGCCGACCAATCGTTGAGCAGCGAGATGCCGAAGACGTGATCCTCGGCGCGCGAGAGTGCAATGGGCTCGCCGAGCGCGTTGCCCGTGCCGACATAGATGCCGAGTTCGAGCTCGTAGTCGAGGCGCTGCGAAGGTCCGTATTCCGGCGTCGCGCTCCCGTTCCGCAGCGCCTGGCCATGTGGACGCCGGAACCTCTGCCCGGCCACGCCGATGGAGGACACGCGGCCGTGGTAGGCGGTGGGTACCCATTGGAAGTTCCGGGGCACGTCGCCCTTCGGGTCCAGCAGGCGGCTGATCGTTCGCGCGTGATGGATCGACGTGTAGAAGTCCGTGTAGTCGCCGATGCGAGCCGGAACCGCGTACTCGACCTCGGATTGCGGCATGAGACAGCCCCTGACAGCATCGACCTGAGACGGCCTGGTGGCGACGGCGTCCTTGTGGAGAAGCTCGAAGAGTGCGCGCCGCAATGTGCGCCATGCCACCGGTCCCAGGGCGAAAAAGTCGTTGAGCGCCGGTGCGGCACACGACTGCGCGGCTTGCAGCGCCAAGCCGTCGAGGCATTGCGTTCTGCTCAAGGCGGCCAGGTCCATGACTTCGTCGCCGATGGCAACGCCGCCGCGCAGCGGTTCGAGGGCCCCTGCCCTTCGAAACACGGCAAACGGCAGGTTCTGGATCGGAAAGTCGGTGGCCGCCCCGTTGGCGCTCGCCAGCCAGCTTGTCGCTGCGGCATCGTGGGTGTGATCGATCGTGCGCATGGGTTCGCCTCGGCCTCGGCTCAGTCGAACGCGCCCGCCGGGCTGCGGCGGCTTCGCAGCACGCCGCGCTGGCGCAGCGTCTCGATGCGTTCGGCGGAGATCCCCAGTTCGCCGAGCACCTCGGCATTGCTCTCGCCCTGGAAATAGGGCAAGCCCGGCTTCGGCAGTTCGGAGCGGCCGAAGCGCCATGGGGGCCCGGGCATGCGCACGGTGCCGCCTGCACGGTCTTCGACCTCGACCACCGCACCCCAGTCTTTCGCCCACTCGGAGTCCGCGAGGTCCTGCGTGCTGCGCACGACACCGATCGCCAGGCCCGCTTCGCTGACCTGCGCCTGAAGCTGGTCCAGGTCGGTGAAGGTCAGGATCCAGGCCTTGACCTCGGCCATCAAGAGGGCGAGATTGGCCTTGCGAAGGGTGGCCGTGGCGAAGCGCGGATCCTTGAGGAGGTCCGTGCGGCGCATCATCGAGCAGTAGCGAATGAACATCGGCGAGAACACCGGACTTGTCGCGATGGTGAGGCGCCGGCCGTCCGGCAGCTCGAACAGCGGAGACTCGTTGGCGCTGAGCGCGTACGGTTCGTCATTGACTTCCAGGCCTGACAACTGCGCGCCGGCGCGTTCGTTGGCCGACAGCATCGTCGCGGCCATCGAGACGTCGACGTACTGCCCCTCGCCGGTGCGCGACCGGTGCTGCAACGCGGCCAGGACGGCGATGACCCCGTGGAGGCCCGTGTAGACGTCGGCGTGGCTGCATGCGTCGTTGCGCATCTCTACCATGGCGCCCTCGTAGTGCTTCTGGAGGATGTCGGTCAGGCCCGTCTCGGCGTGGACCGTTGGTGCGAATGCCGGCCGATTGCGCCACGGGCCGGTCTGGCCGTAGCCGCTGATCGAAACGTAGACGACCTTCGGATTGAACTTCACGACGTCGTCGTAGCCGAAGCCGAAGCGTGCGAGCGTTCCGGGGCGGAAGTTCTCGACGATCACGTCCGCGTCGGCGCAGAGCTTCGCCACGATGTCCCGCGCCTCGGGCCAGTTCAGATCGAGGCTGATGTTCCGCTTGCCGGCGTTCTGCTGTGCGTAGTACGTCGACATGGAACCGACATGCGGTACGCCCGCGCGGCCCACATCGCCTGCAGGGGGTTCGATCTTGGTGACGTCGGCGCCCAGATCGCGCAGCGCCTTGGTGCAGCCCGGACCGGACAGCACGCGGGTGAAATCGATGACCCGCAGCCCTTCAAGTGGCGCGCTCATGCTCAATTCCCTTCGAAGACGGCGGAGCCCGGCCCGGTGGCCACGAAGGCGGCCAGGCCGCGCGCCTGATCCGCGCTGTTCCACATGGACGTGTTGACCTCTTCCTGGCGCGCATCGCCGGCCGAGATGCCGCCGCGGGCCGACAGGTTCGCGACGGTCTTGATGCCGCGCAGCGCCACCGTCGCTCCGGCCGCCAGCTGCCTGGCCCACGACATCGCGACGCCGGCAAGTTCGGCTTCTGCTGCAACCAGGTTGACGACGCCCCAGCGCTCGAGCGCCCGCGGGTCGTGGCGGCGGCCGAACATGGCCATTTCCTTTCCGCGCGCCAGGCCTGCGCGCTGCACGACGCGCTGGACGCCGCCGAGGAGCGGCAACAGCCCGAGCGAGGACTCTGCCATGCCGAACGAGGCCGTGTCCGCGGCGATGATCATGTCGCACATCAAGGCCAGCTCGAAGCCGCCGCCCAGGGCCGCGCCGTGAACGGCCGCGACCGTCGGGACCGGCACGTCCTCGAGCGACGCCCAGAGTCTCGCAAGCGCCTTCTGGTCCCAGCGCTCCGAGGCGAGCACGTTGAGGTCGGCGCCGGCGCAGAAGTGGCGCATCGAGCTTCGCAGCAGGATGGCGCGGCATCCCTCCTCGACCGCTCTTGCGTAGGTGGACGCAAGCTCCTGGAGCATGGCGTTGTCGATCAGGTTGTGCGGCGGCTTGGCCATGGTGACGACGCCGACGGCACCGTCTTTTTCATACGAAATCGAGCTCATCGATCTTCTCCTTGAGGTGACATCGCCGGGATGGCCGTTTTGCACCGATGGGAGAATGATAACGGTGTTAACTTAGTCTGTTATCGGTGTTAACCCGAACCGGTGCGGTCGAATTCGCACGCGCTGCGCTTGTAAGATCAGCCGAGTTGCAAGGAGCCCTACAGCGATGACCAGCAAGGCGTCACAGATACCCACTCGTAGCGCCTCGCAGCCTGCTGCCAGGAAGCTGCGCGCGCTGCCGCCGCAGCTGCGCGAGCCGACCTACGAGCGGGGCGGATTGCGCAACGCCCTGGTGGAGGAAGGCCGCCGGATGTTCGAGGAGAACGGTGCGAGCGAGCTGAGCCTGCGGGCGCTGGCACGCCGGCTCGGCGTTTCCGAGGCCGCGCCGTCGCGCCACTTCAAAGGCAAGGAGGAGTTGCTCGCCGCAATCGCGATCAGCGGCTTCAAGGAGCTTGCCGAACAGCGCATGGAGATCTCCGCGCGGCACCTGCCCGCGCTGCCGAAGGCGCGCGAGATGATGCTGAGCTACGTGCGCTTCGCGCAAATGCACGCGGGGCTGTTCGACCTGATGACCGGTCCCCGGCTGCTGCAGGAATTCGTGCGTGGCGATGTCGAGGCAACGAGCAACATCTCGTACTCGTACTTCTCGGACTCGGTGTTCGAGCTGGCGCTCGAGAGCGGCTGGGACAGCGAGCAGCTCCACTACCTTTCGCATGCTGCCTGGTCGACGGAGCACGGCGTCGCGGCGCTCATCCTGGGTGGGCGCATCCCCCGCACCGACAGCAACCTCGACCCGCAGCGCATGATCGAGTTCTCGATCGATCTGTTTCTTGCTGCGGTCGTCTCGGGTCCGGAGAAGTTCGAGCAGACCCGGATGCAGCCGCCCTCTCCGCGTCGCTCTTGAGCCTAGGGGCGCTCAGCGCACAGGGCAAGCAGCCGAACTCCGGCCGCTTGCGCCCTCGCGTCATCCGACCTCGCCGCCCTCCTCCACGAGGCTTGCCACGAAGTCCAGCAGCGCCCGCGTCTTGGCCGGTACGTGATGGCGAGTGGGATAGTAGGCATACAGCGGGAAGCGCTCATCCGGCCAGTCCGGAAACAGGGGCACGAGTTTCTTCCGGGCGATGAAGGACTCGGCCCCCAACTCGAAGAGCTGAGCGATGCCGTGGCCGGCCAGGCAGGTGCTGTAGAGGGTACCCGCGTCATTGACGGTCAGTGCGCCGCGCGCCGCTACCGTGAGCTTGCGGCGACGCTGGTGGAACTCCCAGGAGAAGGGCCGACCCGTCGCCGAGTCGCGGAACAGGATGCACCGGTGATGCCCGGCCTCGAGTTCACGCGGGTCGGACGGGCAGCCATGGCGCCGGACGTAGCCCGGCGACGCCACCGTCAGCACCCGGGTGTCGAGCAGCTTTCGCGCCACCAGGGACGAGGGCCGGGGATGTCCGAAGCGAATGGCCAGGTCGAAGCCGTCGGCCACCATGTCGCCCAGGTCGTCTCGGCTGCGGAGTTCCATTTCCAGGTCCGGATGGCGGTCCAGGAAGATGCCCAGTCGAGGGCCCAGGATGAGACGCGAGAAGAAAGGGTCGACGTTGACCCGAAGGCGGCCTCGCACAGCCGCACCGCCGCCTGCGGCGCCGCTGGTGGCTTCCGCCAGCGCGCCGACCAGCGGCATGACCTGCTCGTAGAAGCGCAGTCCCTCGTCGGTCAGCCGCACCGACCGGGTGGTGCGCTCGAACACGCGGATGCCCAAGCGCGTCTCCAGCCGCGCAACGGCGCGGCTGACACCGGACTGGGACATGTCAAGCGCTTCTCCGGCGCGTCCGAAGCTTGCGGTGTCGACGACCGCCGCCATGACGTCGATGCCTTCGAGAAGTTGTGTACTGAAACCTGCCATTGATGACTTCCAAGCATGAAACAAATGAGTTTCATGCTATCGCCTTTCGCCCGCACCGCGCCCAAAATCCTTCTCAATAGGGCGTACGGTGCGCCGCATCAGGAGAAAGATCATGTTTGTTGTCACGGGAGTCACTGGCAAGGTGGGTGCTCAGGTCGCAAAGAAACTGCTGGCCGCCGGCGTGCCGGTACGGGCTGTCCTGCGGGATCAGGCCAAGGCTGCGAGCTGGCATTCGCTCGGTTGCGAGACAGCGTTCGCATCCATGGATGACGCGGGTGCCCTGGCGACCGCCTTCGATGGTGCAGAAGCGGTCTTCGTGCTGTTGCCCCCGGTGTTCGACCCCTCGGCCGGCTATGCCGAAACGCGGGCCAACGTCGCGGCGCTGGTGGCCGCCTTGCAGCAGGCCCGGCCCCGGCGCGTGGTGGCCCTGTCGACCATCGGCGCCCAGGCGACGGAAGAAAACCTGCTGACGCAGCTGCAGATGATGGAGCGCGGCTTTGCCGCGCTGGCCATGCCGGTCGCCTTTCTGCGCGCTGCGTGGTTCATGGAGAACGCTGCGTGGGACATCGACGACGCCCGGTCGCGCGGTGTCGTGTCGAGCTTCCTCCAGCCGTTGGACAAGCCGGTTCCGATGGTCGCGACGGCAGACGTCGCCGCCACCGCGGCGCAGATGCTGCAAGACCATTGGGAGGGGCGCCGGGTGGTCGAACTCGAAGGACCGGTTCGGGTCACGCCACAGGTGCTGGCCGCGACGCTGGGCCGCGTTCTGGCGCGCGATGTCCTTGCCCAGCCAGTGCCGCGGTCGATGTGGGAATCGTTGTTTCGTTCGCAGGGCATGGCCAACCCCTTGCCGCGCATTCGAATGCTGGACGGCTTCAACGAAGGCTGGATCGAATTCGAAGGCGGGCCCAGCGCATCGCGCAAGGGTGCGACAGAACTCGAGGCCGTCTTGCGCGGCCTCGCAGACCCCGAGCACGCCTGAGGAGGCCCTTCAGCGGCGGCCCGCGGGCATGCTTTCAGAAAGCCAACGCAGCCCCATCCTTGCGCGGGTCGCTCCCTGCCGATACGAGCGGCCGGTCTGGATCGATGGCGATCATCTGTCCGCCGCCCCACGGCACCTGGACGCGCTCCACAGGATGGCCCCTGGCGTGGAGATCGGCCAGGACGGCGTCGGAGATCCCTCGCTCGGCCTCGAATGCGCCCGTGAAGCGGAAACCTCGCGGAGCATCGAGGGCCTCCTGCACGTTCATGCGGAAATCTACGACGTTCTGCAATGTATGCACGACGCCGGTCGCCTGGTAGGGCCCGCCCATCACGCCGAAGGACAGCGCCGGGCGGCCGTCACGCATCGCAATGGCGGGAATGATGGTGTGAAGCGGCCGCTTGCGCGGTCGAACGCTGTTGGCGTGGCCGGGTTGCACCCGGAATCCCGCCCCGCGGTTCTGGAAGGCCACGCCGGTCTGGGGGCACACCTTCCCCGAGCCGAAAGCATGGAACAGCGAGCTGATCAGGGAACAGACGTTGCCCTCGCCATCGACGACCGACAGATAGACCGTGTCGGACTGGCCGATCCCGGGCAGCACGATCTGGGCCGGCATGGCCCGCCGGGGATCGATGCGCTCACGCAAGCGCGCCGCGAAGCGCTCGGACAGCAGTTCCTGCACCGGGACCTCGGCGAATGCGGGGTCGGCGACATAGGCGTCGCGCGCGCCGTAGGCCAGCCGGCACGCCTCGATCTGCAGGTGAAACCGATCTGCGCCGGCCGGCTCGAAGCCCGAATGATCGAAGCCCGCCAGGATGTTGAGCATCAGCAGGGCCGTCAAGCCTTGCCCGCTGGGGGGCATCTGGACGATGTCGAGGCCTCGATAGCGCGTCTGGATCGGCTCGACATAGAAGCTGGCGAAGTCGGCGAAGTCGGCCGCAGCGTGCGTGCCGCCGAGTCGTTGGAGCGAGGACACCATCGCCTTGGCGAGCGAGCCGCGATAGAAGGCGTCGATGCCCTCGGAGGCAATCGTGCGCAAGGTCCTGGCGAGCGCGGGGAAGCGCACGAGATCGCCGGCGCGCGGGGGCTCGCCCGCCGGCGTCAGCAGGTGGCGGCATGCGCCCTCGTCGTGCCGCAGCTTGGCGGTTTCGGCACGCCAATCTTCGGCCGCGCGCTCCGCGAGCACGATGCCGTGTTCGGCGTAGTCGATCGTCGGCTCTAGGATCTCGGCCAGGGACCGGGTGCCGTGGTCGCGCAGCAGGCGGCCCCAGGCATCGAGCGCGCCCGGGATCGTGACCGAATGGATGTCCTCCGTACCGATGCGGTCGATGCCTTCGGCCAGCAGGCCCGAGTCGCTCAAGCCCTGCGGTGCGTAGCCCGCACCGTTCAGCGCGTGCAGCGACTGCGTGTCGGCTCGCCACACCAGGGCGAAGCAGTCCCCACCGAGCCCGGTGTTGTGGGGCTCCAGCACCGATTGCAGCGAACAGGCCGTCAGCGCCGCATCGACGGCGTTTCCGCCCGCGCGCATCACTTCGATGGCGATCGCGCTCGACAGCGGATGGGAGGTCGCCGCCGCGCCGCGCGAGCCCATGGCGACCGAACGTCCGGGTCTGTGGAGATCACGCATGCGCGGATCCTGGCATGGGGCGCCGGCCTCGTTCGAGCAGCGACGCGATCTCGCTGCGCGTCGGAAAGGAAGGCATGGTGTTGCGCCGCGTGACGGACAGCGATGCCGCGGCCACGGCGGTCTGCGTGGCCAGGCCGAGCGGATGGCCCGTCGACAGCAGGCCGACCAGCGTGCCGGCGAAGACATCTCCCGCACCGGCGGTGTCCACGGTTTCGACCTGCGGTGCGGCGATGGTCGCCTGGCCCGCCTCGGTGGAGATCAGCGCGCCCCGCGGACCCAGGGTGACGATGCCCGTCCCGGCGCCACGCGCGCGCAAGGCCTTGCCGACATCGGCCGCGCCCGCCGTCAGGATCGCGGCCTCACCGGCATTGGCGATGACGATGTCGCAGAGCCTCAGCAGCGCATGCATGTCCCACGCGATCGGCGCCGTGTTCAGGACGCACGAGGCGCCGCGCGCCCTGCCCGCTTCGGCTGCCGCATGCGTCGCCTGCGCCGAGAGATTGCCCTGCAGCAGCAGGAAGTCGCCGGGCACCAGCGTGTCGCACAAGCGCATCGCCTGCTCCGGCGTGATCGAACGCGCACAGCCCGCACTGCTGACGATGACGTTCTCGCCGCCTTCGGCCACCCAGATCGACGAGAGGTCGGTGGGCGCGTCGCCGGCCAGCCACAGCGCCTCGAGCTCCGCCTCGCCGGCCAGGCTTTGGGCGAGCAGGTCCGCGTCCGCATCGCGCCCCACGGGCGCCGCCAGCGTCACGCGGGCGCCGGTCCGGGCTGCCGCCACCGCCTGGTTCAGGCCCTTGCCGCCGGCACAGCGCGCGATGCCGGACGCCAGGACGGTCTCGCCAGGCGCTGGCAGGCGCTCGACGCAATGGACCTGATCGACGGTCGCATTGCCCAGCACGAAGACGCGGCTCATCCCCGGGCCTCGCGCACGACCGCCATGAACGAAGCCAGCCGCTGGGGATCGACGGCGTTCCACCAGCCGCCTGCGTGCTTCAAGGCGCTGGCGACGATGACCGCGTCGGCGTGGCCGAAGATCGCCGCGACGTTGTCCGCGTTGACGCCGCTGCCCACCATGACGGGCAGGGCCGTGGCGCCGCGGACCGTCGCCAGTTCGTCGAGCCGGGCGCTGTCGCCGGTACGCTGTCCGGTGACGATCACGGCATCGGCGTCGAAGAACTCGCAGTCGCGGGTCAGCTCCTCCAAGGTGCGGTCGGCCACGATGGCGTGCGCGCCGTGCTTGACGTGCACGTCCGTGAAGATCGCGACATCCTTGGCGCGCAGCCAGCTGCGGTAGCGGCTGGCCTCGCCCGACTTGCCTTCCATGAAACCCTCGTTGGCGACATAGGCGTTGGCCCATTGGTTGACGCGGACGAAGGCCGCGCCCGACGCCTTGGCAACGGCGATGCCCTGCACGGCGCCGTTGGCGAGCACGTTGATGCCGATCGGCAGGCCGCACTCACGTCGCACGATGTCGGCCATGGTGGCCATGCAGGCGGCGGTCTCGGGTCCGAGCTCGTCGGGCTTGGCGAAGGGAATGTCGCCGTGGTTCTCGACGATCAGCCCATCGACCCCGCCCTCGCGGTAGCGCTCGGCCTCGGCCCGCGCGAAGTCGTAGATGCGCTGCACTGGCTCGCCGTCGTAGTGCGGCGAGCCAGGCAGCGGCAGCGAATGGATGACGCCGATCACGGCCTTGCCGCGCCCGAAGATCCGCGCGATGGCATCGTCCTTGGCGCGGTAGATGGAGGTGTTGACAGACAAGATGGAGACTCCGGAGGTCAGTGGGGGGAAAGAGCGGAAACGTCGGAAGCAGCCGCCTGCCGCGGCGAGGCGCAGGCTTCGGCGTCTGCCGCCGCGCGGGCATGGCGAAGCAGGCCCAGGCGGGTTCGGTAGGCCGCAGTCATGCGCTCCTCGCCGTCGTCGACGGCGGCGAAAGTCGGCAGGTCGGCGGCACGCAGGCAGGCCGACAGGCGGGGCGCGGGTGCGGCCTGCGCCAGCACCGGCTCGCCGGCCATGCAGAGCTCCATGCGATGCGCACAGCGCGAGGCGAAGCGGCACTGCGACCAGGTCGAGAACGGACTGGGTGGTTCGCCGGCTATTGCCTCGCGCTGGCGCACGACGTCCGGAACCGGGCTGGGCGTTGCCGCGAGCAGCATGCGCGTGTAGGGATGCCGCGGATCGGTGAAGACCGTCTCCGAAGGTCCGGTCTCGACCAGCCGGCCGGCATACAGCACGCCGATGTGCGTTGCGAGATGCCGCACCACGGCCATGTCATGCGAGATGAACACGTACGAGACGCCCAGCCTGGCACGCAGCTCGCCCAGCAGGTTGACCACCTGCGCCTGGATCGAAAGGTCCAGCGCCGAGACGGGCTCGTCGCAGACGATCAGCTCGGGCTCCACCGCCAGGGCACGCGCGATCGCGATGCGCTGGCGCTGCCCGCCGGAGAACTCGTGCGGATAACGCGCCGCATGGCGACCATCGAGCCCGACCAGCGTCAGCAGTTCCGCGACGCGGTCCGCCACTTGTGCGCGCGGCCGCAGACGGTGCAACAGGATCGGCTCCGCGATGGCGGCCCCGATGCGCACGCGCGGATCGAGCGAGCCGAACGGGTCCTGGAAGATGATCTGGACCCGGCGCCGCAGACGCCGCAGCGCCCCGGCATCGAGTGCGCGGACATCGATGCCGTCGAAATGGATCCGCCCGGCATCCGGCTCGATCAGCCGAAGCAGCATGCGCCCGATCGTGGTCTTGCCCGAACCGCTTTCGCCCACCAGCGCGAACACGTCGCCGCGATTCAGCGAGAAGTTGATGTCCGAAACCACGCGCGCCGATTTCGCCTGGCCGAAGAGGCCGCCGCCCGACACGTAGGTCTTCGATACCTGCTCGACCGAGAGAAGGGGGTTGCTCATGAGAGGTGCTCCTCAAGGGGTGCGTGCCAGCAGGAAACCCAGTGCGCGGGCGCGATCTCACGCAGCGGCGGATAGTCTTCGCGGCACCGCGCCGCGGCGAACGGGCAACGCGGCGCGAAGCGGCAGCCCTTCGGCATCGCGCCCGGCGCGGGCACCTGGCCTTCGATCGTGGCCAGCGGCCGGCCGCGCTCGTCGGCGCGCGGCATCGCGGCGAACAGCGCCAGCGTGTACGGGTGCATCGGATCGCCGAACAGCGCCGTGCGGGACGCCCGCTCCACGATGCGCCCGGCATACATGACGGCGACCTCGTCGGCGATCTCGGCGACCACGGCCAGGTTGTGCGTGATGAAGAGGACGGCGGTCCCCAGCTGTGCGCGCAGGTCGTCGATCAGCCGCAGGATCTGGCTCTGGATGGTCACGTCCAGTGCCGTGGTCGGCTCGTCGGCGATCAGGATCGCCGGCTTGCAGATCAGCGCCATCGCGATCATCACCCGCTGGCGCATGCCACCCGAAAGCTGATGCGGATAGGCCCGCAGTCGAGCCTCGGGCGCCGGTATCTGGACCTGCCGGAACATCGCCAATGCGACCTCCCGCGCGGCTTCCTGGCGCAGGCCCTGGTGGACTCTCAGCGTCTCCGTGATCTGGTCGCCCACGGTCATCACCGGGTTCAGCGCCGTCATCGGCTCCTGGAAGACCATGGCCATGCGGTTGCCACGGATCGCGTTCAACCGCTTTTCGCTGGCCTGGGCGAGGTCTTCGCCGTCCAGCACGAAGCGGTCCGCCGCGAGGCGCATGACTGGCGACAGCAGGCGCATCAGCGAGAGCGCGGTCAGGCTCTTCCCGGAGCCCGATTCACCGACGAGGCAGAGAATGCGCCCGCTGTTCAAGGCGAGGTCGACGCCGTCCACGATGGCCGGGCCGTCACCCACGCCCACGCGCAGGTTGGCCACGGCCAGCATCGGGTCGGATTGCGTCGCATTCTGCCGGGCAGGTTCGGCCGGCGAACGGGCAAGCTCTGGCGGTTGCATGGCTTTCATAGGTCGCTACTGGAAGCTCGCGAACTGAAGGTGCAAGGCGCCGTCGGGATACTGCTGCCAGTTCAGCCGCTTGACCGAAGCCTGCAGCGTTGCCGGGAAGGTCAGGAAGAGCATCGGCGCATCGTTCGCGATCTGTGCCTCCGCTTCGCGATAGAGCTTCGAGCGCTCGGCCTGCGCTGGCGTGCTGCGTGCGCTGTTCAGCAAAGCGGTGACCTTGTCGCTGCGGTAGTCCATGAAGTTGTTGGAGCCGGCCTTGACGAAGAAGTTGTAGAGGTTGCCGTCGGGGTCCGTGCGGCCCGTCCAAGGGGACATACACAGGTCGAAATCCTTCTGCCGCAGCACGCTGATCAGGCTGGTGGCGTCGATCTGCCGGATGTCGACCTTGAACCCGGCCTGGTTGGCCTGCGCCTGCAACACCTCGGCCGTGCGGACCTGCGCGGGCGAGTTGGTGACGGTGATCGAGACGGGCACGGGGGCGGTCTTGCCCGCGTCGGCCAGCAGCTTGCGCGCCGCCGCCGCGTTCGCCTTGTAGGGCGCGAAGGCCGCGTCGTGGGCCCAGCCCATCGTGGGCGGGATCGCGCCTTGGGCGATGCTGCCGGTACCGAAGTAAACCGCGCGCAGGATCGCCTGCTTGTCGATGGCGGTGGTGAAGGCCTGCCTGACCCGCACGTCGTCGAAGGGCGCCTTGGCCGTGTTGAACGAAAAGGCGTTGAAGCCGAGCCCCGGCGTCTGCTTGAGCGTCAGGTTGGCCTCCCGGCCAAGCTGTGTGGCGTTCTGCGCCGGCACGGCATCGACGAGTTGCACCGTTGCCGAGCGCAGGTTGGTCAGCCGCACGGTCTCGTCGGCGATCGGGCGAAAAACGATCCGCTCGATCTTCGCGGGGCCGCGCCAGTAGCCGGGGAAGCGCTCCAGCACGAGCTCGGAGTTCTTGGTCCAGCTCACCAGCTTGTAGGGGCCCGCGCCCACGCCCTTCGTCGCGAAGTCGGCGCCCAGGGCTTTCAGCGCACTCGGCGAAACCATCATGCCCGACCGGTTCGAAAGCACCTGGAGCAACGGCGCATAAACCGTCTTGAGCTTGATGGTGAAGGTCAGGGGGCCCGTGACCGTGACGGTGTCGATCGACGACAGCTCACTGCGGCGCGGCGAGCCGGTGGCCGGGTCGAGCATCCGGTCGAAGTTTGCCTTGACGGCCGCGGCGTCGAGCGGCGTTGCGTCGTGGAAACTCAGGTTCGGCCTGAGCGTGAAGAGGTAGGTGAGCGGGTCCGGCGTCTCGACGCTCGCGAGCCCGGGCTCGATCTTGAGATCCGGCGTGACGTGCACCAGCGGCTCATACAGGTTGTACTGGATGGAGAGCTCGAAGAACGAGGCCATCAGGGCGGGATCGAGCGTGACGGGATCGGAGACGATCCCCACCGTGAGCGTGTGGGTCTCCTGCGCCAGGGCGGGGAGCCCCGACAGCACGATCGGCGCGGCGGAGAGAAAGGCGGCGAAGCGACGCCGATGGATGGGGAACTGCATGGCACATCTCCAGGTTGAACTGTCGTCGAGGCACTAGTCGCGCGGGTCGAAGCGGTCGCGCAGACCGTCGCCCAGCAGGTTGCAGCCGAGCACCGTCAAAAAGATCGCGGCGCCGGGAAACAGGGCCAGCCACGGCGCCTGTTCCATGAAGCCGATCGCGTTGCGCAGCATGTTTCCCCAGGTTGCGGTGGGCGGCTGTGCGCCCAGCCCGAGGAAGGACAAATACGATTCGGTGATGATGGCCGAAGCGAAGAGCAGCGACCCCTGCACGATCACCGGCGCAAGGATGTTCGGCAGGATCGTGCGCAAGAGGATGTTCGCAGTGCGGAAGCCCAGGGCGCGCTTGGCCTCGACGAACTCGAGCTGCCGCACCACCAGTGTCTGGGCCCGCGCGACGCGCGCGAAGACCGGAAGATTGACCACCGCGATCGCGAGCACGGCATTGGTCAGGCTCGGGCCGAGCACGGCCGTGATCGCAAGCGCCAGCAGGATGCTCGGAAAGGCGAACACCACATCCATCGCGCGCATGATGAGCGCCTCGGTCCAACGGCCGAAATAGCCCGCCACCAGACCGAGGCCGGTGCCCGCCAGGGCCGCGACCACGACGCTGAGAATGCCGACGAACAACGAAGTCCGCGCGCCATAGACGATGCGCGTGAGCACGTCGCGGCCCAGTTCGTCGGTGCCCAGCCAATGTGCGGCGGAAGGCGGCGACAGGGTGTTGACGAAATCGGGGAAGTCCGGCGCATAGGGTGCGATGAGCGGCGCGCCCAATGCGGCGATGGCCGCCAGGACGACGAGGCCCAGGCCCAGCGCCGCGCGCGGATCGCGAGTCATCGTGCGCAGGAAGGCGGCCATGCCGGCCGGCCGATGGATGGCGTTCGCGCTCGCGCTCATGACAGCCTCACCCTTGGATCGAGCACCGTGTAGACGAGGTCCGTCGCCAGGTTGATCAGCACGAATGCGACCGCCGTCAACAGCACCGCGCCTTGAACGACGGGGTAGTCTCGCGCGAAGATCGCATCGACCGTCAGCTTGCCGATGCCCGGCCAGGAGAACACCGTCTCGGTCACGACCACGCCGCCGAGCAGCTGGCCGAGCTGGATGCCGTGCAGTGTCACGATCGGAATGCGCGCATTGCGCAGGGCATGCCCCCACACCACGCGGCGCCGCGGCAGTCCCTTGGCGCGCGCCGTGCGCACGTAGTCGGAGCGCAGGACTTCCAGCATCGTCGCGCGCGTCATGCGCATGGTGGCGGCCGCCAGCGCCGCTCCCAGCGTCAGCGCCGGCAACACGAGATGGCGCAGGTGCTCCAGCGGATCGGCCGTCAGCGAGACGTAGCCCGAGGCCGGCAGGATCGGCCAGTAGATCGAGAAGGCCAGGATGAGCAAGACGCCGAGCCAGAAGCTCGGCATCGACAGGCCGCACAGCGCGAGGAACGAAGCGGCGTAGTCCGCGCTGGTGTTGCGGCGGGTGGCGGCCACGATCCCGGCGGGAATGGCGATCGCCAGCGAGATCGCCAGCGCCGCCGCGGCCAGCAGCGCCGTCGGTCCCAGCGCGCCCAGCAACAGCGGCAGGACCGGACGTCCGCCCTGGACCGAACGTCCGAAATCGCCCGCGAAGATGTGGCCGATCCAGGTGACGTACTGAATCACGATGGGCTGGTCGAGCGCGAGTTGCTGCCGCAAGGCGGCGATCGCCTGCGGGTCGGCGTCCAGCCCCAGCAGCGCGATGGCGGGGTCACCCGGCACCAGCCGGATCAGGAAGAACGCCACGACCGAGGTGCCGAGCAGGATCGGCACGAGCGCGATCAACCGTGCGAGCAGATAGCGGGCCATGGCGAATATTCCAATCCGGGGTTGCGTCCGAGGGAAGGCTTCGGCACGGCCACGGCGGCCGCGAAGCTGGCGAGGGCGTCATTCGCCATAGGGAATCCAGATGTTCTTGACCTGCGTGGCATGCCGCAGGAAGGGCGCGCCCTCGGCCGCGGCGCCGTCCTGCCAGTCGGTGGCCAGGCCATGGTCCACCAGCGTGCGCTTGAGGTTGCCGACGGACAGGCGTTCGGCATCGCGCGACAGCGACGCCGCGCCGAAAACCCAGAGCGCGTCCACGTCGTCGTGCCGGGCCAGTGTCTGCATGAGGCTCTCGGCCGGGCCGGTGACGATGTTCACCACGCCGCCCGGCAGGTCGGAAGTTTCGAGCACTTGGTAGAAGTCGGTCGCGATCAGCGGATGCGATTCGCTCGGCACGATCACCGTGCGGTTGCCCATCGCCAGCAGCGGCGCGAGCAGGCTCACGAAGGACAGCAGCGGCGCTTCGTCCGGGCATACGACACCGACCACGCCGATGGGCTCCACCGTCGCCAATGCCACGCCGCGCAGCGGCGGCACGTGCACCGTCCCTTCGTACTTGTCGGCCCACGCACCGTAAGCGAAGAGGCGGCTCACGGCGGCGTCCACCTCGGCGCGCGCACTGCCTGCCGCCACCTCCGTGAAGCGGACGAGGCGTGCGGCGAATTCGTCCGCGCGCGTGGAGAGGTTTTCCGCCAGGTAGTAGAGGGCCTGCGCGCGACGGTGCGGCGTGGCACTGGACCAGCCGTCCGCCGCACGTGCCGCGGCCACCGCGTTGCGGATGTCCTTGCGGTTGCCCGTGCCCACCTCGCCAAACCGTTGCCCCGAGACGGAAAACACCGCGTGCGACAACTCGCCATCGGGTCGCACCTGTTTGCCGCCGATGAAAAGCTTGGCGGTGCGATCAATGGCCGGCAGTGTCGATGAGGTGACCGGCGCCCGCGCCGTTTCGCCGGTTGCGCCCGGTGCCGCCTGCGCGGCACGCGGCTTGCGCGCGGCCCAGGCGTGTGGCTTGAGGTACTCATGGCAGCCTTCGCGTCCACCCTCTCGGCCGTAGCCCGACTCGCGACAGCCGCCGAAGCCGACGCCCGCATCGAACAGGTTGGTGGCGTTGATCCACACCACGCCCGCTTGCAGCTGCGGTGCGATGCCCAGCGCGAGTCCGATCGTCTCGCTCCAGATGCTGGCTGCCAGGCCGTAGCGCGTGTTGTTGGCCAGCGCCACCGCCTCGTCCGGGGTGCGGAAGGTCATGGTCACGAGCACCGGGCCGAAGATCTCTTCCGTCGCCACGGTCGATGCCGGTTGCACCCCCGTCAACAGCGTCGGTGGATAGAAGCTGCCGCCCGTGGGCAGCGCGCATGATGGCTGGTAGCACTGCGCCCCCTCGCGCACGCCCGTGGCCACCAGCGAGCGCACTCTGTCGAGCTGCGAGCCGTCGATCAGGCTGCCGAGATCGATTGCCTTGTCCAGCGGCATGCCCACGCGCAGCTGCTGCATGCGTCGCTTGAGCCGTTCGATGAAGTCGGCCGCGATGCCTTCCTGCAGCAGCAGCCGCGAGCCGGCGCAGCACACCTGGCCCTGGTTGAGCCAGATGGAATCCACCACGCCTTCCACCGCCGCGTCGATGTCGGCATCGTCGAACACGATGAAGGGCGACTTGCCGCCGAGCTCCAGTGTGAGCGACTTGCCCGAGCCGGCAGTCGCCTCGCGGATAAGGCGGCCCACCTCGGTCGATCCGGTGAAGGCGATCTTGTCGACCCCTTCGTGAGCGACCAGTGCAGCGCCCGTGGCACCGTCGCCCGTCACCACGTTCAGCACGCCTGCAGGCAGGCCCGCCTGCGCCGCCAGCTCGGCAAACAGCAAGGCGCTCAGCGGCGTGAGTTCCGCCGGCTTGAGAACGACGGTGTTGCCAAGCGCCAGCGCCGGCGCGATCTTCCACGCCAGCATGAGCAGCGGGAAGTTCCAGGGAACGATCTGCCCGATCACCCCCAGCGGCACCTGGTCCGCGAATTCGCGTTCCTGCAGTTGCGCCCAGCCGGCATGGTGGTAGAAGTGGCGCGCCACCAGCGGCACGTCGATGTCGCGGGTCTCGCGGATCGGCTTGCCGTTGTCGAGCGCCTCCACCACCGCAAGCAGGCGCGCATGGCGCTGCACCGTGCGCGCCAATGCATACAGATGACGCGCGCGCGCATGGCCGCCGACCGCCATCCAGCCCGGTTGCGCGGCGCGCGCGGCGGTCACGGCGGTGTCGATGTCCGCCGGCGAGCCTTGTGCGATGCGCGCGAGCAGGAGTCCGGTGGCCGGCTCCACGGTCTCGAAGTGGGCACCGGAGTCGGCCCCCGTGAAACGACCGTCGATGAAGTGGCCGAACCCCTGCGCATGGCGCGAGAGCCATTGGCGGGCATCGGTGTCGCTCTCGGGCGCGGGGCCGTAGTCCATGGTGTCGAAATAGCGTGCGACGCTCTTGCTCATCGGTTCATCCGATCGGGTGGCGATTGAAGGCCGAGTAGCGGCCCGTGACGTGGTGTTCCAGCTGGCGCTCGATGTCGGCCAGCAGGCTGGAGGCGCCGATGCGAAACAGGTTCGGCTCCAGCCAGGCGCGTCCCAGTTCTTCCTTCATGAGCGTCTGGTAGTCCAGCGCCAGCCGTGCGGTGCTGACGCCGCCGGCTGGCTTGTAGCCCACCCGGAAGCCGGTGCGGGCCTCGTACTGTCGGATCATGCGCAGCATGACCAGCGTGACCAGCGGCGTGGCATTGACGCCTTCCTTGCCGGTCGAGGTCTTGATGAAATCCGCGCCGGCCATCATGCAGACCAGGGAGGCCTTCGCGACATTGCGCAGTGTCTTGAGCTCGCCGGTCGCCAGGATGGCTTTCACGTGCGCCGCGCCGGCGGCTCGGCGGAAGTCCAGCATCTCGTCGTACAGCCTCTGCCAATGGCCGCCGAGCGCATGTTCGCGCGTGATGACCACGTCAATCTCGGAGGCGCCGTCGCGCACTGAGGCCTCGATCTCCTTCAACTTGAGGCCGTGCGGGACCAGCCCCGCAGGGAACCCCGTCGATACGGCCGCCACCGGGATGCCGGTGCCCGCGAGCGCGTCGACCGCCGTCGCGACGAAGCGGTGATAGACGCAGACGGCGCCCGTGTGCAGTGGGCGATCGGCAAAGCCGAGCACTGCCAGCACATCCGGGCGCACCGGCATCACGGCCTTGGCGCACAGGCGCCGCACACGCTCGGCCGTGTCGTCGCCATTGAGCGTCGTGAGGTCGATGCAGGTGAGGGCCTTCAACAGCCACCCGGCTTGGGCGTCCTGCTTGACCGAGCGCCGGCCGCGCAACGTGGCGACGCGGCGTTCGGCGGCCGAGGGGTTGATGCGGATGCCGTCGATCCAGCCCGCGTCGAACGGCTGCGCGACATTGCGGGCAATTGCGCCCGGGTTGTCGGCCGCCGGCGCGGCTGTCACGGACTCGGAGGGCGGGCGCACCGCGCCTCGGGTGCGGACTAGTGCAGTGGATGTCATGATTAATGTTATTCCAAGAACATGACGTTGCGCAAGATGTTCTTCAAATAACATTTTGATGAGCGATACTTGGCTGGTAGATGAGAGGAACAGAACATGCGAAAGACCGCCGGCGCGGGGGTATTGCGCCTTTCACGGATGCAGGAACTTGTCGAGGCCCGCGGGCCCTTGCCAATCAACGAAGCCGCCCAACTGCTGGCCGTGACCCCGATGACAATCCGCCGCGACCTGTCGGCCCCCGACTCGCCATTGACCGCTCTTGGGGGCTACGTGCTCGCGACCACCCTGCCCTCGGCGGATCGATACTCGCTCGACGTGGCGGGCGACCAGCATGCGGCGCACAAGCGCGTGGCATGTCAACGGGCGGCCAAGTGGGTGCAGGCGCATGACAGCCTGTTCATCGACTGCGGCACCACCATGGCCCATTTCGCAGAGGCCTTGCCGCCGGACATGCCCCTGAGCGTCGTTTGTTACTCCACGAACATCGCGTCGATCCTGAGCCGCCGGCCGAACACGCAACTCATGCTGCTCGGCGGGCTGTACCACCCCTCGTCGGCCAGTTTCCTATCCGACGAGGGCTTGCAGTACCTCAATCGCCTGGGCGTGAACAAGGCCTTTCTGTCCGCCGGCGGGGTGGACCCGCTACGCGGCGCGAGTTGTTCGAACTTTCACGAAGTACCGGTGAAGCAGGCGGCGATGCGCAGCGCATCGCAGACCTTCTTGGTCGTCGATGAAAGCAAGCTCGGCCTGTTGCGGCCGGCCTTCTTCAGCCCCCTCGACGCCTTCGGGCACATCGTCGTGGGCGGGGCGCCGGCGGCGGGGCTGCGCAAGCAGTTCAAGGATTTTTCGATGGTGTTCGCGCAACCTGCCGCTGACTGATCCGGGCATCGAAGGTCCCCTCTCGGCCGGCAATTCAGGGGAGACGTCAGCGTGCTTGCGCTCGATGACTCAACCTTTGAAGAACGCCAGCAGGTCGGGGTTGATGACTTCCGCGTGGGTGGTGAGCATGCCGTGCGGGAAGCCCTTGTACACCTTGAGCGTGCCGTTCTTCAGCAGCTTGACCGACTTCAGCGCCGCGTCGGCGATCGGCACGATCTGGTCGTCGTCGCCATGCATGAC
>Ga0182007_10000690_pt1 | contig 19242 bp, 13 predicted proteins | sample Sormic07211113_1_FD_123023 | JGI IMG/M metagenome (GOLD analysis project Ga0182007, IMG submission 123023) | Rhizosphere microbial communities from Sorghum bicolor, Mead, Nebraska, USA - 072115-113_1 MetaG | ecosystem: Host-associated > Plants > Roots > Rhizosphere | place: USA: Nebraska... | reverse complement strand
CAGGGGAGGGTTAAGACGGTATCTACAAGGGCCGCCTCTCTAGATGCCAGAAACAACAAAGCCCTCGTATTTCTACGAGGGCTTTGTTTTGTATGGTGCCGGCACCAGGAATCGAACCCGGGAACTACTGATTACAAGTGGCTTGCTTTCGTGTTTTTTCTAGTTTCGTCAGGTTGCATGAATTAACTAGATACCCAGTAATAGTAAGGGTTTCAGCCAATCTCTTGTCTGTCTGCGTTTCACCGGATACTGTTAAAGCACGCCTCTCAATGGGGAGCATAACGGGGAGCAACGGGGAGCGGATTATGGCCAGCCTCAAGAGCAGAGATGACAAGCGCATCACCGATATGCAAGTGCGCAACCTGAAAGGAAAAATTTCGGAGCCGGCAGACAAAGACCAGAAACGCGGATTTGGCACCCTACTGTTTGAGCGGCGTCCTTCCGGGGTCGTTGAGGCGTATTTTCGTCAGCGTGTTGGTGGTGCTGAAGTCTGGATGAAGCTGGGTGTCTACAAAGGAGACTCACGCTCGGCAGGATTTACTGTGGCCGAACTGCGTAGTAAGGCAAACCAATATGCAGCGATTGCTGCCAAGCATGGCGACGTCAAAGCCTATCTCGCCGAGCAGGAAGCCTCCGCCGAAGCCGAGCGTGCCAAGCACCAGCGTCTCGCCGAGATTGCGGCTGCGCGCGGTAGTTTTGCCGACCTATTCGTTGATTACATTGAGTCACGTCGTACCAAGGCCACGCTTGGTGTCGTCAAGGAGCTAGAGCGGCTATTTAAGACGGATATGGCAAACCCACATCCGAGCATCATGCTGATGAAGGCCCGTGATATTCGCCCCGACCATATTCTCGCCATTCTAAATCCGATTTGGGAGCGCGGTTCTAAGGTGCAAGCCGAACGTATGCGCTCATTTTTGGTGTCTGCGTTCAATTATGGGCTGACTATCGAGAGCGTCGTAGGTCGCGCCAATGCCAAGGTCTACGGTCTGGAGCTGAATCCGGCCGCGGTTGTTAGAGTAGAAAAGACATCGGCACCTGTTACTCGTGCGCTATCGGATGCCGAGTTGTGCCAGTTCTGGGAAACCATCGAGAGTACTAAAGGTGTCGGCCCTGTCATGGCGCTTCTTTTCAAGTTCGTCATTGCCACGGGCGGCCAGCGAATCCAGAACATCATCGAAACCACTTGGGATGATTACGACCTGAAAGCTGGAACGGTTCGTCTGATTCATCGCAAGGGCAGAGGTGGTCAGGCAATGAGTCGCCCGCATCTGGTGCCGCTTACTGCGCGCGCCATTGAGCTGATTAGTCGCGTTAAAGAGATTAACGGCGACCACGCTTGGCCTTGGACAACCCACGGTGAGCAGCCGTTTGTGATCAGTAGCCCAACCCATGCAATTGCCGATTGGGTTAATTCAAGTCATGCAGTAATCGATGGCGTGAAGGTTTCCGGCTTCTCCCCGAGAGATTTGCGTCGCACCTGTAGTCAGTTGATGCAGAGGCATGGTGTTCTTGACGTCGACTCAGACCTGTTGCAGAGCCATGGTCAGACCGGATTGGTTGGGCTGCATTATCGGAACAATCCCAAGGCATATCTGCCGGAGAAATGGCGTACCGCCAAGCTGTTTGAGAAGGCGCTGGCGGTGGCGCTGGGAGAGTCGAAAGCGTTAAGTTATAACTTAAATAGTAATGGCGAAACGGAAACCCAAGAGAAAGTTGGAAACTAATCGAACAAAAATTCTACAAGAAGTCTTCGTTTGATGAGGAGGCATGAGCGCTGGACCTTATGAATAGTAGATATTCCAGCATGCAGCTCCGAAGGTATGAAGTGTTTTGGCTGGCTTCAATTTCAATAACTAATGTTGTCAACTCAATAACCAGTGTTATTAATCCAATAACTAATGTTATTAATTCGATAACTAAAGTTATTGATGTCGTGTTGCTGGTTAAACGAAAACTGTAAGTAAATGTTTCTTGGGGAGAGGTGTCGTCCAAGGCCTGTTGGTATTCAATGAAACGTACTGGAAAGGGTTGGCCTCAAACTTCGGTACTGGAACGAGGGCGATTCTTATCCGGAACTTTGTAAAAAACCCTGCACGCTGAAAAAACGCACTTGCGCTTAGTGCGACGCCCTTGAACAATGGTTACCACTGGCCAGGTATATATGGCTGCTGTAAGCGCCTTGGTGGGGGTTCAGTCACACTGCGGTGCCGCGATTCAGCCGTGAAGCAGGATGCCGATATTGAAAAACCCCAGTGTTGGCGCACTGGGGTTTCAATCGGGAAGGTGCATTAACACCTCTGCATACCTGTCAGCCAGTACGCAACCCGAGGGATGAAGCGTTTAGACGGGCTTCAATGTCAATAACAATTGTTATTGACGGAACACAGTATTAAGCCAGCTTCAGTCTGCGTCAATCGCAGATTTGCATAAACTGACCAGCGTCTTGTTCGCCGGCAGTTGAGGCTTGATGTTGCCCCCTCGGTTTTTCAACTCCAGTTGGAGAACCATTACATGGCTCAAATTGCCAACCGCAACACCGACGTACCGAACCTGCCGATCCCTGGTGCGCGCGCCACTGCTGCGCAGTTCTGCACCAAATACCAAATCAGCCGTACCACCTTCTGGCGCTGGTCGAATGAGCCGGGTTTTCCTGCACCTATGCGTTTTGGCCGCTCGGTTCGCTGGGATGCGGAAGCCGTTGATGCCTTCCTGACTCAAGCGGAGGCGTAACTCATGACGAACTGCCAACCCTGCAAAGCTGTGGGGACGCCGAAGGCTTGTCCAAATTTGGCCTACCGCTACCTGTTCAACATTGTGCCGACTGGCGCGGAGTTTGTGCTACAGATCGCCTTGGGGGTACTGCTATGGACAGCGTGAGCCTGTTTCGTGATGCCTTGCAATCCGTCTATGGGCCAATTGATTGGCTACCGATACCAGACGGCGACATCCACCGTTTCCATGTGCCAGGCGACAATCCAGGTACCCGGAACGGCTGGTATGTGCTGTTTCTGGATGACATCCCCTGCGGCGTGTTCGGGAGCTGGAAAGCTGGAGGCTCGCAGTCCTGGAGTAGCCGCAAGCCAGCCGATCATTTGGAGGCTCAGTTAGTCGCCAAGCGCATCGAGCAGGCCCGACGACAGCGGGAAGCTGATCAGCGCCAGCGCCAGCAGGTTGCCGCCGAAAATGCCAACCGACGGTGGTGCAACGCCCGTAGCGCCGATCCCGAGCACCCCTATTTAGTGGCAAAAGGGGTGCGTTCTTATGCCCTGCGTCAGACCGGTGAGGTGTTGCTGGTGCCGCTGACTCGTGACGGTCGGCTGGTAAACCTGCAATGCATCTACCCGAACGGCGCCAAGCGCTTCTTGCGTGGAGGCATGGTCAAGGGCTGCTGCTCACTTATCGGCACGATTCAGCCTGGCCAGCCGCTCTACATCTGCGAAGGCTGGGCAACTGGCGCTACGCTCCACGCCGAAACCGGCGCCACCGTGGCCTGCGCCATGAATGCCGGCAACCTGCTGGAAGTCGGCCAGCACCTCCAGCGCCAGTACCCAGACGCCGTGTTGATCGTAGCCGGCGACGACGACCGCATGACCGAAGGCAACCCCGGGCGAACCACCGCGAGCAAGGCCGCCGTCATCTTGGGTTGTGGATTGATCTTTCCGCCTTGGTGCGGCAGTGAGCCGCTGATCCTTTCTGACTTCAATGACCTGCGCCAATGGCAGGAGGCCAACCAATGACCCTGACGGATGAAAGTGATCTGGCCCTCGACTTTTCCGAGGGAACCGCGAGAACCGAAGGAACCGCCAGCAATGACGGGGCTTCCAGCGGTTCCCTCAGCGAAAAGGCAGAGGAAGCCAAGGGAACCGCGTTGGTGCCGGAGGCCAAGCACCCGGAGATTGAGCGCCCCACCTTTCGTGTCTATGACCATCCAGTCAAGACTCTGGGTGGTACCTACTCGGCAGGCGTGTGGTGGCATGGCACCAAGGAGGAAAAGGGCAAGCCGGTAGACTATGACAAGCGCGTCTGTTCGCCGCTGCACGTCGAGGCTGTCACCTCAAGCGACGGGGTCGACTTCGGGCGTCTGCTGCGTTTCCGCAATACCTTGGCCAACTGGCGCGAATGGGCCATGCCCATGCAGTTGCTCAAGGGCAGTGGAGAGGATATGCGCGGGGAGCTGTTGAACATGGGTGTGGAAATCGACCCCGACGCTTTCAAGCTGCTGAACCGCTACATTCAGGGCCAGCACCCCAAGCGCCATGTCATTGCGGCCACTGCCACCGGCTGGCATTCGCCTACCCTGTTCATTATGCCCCGGCAGAACATCGGCAAGGGCGAGGCCATCTATCAGAGCGAGGCGGCGAACTTCGACGACTTCCGCCAGGCCGGTACCCTAGAGGGCTGGCAAGCCGAGATCGGCACACGCTGCGCCGGTAATCCGTTGCTGATGTTGGGTGTCTGCGTGGCCTTGGCCGGGACGTTGCTGTATCACTTGCAACGCCAGGGTGGTGGCTTCCATATCGTCGGGGACAGCTCCACCGGCAAGAGCAGCGCCATTCAGGCCGCCGCCTCGGTCTGGGGCCATGGCGAACAGTTCAAGCGTACCTGGCGCGCCACCGGCAACGGCCTAGAGGGGATAGCCGCCCAGCGCAATGACACACTGCTGGCCCTAGACGAGATAGGCGAGGCCGACCCGCGTGAAATTGGCGCCGTGGTTTACTCCCTGGCCAACGGCACCGGCAAGGCAAGGGCGGGGCGTACCGGAGCCGCACGGGCGACCCGGCGTTGGCGGGTAATGCTGTTGTCGTCCGGCGAGCTGGGACTGTCCGCGCACATGGCCGAGGGCGGAAAGCGCAGCCGGGCCGGGCAGGAAGTCCGCCTGCTAGACATACCCGCTCGCCGCACCTTTGGCGCCTGGGATGAGCTGCACGGGCTGCCGGGTGGCCGGGAATTTTCCGACGCCATTCAGCGCGCCAGCGTGACCCATTACGGGCACATCGGCCCGGCCTTTATCCGCAAGCTGCTGGAGTGCGGCGAGGCCGACGATCTACCCAAAATGCTCACCAAGCTGTGCGAGTCATACCCCAGCGGCAGCGGCCAGGAAAGCCGCGCGGCTGAGCGGTTCGCCATTGTCGCTATGGCGGGAGAGCTGGCCATTGAGTGGGGATTGCTGCCGGCCCCCACTGGCGCTGCCCATGACGCCATGCTGGTGCTGTCTAACGCTTGGCGAAGTAGCCGGGGGCAAAGCCAGGGCGAGGACGCGACGATCCAAGCCAGCTTGTGCGACTTCATCTCTCGCCACGGCGATGCGCTGTTCTCTGAGTTGGGCGGGGACGCCATAGTCAGAGATCGCGCTGGCTGGTGGAAAAATGAGGGTGAGCGCCGCGTCTGGCTGTTTACCCCCGAAGGGCTGCGCCGAGCGGTGCCTGGCTTCGACATGACGCGCATCCTGGACGCCGTGGCCGCTGCCGGGTGGATCACCGAACACCACGCCGGCAAGCGTGCCAAACGGGTGAAGATGGATGGGCGCAATCTTTGGCTGTATCACCTCGCCCCGCTGGAGGTGTGACATGGGCCGGCTCTTGGACTTAGCCAACCGCCTTGTCGGGGTAGCAGTTCCCCTGGCTCCCTCATTGAAATTGCAGGGGGAACCGCTACAACCCGCGCCAGCACTGGAGGTTCCCCCGGCTCCCTCGACTCCCCCAGAAAAACACAAAGTCGAGAAGCCAGCGCAACTCGGCGTGAACGACCACCCAGCGCAGGAACCGTCCAAAGTAGAGGCAAGTCGATGGCTTGGTCATGTTGCTCGCCTGCTGGGATGCTCGCCGGAATATCTGCTGGGGCTGGGGTTTCTGACTGCTGATGACGTGACCGAGCAGTGCGGCACACACCCATGCTTTGCCGCCCGCCTGATCCGTAGCCATCCGGCATGGTCGCCACCAGCGCCAATGGCTAACCCAACAATCGAGCAGCACGACGCCGGGGAGCCGAAGCACATCTACCACAGCGCCGCCATAGCATCGTCTAAATGGCTCGAGGCCCGTGACCAGTACCATTGCCACTTGTTCGCCTGCCGCGCCTGCTATGCGCCGGCAGGCCGTTATTGTGTAACAGGTGCCGAGTTGCGCCAGCGGTATAACCAGACGCCAATGGAGCCAAGACCATGACCCAGAACATCGTAATCATCCCCATCAAGCCAGGCACCTACTACCCGATTTGGTCATAAAGTGTTCGGGCCGAAGCTGCCGCCACAACTGTGCGCAAAGTGACGGGAGGTGTTAGCGCAGTCGACTGGCACCGGCAGGCCTTGGGGAAATGCAAAAGGTACTCCCAAGACCCCACCCCCATTGCGGGTAAAGCGTGGCCTAATTCCGGACTACATACGACTCAGCCTGGAGTGGTGTGGCTCCTTCAAGAGCATCCGCTTTGGGTCGATCGACAGCTGCCGACATTCTCGCATCGCTCGAGGTCTTGTTACACGACGGCGCCACAGCTTGAAATATGGTGTTGGCCCTGCTTTTGCAGAGCTATAGCCGCCTGTCTGATATGCCTGGTCGTTACAAAAATGAGGTGACATAACAGTGGCGCATTTGGTCAGACGATATAGAGTCACTTTTAAACACCGGCCTGAAACGCAAGCAGCAACAGACCAGAGTACGCCCAAGAGGGCAAAGACCATGAAGCGCGACCAACAGCATCACCGTCATGACCCTTATTCTAAAGAGGTCATGCTTTCCCTTACTTTGCGTGTGTCGCTGTATTGCGCACAAGTTGCGGCTGCCTCCAGTGCTGAGTCGAGCGCTCACCTGGAAGCCGCACGCGAGAGAAATGTTGTTGAAGACGCAAAAATTCGTACCGCGATCAAAGAAGCTATTGTCAGCTTGAATGAGCTCAATGACTTTGTGTTTGACGCAGGGCGCTCCATGCTCACAAACATGCCCCCACGGCACGTGATAGAAGATGAGCGGTTTTACGAGGTGGCGAGCACATTGCGCGCGTTGGAATCAGTGTTAGCCACTAAGGCTGAGCTGTATTCGAACGTGCCAACTATGAGTGACGAATACAATGCGCTTCGGCGCAATCTTGCTACTACGCGTTCGCGGACAGCGCAGAACGCCATGATTCTTAAACAGATGTTTCACGTGCCTGAAAGCTACGAGAGTTCAATAGATATGAAAGGGCTGGAAGCCTTGGCTTCCATTTCGACAGAGCGCCTCCATCAGCTTGTGAGCTGATGCCATATGACGATAATTGTCGAGTATAGCCCCGACACATACGATGTTTTTTTCAAGGATGTTTTGTCCAATCACCCCACAATCTTGAACTCTTTGCGCGACGACTTTTATACCTACATCGCGTCCAACAGAATGACGCTCCCGGCATATTTCGGGTGCGACGTGCCATACACTCATCCACATGAAGCCTATGTCGTGGGCTTGATGCATATTCACATCGCCATCCCGCCGTCAGTGTTCCCTACGAGTAAACCGCAGTTTGACCGAAAGTGTCCTCTAGGTGATCCCACCAAAGATGCTGCGTTGGTATATGCACAAGGGCTCTACGATGAAGATAGATACGTTCTCATCGCCATGCTTCACCCCGGCGCCCATGACAAAGCCCGCACCGAAAAAATAATTAAGCGACTATCGGGAGTGGCAAAGCGTTTCCGCGATATCTATTAGTCTGACTCCCCGTCTCTTCGCTGCTACGCTTTCGGTTTTCTCGAACGGAATCGAAGCCATGCCCACCGAATACTCTCTGCCTGACACCCTAGAACGCATGTACGAAAATCAGCTCGCACTCGAAGCGGCGTTGATGGAGGTTGTGCTGTGGGTCGAGCAGCGCGGATCAAATGACGTCGGCGAGAATATGCGCAGTGCGCTGGACCTAATCGGCGAGAACGCTGGGCACATCAAACAAGGCCTGGCCAAGCTGGCTCTGCAGCACCGTGGCGACGCCTGAAATGCCGATGGACAGGCTGCGGCAGCTAAGCGAGCTCATCGACGATTTGTTCTCCCGCAGCTCCATCACCGCCATGCTCATAGGCTGTGTGTTCTGGTCAGAAAATCTCTGAAGACCAAAGCGGTAAAGCATCAACGTCTGCTTTGGGTCGTTTCTACCTGCCGCAACCGGTCGAAATCGACCATTTGGGGACGTTCCGGAGATCTGTTCCGGATGCACACCCCCTGGTTTTGACTGCAGGCGCGGTGGCTTCGGCACCATCTCGGCGATACACTTTGTCGGTGCAACACAGTTGTGCTGAACTAGCAATCGGGGACCTATGACACGCTTCAAGCCCACCATAAGGGTGCGAGGAGCCTGCCCCCCTACTTCTCGCCAACAGATACGGCACAGCTACAAGCATTCGGAAGCTAATGGCCCCATCTAAGAACACATCGAAGCCGAAAGCGCCTCGTGGCGGCAGCGCGAAACGCGCGTCCGCGACGCTGCGGTCGACGAGCGGCGCCGGGTTCGAGTTCGAGGACCTTATAAGCGCCTGGCAGTTGGTGAAGTCCCTGTCAGGTGAGCAGGCACCGGGTATCGGCGGCGTGGTCACGCAGGTCCAAGCCCAAGTCTCGACCTTGGGGTGGCGCATCGACGACCTGCTGCTGACAGCCCAGGCAACCACCGCGTCGCGGCGGCTTGCGATCTCGGTGAAGGGCAATTTGCAGGTGACCGCGGCCGGCCTCCCCGCTGACTTCGTGTCGTGCGCATGGGAACAGTGGCATGACCCGCAGGGGCCGTTCAACCGCGTGGCCGACGGGCTGGCCTTGGTCACGCTCGGCACCCATCCGGTATTCGACCCGGCGTGGCGCGAAGTGAAGAACGCGTGCAGCGGCACGGATACCGCGCTCGCTATGAGCCGCATCCGCAGCAACAAGAGGCAGTCGGTCGTCTTCGACAGCGTCCAGAAGCCCGGCGGCGCGTCCGACGAGGAGACCATCGAGCTCATTCGCCGTCTGCACGTGCTGCCGACCGACTTGCAGTTCGCGCACTCCGAGAACGAGACCCAGGCCATCGCGCAATGCCGTCGCTTGCTCGCGTCTGGCTGTGGCGACGAAGCGCAGACTCTTTGGAAGGGCCTCATTAACGTCGCGAAGGAGGTGCGCCTTCGCAGCGGGACCATCACCGTCCCGGACCTGTTGTCCTTGCTCCGAGGCCAGTTCGGCCTCCGCCATCATCCGGACTTCGAGCGTGATTGGGGGACGCTCTTCAACATCACCGCGGACCACAAGGCGCGGATAGAGACAGAGTTACCGTCTGGCTACGCCGTCCCGCGGACAGCGGAGAAGGCGTCGCTCCAGGCATCTGTCGCCGACCACCCGATCACGGTGGTCTTCGGGGAGTCGGGCTCGGGCAAGTCGGCGCTGGTCAAGTCTGTGTTGGACGGTGCGTATCCGTCCTGGAACCAGGTGTGGTTCGGTCCGGAAGAACTGAAGACGGCGCTTAGCGCCGCGCGCCGTGGCGCCCTCCCTCTGACGCACGACCTCTCGCTGGTGCTGAACGTCACGGTGAAGCCGCAGAACGTGCTGGTCATCGACTCTGCGGAACGCATCGAGGCCGGCGAGTTCGTCGTCATCCGCCAGCTGCTTCAAGCTATTCTGCCGAGTGACGGCGAAGAGACCGAGGGCGCGTGGCGGGTCGTCATCGTCACGCAGACGCAGAGTTGGGTCGAAGGCGAAGAGACGATACTCGGCGGGCGGAAAGCGCATCTCGTCGAGGTCGAAACACTCAAGAACGATGCGGTGAAGTTGGCGCTTCTGCCTTCACTCACCTTGGGCTGGTTGGCCGCGCATGACGACACCATTGCGGCGCTGACGAACCTGCGGACATTGGCGTGGGTCATCAAGGCGGGTGCGGCGCTGGGGGCGAACGCTGGTGGACTCGCGTCTCACACCGCCATCGCCGATCGACTCTGGAAGTATTGGACGAAGGACCGCGCCGACGTGAAGGCGTTGATGATGCGCCTCGCCCAGCGAGAAGCATCGTTCGAGCGCAGCTTCGCGTTAACCGACTTGGAGCCGGCGGACACGGCGACGTTCACGCAGCGCCCCGACGAGCTTCCGCTGCGCCTGAACGAGCGGACCAACCGCATCGAGTTCGAGCACGATCTCGCGGCGGATTGGGCGCGTTTCCAGTTCCTGAAACAGATTTGGACGGACACGCCGCAGTGGGCCGCCCTGGCCGGCAATCCGCTCTGGACGAACGCGCTCCGGATGCTGGGCCAGTTCCTGCTGCGACAGCCGGCCGAGACTGGCACGGTATGGGACGTCGCCTTCGGGGCCGCGGAAGCCGCGAAGAACGACCTGGCAGGCAATATCCTCCTTGATGCGCTCTGCTTGGACCCCGACGCCGAACGCTTCCTGACCGAACGCGTCGACCTCCTGCTCGACAACGGTGCGAAACACTTCACACGGCTGCTCCTGCGCTTCCACCATATCGCGACGGTGCCGGCCAGCGGCGGAATGGGGCTGAATGCGGCAGTCGGCTTGTACATGGAGGCACACTACCGCTCTATTGTCTTTGGCCGATGGCCGCCCGTTCTCTGCTTCCTCATCGCGCAACGAGAGCGACTAGCCGGGCTGGTTTCGTCCGCTCTCGCGAAGGTCATCGAGACCTGGCTGACGAAGACGCCGCGCACGCTGAGCAACGGCAATCTGATGCCTTTCCGGATGGAGATGGCGGAGATGGCGCTCGCCATGGCTCGGACCGTGCAGGTCGAGAAGGGCAACGGCGTGATGTACCTGACGTGTGAGCCGTTGCTGTACACCGCACCACTGGCTGGGGCGGCCGACTTGCCTACCGAGGTCGGGAACTGGGCGCTCGAACTCGCGGGACGCCGACAGGTCGACGCTGACGCCAAACGGCGCATCGCCGAGGTTCAGCTACAGAAGGCGAAAGCCCACGCCGAGCGTCTGCAGACCGATGCCAAATACAAGGCGCGGCACGAAGAACGGAAGCAGATGCCGCGCTCTCTCGGGTCGTTCAGCGAGCGATTGCAGCCTTGGCCACTAGGGGCCGGCGACAAGATCGACATGGATTTTCGGACCGCCTGCATCAAGGGGAACGGCATCCAGTCTCTGATGCGTGCGCAGCCTGAGCTAGCAGCCGAAGTCCTGCTCGCGCTCATCATCGAAGACCAGCCGGAACGGGAGTACGGGTCTGAGCGCTTCGAAATGGAGCTCGGACTCGAATACCCTCAGGACGCGTACCCGACGGCCTTCTGGAAAAGCCCGTTCTTCCCCTTCTTCCAGCTGGCTCCGGAAACGGCGCTCACCTCGCTCATCGCGCTGGTGAACTTCTGCACGGAGCGCTGGGTCGCCAAGGTCATGAAGGATCGAACCGGCGGGGCTCTCGGGGTGACGCTGCAATTTGCGGACGGGTCGGAGAAGACCTTCCCTGGCTGGTGGCAGGTATTCGGTTGGCCGCAGTCCAATGAATCGTTGCGCAACGGAAACCTGTTCTGCGCTCTCGATGCGTTGGAGCGCTGGCTTACGGTGCGGCTCGACGCGGGGGAGGACATCACCGCTGATATCGAGAGAATACTCCGGGAGGGAAACTCTGCAGCGCTCGTCAGCGTGCTCCTCAACATCGCTAAGTATCGGCCATCGCTGCTGACGGGCCCCCTCGCGGCCCTGATTACGTTCCCGGACCTGTTCTATTGGGACTGTGTCCGCGTGGAGCAGGTTGGCCATAACTTCATCGGTTGGAGCTCGCTCAGGGACGGCCAGACGGTGGTTGACTTCGCTCGTGATTGGACCCTGGCGCCCCATCGCCAGCAGACGTTCCTCCATGTCGTTGTCGAACTCCTACGGACCGACGACGACGTTGCGCGGCGTCTTCAAGCGCTGCTGCCCACCTGGGCGCTGCCTGAAGATCCGAAGGAGGCGTTGGAGTTCAAGCTCCTATTAGCTGCGCTCGACCGAGCCAACTACCAGACCGTCACCGACCCGGCGACGGGCGCAGAGACTGAGGCTCTCGTGTACCCGGATGAACTGAGCCTCGCAGTGCAGTCGTGGCAGACCGAAAGCGCGCCAACCCTTGCGTATCTACTCGTGCCGGACCGTTGCGAGCAGCGGCTTCGGGGCGGCCAGCCGCTCACCGACGATGAGGCCGCGTACCTCTTTAATCTGTTCCAGGAGTGTGAGGCTGGAGCGGAAGGCGAACATGAGGACGTGAAGTCGAAATGCCGTCTCGCTGCGGCCGGTACGCTCGTCGTATTGGGAGGCGCTTGGCTCGCCCGGAACCCCGAAGCGCAGAAGCACGCGCTCGAAGTCGTGCGCGCCTGTATGGCGGCGGTCGCGTCGACAGTAGAAGAGATTCGCGGTCAACGCATAGGGAGCCTCCGTGACGAGCTGAAGTTCGTCGCTTATGCAATCATGCACCTGTGGCTCGCAGGTGGAGATGGCGTTCAGGAATGGGAGACCGCCGTCCTGCGCCTTCTGACGAGCGCCGAAATGCGAGCAACCGCCGTTGTGGTCGGCGTCGCCTACGCCAATCGAGAGCAACTTGGCACCGCTTGGTGGCGGCTGCTCCGCGCCGGCCTCCTCTGGTCGGGCCTCATCCTGCTCGCTCCACGCCATGGCGATGGCGACTATGCTGAGCGCGCCTGGAGGGTGTGGCTCGCGCGGCTGCGGCGCTTTCCACTCCGTGGACCGAACGCGACCCCGGATGAGCTCGATTTCAAGCGTGTTGCCGCGGGTCGAGAGCGTTTGGACTTCCAGCGCCGGACGCGGCTCTACAATGCCGGCCACCAGACTTGGCGCGGAAAGCCGGAGCGCGAACGAGGTGGTTCGCTAGACGGTCAGATCCTCGAAGTCCTGTTTAACTGGCTCATCGAAGGCAGTGGAACTGGCGACCGCGATCTCGACACGCGTTTGGCGCTGCGCATCTGGGATTACGACGCCACGCGCGCTAAGGCGCGCGCGAAGAAGCATGGCGAGTACGACTTGCCGAGCCAGGACCTCGGCTACGACATCCTTCTGAAGCTCGGCGCCCTGTCGATCGCGGCGCCCGCAGGGGAAGAACGCGCGGTTTGGGAACCCGTTCTCGCCCACGGTCCGGCCGCACACTCCGCGCTGCAGCACTTCATTCGCAGCTTGTTCCTGCGCCTCGGGAAAGGTGACGACCCGGTGGCGTTTGAGCTCGTCTGGCGGGCTACCGCGGAGTACGGCCTCTCAGCCGATTGGTCTCAACCTGGCCTCTGGTACTACGGCGAGCGCTTGACTTGCGACCTGCTTGGCTTCGGGAACGAGGATGCCCTGTCCCGGCTGCACTCTGGCGCGGCTCTGCGGATGAAAGATCTCTATAAACGCTGGGCCGCTACGCACCTGGCTCGCAACGAAGAATGCGTCACTCGTTTCTGCCACTTCCTGACGACAAATTTCGGAGCCCCACTTCGGCTTGACGGGCTTCGCTGGCTCGCCGCCACGCTGAAAGAACACGAGCCTTCCAGTCGCTGGTACCGCGAGGGTACGAGCGACGCATTAGTGGAGCTGGTGGCGGCGGCATTGAGTTCAGACGCGCAGGCCCTGTCGCAATACGCTCAGGCGCGGCAGGCGCTTATCGAGATAGCTGCTGCACTTGCAGCCATGAACATCCCAGCCGCCCTGGCTCTCCAAGAGCGCATTAAGCAACTGCGATAGCGGTCGAGAACAGGCTCCCACGAGGTCGGCGTGACGAAAGTTCGTTCGCCGCCCCAATCTCAACGTCTGCAATTGGCCGGTTTCTGCCTGTCGCTTCCGGCCAAGAGCGACCCGAAGCTGCCCGCGGGAAAGCAGATAACGAGCCGTCGTGAGCTTTCAGCGCACCTAAATATCCAGGGGCAATTGAACCTCGTTGCTCACTTCGAAAATCCTCGCCGCGGTATTGGCGGACTAAAAAATATTTCGCACCACTGATTCGGTTTGTAGTGAACGTAAGCTATAGCCACGTGATGGCTCTTAGCTTGCATCGGCGTTCCTCGTGTGCCTATCCTCATCACCAAATTTATGCCTCGACGTTGAAGCATGTCTCCGCTTTTAAATCGGGCGGAACGGTTAATAAGGCGCTAGCTGAACGAGTGCCATAGTAAAGAACAGGAGCTAAAAATGGAGTTGGTGGATCAGTTCAATATCAGTGAAGAGGACGCTTTGCTGATTGTTACTGCTGTTGCAAATGGCGCGGTAAATTTGCTGCTGGGGGCAGGAGGAAGCTATGGAGCTATCGGCGGAGATGGCGTTGAACTCAAAGGCGGAGCGGACTTAGCTAGCGAGCTAAACGAAAACTTTAAGCTAGGACTGGAAGACTCCGAACGATGGAACTTGCCATTGGTCTATGGGGATATTGAAAGCTCTACTAAAAATAAGCCATTGTTAAATAGCTTTCTAAATGGCCGATTTGTTGGGTGCCGGCCAACTTGGCAGAGTGTGCTCCACGATTTGCAGTGGAAAAGGATTTGGACGCTAAACATTGATGATGTTCTAGATAGGTCAAAGCCAAGGGGCTCTCTGCCAAAGCTTGAGTCTTTTCTTTGGTGTGAACCATTTAAACCACGCTCCTTAGAGAAAAGTGACCTGCAAGTTGTATACCTTCATGGAAAGGCGGCTAAGTTGGCGGAGCGCCCGAACCATCTTATTTTTTCGTTAAAAGAGTACGCCTCTCGTAATGAGAATACGCCTGGTTGGCATGCAGAGTTTAGATCCGAGTGGGTAAAAAAGCCGTTTATCGTTTGCGGGGCAAGACTTCAGGAAGAGGTTGACTTAATAACTGTTTTCGATTTTGGAAATAGATCTAGGGATAGAGGTGGCTGTCCGTCTGTAATAGTTTTAAATAGCATGAGCGAAGGGCAGGCTAGTCGATTTGCTCGGCAGGGACTTATTCCCATAGCAGCTAATGGGAAAGTTTTTTTTGAGGCTTTGCTGAAGGACTTGCTTTCTTGGAGGGAGCTTAATCCAGCTGTAAGTAAGGAGTTTAAAGCAGCACGTGAGGAGATCAGGGCCAAGTTTAAGCAGCTTACTTTGGATAGTATTGCCCCAAGAAAAGTATTGGATTTTTATGCGTCAGCGGAAACGCAATGGGTACATATACTACAGGACCTAGATGCTCCATTATCAGGGGCGTTGCATAGTGCGCAGTGGCTCACAGAAGCCACTAATAGACCAGTGGTTAGACTTGCGCTAATTTATGGCGGGTCTGTCAGCGGTAAATCCGCCGCTGCGCTTCGTGTGGGGAAGCAGTTAATAGAGAAGGGCTATGAAGTCTGGTCGTTTAGAGGTGAAGAGCGCTTTAATGACAGCGATGTAGTTGAATATGCAAAGTCGACTAAAGTGGCCTTTATCTTTGACGATTGCGCGGATTTTTCAAGCTCCTTAAAGACGTCAATAAACCTCGCAATAGAAAATGGATATGATCTTCGGATTGTTGCTACATGTGACTCTCATAGAGTTCGTGCAGTTAGAGCCGATGTCATCGGCGCAGAGCGTTTGGAGTGTTCTCTAGAGCCGGTCACTAGGCCAGACTTTGCCAGTATTTTTTCAAAGCGAAGCAACAAAGGACGCTTGGGCACTCGCAGTACTTTAGAAATCGGTCAAGCGTGGAAAGAGTTCAAGGTAAATTATTCTGGGCAATTGCTTGAATGGTTGGAAAGTTTAGAGAATGCCCATTCTTATCGGAATGCGATTGTTCAATTGCTTGCGAACCCAAATTCAGCGCCACATGGCTCCCTTGAGCTAATAGTAGCGGCCGCAGCGGTTCATCGGTTTGGGTACTCTCTACCGTTCGACTTGGCTGATAGCTTCCTCTCTAAGGATAAAGTAGAGACTGTTTTCGATCAGGACACGGCTGTCGGGCAAATCGGGTATTTAGACGACAGGGGATTGAGACTCCGAAGCAGTGCGTTTTCTCAATTTGTATGGAGTCAAATTGGGAGGGATGAAAAGTATAGTATTTCATTAGTAATTGTGCGCGCGCTTGCGCCACTGGTAGTACCCCAGACTATAGCTCGTCGAACTTTGCCATACCTAATTATTCGTGCATTAATGGATCACGACACAATCGAAAAAGATATGGGCGCTAGTGCTGACGCTTGGTATTCTAGTTTAGAGTCTGCGTGCGGTTGGAATGCTAGGTTTTGGGAGCAGAGAGCGCTACTAGCAAGCAACAAGAACCAAGAAACTTTAGCATATTCTTATGCAAAAAAAGCTGTAGCTCTTCTTGAACATGATCCGTTTCCGCATACCACTCTTGGGAAGGTCTGCGTAAAAATAGGGATAGACCGAAAAGACTCGGTTGGCGTCGAGCGCTTCTGGGAAGGAGTGAGCGAGCTAAAAATCTCCAGAGAATTGTCTACGCAAAACGGACTGGAGTGGGAGCATCCTTACATAACTTTCTTTACCTACGCACTTCGAGCTATGAAAGCCCCTCACTTTAATGGGGACTTAGAGACGCTATCTTTGCAATGGAAGAGTTGGATGAAGGCTGCACAAAATGCTAAATCGCTAACTTTTGATGATCAAGGAAAATCTTCATTAGAGAACTTTCAGCGTCAGTGGATTCTGAATGCCGTGGCAGATTAACTAATAGCCTCTTACCTCCATTAATCGCATGTTTGGAAGTGTACCGGGGCAGTCTGCAGCTTTTGACCGATAATGCCGGTCATGAGGGGGCAGCTAAACAGCCCCCTACATCGATCGAATCGAACGACAGTAGCCCACTGACCTTGATACTTGAAAGTTGCGAAGGCCTAGAAGTGGATTAGCATCTAGTCTCCGTTTTGCTCTATGTAAGTGGCATTGCGAAGCAGCCGCTCGAGGGGCGAGGTCCGAGCCAGGTCGATAGCTTCCTCCTCCGTTACCCCAAGACGGACTAGTAAGCTTAATGCGAACAGAACTCGCAAGCGGAAAGTTAATGAGAGGAGTGCCGCACCTTTTAGCGCCTTAGCTGCGCCATCTGGGTCGTAGTGAGCATGGTAGTTTCGGGTTCTTACAGTACCCCGGACAATTGAATCTATTGGCGCCTCTCCACCAAAAACGCCTGCAAAGCGGCCAATCAGTTGGTGCAGCCTTTCAGCCAAGGTTATTTCGTTGCCGAAGTTGAGCTTCTGCTGTAGCCACTGACGGTCTCTTTCGGGGCAACCTTCAAGGATTGCGGCAATTTTGGTTTTGTATTCGTCTCTCGGCCATCTTCTTGAGTCGGACGTCCGACGGTGGAACGCTTCTAGCGCTTGCGCCATGGCAATGAACTTGGTGTCTACATAGGCATGGCTTTCATCTTGAACGGAAAAGTAGTGGTGAAGAGCTGGCATTAGGTTTTCGTACTCGTTTAACCAGGCCGAGAGCAGATCGCCGAAGCGCAGCGCAATGCTGGAGTACCCAAGCAGCATGTCCCGCGAATTTAACAGTCGTTTAGCCGAGTTGTTCAGACTTTGAAAATAAAGCTCCAGCCATTTATGGAGGTCGCTAATTTCAGGGGCATCTATCTGTGCTTTCAAAGAATGAATCGCCACCGGCCGACCGATTGCAAAGGAGAAGAATCGAGTAATACGATGCGAAAGCTTTTGGTAAAACTCGAACGGTTGAGACTCGGCAGGGGTTATCTGAATGAATGCCTGTTGATATAGCTCTAGGGTCGGATACTTAGTGGCGCCAGGCAGCTTTATCTCGATGTCGATCTCTAGCTTGGTACCATCTGGTAGCGTGCACTTTACGGGCTCAGGTCGTTTCATAGTCACGGTCCAGTCCTCGAAGCTCTGGCCGATTCCGATTTTGAATGCAGATTTACCCAGCCACTCGCTGAGGCCATCTACGCAAAATCGTAGGGAAGTGAACTTGGCCGGTTCTGATAGTCCCACCCCGACAAAAACCAGCCGTGCTGTGATGAGCGACTTCCCAGTCATGCCTGCAAACGAGAGATTCATGGTCCGATATGTGCAACCTTCCAGTGTCACATAGCCGCCTTCGATTTGGCCGATAAGCCGACCAATCATCATCTCATCGTATGAGGTGAAAGCAGTCTCGTCCGCAGTTATCTCTAGCTCAACACGCCCACCGTCTGAGATGGTAAGCATGCCTGGGTAACGCTTTTCGGGGGTTTCGGGAGTGAAGAAAAAACCACTTTTGACTATCGTTGCAGGAACGTACATGGCCAAGTTCCATTTGTCAGGATGGTAGACTCTGCTTCGGCTAACTACCCTTTGTCTAGCCGGATCAGATTTCCTCCCTCATAGAAATCCTAGAACGTCTGCTTGTGGCCCAGAGTGTGTAAAAACGCTTCGCCAAAATTGAAGTGTGCGCGTCTACGTTAAATCTGAAATTTATCGGCTCGTCAGCAGATGTGGATTTCGCCTAGAAGCGCGATTTCCAGTCAGTTTTGAGTACCTGTCGCGCTCAAAAACGTTTTTACACACCCTCGGCCGATTTGTGCCGGTTACGATCGATACTGAGCAGCCTGAGCAGCCTGAGCAGCCTGAGCAGCCTGAGCAGCCTGAGCAGCCTGAGCAGACGATCAAGGTTGCCTACGAAACTAGGGGCGATTCACTGGTGCTACTGGTGCTGTTTGACAGAGGCCTTAGGGAGGGGCGGAGCAAAAGTCTGGAGCCTTCGCTTCAAAGACCGCTCCGGAAAACTTACTCACATTAATTCGTAGAATTTTTGTCTGTATAAGATATTTGGTCTATGCCAAAAATCGGCGGCCTCGCTGGTTAAAAGGCTGAGGGTTTCGCGCCATAGACCTCTCCCGAGTGTTCCATCAACGCTAGCCGAAAAAAACCTTGAAACGCACATGCGCTGACATCGCAGTCGCCATCGTTAAAGCACTGCATTCTTTTGTAAACCATATCAGTCACTAGCCGTGGCGATCACGGCTCTGAGAGGCGCCATTAGGCATAAAGCTCAAGCCGCCCAGCGCTCGGAAGATAGAGGGCGCCTTGTTAATCGAAGATCTGGGGAAACGTTACGTACGTAAGCGCGTATTAGGTGACTAAGCTTTGGCTGAAGCTGGAAATCTGCCCCTTGGCTGCGCTTGGTTACCTAAGTATCCCACTCAACGGGGAGCAAAACGGGGAGCAGATTCCCAGAAACGAAAAAGGCCCACCTTACGGTGAGCCTAAGTCGTTGATCTATATGGTGCCGGCACCAGGAGTCGAACCCGGGACCTACTGATTACAAGTCAGTTGCTCTACCATCTGAGCTATACCGGCGTGTCAGGGCGACGATTATAGCGATTGGGTTGGTTCTGTAAACCCCTGAATTCAGACTATTTTTG
>Ga0182007_10000688_pt1 | contig 19345 bp, 12 predicted proteins | sample Sormic07211113_1_FD_123023 | JGI IMG/M metagenome (GOLD analysis project Ga0182007, IMG submission 123023) | Rhizosphere microbial communities from Sorghum bicolor, Mead, Nebraska, USA - 072115-113_1 MetaG | ecosystem: Host-associated > Plants > Roots > Rhizosphere | place: USA: Nebraska... | reverse complement strand
TGTAAGATTTTTAGGCGCATGTTCTGTGATGTAGGTGTTGATGTCCTTGGACGCCTGCTGACGGCTGATGCCGAAGCTCTGCATCAAGTGTCCCGTGGTCAACCGGCCCTCCCACCAGGCAACTGTCTCAATCAAACGATAGCGAAGTGCCAGATCCCAGCGGACCTGCTCGATGGACTGCTTGCGTTTCATACCCTCTCCATGTGCGCGAATACTTTACCTGTATAAGTCTACATTCTAGACCTGTCGTCTAACACTACATATCGTGTGTCTGTCTTCAAAATGAATAGAAGTCACGAAAGGAAGTGGACATGAGTATGTCAGAAGCGGTTTCGACGGGTGCATTGCTGATGATGGGAGCAATCTTGTTGGTGTTACTGCATCAGTGTCTGAGATTGCGTGAGCTTTGGCAGATGGCTATGAGCTGCCAAAAAAATGTGCGCTGGGCGCGGATCTGGGAAATGGAAAACCGCGAACTGCGTTCGGCGTTGCGAGCCGAGAAAGAGCACGTCCAGCAGTTACAAAGAAAGCTGGTGATTCTGCAGGAATTGATCCCGGCAGAGGGATGAGGGAAAGGACATGAACAGACTTGAACGGATCAAGGGTTGCCTGCTCGGCGGCGCAGTCGGTGATGCGCTAGGCGCCCCAGTGGAGTTTCTCGAATGGTCAGCTATTGAAGCTAAGTTCGGTCCACAAGGTATCGTTGATTTTGCCCCTGCTTTCGGTACCACCGGCGCCATCACCGACGACACTCAGATGATGCTTTTCACCGCAGAGGGCTTGCTGCGGGCGTATGTGCACGGCAGCTCACGAGGGGCTTGCCACGTCCCCAGCATTATTCATCATGCGTTGCTGCGCTGGCTGATAACCCAGGACTACCCTACGGCGATGCCAATCGACGTGGACGGCTGGCTGATCAATCAATCGGAACTCTGGTCTCGGCGAGCCCCTGGCACTACTTGCCTAGGTGCACTCAAGGTCAGTCCGCGGCTAGGCGCAGTTGCCGAGAACAACAGCAAAGGCTGTGGCGCCTTGATGCGCGTTGCGCCCTGCGCCTTTTTTGCAAACGCCTTTGACTACGCTGCCCAGTCAGGACGCCTGACTCACGGACATCCTACGGGCTACCTGGCGGCCGGGATGTTCGCCGATATTCTCCAGCGCATTGTCGATCGGCAAGACAGCTTGGAGCACGCGGTTACTCAGAGCTTGGCCAAATATGGACAAACGCCGGGTATGGAAGAAACACGGAGCCTCATTGAGCGCGTACTTTTCTTCTTTTACGAGGGGTACCAGCCCACTCCGCAACGAATAGGCGAGCTCGGTGGCGGATGGATCGCCGAAGAAACGCTGGCTATCGGCTTATGGTGCGCCCTGGCAGCGCGTTCGTTCGAAGAGGGCGTGATCACGGCGGTGAATCACAGTGGCGATAGCGACAGTACCGGGCTCATCGCCGGGCATTTGTTAGGTGTTCAGTATGGTGCTGCGGCGATTCCTGCTCGGTGGTTCGAGCAATTGGAGCTGCGTGAAGTGATTGTGCAAATTGCCGAGGATGTCGAGCGCATTCCACGTGAGTACTGTGGGTATGGTGGAGAGTTTGATCAGCAGATTGAGCTAGAGTATCCCGCTGGCTGAAAGCGCTGATGGAGACGACTATGGATGAACTTTCAGGAGAGCTGCGATGCCAATTAAACCCAAACCTTTCACTTTTGTTTGTGATGAGTGTGGTTGGAAAAAAACTGTAGCACCACGTAGCGATGTATTGGGGCCCGGTGACTGGTTCGCTCGCTGCCCCAAATGCGGTAGCGAGGCGTTGAGTCATCGGCGAGCGGACGTTATCGATCGCACAGTGGCTGAATGGCTGGCGCAACTGCGACGCTTTTGAGTGCTCGTCGGTACGCGAAGTTATGTCAACTGCTGCAGTTGAGTCTGCATCGCCTGCAACCTTCTCAGGTCGCCGGCGAAGTGCTCATGTTGCTGCGTGCGGATTGGTGATCGCCAGGGTGATATGCTCATCATCCACAAGGCGAACTTCACCTTGCAGTAAACTGCCCTTGACCAGAACCTGCGGGTCGATGCGCAGAGCTCCGCGGATCATGCTGAAGCTCAGACCTGTGGAGGCAATCCCGCTGCCGAACTCTACGATGATCTTTTTGATCTCCGGCTTGACCGCCAGCACCCGGATCTCGAAGTGCTCACCGATGGCAAGCGGGCGATTCAGCCATGTTCGTCGGAGTCTGTAGATCAATACGTGGCCGCGTTGCACTTCTTCGTCTTCGGCTACACCTCCGACGATGCGGGTGATCGTCTCGAGCATTTCCTGCTTGAGCTCACCGAAGGCGCCGACCATTTCGTTGAGTCGGCGCTGGTCATTGCGTAAGCGTTCGATTTGGTGCTTTACCGTTGCACGTCGTTTCTCAGCCAAATTCTCGGCGATGGGCAGCAGCTCGTTCATTGCGGCCAGCAGCTCACGGTTGCTGGCCGCAGCATTGCTGTTGTGGGCGATAATAGCGTCCAGCACTCGTGCGCAAGCCAAACGCTTCTCGGTGCGTTTGGGCTGGCTATTGAGCGTATCCAGCCAGGCGCGTGCGTCATCGCCGACAATGTGCTGACCATTGAGATCACCCAGTGGGGCAGCCCAAGCCATCAGTCCGGCCCGGATGATGCCCGCATCGTCGAGTGCCTGCGCTGTGCTGTTGAGGATCGCCTGGATGCGTGAACGACCGACCAGATCCGCCTGGGTGACGACGAAGAAGATCGGTTTGGGATGGTTGAGGGTACGCAGAAACTCGAGGTCATCGCGGCGGATCGAGCCGTTCTTGGCGCTGAGCAGCCAGATAACATGGTCGGCGTCGGCGAGCTGGCGCTGGGCGATCCGTGCATCGCTGTGCACCGCGTCGTTGCGGTCGGCCTTGCTGTAGCCGGGCGTGTCGAGGAATGCGAGGCGCTGCCACAGGCCGGGCAAATGGATCATCAGCAGGCGCAGGACATGAGCGAAACCAACCTCCACGCCGAGCGTTTCCTGGTAATGCTTCTGGAAGGCATGGGTGATTGCCTGCAGAGCGCTGCGATCCAGCGCGACCTCCTGGGTGAAGCTGTTCAGCGCAATGATTTCCTCACGCTCACCCTGCACGATGTAACTGGGAATCGCGGTGGTGGGCTCAAGCGATTCAGGTAGTACATCGACACAGAGCAGACTGTTGAGAAAGCGTGACTTGCCCGCACTGAAGCCGCCGCCGACACCAATTACTGTCTTGTTGGCCAGGTCGGGGAAAGCAACCAGGTCCTCCAGCGACTGCTCAAGCGCCACCAACTCGCGATAGGCTTGTGCCTCGGCCGGATAGTCGTCGCGTGCCGCGAGATTGACGAAGCTCTGGTGGATCAGTTGGTGCAAACGGTGTAACTGCCGACGATGTTCGCTGTGGATCACGCCCTGAGGCTGGGCGATCAGTCGGGTGATAAGTTGGAGGCCCAGTGCCGAATCTGCCAGATAAGGGTTGGCAGTTTCGGCTTCGGCGGCCTCCAGTTCTTCGAGGGAGAAGCTGAAATCAAGGGACATTTAGAATTCTTCTGTTTGCAGGCCACTGTCTCGTGTTGGCTGATATTTCATCGCGGTATCAGGCGCTCGGCACTTCACCATCACAGCGCCGCCAGTGCTTTTGCTACCGCCTGGCGGGCTGCAGTGATCTGCTGGATGCTCTGCTCCTTGTTGGCGATGTCTTCTCGCAAGTGGGTCAGGCTCTGCTGGATGTCGCGGCTCATGTTTTCGACAAAGGTCTGGCCGGTGCTGCCCAGGCTGTTTTCGATAGCCTCCACCTTGCTCTTCACTTCGCCTTCCAGGTCGCGAATGATCGCGGCCACAGCTTCGCGTTGGGCCTCCTTGAGGCCGTTGATCTGGCTCTCTGAAACCCGTTCGCTGCCAAACGATTTAATGATGCTGATGCTGTAGTCCTTGTCGCCGAAGCTAACATTCGGAATGGTGATGCGGCGCAGGCTCTTGTTGACCTCTGCCAGCATCAGTTCTGCATCGAAGTCGGCGCTGCCGGTGTCGAACAGTGACATCGCCGCGACACCCACTTTTCGGCGCAGCTCATCGAGATCGACGCAGCCGATGATTGCCTTCTGCAGAGCCTTGGTGGTCTGCAAGGCGAAAACCTGGACCTGTTCGATGGCATCCTGGGCGCTGGCGTAGGTGGTGACCACGTCGCGGTAGCGCGTTTCCCAGTCATGGCCGAAAAAACCGCCGAACCACGAAGTGTCGACCTCATAACTCTCTGTGGTTGTCTCTCGAACAACCTGTATTCGTGAATATTTCTGTGCCTGCTCGCGAATGTCTGTCTTCAACAGCGCGAACTGCTGGCTGGCTTTGACCAACTGCTCGTCAAACACGCCTTCCAGGCGCGCCTTGCCGCCTTTCATACGCCTGAGCATGTCCTGCTCGATTCTCTCCAACTCCCCGATGTCGCCGTTGCGAACCTGTTCGCTACGCGCCTGCAGGCTGAGCTCAATCTGTTGCAGGCGTTCACGTGTTCCGTTGTGCACGCCTTCGATCAGCTGCTGTTCCTTGCTGGCGATCAGGTGCTGCTTGTGTTCGCGCTGGGAGAGGATCTCGTCGCGTAGCGCCGTAATGTTGGAGAGTTGCCGCAGGCTGTTCGGTTCAAAGGCAAAACCGGTGGCGGTGCATAGCTGATCGAGTTGTTCCCGGTCTTCTTCGGACAGGGAGTTGAAGTGCTCGGCGACCAGCCATGCCCAGCTGGAAATGAATCGTGGCGCGGATTTTTTGACAGCGCTGAGGATGCGCCGGGTCTTGTTGTCCTGGCCGGGCTGGTTGATCTGCGCCTCCAGCGTCAGGCTGGCCTGATCCGTCATTTTCTTGTCCAGCAGCTGCAGCATCGCACCGGTTCGTACAGCAGAACGTTTCTCGGCGGGTGCCCGTTCGGCGAGCTTGCTGGCTGTGATGGCTATGCCACGATCCTGGCGCAGGGCGAGATCGCGCTGCGAACCGACCAGGAACACCGCCTTTTCGTCGATACCAGCTTCGGGTAGTTGCTCGCGCAGCACCGCCATGTCGGAGGAGGTGAGGAACTGGCTGACTGCCGAGAGCAGAAAGATCACGTCGCACTGGCCAAGGAAGCTACGGGTGATTTGGCCACGGGAAACCACCGGGTCGTTGAAACCGGGGGTATCGATTATTTCTAGGCCCTGCAGGCGCTTGTCGTCGACATGCAGCACGGACATCTTGGTGATGGCGGTGAAGCGTCCGCCGCTGCCAACATATTCCTGCAGTGCATAGGCCAGGTTTTCTGCGCCACCAGCGACGTCCAGTACCTCGGTTTTACCCAGGTAGTCGTGTACGTCGAGGCCCTTCCTGCGTGTCATTTCCACCAGCTCTCGCGAGGAGCGGATGGCTTCGGGAACGTGGCGATCGATCTCCTCCGCTGTGCGCGCGCGAGGTGTCGCGAGAACTTTGGCGAAAGGGCTGTCGCTCTTCGGCGGCTCCCTCAGCTTGCGCTCTGCTTCGGCATAGGCCTTGGGGTACTCGTTGGCGCGTTGTTCGATGTCGGCCCAGTCGTCGGCGCTGTAGAACACCACTTCAGCCTTGGCCTTGGGGGCGTAGACAATCTTGGTCAACGCAGCGGTCATCGGCGTGTCAGCCTTGGGCAGCAGGTCGCGGCCGAAAAAGGCAGCATTGAGGAACGAAGACTTACCGGCCTTCATCTGGCCAACGACAGCGATGCGCAGGTCGCGACCGCTCTCGCGCGCAGCGTGGAGATTGACTTCAAGCCCGTCGAGCAAGGTTTTCAGACTACTGAGTTGTTCGGCGTCAATAACAGTGGCATGCGAGGTTAGCGAAGCCAGGGTGAAAGTTTTGGCGGTCATAGCGAATTTTTCCCGAGAATTTTTTGCCAAGTCGCAAATGTGCCAGGCGACCAAAAGGGGCCAATTGCTTGTTGTTTCTTGAGCAGTGAAGATGCTTTGGCATGATCTTGTGCAGCAGCCTTCTCCAGCCAGCTGATAGCGTGAGCGGAGTTTTTTCTCAGTCCTTCGCCATTTAAGTAGCGGCGGCCAAGTTCAAATTGGGCATCGGCATGCCCTGCCTCGGCCGCTGCGCGATAAGCCACAATGGCTTTTTCCAGGTCCTGGGAAACACCCAGGCCTTTTTCGTAAAGTACCCCTAATGCGTATTGCCCGGCGGGGCTGCCATTTTTGGCTGATCGTGTGATCACGTAGAAGCGGGCTTCCTCGTGACCTTGCCTGGCTGCTTTTTCAAACCAATACAGTGCCTGCTCGTCGTCTTTGGCAATCCCTTCTCCCCTGGTCAGGCAAATGCCCAGGTTGTATTGAGCCTCGGCGTGTCCTTGCTCCGCGGCCTGGAGGTAACAGGCGACGGCGCTTTGCAGATTTTCTGGAACGCCTACACCGTTCTCGTAGCAGACGCCTAGGTAGAACTGGGCCTGCACATGACCCTGGTATTTGGCCTTGCGGTACCACTGCGCCGCAAGGCGTTCGTCTACGCACACGCCTTGCCCAAGCTCGTGATAGATGCCGAGTTGAAACTGGGCAGCGGCGTTCCCCTGTTCTGCGGCGTGCTGGAAGAAGACAGCCGCTGAGTCGTAATCGCCTTCCTCATGAAGTGCCAGGCCCTTGCCGTAGAGCTCTTCGATGGAAAGCGCATCAATGGCCAGGTCACCGATGATCTGCGCGATGATTTCCTGCATTTCGTTCTTTAAAGCGGTGAAGGCGTCGACAAGTTCGGCAAAGACTTTCTGCCGGGTACGTTGCTCCTGGAGCAGTTCCTGTAGCGTTGCCTGTTCACTTTGAGGCAGTTTTTCCTGCAGTGGCAGAAGGGTATTGAACAGCGATAATTTTCGGCGGCTGTTGGACAGGTTTTCCCGGTTGTGCTGGATATAACCGTCTAGCACACGTTCGCAAGTGCGCCTGTGGTGGGTGTACTTGGGAGCCTCGTCCAGCGTTTGGAGCCACACGCGAATATCGTCACCAGCAATCAACGCTCCCTGTTCGGCTCCCAGCGGTGCTGCCCAGGCCATCAGTCCGGCGCAAGGAATGCCCGAAGCCTCGATCGCTTCTGCGGTGCTGTGCAGGATGGCGTCGATAGAGGAGCGGCCGACCAGATCGGCCTGAGTGACGACGAAGAAGATCGGTCCGGGATGATCGAGACTGCGCAAAAATGCCAGATCGTCCTGGCGAATCGAACCGTTCCTGGCGCTGAGCAGCCACATCACATGATCGGCTTCGGTCAGTTGCTTGAGGGCAATGGTTTCATCGCTGTCAGTGCTACCAAGGGCGTCTACCTTGCTGTAACCAGGCGTATCAAGGAAGGCCAGGTTGCTCCAGGCGAAGCTTGCGCAGTGGAGCATCAACAGCTTGAGCACGTGGGCAAAACCGAACGCCTCGTCGAGACTGTCGCGGTAGTGGCTGGTGAAGGCGTGGGTGATGGCCTGTAGGCCGTCGCGGTCCAGTCGAATCTGCTGGTTGAAGGTGTTCAGCGCAACGATACCGTCTTTGCCACGGGTGATGAAACTGGGAATCGCCGTGGTTGGCTCCAGCGACTCCGGTAGCAGATCGACGCCGAGCAGGGTGTTGAGCAGGCGCGACTTGCCGGCGCTGAACCCACCCCCGACGCCGACCACGGTCTTGTTGGCCAGGTCGGGAAACAGAGCAAGGTTTTCCAGTGACGCTTCCAGCGCCTGCAGCTCGCGCAACGCCTGGGCTTCACCGGGAAAGCTGCCTTTGGACGTAAGCTCGATGAAGCGCTCATGGATCAGTCGGTGCAGCGCGGCGGGCAGTTGCTGCCGTTGCGCCTGGCCCACGTTCGGACGTGGCTGTCCGACCAGGCTGGCAATCAGTTGCAAGCCTTTGCCGGGATCTCTCAGGTAAGGGTTGGTGGTGGCCGATTGCGCAGCCTCCAGCTCTTCGAGGGATAAGCTGAAATCAAGCGACATTGGCGCAGGCCTCCGCAGGTCGGGATTGTTGCTGGCGGCTGTGGTCGAGCAGTCGGGCGACGCTGTTCAGCGCCTGTTCGGCCTTGTCCTGGATATGTTGCTTGCGGTCACGGTCTGCTACCAGTTGCTGTTCGATGCGATCGAGGTTCTCCCGTTGCGTCGCCAACTGCGCGGCTAATCTGTCGCACATATCGCCGATGAACTGACGGGCATGCTTGTCGAGTGCATCGGGAATCACGCCTTGCAACAGGCTGATGACCGTTTCAATCGCCTCATTGGCTTTGCCTTCGGCTTCGCTCTCCTTGTTGCTGCGCGAAGCGAACAGACCGATCGCGCCGCCAACCAGGCCGCCGATCAGGGTGCCAACCACCGGCACTATGGTGCCGATAGCCGCCCCAGCTGCTGCCCCGGCCGCTGAGGCACCCAAACCATAGTCGGCCTCTATTCCCGCCGGGCCGTCGCCGGAGAGTTGCGGCCCCTCAAAGGCGCTGAACTCGATATGACTGCCCAGGCGTTGGCAGGCGTCCATGAGACGCGGGGTCAGGTTCTGCTTAATGGCCAACTGGCAAGCGTTACGCGCATCGGCGGTGAGCAGCGGACCAATGCCTTGGCCAGCCAGCAGCATCTGTTTGTAGGCCTGGCGACGACTGCGCAGGTAACTGTTGACGGTGGCCAGCACCTGATGGCTGATCGCTGCGCGGCAGTCGCGTAGCAGGCTGTCCTGTTCGTTGGCATGGTTTTCTTCGAGTCGGGCCATGCCCTTGTCGAGGATCTTCTGCTGTTCGAGCAGTTGCTCTGCGCTGGTGTCCATCGCCAGTTGCTGGCGAATCAGGCGTTCGGCCTGAACCAACAACGCCTTGATCTGCGCAGCGAAGCGTTCGTGGAACAGGGTTGCTTTCTGGGTTTCGAGGCCGGCGAGCAAGTCTTCGAAGCCACTCAGATCGCCCTCGCGCGCAGAGCAGCCACGGGTCGGTTGGCTTAAGTCTAGGCCGGCCTGTTCGGCGAGGGAGCGGCGCAGGGGTTCGCGTTGCTGACGGCTGTTCAGTGCCTCCTGGCAGACCAGTAGGGAAAACGTCTGACCCAGGGAGCGCTGGCGATCAATGAAGGCCAGCTCGTCGATACCGACCTGACTGATACGGGTGACGCACAGGATGCACGACACAGCTTCTCCGATGTATTGCTCTAGCGCACGTTCATGTTGGCCGTTGTTGGAGCCCAGGCCCGGCGTGTCGACCAGCACCAGATCAGGGTGGCGGGCGAGGGCAGTGCGGCACAGGTGCAGTTCTACGAACAGGGGTGGCCGGGCGTTAGTGCGCGGATCGTCGAGTAGCGCGGCGTAGGCTGTGAGCGGTTTTTCCTCGCGCCGTACCTGGCCAGTCCCGGCGTCCTCCAGCCAGTGGATCACCAGCTTTTCCGCGCCCGGTTCGGCGTAGTGGAATTCAGTGGCCAGACTGGTGCAGGCGCTGAGGTCGTCCTTCTGAATATCCTCGCCCAGCCAGCAGTTGAGCAGGGTCGACTTACCAACACTGAACTTGCCGATCAGCGGTACCTTGACGTGGAAACCGGTGATCTGCTGGCGTAGCGCGTTGATCTCCCCGGCGAAGCTCTTGGGCAGGATGTTTTCGCCCAGCAGGTCGTCAAGCACCTGCAACCGTCCTAGCCAATGCTCCTTGTACTGGCTCAGGTCGCTGCTGCGCACCACCGAAAATCCGGCGGACTGGAGGTGGTAGAGCAGTTCGGCGAGAAAGTCCCAGGCGGGTAACGCCGTTGCCGCGCCGTATCCCCAGCGGGCCGATACGCTGTTGTTGTCCGTTGGCGCGGTACCGGCGCGCAGGTCGAGCAGCCAGAGAGCGGTCGGGTTGAACAAGTTAGTCTGAGGCAGTGCGGCCAGGTGTAGGGTGAGTGCCTGTAGGCAGGCTGGCTGCTCGCTCAACTGGGTACAGAACTCGCCGATCTTCACGGGGTGAGCAAGATCCAGCCCGACGAGCAGGCACATCTCTTTAAGGCTGTTCAGCTCGTGGACTGTCCACTGCCCTTCGGTGAGGCGAAAGAAGTCGTTGGCCAGACAGCTGAGACGCAAAGCAGTAGGCAGTTCGCTGAGCGCCTTGCCGTCAAGATGACGTCTATTGGGATGCAGTAGCCAGTCGTGCAAGCGGCTGGTGCGTTCCAGGGCTTCGAGGCGGTTCTCATGTGTACTCAGGCGGTCGCGTAGCTTGCAGTAGACTCCGGCCAGCGAGCGGTAGACGCGCCGCAGATCCTGATTATGACTATCTCCCAGTCGCTGGATTTCGGCGAAGGCGCCGTTCAGGCGGTTTTGCAAGGTGCAGGCGAACTCGAGGGTGATTGCACCTTTTTCCTCAACTGCAGCAATCAGGCGCAGGGCGGCGAATTGCGCCTGGGCCAGGTCGCGGTCATTCTCGGCGGCAATCTGCTGGTTTTTGCCGGTGATAGCGCCCATGAAGCGCGACAGTAATCCCTGCTCACGCAGGTAGGTGGCGCGTCCGCTGACTGGAGAAAGGGTGGCGAGTGCGTCCAGCACCGAGGTTTCGACCGCCCGGCGGTTGTTGCTGTTCTGGGCCAGGAAACTGTCGACGGCAGTTTCGAGTTGCTGACGCTCGATGTCAGCCAGCAGCGCAGTGTTGTCCAGAGCCAGGTGCTCGAGTGCGAGAGGGATATCGTCGTCGGCCAGGTCGAGCTTCTGGCTCAAATCGTCGTTGCGAACTTGCCGGTCGAAGTCATGGATATCGTCGACAGCCTTGCTGTGTTTACGGTCCACGTCGTACAGGTTGTCGCTGAGCTTGCGCTCCTGTTCGGCGGCCAGGCGGGCGCGCTCCCATAGAGCTTCGTACTGAGCCTCGTTGTCGAGGAACAACTGCAGGTGGCGGAAGATCTGCAGGCCGTCGGCATAGCCCTGTTCCATGCGCCTTGCGGCGCCTTCGTTGGAAAAGTCGAGGGTGGCGGTGACGCCGCCCAGACTGTTGGCAGGAACGATCGGCAAAATGCGCACCCCGGGATAGTGGCGCGGGTCGATGCTCAGGTCGTCGGGCGACAGATACACCACCACGATGGTGTCGCAGCCGGCCTCGATCAGAGGCCGAATCGGAGTGTTGTCGACATGTTTATGCGGCAGCCCCCAGTAGAAGCCGCCATCGGTATAAATGCCGTCGCCAATATCGACCTCGTCGAAGATCAGGGGCAGGGCAGCAGTACCGAGCAGCATGTCCGCAGCGGTGTGGGTATCGCTTACCGAGATGTAGTCGACGCAGTTGGCGGCAGTATTGTGCAGCGCCACAGTCAGCGGCAGCGCCGAGGAGGCCAGCCTGCCTGAGTCCAGGCCTTCGGCTATCATGCTCTTGAGGCCATCCTGCTTGAAAAAGCCCTTGGTACTGATGAAGTGGCTGAGCATCGGCGAGATCATACCGCTGGCGGTCAGTAACGCCAGGCGCGAGGCCAGTCCCGGCACATCCTGTACTGAAAGCATGTTGCGGCTCTCGATGTTCAGCCACATGGATTTGGCCAGATCGAGTTTGTCTTGAGCGAACATTGCGCCGTTGAGGCCGCCCACTGAGGTGCCGGAAATGGCGCTTAGTTGGCTGTCCAGGCCCATGTCGCGCATGGCCTGCCAGACGCCGATTTGATAGGCGCCCTTACCGCCGCCGCCAGACAGGGTAAGACCGAGTTTCCTGAATTTCATGCTCTTCTCCATGATTGTGCCTGCGCCTTTGTGGGTACTCGGCCGAGTCTTTTATATGAGGGGCGTCGGGCGAGGGCGGTGTGAACTTCGCTTTCCAGTTCGTACTGCACGCTTTCCGGGCTGATGATGCGGATGCGACGGTGCGTGACTCTGGTCTTTTCCAGTGCTTGGAACGGCACTTTACGGCCACTGAGATCTTCGAAACGCTGACTGTTGATCGGCAGGGGACTCTGTATGCGGTCGTCGAAGATATCGCGTAGGACATCGTCGGACAGGGATGGAAACAGCTCACAAATGCCGACCAGTCCCACGGAGCGCTCGACGTCGCGCACGTCGATCTTGCCGAGAAAGGCCCGGTCGAGCCGAAGGTGGCCGTCGATCTTGTTCAATGGGAGATAGGCAAGGCGCTCGTTGAGGTCGCACTGGATGGTGCGGATGTTGACACCGAACTCTTCGACCAGCGCTGCAGGTTCGAGGCTCTCGCCCAGGTTGAGCTTGTTGAGAATCTGCGCCATCCGGTAGATCAGGGTATCGTGGTTGCCCGATGACTTGTGGCGGGCGGCCTCTTTAGTCGGGCGCAGGGACTGGGGCATTACAAGTTCCTTTTGACTGAAGCAATGTCCATGGTGGCGTTCTGCCCCTTTGAGACGAGTATGCTGACTTTGTGTGAAAGGTTTTGCAATTGGTCAGCGTGTCGGGTGCATGAAGATGTTAGCGAAAACTCGACTACACACCCGGCGTGTTTAGTATCGAGCGCCATATGCTGGCATTCCTGCACAATCTGTCAGCCGAAGAGGGACTCGACGTTTCGGGTGGGTGGCCAACTACCTCTAGCCTGGGCTGATGTGATTTTTGTGGTGGCTGTGATCGGAGGATTTCAGGCCGGAAGCCGGCTGATGGCGGGCTGCATGCAGTCGAGCAGTTTGGCGGCGTGGGTGAGGCTATTCAGGTCGGCTATCAGGATAAAAGCCTGGATGGCATCAAAGTCAGGGCTTTTCATGCGTGGGATTCTAGGGAGCAAGGCAGTACGCCCGTAATACCGCCTGTGAAAGCAGTGCAACTGTATGAATATCGATAACTTCTGTCCCTCGCCATCACCGAATCGGCATAATAATGGCCAAACGCTTTCATCACTCTACCGCACTGCGCCTTGCCGCCCCGAAAGGATTCGAATGAATCATTCCGATTTATGCTTAAAACCGATACATGAACTGCTCACCGATGAACATGGTAACCCGACACAGTTCTGGATTCCCGCATACCAGCGCGGCTACCGCTGGAAGCCCCTGCAGGTTACCCAGTTGCTGGAAGATATCCGCGAATTCAGCCAGCGCCGTAACCCCCAACCGGAAGAGTTTTACTGCCTGCAGCCGCTAGTGATCAAGGCCACCGAGCACGGCCCGTTCGAGGTCGTCGATGGCCAGCAGCGGCTGACCACGCTGCTGTTGATTCTTCGGCATTTCAATGAGCGTCTGGCAGAAAAGTATCGGCAGAAGTTGTTCACTCTCGACTACGAAACCCGCCCGCAGTTGCTGACATTTCTTGATGACCCCAGCGAAGCCGGCGCCGACAGCAATGTCGATTACTTCTACCTGTTCAATGCCATCAACACTATCGAAGACTGGTTCAGCAATCGCGCTCACGAAGTAGATGAGATCAAGTCCGCACTGCTGAACAAGACCCGAGTCATCTGGTTCGAACTGGGCGCCCAGGACAATGCCGTGGATGCGTTCACCCGCCTTAACGTGGGCAAGATTGCACTGACTGATGACGAACTGATCCGTGCCCTGTTCCTCAAGCGAAGTGATGCTAGCGAACCGCAAACCGCCATCCGACAGTTGAAAATTGCCCACGAATGGGATCAGTTGGAGAAGGCCCTGCAGGCGGACGAATTCTGGTATTTCCTCAGTAACCAGCAGAGCCGACCGCAGAACCGCATCGGCCTGCTGTTCGAGCTGGTGGCCAATGCCGACGGCCTGGGCAACGGGGCGGAACAGGACGAGCACGGCATCTTCCATGCCTACAGCAGGAAACTTAAGGTTTCCGGCGCCACCTCGAAGGAATGGCTGCGCATCAAGCAAACCTTCATGATGCTAGAGGAGTGGTTTGAAGACCGCACGCTTTATCACATCGTCGGGTTCCTGATTCATCAGGGCATTGATGTCGCGCATATCTGCAAACTGTCGCTGCAGACCACCAAGAGCGCATTCGAACGCAAGCTGCGTAAAGAGGTTTTCGCCTGCACCATCGGCGACAAAGATATTGACTCCTTCACACCCGAAATGCTGCACATGTGCATCAGCGAACGGCTCGAAGAGCTGGAGTACGGCCGCCATTCGCCGAGCATTCGCTCGCTGCTGTTGCTATTCAACTTGGCCACCCTGCTGGACAGTCCGCGCTCCAACCTGCGATTCCAGTTCGACAGTTTCAAGAACGGTGAGTGGGACATCGAACACGTACGCTCGATTGCATCCAGCCGTCCCATACGTCTGCATGACCAGGTGAGCTGGCTGAATCTGTGCGCGGGTTACCTGGAAGCCCAGAAACTCGAAGACCAGGGCACGCAGATCAAGCAGTTGTTGAACAGCATTTATGCCTTCATCGAGCAATCAAAGAAAGCCCATTCGGACGAAGCCTTCGAAGCGCTGTACAAAAAACTGCTGGCCTTTTTCCAGGAAAACGATGAAGCGCCGACCGACCATGGTATCTGCAACCTGACCCTGTTGGATAAAGGCACCAACCGTAGTTACAAGAACGCCGTGTTCGCGGTCAAGCGCAAGGCAATGCTGGCCCTCGACCAGTCGGGGATCTTCGTGCCGCTGTGCACTCGCAATGTGTTTCTCAAATGCTACAGCCCGCAGGCCGACAACGTGATGTTCTGGAGCAGGGACGACCGTGAAGCTTACCAGGCCGAAATCACCCGAGCCCTAGTGGGCTTCTTCAGTGCAACCCAGGAGATCACCCCATGAGCGAGTCTGGTAGCCAGATCACCCTGAAACAGCTGCTGGGCCGCCACCAGCGTATCCAAATCCCGATGATCCAACGCGACTATGCCCAAGGCCGCCCGGCGGCCGAGGACGTACGTGAGGAATTCCTCGGCACTTTGCAGCAGGCGTTTGCGTTGGCACCGAGTGACGATGCCCTCCCCCTGAACCTTGACTTCATTTACGGTAGCCTCGACATCGATGGCCCGACCCGCTTCCTGCCTCTCGACGGCCAACAACGACTGACCACCCTGTTTCTGCTGCACTGGTATCTGGCTTGGCGCGACGACTGCCAAGCCGCGTTCCGCCAGGTGTTCTGCGAAGGCACAGGTTCACGGTTTTCTTACAGCGTACGCCCGAGCAGCGCCGAGTTCTTCGATGAGCTGGTGAACTTCTGGCCGGCGCGCGAGGCCGCCGACGGGGCTTCATTGGCCAGGTTGATCACCAACCAGGCCTGGTATTTCCGTTACTGGCGCCTGGACCCGACTATTCAGTCCTGCCTTACCATGCTGGAAGCCATTCACCGTCACTTCTGCGACGTCACGGGCGCCTACGCACGGCTGATGGACGAACAGCAACCGGTGATCACCTTCCAGTTGCTGGACCTCGAGCATTTCGGGCTGTCCGACGACCTGTACATCAAGATGAACGCCCGGGGCAAACCACTGACGGCCTTCGAGACATTCAAGGCCCGCTACGAGCACGAGCTTAAGGGCCAGTTCGCCGACGAGACCCGGGACATCGGCGGCCAGACCTTCACCGTTGCCGACTTTTTCGCCCGCCGCATGGACAACCGCTGGGCCGATTTCTTCTGGGCGTTTCGCGACAAGGACACCCATCTCTACGACGATGCGATCATGAACTTCTTCCATGCCGTGGCGTTCATTTGCCGCGACCCGGAATCGTCCGGCTATCTGGAGGACATCAGCACCTTCAGAGGTAAGCCGTTGAAGTCAGCCTATGCTCTGTACCACAAAAGCGGATGGCTGGAGCGCGATTTTTCCGCCACCCTGATGTTGCTATTGGAAAAATGGAGCTCTGAGGACAATCGGTTCACGCCGCTGCTGCCAGACAACCCGTACTTCAACGAAGCAGCCGTGTTCCAGCGCTTGGTCAGCGACCCTGCGGCCCTGGCATATGCCGACCTGGTGCAGCTGTTTGCTTACGTCGCCTTCCTGCGTGCGAAAGGCGAGCAAGTCGAACCTCAAGCGCTGCTGGAATGGGTGCGGTTGATCTACAACCTGTCGAACAATTCCAGTTACGAGCGCCCGGCCGACATGCAGCGCAGCCTGCTGGGTGTCCTGGGTATGTTACCGCATGCTGGCGATATCCTCGGCTACTTCGCCAGCAACGAAAAACCGACCGCGGGCTTTTACCTGCAACAGGTCAGTGAAGAGCAGTTCAAGGCCGAATTGCTACTGGCCCACTGTGGTTGGCGCGGTCTGATCGAACGGGCGGAGAAACATGGTTACTTCAAGGGCCAGATCGAGTTCCTACTGGAATTTAGTGGTGCCTTGGCCAAGCGACGCAAGGCCGGCCTGGGCCAGTGGGTGCCCGACGAACATCTTTTGCTGCAACAGCGCTTTTCCGAATACCTGGACAAGGCGGAAAAGATGTTCAATGCGCGCGGCCTGAACAGCCTAGCGGACTTCCGATGGGAGCGTGCCCTGCTGTCATTGGGTGACTACTTTTTACTCAGCGGCTCCAATTACTCGTTCCTGGTCAACTCGGCGTCGGAGCAAGCCAGTTGGAAACGGCTGTTACGCGGTGGTGCTGGGGACAATGTGCAGGAAGCCCGCGCGCTTTTGCAAAAGCTGTTGGAGCAGATCAATCTTGACGCTCCGTTAGAAGGCCAACTGGATGAGCTGATTGCCAATGCCGAGGGCCTGGAGCCTTGGCGTCAGATCATGGTGGATACGCCAGCGGTGTTCCGCTATTGCGGTGAACATGCGCTGCGTTGGTACAACGACCAAATTTACCTGCTCAAGAAAAGCCGAATGAGCGGAATGCATGCCGAGTTGTTCAGCTATCACCTGTTCACCCAGCTTGAAGCGGAGCAACTTCAAAAAAAGCTCTTGCCGCTGCGGCTAGATGAATACCAGACAGTCAGTGGCTCGGAGTTCGAGCCGAGCCTTGATCTGGCCCTTGAATTTCGGGACTGCTGCCTGTACTTCTTGATTTATTCCGAATCAGGGCTATTCAGGATTCAAATATCTCGAAAAGAGCTGAAACCCGTACCTGATCTGGAAAAATTGTTAGTCGCTACCTTCAAGTTTGACGTGCAGAAGGAAGTCATCAACCTAGATGTCACACGAGAACGCATTCACGCCACGCTGCGCGCCATCGCCCGAGCGATCAAGACCTTGGAGGTTCGGGTGGCTGATACTTTGTGAGGTTATGTCGCTGACTTGGTAGGAGCGGGTTCATTCGGGATGGTCAAATGTTTGTTCACCCCGAGAGGAGGGACATTGGTTGAGGGACATGGCCAGAAGGTTACGTTGCAGGTATCCGTACTGACAGTGTGGATACCTGCGTGATATTTAGTTCATGAGGCCGATAGCTAGGGTCGAGTGACTGCTCATCATCGAACGAATCTTCAGCGTAGGGAGTCAACCTTTCGGTCTCGATTTTGGGTGAGCGTTAAGATAGACAAGTTGCCTGTGGCTGCTTCCTGAATGTGTCCGCTCCACCAAGCCATCATTGGACGTCGGCGTTCAATATAGTCTGCTCGGTTGTAGGCGCTCCGCACTTCGTCCTTGTCAACGTGGGCAACCCGATCCGAGAAACCAGTAAGTTTAGGCTAACCGGGTTTATCTCTTTACGGATACTGTTGAAGCCGGTGGTATGGAAGACAAAGCTGCCGAGTGGGTCATCGTCGCTGATCACCACATGCAATCGCCCGTAGGGCTTGCAGGCATTTCCTTTGGCTAACGGGCAAGTGTCTGGTGAGGGCTGGGCGACGACTTGATGCCTTCGACACTGCAACAACATGGTTTGGTCTCCATGATGAGATGTTCATTGTTGTGATATATGGCTGAATTTTTTCAATTAGGCTGTTGGTGGCTTTGTATCTGTAACCTTTGGGTTTGTGAGTATCTCAAGGTGTTCGCCTAGTAGGTTCCATGCGGCAGTCATTTCGGCTGTATAGCTGTGGCGCTGGTAGATTCGCTTCACCTTATTGTCTTCGGTGTGATTTAGGCAGCGCTCAGCCACTTCAGGTATCACTCCCAGTGCGGTCATTAACGTTGCGCCTGTGCGACGAAGGTCATGAGGAGTCCATTTACCACCAGGAAGCAGCAGGCCTTGAGCTTTAGCACTGCGTCGGCTCATTGTTCCTTGCTCAGGCTGGCGTTGACGATCACCCAGCTGTTTGGTCACGGTCTTGGAGTTGACTGGACCACTGTTATCGGTGTTTGGGTAGCACCAGGCCGACCTGCTATTGATGCTCTGAACCCGCTCGAACTGACTTACAGCGAATTTTGACAGGAAAACAGTATGCGGCTTGCCATTCTTGCTGTGCTCAGCAGGAATTAGCCAAGTGCGCTGTTTGAGATCCACTTGCTCCCAACGACTATTTAGTAGTTCACCGATGCGGCAGCAGGTGGAAAGTGCAATCCAGATTGCAGCTTCTGTCGTCATTAGAAGTCCCGCCCCTGGTGCTTTCTTCGCAAGGCTACGAATTTCATCATCAGTCAAAACGCGGTCGCGTTCGACGTCTTTACCGCCAATTTTTGCTTTTCGGATACTAGCGCTGGGATCGTGTTCTATGAGGTCACGGTCTACTGCGAATCTGAACATCTGGCGCATCAGGGAGAAGGCTATTTTTGCAGCACGGTTGACGCCTCTGGCAAGCATGGTGTCAGTTACTTCTGTGATATGGCCTTTTTTCACGTCCGCTACGGCGAATTGGCCTAGAAAGGGCAATACGTCTTTTTCAAACATTCGACGCACTTCTGCGCCGCCATCTTTGCGATTGATCAAGTCGATCTTGGCCCAGTGCTCAAACAGCTCGGTAACGCTCTTGCGGGATGCCTGGCGGGCTAACTCGGTTTCTGCAGTGGCTCTCTCCGCGTCTAACCGTGCTAGCTCGGCGTTGCGGGCAGCGATACGTGCAGTTTCTTCGGACTCAAGGTGCTCACGGATGTTTTTGATGCCTGTTTTATGAAGACTGGCCAATTCCATTGCTCTTTGTCGTGCATCCGAAAGAGTCATTGTTGCGGAATCATCCCCGGCACCATAAGTTCCGATTGGTAGAGCGTATCTCTTGCCTGTCTCATTGGTGTATTGGAAGTAGAAAAGGCGGTCACCCGATGGCGTTATGCGGGCCAGAAGCGATCCATGGCCCCAAATCGCGACTTCACTCATCCATTTATGAGTTTGGCCAGGCTTGGCCTTCATTGCCTTGTCTGTAATGTTGGCCATGCGTTTGCTCTTGGTAGTGAATTGGTAGTGAATTGAGATGGGCTTTAGGGGGATGTTAGCGGATGCTAATGGACAGTGGTAGCGGGTAATATCTATATTTTCAGAGTGTTATGAGGTGGTCTTGGATCTTGAAGGACATTGCTGGATTATAATTCACCTTTATGGGGTGCTAGGGGTCGAGTGTTCGAATCACTCCGTCCCGACCATATAATTCAATGACTTAGGCCAGTGTTCACAGCACTGGCCTTTTTCATGTACGTGAGATTTGCGTGACTCCTCTATTT
>Ga0182007_10000685_pt1 | contig 19419 bp, 18 predicted proteins | sample Sormic07211113_1_FD_123023 | JGI IMG/M metagenome (GOLD analysis project Ga0182007, IMG submission 123023) | Rhizosphere microbial communities from Sorghum bicolor, Mead, Nebraska, USA - 072115-113_1 MetaG | ecosystem: Host-associated > Plants > Roots > Rhizosphere | place: USA: Nebraska... | reverse complement strand
GCTGCCGAACTTCAGCTCCGAATCGACCGCCCCGGGCGACACGATGGTCACGCGCACGCCGCTGTTGCCCACCTCCACACGCAGGCCCTCGGAGATGGCGCGCACCGCATGCTTGGTGGCGCTATACACCGTGCCGATGGGCGTGAACACCTTCAGCCCCGCAATGGAAGCGACGTTGACGATGTGCCCGCCGCCCTGCGCCTGCATGCGCGGCAGCACGGCGGCAATGCCGTAAAGCACGCCCTTGATGTTGACGTCGATGGTGCGGTCCCACTCGTCGACCTTGAGTTTCTCGAGCGGCGACAGCGGCATCACGCCCGCGTTGTTGACCAGCACGTCGATGCGGCCGAAGGCTTCGATGGTGGCGGTAGCGAGCTTGTCGAGTTCGGCGCGCTTCGACACGTCGGTGGCCACGGCGATGGCCTCGCCGCCGGCTTGGCGGATTTCTGCCACGACCTTGTCGAGCCGGTCGGTGCGGCGAGCCGCGAGCACCACCTTCGCGCCGCGCGCGGCAAGGTGGCGCGCCGTCGATTCGCCGAGCCCGCTGCTCGCGCCGGTGACGATGGCGACTTTGCCCTTGATGTTGTCTTGAACGGAGGTCATGGAAATTCCTTTCGGGTGTTTTGAAGAAGTGCATGCAGTGTGGAAAATCCTCGCGTTCCCGTATATGAAATTCTTCCGACTTCAGAATTCCTCAATAAGGAACAGTCCATGTCCAACCGCCTCGAAGCCTTGCGCGTGTTCTGCACCGCCGCCGATGCCGCCAACTTCCGAGACGCCGCGGTGCGGCTGTCGGTGTCGCCGCAGGTGGTGACACGCGCGGTGCGCGAGCTCGAAGACGAACTGGGCGAACCGCTGTTCCACCGCAGCACGCGCGGCGTACAGCTCACCGACTTCGGCCGGCAGCTCGCAGAGCGGGCGCGCGTGGCAGTGGGCGGCGTGGACGACCTCTTTCACCGCGCCGACAGGCGCGCGCTGTCGCAACATGCGGGCACGGTGCGTGTCACTGCGCCGGGCATCTTCGGACGCCGGCTCATTCCGCAGGCGCTGGCGCCGATGCTCGCGGCACACCCCGGGCTGGTGCTGGACCTGCGCGTGTCGGAGGAGCATGCCGACGTGGTCGACCAGCAGATCGACATCGGCGTGCGCGTGGGCCCGCTGCGCGACGCACGCTTCGTTGCGAGGCCAGTGGGAAGGATGGCGCTGCACGTGGTGGCCGCGCCCGCACTCGTCGCGCGCACCGGCGTGCCGAAGAAGCTGGACGCGCTCGCGGCGCTGCCGCTCACCGCACTGATCGACCGCAAGTCGGGCCGCCCCTGGCCGCTGGTCTTCAGCAAGGGCCGGCAACTGACGGTGACGTCGCCGGCCTTCGTTACCGACGACTTCGACACCGAGTGCGCCGCGGTGCTCGCGGGATTGGGCTTCGCCCAGCTGATCGGGGCACTGGCCGAGCCCTGGCTCGAATCGGGGGCGCTGGTGCCGGTGCTCGAAGCCGACGCGCCGCAGCCGTGGCCGATCTATGTGTACCGCTCGCAGCGCGCGCCGGTGCCGGCGCGCGTGCGACTGGTGTACGACGAACTGATCCGCGTGCTGCGCTGAACGCTACGGCAGGCCGCACGTCCTCTGCCACGCACCGGGCGTGAAGCCGAACTGGCGCGCGAAGATGCGCGTCATGTGGCTCTGGTCCGCGAAGCCGCTTGCAGCAGCGGCGTCCGCGAGGCCCGTGCCGCGGCGGATCAGGCCGCGTGCGCGTTCGGCGCGCTGCAGCAGCAGCCACGCGTGGGGCGGCACGCCATAGGCCTTCTCGAAGCGCCGCAGCACCTGGTACTTGCCGAGGCCGGTCATCGCGGCGAGTTCGTCGAGCGTGGGCGCGGCGAGCAAGTCGTCGGCGAGGCGCTCGCGCACCAGCCGCACATCACCACCGATCTCGGGCAGCGCAACGGCGGTGGAATGGGCGTCGAGCAACACGCCGCAGACTTCGGCTAGCGATTCTTCGCAGGCCAGCGCCTCGGCGCCTGCGGCGTTGGCCGTGGCACAGCGCCACTCATCGAGGCGGGCGAACAGGCGGCGCAGCATGTGGAGCAGCCGCACGTCCTGGAGCACGGGCCGCGTGAATTCGATGCCGGCGTCCACAACGCCTTCGCGCATGCCAGCCATCACGGCCGCATCGAAATACACCATGCGCCAACGGCGCGACGGGCCGCCGAGCGGCCGGCCGTCGTGCACTTCGCCGGGGTTGGTGGTGATCAGGTCGCCCGCATAGGCATCGACCCTGCCGCGGCCGCTGGCCGAGCTTTGCGCGCCATGGTCGAGCAGGCCGACGCCGTAGGTCGAATGCCAGTGCCGGCCGTAGTGGCGGGCACTGTCCATCGCGGTGGCATGGACGCCCTGCCAGGGCGTTCCAAAGACCTGCGAGCGATGGTCCGGCGGCGTCTTCATCCGCCGGATGATCTCAGAGAACGGTGCTCAGAGCTTGAAGGGAATCACTTCCTGGCGTTGTTCGCCCAGGCCTTCGATGCCGAGCGTCATCACGTCGCCCTTCTTCAGGAACAACGGCGGCTTCATGCCCATGCCCACGCCGGGCGGCGTGCCGGTGGTGATCACGTCGCCGGGCATCAGGGTCATGAACTGGCTTACGTAGCTCACGATCTTGGCGACGCTGAAGATCATGGTCCTGGTGCTGCCCGTCTGCACGCGCTGGCCGTTCAGGTCGAGCCACATCGAGAGCTTCTGCGGGTTCTCGATTTCGTCGCGCGTGACGAGCCAGGGGCCGAGCGGGCCGAAGGTGTCGCAACCCTTGCCCTTGTCCCAGGTGCCGCCGCGCTCGATCTGGTATTCGCGCTCGCTGACGTCGTTGATGGTGCAGTAGCCGGCCACATAGTCGAGCGCGCTCTTCTGCGACACATAGCGGGCGCGCGTGCCGATGACCACGCCGAGCTCGACTTCCCAGTCGGTCTTGACAGAGCCCTTGGGCAGCATCACGGGGTCGTTCGGCCCCTGGATGCAGCTGTTGGCCTTCATGAACACCACGGGCTCCTTGGGCACCGGCAGGCCGGACTCGGCCGCGTGGTCCGCGTAGTTGAGGCCGATGGCGATGAACTTGCCGACGTTGGCCACGGGGCTGCCGAAACGAGGCTTGCCCTTGACCAGCGGCAGCTTGTCGAGCTTCTGCTTGCGCAGCTTGGCAATGGCGGCATCGCCGAGCTGGTCGGGACCGATGTCCTTGACGACCGCGCTCAGGTCGCGCAGCTGGCCCTTGTCGTCGATGAGGCCGGGCTTTTCCTTGCCGGGGTTGCCATAGCGGACGAGTTTCATGCTTTCCTTTCAGTGCATTGAATCAATACGTGGAGCGGCCACTGGAGAGGTCGAAGACCGCAGCGGTGGCCCGCGAAGTCGAGCGGGTCATATGGTGATGCCGCCGTCGACCGTGAAGGCCTGTCCGGTAGCGAAGATCGATTCGTCGCTCGCAAGGAACACCACCACCGGCGCGATCTCCTCGGCCTGCGCGAGCCGGCCCATGGGCTGGCGCGCGATGAAGGCCTTGCGGGCGGCATCGGGGTCGGCGTTGGCGTTGATACGGTCGCCGAGCGAAGGCGTATCGACCGTGCCCGGGCACACGGCATTGCAGCGGATGCCCCGGGCCACGTAGTCGGCCGCCACGCTCTTGGTAAGGCCCAGCACCGCCGCCTTGGTGGTGCCGTAGACAAAGCGGTTGGGCAGCCCCTTCATGCTGGAGCACACGCTCGCCATGTTGATGATGCTGCCGCGCCCGGCCGCCAGCATGCCGGGCAGCACGGCCTGGATGGTCCACATCTGCGCGCGCACGTTGAGGCTGAAGGCAAACAGCAGCTCGTCGTCGGTGGCCTGCTCGATGGTGCCGTTGTGCACCACGCCCGCGCAGTTGAAGAGAACGTCGAGCGCGGGCAGCTTCGCCACCAGCGCGCCGATGGCGGCCTTGTCGAGCACGTCGAGCTTGAGCGCCGTGACGTTGGGCATGCCGGCGTAGCGTTCGAGCAGCTTTTCGTTGACGTCGGTGGCCCAGACCTGCGCGCCTTCGGCCGCCATGGCGAGCACGCTGGCACGGCCGATGCCCTGGCCTGCGGCGGTGACCAGCGCGGTCTTTCCCTTCAATCTCATGGGTGTCTCCTCGGGTTAGGCCCGATGTTGATCCGGGCGGTGTATCGTATTCTGAATTGGCCTTACCACTTGTCCAATTCAGGACAACCCTTAACCCGTTCGATTTCCTCTTTTCGTTCCCGTGCCGATCCAGACCCTCGAACCCCAGCGCCTCTACCGCCAGATTGCCGAGCAGCTGCGCGTGCTCATCGGCAAGGGCGAGTTCGCGGTGGGCGCGCGCATTCCCGCCGAGCGCGACCTGGCCGCGCAGCTGGGCGTGAGCCGGCCTTCGGTGCGCGAGGCGCTGATTGCGCTGGAGGTCGAAGGCTGGGTCGAGATCCGCACCGGCTCGGGCGTGTACGTGCTCGACAGGTCGCACCGAGCGGCCCCGCCAGCCAACGGCGCAGCCGGCGTCGAATGGGGCCCGCTCGAAATCATCCGCGCGCGCCGCCTGGTGGAAGGCGAGACCGCCGCCACCGCGGCCCAGTACGGCAAGCGCAAGGACGTGGACGCCATGCGCCGCGCGATCCGCATGATGCGCGAGATGGCTGCACGCAACGAGGTGCCGCACGAGGGCGACCGCGCCTTCCACCTGGCCATCGTCAACGCGTGCGACAACGTGGTGCTGACCGAGACGGTGCAGGGCTTCTGGGAGTCGCGGCATGGGCCGATCTTCGCCCGGATGATCGATTACTTCGAGACCATGGACTCGTGGCAGGCCGCCATCGGCGAGCACGAAGCCATCCTCGACGCCATCGCGGCGCACGATCCGGCCGCGGCGCGCGACGCGATGCACCATCACATGGACAAGTTCCACCAGCGGTTCAGCGCGAGCTGGCGCCGCACCAAGGCCTCCTGACAAACAAACAAACAAGCGCTGGCAGACACTCACGATGACTCCCTACATCCGACTCCACCCCGCCGATGACGTCGTCATCGCGCGCTCGCAACTGCTCGGCGGCACCGTCGTCGAGAACGTGGCCGTGCGCGGCCTGATTCCACCGGGCCACAAGATCGCCATGCGCGCCATCGCGCCGGGCGAGCCTGTGCGCCGCTACAACCAGATCATCGGTTTCGCGAGCAAGCCCATCGCCGCCGGCGAGCACGTGCACACGCAGAACCTCGACATGGGTCCGGACAAGGGAGATTTCGAACGCGACTACGCCTTCGGCGCCGACGTGAAGCCCGCACCCGCCAAGCGCGAAGCCACTTTCATGGGCATCAAGCGCCCTGACGGCCGCGTGGCCACGCGCAACTACATCGGCGTGCTGACCAGCGTGAACTGCTCGGCCACGGCCGCACGCGCCATTGCCGACCACTTCTCGCGCAAGACGAATCCGCAGGCGCTCGCGGCGTTTCCGAACGTCGACGGCGTGGTCGCGCTGACGCACGGCACGGGCTGCGGCATGGACACGCAGGGCATGGGCATGCAGATCCTGGAGCGCACGCTCACGGGCTACGCCACGCACCCGAACTTCGCGGGCGTGCTGGTGGTGGGGCTGGGCTGCGAAGCCAACCAGATCAACGCCTGGCTCGCCACCGGCCACCTGGCCGAAGGCGAGAACTTCCGCACCTTCAACATCCAGGACACGGGCGGCACGCGCAAGACCGTCGAGAAGGGCGTGGCGCTCATCAACGAGATGCTGCCGCGCGCCAACGCGGTGAAGCGCGAGCCATGCAGCGCTGCGCACATCACCATCGGGCTCCAGTGCGGCGGCTCCGACGGTTACTCGGGCATCAGCGCCAACCCGGCGCTGGGCGCGGCGGTCGACCTGCTGGTGGCGCACGGCGGCACCGCCATCCTCAGCGAAACGCCCGAGGTGTATGGCGCCGAGCACCTGCTGACGCGCCGTGCCGTGAAGCGCGAAGTCGGCCAGAAGCTGGTGGACCGCATCAAGTGGTGGGAGCACTACACCGCCATCAACGAAGGCGAGATGAACAACAACCCTTCGCCGGGCAACAAGGCAGGCGGGCTCACCACCATCCTCGAGAAGTCGCTGGGCGCGGTCGCCAAGGGCGGCACGAGCAACCTCGAGGCGGTGTACGAATACGCCGAGCCCGTCACCGCGCACGGCTTCGTCTACATGGACACGCCGGGCTACGACCCGGTGAGCGCCACGGGCCAGGTGGCCGGCGGCGCCAACCTGATCTGCTTCACGACCGGGCGTGGCTCGGCGTACGGTTGCGCGCCCTCCCCCTCGCTCAAGCTCGCGACCAACTCGGCGCTGTGGCAGCGGCAGGAAGAAGACATGGACATCAACTGCGGCGAGATCGTGGACGGCGCCGCGTCGATCCAGGAGATGGGCCAGCGAATCTTCGAACTGGTGCTCGCGACCGCCTCGGGCGCGAAATCGAAAAGCGAGCAGCACGGCTACGGGCAGAACGAGTTCGTTCCGTGGCAGGTCGGCGCCGTGATGTGAATCCATCGACAAGGAACCCCATGGCCACACTCCCCTTCGGCTTCCTCGACGGCACCGGCTTCGAACACCTGGACCCTCGCTTCAAGACCTGCATTCCCGGCCCCGAGCGGGTGCAACGCCTGTGGACCGGTGCGCGCTGGTGCGAAGGCCCCGCCTGGTTCGGCGCGCACCGCACGCTGGTGTGGTCCGACATTCCCAACAACCGCATGCTGCGCTACGACGAGGTCAACGGCACGGTCGGCGTCTTCCGCGAGCCGTCGAACAACGCCAATGGCCACACGGTCGACCGCGAGGGCCGGCTCGTGAGCTGCGAGCACCTCACGCGGCGCGTGACGCGCACAGAGCACGACGGATCGATCACCGTGCTGGCTTCGCACTGGCAGGGCAAGCGGCTCAATTCACCGAACGACGTGGTCGTGCATTCGGACGGCGGCGTGTGGTTCACCGACCCGAGCTACGGCATCCTCTCCGACTACGAAGGCCTGAAGGCGGACAGCGAGATCGGCGCCTGCCACGTCTACCGCATCGACCCCGCGAGCGGCGAGGTCGAGCGCATGGCCGACGACTTCGTGAAGCCCAACGGGCTGGCGTTCTCGTCCGACGAATCGCTGCTGTACATCGCCGACACCGGCGCGAGCCATGCGGCGGACGGGCCGCGACACATTCGCCGCTTCAAGGTGGGCGCGGACGGCCGCACCCTGAGCGGTGGCGAAGTGTTTGCCGAATGCACCAGCGGCCTGTTCGACGGCTTCCGCCTCGACACCGAAGGCCGCATCTGGACCAGCGCGCTCGATGGCGTGCACGCCTACCACCCCGACGGCACGCTGCTCGGCAAGATCCTGCTGCCCGAACGCGTGGCCAACGTCTGCTTCGGCGGGCCGAAGCGCAATCGCCTTTTCATTTGTGCGACCACGTCGCTCTATGCCATCACGCTGAACGCGAAGGGAGTCTGATCCATGTCCAGAACACTGGAGGCCGATGGCCTGCAAGCCACCGTCGCCCGCATCCTCGAAGCCGCAGGCAGCACGCCGGCCGAAGCACAACAGGTGGCCGCCAACCTCGTGCTGGCGAACCTCAGCGGACACGACTCGCACGGCGTGGGCATGCTGCCACGGTACGTCGACGCGGTGGCCGAGGGCGGGCTGAAGCCGAACGCCGCCGTGCGCGTCAACCTCGACATCGGCACGCTGATGGGGCTGGACGGCCAGCACGGCTATGGCCAGATCGTCGGCGTGCAGGCGATGGAGCTCGGCATTGCGCGGGCGAAGCAGCACGGCAGTTGCATCTTCACGCTCTCGCATGCGCACCACCTGGGGCGCATCGGGCATTTCGCCGAGATGGCGACGGCGCAGGGACTGGTGTCGATGCACTTCGTCAATGTGCTGTCGCGTCCGGTGGTCGCGCCCTGGGGCGGCGGCGACGGGCGCTTCGGCACCAATCCGTGCTGCATCGGCATTCCGCTCGCGGGCGCGGACCCCTTCGTGCTCGACTACGCGACCAGCCGCGTCGCGCAGGGAAAGATGCGCGTGGCGCACAACAAGGGCGAGCGCGTACCCGACGGCTACCTGATCGACGAGAACGGCGCACCGACCAACGACCCCGGCGTGGTGGTCGTGCCGCAGGGCAACGGCCTGTTCGGCGCGCTCATGACCTTCGGCGAGCACAAGGGCTACGGCATGGCCGTGGCGTGCGAGCTGCTGGGCGGTGCACTCACGGGCGGTGGCACATGGCACCGGCCGGCCGACACGGCCCGCACGGTGCTCAACGGCATGCTGACGGTGCTGATCGACCCGGCACGCCTGGGCACGCAGACTTCGTTCGACCAGGAGGCGCGGGAGTTCGTCGAATGGCTGCGGCAGAGCCCGCCGGGACAGGGCTTCGACGAGGTGCAGATTGCCGGCGAACCGGAGCGCAAGGCGCGGGCTGCGCGGCGGCGGGACGGGATCTGGGTCGATGAGGCGACGTGGGGGGAGATCGTCGCGGCGGGTGCCAAGGTGGGCATTGCCATCGCGTAAGGGCTTGACGACAGCTAACGGCGCGCGCTTTGCGACTTCTGGCTCAGCACGAGCGCGATGCCTCCCAGGATCGCCACGGAGGCGGCCGCCAGCCGCGGCGTGATCGCCTCGGACAGGAACAGCACGCCACCAAATGCGGCCAGCAGCGGCACCGACAGCTGCACGGTGGCTGCCCGCATCGCCGAAAGGCGGCCCAGCACCGCATACCAGACGACATAGCCGAGACCCGAGGTCAGCGCACCGGAAGCCACGGCCAGGGCGACGCCGGTCGCGTCCGCATGAGCGCTTGCCACGAAGCCCAGGCTCAGCGCGAGCGCGAGCGGCACCGCCCGCGTGAAGTTGCGCGCAGTGGCGGCCAGCGGGTCGGCCACGCCGCGGCCGCGCAATGAATACAGGCCCCACGCCACGCCCGCCACCGCCATCAGCACGGCGCCGAAGAGCGGCGGCGCGGAAATCCCCGGTGACACCAGGTACACGAGTCCGACCACCGCCAGGGCGAAACCGAACCATGCAGCAGGCCCGAAGCGCTCGCCGGAGCCCAGACCCGCACCAAGCATCGTGAGCTGAACCGCACCGAACAGGATCAGCGCACCCGTTCCCGCGGGCAGGCTGAGGTAGGCGAAAGAGAAGAACGCGACATAGGCGAACAGCATGGCGGCGGCAAGCCAGTCGGCCCGCCCGGCCACAGACGGCCGTACCCTGAGCCGCACGACGAGCGCGAGCGTGATTGCCCCGGAAACCAGTCTGATGCTGCCGAAGCTGGCGGGATCGATGCCCCGTTGCTGCAGCGCGAGCCTGCACAACAGCGAATTGGCTGCGAACGCGACCATGGCCACAGCGGTAAGGGCGATGGTCTGCAGGAGGGACGGGCCGCGGCGCCCTTCAGACATGGCTTCAGACATGCATCGCCACCATGAAGGCGGCCCAGCCCAGCAACGCGAACCCAAGCGGCGCGCTGAGACGATGGCCCCAGGGAACGTTCTTTTCTACCGCCATGACGGCCGCGAGCAGAAGCATCCAGCCGAGGCTGCCGGTGCCGAGCGCGAACATCAACAACATCAGCGCCCAGCAGCAGCCGACGCAGAACAGGCCGTGGTGCGTGCCCAGCGCGAACGCATGCCTGGCCTGCGCCTGCCCCCGCCAATGCTCGACGACGAAGCTCAGCGGCGTGCGGCACTTCTCCAGGCACCGGTGCTTGAGACGGCTGAACTGGAAGGCTCCAGCCAGCGCGATGGTCGCGGCACCGATCACCCAGCCGTGCCAGGCCAGGGTCGGCGCGCTGGCGAGCAGGGCCAGCACCGCACTGTGGAGTGCGTGCGCCAGCAACCCGAAGGCGCCCCACACCGCCATGTAGCCCAGCCCCAGCAGCACGAGAAGGCGTCCATGGTCCGGGCGCCCCTCGGTCAACCGGTCGAAGGCGTTGAACAACGGAAGCGTCGTCGGCAGCATCATGGCCGCCGTCATGAGAATCCACGAAGCGGCGTAGAGCACCATGGGCACGACCACGTCGCCGGCGGGAACGACCTGGCACAGGAACGCGGCCGGCCCCGAGGCGGTCCAGTCGCCGTGTTCGAGATAGCGTCCGTAGGGACTGCGCGCCCAGGCCCACAACGCCATCCACGCGAGCGTGATCAGCGCAGCAAGCACCGGCAGGAACACACGGCGGTGGCGCGAGACGTTGCGCGGCGGCGAGCCGGCCGCCGGGTTCATTGGGCAACCTTCGTGCTTCGCACTGCGGTGCGAACTTGCTTGGGGCGGCCCCGCGCGGCGCTCATGCGTCGAAGACGAAGGTGCTCTGCAGCGCGTTGTGGTTCTTGATGTCGAGGTCGATGCCCAGCGCGGCATTCTTCGAACGGTAGGTCGGGGCCTTGCCGACGAACACCGGCGCGCCCGGAACCGTCGAGAACACTGTGTCGGAAAGGGTGGTCTGGCCGCCGGTCGCGCCGCGGTAGGGCTCGAGTTCGGCGTAGTAGTCCTTGCCGATCTCCAGCTCGCCCTTGCCGTTGTTCACGGTGAAGCGGATCGGCGCCCGCTCGACCGACACGACCTGGCCGATGAGCTTGGCCAGGTCGGCGATCGGTCCGCCGGCCTGCCCGGTGTAGACCTTGAGCAGCGCTTCTTCCTGCTCCTTGGAGGCGCTTTCGTCGACGAAGATCGCCGCCGTCCAGTTGCCTTCCAGGATGTTTCCGGGCACATGCGCCACGGCCGCGATGGTATTGCCGCCGACGTCGATGCCGTCGATCGTTCCCTTGTCGATGCGCCACGCGACGATCGTGTCGCAGGTGCCGTTGTCAGGATCCTCGCCGATCCAGCAGGGACAAAGGACGTTGCAGTTGCATACCTCGAGCAGGCGACCTTCCAGGTGATAGCTCATACGAACCTCCGTTCAAGAAGCCACACGAACACGGACTTGTCGCCGCGACGGGGCGGCAAGGGGCACCGATCCTACGCTTCGCAACGAAGCAAGTCGAGCGGGGTGCCGGGCTCCGCGCCGTCACCTGGGTACCCTGCGGGCTCGCAGTTCGATCAGCCATCGCCCCGACAGGGACGAATCAAACGATCAAGGCGATCGTTGCTTCGAGGTGCTCGGACGGCGCGCGGCGGAAACCCGAGCGCGCAAAGCGCTGGAGCTGCCCGACCACGAAGGCCGTGAGCGCCGCGGCGCGCACCTGGGCGTCGACGCTGGGCGTGGCCGAGCCGTCGGCCGCGGCGGCGCCGCGCAGCACCTGGCGCAGCGTGGCTTCGATCTTGTCGAAGAACTGGTTCATGCGCTGCTGCAGGCGCTCGTTTTCATAGACCAGCGCATCGCCCACCATGACGCGGGTCATGCCAGGGTTGCGCTCGGCGAACTGGACCAGCAGCGTGAGGATCTTGGCGGCCTGCTGTGCGCCGGTGGCGCCCTCGCGCTCCAGGATCTGGTTGACCAGCGTGAAGACGCTCTGCTCGATGAAGTCGATCAGGCCCTCGAACATCTGGGCCTTGCTGGCGAAGTGGCGGTAAAGCGCGGCCTCGCTCACTTCGAGCCGCGCAGCCAGCGCAGCGGTGGTGACCCGCTCGGCGCCGGGCTGCTCGAGCATGGCGGCGAGCGCCTGCAGGATCTGCACGCGCCGCTCACCCGGCTTGGGGCGCTTGCGCGTCGGGGGGGTAAGCGTGTCCGCAGAGGTCTCTACGCCGGAAGCACTGGTCGTCTCTTCGTTCTGCATGGGAGCGCGTGCAAAGATGTAATCAATTGATTCTCGCACAGGGCTGTGAGCACGCGCCGTCCCGTTCAGCGCGCCCGAATCATCGTCCCGTAAGCCTGATCCGTCAGGATCTCCAGCAGCATCGCGTGCGGCACCCGGCCGTCGATGATGTGCACCGCGTTCACGCCGCTCTTGGCCGCGTCGAGCGCGCCTTCGATCTTGGGCAGCATGCCGCCCGAGATCGTGCCGTCGGCGAACAGGTCGTCGATTTCTCGCGCGCTCAGGTTGGTGAGCAGCTTGCCGTCCTTGTCGAGCACGCCGGGCGTGTTGGTCAGCAGCATGAGCTTCTCGGCCTTGAGCACGGTGGCGAGCTTGCCGGCGACGACGTCGGCGTTGATGTTGTAGCTCTCGTTCTCCTCGCCGAAGCCGATCGGGCTCACGACGGGGATGAAGGCGTCGTCCTGCAGCGCCTTGACCACGCTGGGGTCGATGGAGACGATGTCGCCGACCTGCCCTACGTCATGGTGCAGGTTCGGGTCGGTGCGGTCGGCCAGCTTGAGCTTCTGCGCGCGAATCAGGCCGCCGTCGCGCCCGGTCAGGCCCACGGCCTTGCCGCCAGCCTGGTTGATCAGGCCCACGATGTCCTGCTGCACCTCGCCGGCCAGCACCCATTCGACGACCTCCATGGTCTCGGCGTCGGTCACGCGCATGCCCTGGATGAAGCTGCCCTTCTTGCCGAGCTTGTTGAGTGCCGCCTCGATCTGCGGGCCGCCGCCGTGCACCACCACCGGGTTCATGCCGACCAGCTTCAGCAGCACCACGTCTTCCGCGAAGTCGGCCTGCAGCGCCGGATCGGTCATGGCATTGCCGCCGTACTTGATGACGATGGTCTTGCCGTGGAACTTGCGGATGTACGGCAGCGCCTGGGCCAGGATCTCGGCCTTGTCGCGGGGGGGGATGTTGAGGACGGGGTCGGTCATGGGCGGTCAGGCTCCAAAGCAACAGTGGACGATCAGGTGAGGCTCAAATTCTCGCGCAATCGCGGTGACAGCCGACTGACTGCGCGGGAACACCCGTGGAATCGGCTTTGCCGGGCCACACCGGTGTTGCCCCCTGCAAGGGGGTTGGCGCAGCGACATGAAGTGCGCGAAGCCTGGGGGTGTGCCGGTTCACGGGCGCAGCCAGCGCGGCACCTTGAAACGCACGATCATCAGGTACGCGCCCACATAGGTCGTGACAAACAGCAGGCAGAAGAACATCAGCACGATGGTGTTGTTCCAGAACAGCACGGCCGGTACCACCGACAGCGCAGCAAACATCCAGAGGTATGGCGAGGTGCGGTTGTTGCGCGCGAGCAGTTGCCGTGCTTCGTCGTCCGCGAAGGCCACGCGCACGATGCGGCGGAAGATCAGCTGGTGGAAATGCAGTGCATCGGCCGTGCCGGGCGACTGCCCGCGGGCCAGCTTGCGGTAGATGGAGAATAGCGTCTCCCACACCGGGTAGATCAGCAGCAGCATCGGGAACCAAGGCGACACCACGCGGTGGCGCTGCACCAGCGTCACGCAGGCCACGGCGATCACCATGCCCCAGACGTAGGCGCCGCCGTCGCCGGCGAAGATCTTGCCGCGCGGGTAGTTCCACACCAGGAAGCCGAAGGTGGCTCCCACCAGGCAGATCACCATGGCCGCCAGCTGCCGGTCGCCGACCTGCAACGCCACGTGGGAAATTGCCAGGCACACCAGCACGGCGACCGTGCCCGCCAAGCCGTTGTAGCCGTCGATGATATTGAAGGCATGCGGCAGGCCGCCGATGGCCAGGGCCGCGAACAGCACGGTGGCAAAGGGAATCATCGCCAGCCAGCCGTCGACCGTTTCGGAGCCGGTGCGCGCCACGCCCAGCCCAAGCACCCAGCACACGAGCAGCGCAGAGCCGATGGTGAGCCCCAGTCGGTAGCGCACCTTGACGTTCTGGGTGACGTCTTCGACGATGCCGCCCAGCACTGCCGGCGCGATGCACAGCAGCGTGAGCATCGAGGTCTTGACGGGCCACGACACGTTGAACGGATCGGTGCCGGTGACGCCGGCCGCCAGCCATGCCACGCCCATGCCCAGCAGGATGCCCGCACCGCCCAGGCGCGGCACATGGCCTTTGTGGAAGCGCTGAGGCATGTCGGCGCCATAGAGGCGGGCATGCCTGCGCGCGCGGCGCATGAACAGCTGGACCGCGAAAGCGGCGACGAAGAAACTGATGACGATCAGAGCAATCATGTGTGGGAGTTGGGGAACCCTAGAATTCCCGAGCGAAATTAGACCATGCCCACGCCTCCCCCTTCCCGCCCCCCGATCACCATTTCAATCGTGAGCCACGGCCAGCTCCCGCTGGTGCTGCCGCTGCTGGAGCAGTTGGACCGCCACTGCCGAGCCGTCATTGCCAAGGTCGTGCTCACATTGAACATTCCCGAGCCCGATGTGCTCGCCGGCCGCAACTGGGGCTTCGAGGTGGAGCGGATCGGGAACGCGAGCCCCAAGGGGTTCGGCGCCAATCACAACCAGGCCTTCGAGCGCTGCGGCACGCCGTGGTTCCTGGTGCTGAACCCGGACATCCGCTTCGACAGCGACGTACTGACGCCGCTGCTGGCGCAAGCCGCGGCTGACACCGGGTTGCTGACGCCGCGCATCCTGGAGCCGGGAAAGAACACACCGGAGCCGCACCGGGCCTTGCTCACCCCCTTCGAGATCGTCGGGCGCAAAAAGCCCGGTTACGTGCGGCCCAGCGTGCCGGCGTGGATCCCCGGGCTGTTCATGCTGTTTCGCAGCGAGGCGTACCGGGAAGTCGGAGGCTTCGACGAGCGCTTCTTCATGTACGGGGAAGACTTCGACATCTGCGCACGCACCCGGCTCGCTGGCTGGAAGCTGCAGGTGGGCGAGGACCTGGTGGCGCGACACGACGCACAACGCGAAAGCCACCGGAGCAAGAAATACCTGTACTGGCACGTGACCAGCCTGCTGAAGGTGTGGCTGTCGGGGGCGTTCTGGCGGTACTGGCGGCTTCGCGGTTGAGTCAGCCGCGTTCGAGCAAGTCCTGCACGATGGCGTGCCCACCGCGGCCAAAGCGCGCATAGCGCCCGCGCGCCGCCTCGATCAGGATCGGCAAAAGGCGCAGCGGCCGCGCTGACGGAAGTTCGGCCCGGAACCTCTGGTGCGCAACCTTGTCGCGCTGTGCCTCCAGGTAACGGGCTGGCACCCTGGTGCCGAGCTGCTGCAGGCGCCGCAGCAGCGCCTCGGCCCGGCGCAGACGCGCCACGTGCTTGTCGCCACGCTCGACAAATGCCTTGGCGATCTTCTCGGACAAGGTGAGCCGCCGCGCGCCGATCTGGTTGCTGGCGTGCTGGCGGTAGTCGATGGTCGGTTCGGGCAGCACGTCCATGCGGCCGATGGCCGCGGCCACGGCGGCCAGCCACTCGTCGTGCACCCATTCGGGCGCGAACGGCAACGCCGTGTCGAGCAGGGTCTTGCGGAACATCGTGGTGGCGCCGGTCACGAGATTGCGCCGCAGCAGCACGCCGAAGGCCTCGCCATGCGCGATGGCCGACAGTTCCGCGGGCTGCACTTCCAGCGCGTGGAAGAGTGTGGAGCCCAGGGGTTCGAGTTGGGCATCGACCAGGCGCGCATCGGTGTGGAGCAGCAGCAGGTCGGGACGCGCCTCGAACTGCGCCACCATGCGCGCGAGCCGGCCAGGATGCCAGGCATCGTCCTGGTCGCACAAGGCAATGAGGTCATGGCTGCAGGCGCGCACGGCCTGCTCGAAATTGCGCGTGACGCCCAGCGGCGGCGTGTTGCTGAACACGCGCAATTCGATCCGATCGGCCACGCCGCACTGCGCAAGGGTGTCGCGCACGACGGCCAGGGTGTCGTCGGTCGAACCGTCATCGGACAGCACGATCTCCCGCGGCAACGGCGCCTGCGTGCAGATGCTGCGGATCTGCTCGGGGAGATAGCGCGCGCCGTTGCGGGTGCAGAGCGCGACGGAGACGTCGAGAGCCATCAGACCGGGGGCAGGCGGGGCGGCCAGGCGTAGCTGAAGTCCTCGCGGGCCAGCATGAGGTTGGGGCTGTAGGCGGGGTCATTCTGGATGAGATCGCCCCAGCGCTGGTGCATGTAGGCGGACTCTTCCTGGAACTGGGCCTGCCTCTTCGGGGACATGTTCTTCGAACGGGTCGCGGACTCGTAATGGAACAGTTCCGCATACGGCGTCCAGACATTGCGCAGGCCCGCTTCGCGCAGGCGCAGGCAGAAGTCGATGTCGTTGAAGGACTCCTTCAGATGCACTTCGTCGAGGCCGCCCACGGCGAGGTAGTGCCGTTTCTGAATCACGAGGCAGGCCGCCGTGACAGCGGAGAACGATTGAATCAGTGCGGCGCGGCCGCCATAACCCTCACGCCCGACCGGCATGCCCCGATGCGCATGCGCCGCAATGCCGCCGATGCCGAGGATCACGCCTGCGTGCTGCAGTGTCCTGTTCGGATACCAGAGCCGGGCCCCCACCGCTCCCACACCCGGCTGAACGGCCAGGCAAACCATCTCGCTCAGCCAGTCGGGCGTGATGACCTCGATGTCGTTGTTCACCAGCGCGAGGATTTCACCGTTCGCTGCGGGGATCGCACCGTTGTTGAGCGCCGAATAATTGAAGTCGCGGTCGTCGCGCAGCACGCGGACATTCGGCTTTTCCGAAGCAATGCGCTTGAACCAGGCCAGCGTGTCCGGATCGTCGGAGCCGTTGTCGACGATGATGATCTCGTAGTTCGAATAGCTGGTCTTCGCGAGGATCGACTCCACGCACTGGCGCGTCAGTTTCAGGGCGTTGCGCGTGGGGATGATTACCGAAACCAAGGGTAAGACATCGGGCAAGGCGTAATGCACCCGATAGCCGAAGTCGAGGTGTTCGGCCGTGGCGCGCACACCGGTGCGCACGAAGTGCTCGTTCAGCGCGCGCTCGCCCGCGATGGCCGCATAGGGCTTGGCGCTCATCGAACGGGCTGTGCTCTCGCTGTGCACGCGCCAGTGGTACAGCACGCGCGGAATGTGCCGGATCTGTCCGGGTTCGACGCGCTCCATGCAGCGCAGCACGAGGTCCCAGTCCTGCGAGCCTTCCATGCCGACGCGGAAACCGCCGACCGAGCGCATGAGCTCGGTCGAGAGCACACCGAGGTGGCTGAACATGTTCTGCGAGCGGAAGAGATCGACGTTCCAGTCGCACTTGAAGTACGGGCCGAACCGGTGGCCGCCCTCGTCGACCTTGTCCTCGTCGGAATAGATCAGCTTCACATCGGGATGGGCCACGATGCAATCTGCCACCCAGAAGAGCGCATGCGCGGGCAGCAGGTCGTCGTGGTCCATCAGCGCGACCCAAGGGGCCGAGACCAGTTCCAGCGCACTGTTGGAAGCGGCCGAAATGTGGCCGTTCTCGGGGCGGAAGAAGACCTTGATTCGAGGGTCGCTCTCGCTGTACGTCTTGAGGATCTGGCGCACCTCCGCCGAGGGAGAGGCGTCGTCGGCGATGCAGAGCTCCCAGTTGGGGTAGATCTGCGCCCGCACCGATTCGATGGCCTCGCGCAGCCAGCCGGGGTTCGGGTTGTAGGTGGGCATGACGATTGAGATCAGGGGCCGGTCGTTCATGGCAGCCACGCGCTGGGCAATGCGGTCGCGCAGCTCGGGCGTCAGCGTGTCGTAGCGGCGCACCCAGGTCGAATAGTTGTTGTAGCCGCCGAAGCGCCGGCCCAGCTCCCAGCGGATGCCGGGCCAGCCCGATTTCCTGAACATTCGCCACGCCCGCTGCACGCGCCCCATCAGCCCGGGGCCTTGCCAGAGTCCGGCCAGGCCGAGAATGAATCGATAGACAGATTTCATAGGATGCGCACCCGAGGAGCGGATGGAAACGGAGCTTGCAGGGTGATGGGTGAAAAATGGGGCGGTGCCCGACACATGGACCGCCGGCCGCAGGGCAGAGGATTATCTTCGTAACGCCCGGATAGGCAGCGCGGTATCGGTTGCGGCACCCTCGCACCGATGCCTGAAAGGGCTGCCCGTAAAATTGATCCGGTTTTAAAGCAAAAGGAAAAAAGATGAGGCTACTCTCAGTGGTGCTGTCGGGAGGCGCCGGTTCCAGGCTCTGGCCTGCGTCGCGCCAGGCTTTCCCCAAGCCATTCATGAAAATCGGGGACTCCACGTTGCTCCAGCAAGCCATCGAACGAGGTCAGGCTTGCGGCACTGGCGATCTGATGGTCGTGACCAACAAGGATCACTTGTTCCTGACCCGAGACGTGCTCCAGCAGATGAGCGATCCACCGGCGACGACTTTTCTGCTCGAGCCCAAGGGGCGCAACACCGGCCCGGCCATCGCGCTGGCTGCGCTGCAGTGCGCGCGCCAGTTCAGCGGTGATACGGTCATGCTGGTTCTTTCGGCAGACCATCTCGTGCCCGATGTTCATGCTTTCGTGGCCAGTGCAACCGAGGCTTTCCGCCTGGCCGCGGAAGGCAATCTCGTGGTGTTCGGCGTGAGCCCGACGAGCCCCGACACGGGTTTCGGCTACATCGAAGTCGAGCATGTCTCGCGCGAGAGCCAGGGAGTCAAGCGGTTTGTCGAGAAGCCCGACCTCGAGACAGCACAAAAGTACCTGGCCACGGGTCGCTACTACTGGAACAGCGGCATGTTCGCCTTCACGGCAGACACAATCATCGCGGCCCTCGAAAAGCATGCCCCCGACGTGATTCGGGCAGCAAGGTATGCATTGGAAACTTCCAAGACCGCAGGCGAATCCGTGAATTTCGATCTTCATGCATTCGGCCTCCAACCGGATATCAGCATCGACTATGCAGTGCTGGAACGCGCCTCCAATGTTCATGTGGTTCCCGCCAAGTTCAGCTGGAGCGACGTGGGCTCCTGGCCCGCCGTTGCCAACGCCTTGACCCCCGACGCCAGCGGCAACACGCTGCCCGACGACGTGGTGGCACTCGACACGACCGGTACGCATGTGCAGGTCGAAAGCTATGGACCGAAGGTCGTTGCTACTGTGGGCGTCCACGACCTCGTGATCGTCGATACGCCAGACGCGCTGCTCGTCCTCCACAAGGACAGTGCACAGAAGGTGAAAAAAGTCGTCGATGTACTGAAGGCCCGCAAGCACGAGACCGTGCATCTGCCGCCAGTGGTCCACCGCCCGTGGGGCACGTACGCCTCGCTCAAGGAAGAAGAAGGCTACAAGGTCAAGCGAATCACGGTCCGGCCTGGTGAAGCACTGTCGCTCCAATATCATCACCAGCGCGCCGAGCATTGGGTGGTGGTACAAGGCCAGGGCATCGTGCAGATCGGAGACGTCGAGCATCAGACCCTCCCCGGCCAATACCGCTACATTCCCCTGAAAGAGAAACACCGCCTCACCAACACCGGCGACGAAGAGCTCGTGCTCATCGAAGTGCAATGTGGTGGCTACCTGGGCGAAGACGACATCGTCCGCCTTGCGGACACTTACGGACGTACATGAGCCAAGTCCATTCCAATCTACACCGAAGCGCCTTATCTGACTGGTGGCAAGGCACCCGCCGCACCGACATCTGGTGGACCCTCGCCTGGTTCGACATCGTTCTGCGCTATCGCCGTTCGATGCTCGGCCCGATGTGGCTCACCTTG
>Ga0182007_10000684_pt1 | contig 19420 bp, 18 predicted proteins | sample Sormic07211113_1_FD_123023 | JGI IMG/M metagenome (GOLD analysis project Ga0182007, IMG submission 123023) | Rhizosphere microbial communities from Sorghum bicolor, Mead, Nebraska, USA - 072115-113_1 MetaG | ecosystem: Host-associated > Plants > Roots > Rhizosphere | place: USA: Nebraska... | reverse complement strand
GCACGGGCCCAAGGCGGAGATGAACGTGGTGCCTTACATCGACGTGATGCTGGTGCTGCTGGTGATCTTCATGGTCACCGCCCCGATGTTGACCCAGGGCGTGAAAATCGAGCTGCCCAAGGTCGCCGCCGAGGCACTGGCGAGCGACACGCGCCAGCAGATCCTCACGCTGTCGGTCAAGGCTGACGGCGGCTACTACTGGAACCTGGGCGGCGAACTCGACACCACGCACCAGACCGACAGCGCCGTGACCCTGGATGAAATGGGCGCCAAAGTCACGCAGGTGGTGGCGGCGCGCAGCGACACCCAGGTGTACATCCGCGCCGATGACAACGCCGGATACGGCAAGGTCGTGGCGGCCATGGCGGTGTTGCAGAAGGGTGGTGTAAGCAACCTGGGGCTGGTGACCGAGGCCCCGCAATGACGGCGATGATCATGCACAGTCCGCTGCTGACGATGGCGCCCCCGGCGTTTTCCGGGCTCTGGAGAAACAGCTTGGCGGCCAGCCTCGCGGTGGCGCTGCATGTGGGGGTGCTGGCGGCGCTGATGCTGGGTTGGTCGACGGAAGCACCCACGCTGGAAGCGCCAAGGGTGATGCATACCCAGTTGGTGATAATGCCGCCAGCGCCAGCGCCAGTGCCTGAGCCGGCGGCGGTCGCAGCGCCTGCGCCGGAGCCTGTCGTGGTTCCCGTGCCGGCGAAACCGGTCGTTGATCCACAGGTCCAGGCACAAAAACTGGAAAAAGCCGCGTTGGCGCGCAAGCGGGTTGAGGAAAGGAAGCTGGAGCAGCAACAGCAACAGCAACAGCAACAGCAACAGCAACAGCAACGCCAGGCCGCTGAACAACGCAACCGCGAGCTGGAGCAGCAGCGTCTGGCCCAGGAGCGCCTCGCCGCTGAACGCGCACGCCCTGCAGCCCCGGCCGCTGCGCCGGCATTCGACAGCCGCCAGTACCAACCCTTGAGCAAGGAGGCGCCGGACTATCCGGAGCGTGCCCTGGACAAGAACATTGAAGGCGATTGTTCGGTGGAGTACACCGTCAACACCCTGGGCCGCGTGGAAAACCCCAGGGTGCTGGACGGCTGCCACCCACTGTTCATGCGGCCTTCCCTGGCGGCGGCGAATACCTTCCGCTACCAACCGAGAGTGGTGGACGGCAAGGCAGTAGCGGTGCCGGCGGTGCGCAACACCTTCCACTACCGCATCAAATAATCCTAGATTTTTACCGCGTTAGGCGTTGGCGAGATTCGCCAGTTCGGAGCTCGCCGCATACCGCTCCAGATCTCATTGCGGCTGTTGGTGGAAATCGCCGACGTACGCGGCGACAACCTCACGCTCGGGTGGGTATACAAAGGATGCCCATCCCGCAACGCCTCGTGATTCAGCAACCCGCCCCGCGCGATCTGGCTCACCGGGCTCACGTACGTTCCTTCTGGCGTTGGACGAAGACGGCTTTGCCGATGCCTTGCAATACGGCGTCGTTCTGTGGGGTGTGTACGCGGCTGCACAGCACGTCGCGGTAATGCCGTTGCAACGGACTATGGCGCGACAGGCCGGGGTTGCCCGAGGCTTCGATGGCCAGCTCCACGGCGCGGATGGCGTTGTGGGTCACCAGGTATTTCAACTGCGCCGCGTTGGCGGCTGGCGTGTGACCTTCGGCGGCAGCGTCAAGCAGGCTGCGGTTGGCGAACAGCAGGGTGTCGATATGGCCGACGGTTTCCTGGAACCGCGGCAAGCTCGACAGCGCAGCACCGAGGTTGGACGGCGTACGCGCTTCCAACCAGTTCACCAGCCAGTCCCGCGCAGCCTGGGCCACGGCGTCGTACACCGAGGACAGCAACACCGACATCCACAGCAAGCCTTCGCCATCCAGCTCCGGCGTCGGCGCGCTCCACGGGCTGACGCTGACGGCATGGTCCAGCGGCACCAACACGTTGTCGAGCACCACTTCATGGCTGCACGTAGCCCGCATGCCCAGGTGGTCCCACGTGTCGATGATGGTCACGCCGGGACTGTCTTTGGGCACCAACCAGGCGCCCACCAGTGGGTCGGCATCATCACTGCGGCCCCACACGCTGAGCCAGCTCAGGCCGTGGCTGCCGGTGGAGTAGACCTTGCGGCCGCTGATGCGCCAGCCCGCGGCGGTGCGTATCGCGGTGGTCGCCGGCAGACCGCCGCGGGCCGGGGTGCCAAGGTCGGGTTCGACACGCAGGGCGTTGATCAAGGCGCCGTTGCGCACGGCGTCTTCGGCCACTTGCGTGCGCAGGTGGGCGGGCCAGGTCTTGCTGTCTTGCAGTCGCGTGTGTTGCAAGTACTGCATCACCAGGATCAGCGCCGTGGACGGTTCGCCCTTGGCGATCGCACTGATGGCCTTGCGCGCCTGGAGCAGGCTGGCACCGCCGCCGCCAAAAGCCTTGGGCACGGTGAGGGCGACCAGGCCATGTTGGTGCAGCAACTGGAAGTTGGCGTGGGGAAAGGCGCCGCTCTCGTCGTAGAGGTGCGCGGTGCTGGCCAGCTCGACGGTGAGACGTTCGAGCAGGGCTTCGAAGTGGGCGACTTCCACGGAGCGTAGGGCAGGGTGCGAGGATTGGCTCATGCCAGCGCCTGCTGCTGCGCTTCCACCTCGGCGGCGACGCTATAGCGGTCGGAGCCGCCTTTCTGGCTGTTGGAACCCAGGTCACCGAGTTCCGGGAACGGCGCATCCAGTTTCAAATGCCGTGGCTCGCTCATGTTCTGCTCCTATTTAGCGCGATGCTTGGGAAAGAGGGACACGCTTGGCGTTGAAGCTCTTGTCGAAGCCCTGAGACACGTCGATGTGCTTGAGCAACAGGCCCTCTTTTTGGTAGGTGTCGGCGGTTGTTTGCAGGCCGCTGATAACCGCATCGTCGATGGCGACCGGTGTCAGGTGGGTGTCCTTGGCCACTTCGACATGCACATCCAGCGGCAGGCCGGTGATCTTGGCCTGGGCGGCCGCGTACTCATGAGGGTGCACGTTGGCCCAGGCATAAGCGCGGTCGACGCGGGCGACAAAGTCATCCAGTTGCGGGCGCTTGTCGGCGATGGCTTGGCGGGTGGCCGCGAGGTACAGGTGATTGCTCAACAGCTTGTTGCCACTGATCAGCACGCGGGCCTGGCTTTGCGAGGTGACCACCGTGGTGTACGGGTCCCAGGTGGCCCAGGCGTCGGCAGTACCGTTATCCAGCACCAGGCGCGATTCGCTTGGTAGCAGGAAAATGAACTGCACATCCTGGGTGGTCAAGCCGGCGGTGGCCAGGGCCTTGATCGCCAGGTAATGGCCGATGGAGCCGCGCCCGGTGACGATCTTCTTGCCCTTGAGGTCGGCGACGGTCTTGATCGGTGAGTTCCTGGTGACCACCAGGGCGGTGGTGTTACGCCCCTCAGCGTGAATGATGCTGACCACCTTGAGCGACGCACCGGCACCCAGGGCGAACACGTAGGGCGCATCACCAAGGGCGCCGATGTCTACGGCCCCGGCATTCAAGGCTTCGCCCAGGGGTGAGGCGGAGGGGAACTCCGCCCAGCGAATGTCGTAGGGCACGTTTTCCGATTCGCCGGAAGCTTCCAGCAGCGCCTTGATGGTGGATTTCTGATTGGCTACGCGCAGCGGTTGCAGGTCGGCGGCGTGGCTGCTGCCGATCAGGCCGAAGGCGAGTGCGGTGCCCAGGAGCAGGCGCTTGAAGGGGGTGGTAAAGACCATGGAATGCAGGCTCCAGGCAGATCAAGAAAAGGTTCGTTTACCTCCGCCTGGAGAAGGGGTCGGTGCATGGGTTAACGTTATGCCTATAAAAACTGTCTGTGAAGTTCTTTTTGGTTATATGTTAATTATGAAAATATTTTATTAAGTGTAAGTATATTATTCTATAACCGTATTTTTTGGTGTGCTTCGGGTCAGGGTCAAGTTGCCCTCCAGGCCCCGATAGTGGGTGTCGCCCCGTTTGTTCAGCAGGCAGGCGTAGTCGTCGCTTACGCCCGGCAAACCGGGACGCGTTGACGTCACGGCGACGCCCTGTAGGAGCGAGCTTGCTCGCGAAAACCGTCAACGAAAACGCGGGCATCCGGATTAAAGCCTGTGCCGCGTATGGGCGCAGGCAGCTTGGGAGATTTCAGATCACATAGAAACCATGGGTGCCGTCGCGGGCCAGTTGGTCGACCAGGCCGAATTCCCAATCCAGATACGCCTGCATGGCTTCCTTGGGATTGTCGGTGCCTTCGTACGGACGGCGGTAGCGGTCGATGCGCGGTGAGGCCAGGTGAGTTTCACCTTCTTCAAGTGGCAGTTGCGCGTCGATCCAGCCGGCGGTGCCGCCTTGCAGCAGGAACACGGGCTTGCCGGTGATGGCTTCGACTTCAGCTACCGCCAGGCGCGCCAGTTGGCTGCTGCCACACGTCAGCACATAGCGTTGGGCGGTGGGCACCTTGGCCAGGGCCTGGGGCAGTTGTGCGCGCAGGGCCCACCAGGCACCGGGGATGTGGCGCTTCACGTAGTTGGCGCTGGCAGTGAAGTCCAGTACCACGGTGTCGCCATGGGCCTGCCATTCGGCGAGGGTATGGGGGCTGATCAGTTCGGCCTGGGGCGGTGCCGGCACTGGTGCGACCCAGGCGCCTTTCTCGCTGAATTGCGCGGGCTGCAGGTTATCCAGCACGTACACTTCCCAACCCAGTTGGGCCAGCCAGGAGGCGGACATGTTTGCGCGCACGCCGTCGTCATCCGCCAACACCAACCGCGCGCCACGCACACTGGCGACGTGGTCGGTTTCCTGCACCAACTGACCGCCTGGCGTGGAGCGCGCGCCCTGCAGATGCCCGGCTTCAAATTCTTCCGGAGTACGTACGTCGAACAGGTAAGTCGTACGTTTCTGCTCCTGCTGCCAGGCGTGCAGATCGGCCAGAGTGGCACGGCCGACGCGAGCCTTGTCGGCAACTCGACGCGCATCGGTAGCGGCGAGCTGGCGGTGCTCTTCCGAGGTCGGCGCAAAGCGGCGCGACTGGCCGTGTGCGAGCGTCTGCCCGGCCAGTGTCCAGCCGATGGTGCCGTTGCGCAGCGCCGAGACGGGGTTGGCCACGCCGGCATTGATCAGCGACTGGGTGCCGATAATGCTGCGGGTGCGCCCGGCGCAGTTAACGATGATGCGGGTGGCCGGGTCCGGCGCCAGTTCGCGGGCGCGCAACACTAACTCGGCACCGGGCACGCTGATGCCGGTGGGAATGCTCATGGTCTGGTATTCGTCAAAGCGCCGCGCGTCGAGCACCACCACATCGGCCTGGCTGTCGAGCAGGGCCTGTACTTCTTCGGCGGCCAGTGACGGCGTGTGTCGTTCGCTCTCCACCAGTTCGCCAAATGCCTTGCTCGGCACGTTTACGTCGATGAACAGCTCGCCACCGGCTTTGCGCCAACCGTCCAACCCACCTTCCAGCAGGCTGACCCGGGTGTAGCCCAACTCGCCCAGGCGCTCGGCAGCACGGACAGCCAGGCCTTCGCCGTTGTCGTAGACGGTGACCTCGGTATCGCGCCGCGGGATGCGTGAATACACCTCCAGTTCCAGTTTCGACAGCGGAATGTTCGCGGCAAACAACGGATGGGATTCGGCGAACGGCGCCTCTTCGCGCACGTCGACCAGGGCGACTTCTTCACGGTCCAACAGGGCCTGGCGAATCTGCGCAAAGCTGCGGGTCGATACAGGGGTCATAGGGCAGGGCTCTTTTCTTTGGACAAATCCCAGATGTTCGGGAGGAAGGCGTTGGAATAACCGGAGATAAACAGTTTCTCGCTGCCGTCGGGCTGGTACACCGCGCGGCGCACCGCACCGATATTGGCGCCGTACACGTGGATGCTGATCGACACCTGGTCGCTGTGGGCGTTGCTCACCTGGTGGATGTCACCGACCTTGGGCGACACAGCCTCGACCTGGCCCGGCACCAACCGGACCGGCTTGCCATCGGCAATCAGGCTGCCATCGGGGGCGCGTTCGAACCCTTGGGAGAACTCCGAGCCGCGCAGCATGCCGATCAATCCCCATACCCGGTGGTCGTGGATCGGCGTGCTTTGTCCTGGTCCCCAGACAAAACTGACGATGCTGAAGCGCTGGCGCGAGTCGGCATGCAGCAGGAATTGTTGATAGCGCTCGGGATCGGGTTGGGCGAACTCATCGGGGAGCCAGTCATCATGGTTGACCAGTTGCGCCAGCAACTTGCCGCCACGGTGCAGCAGGTCGCCCTCGCGTGGATTGCCGTCGATCAATTCCGCCAGGGCGCCTATGAAGGCTCTAAGTCTCTCGGGGTGTGGGGCCTGGGTCATAACAATTCCATCGTGTGGTCGGTAATGATGGGTTTATCTAAGCATAATGTTTATTGTTAATATGCTATTTTTTAATGATTAGCTTATAGCCGAAGGTAATTTAGAACCGATCTGAATAGTGTAAGACGTTATCGATCACAGCGCGGGCTATCCAGACTTCGTTCCTGCAACTATGCTTCCCACACATCTTAATGACTGTTCTCTATGTGCGGCCCAAATGAAAATTGACGATATCGATGCCTTTGTCGAAGTGCTTCGTTGCCAGTCCATCAGCCATGCCGCCGAGTCGTTGCAGCTGACCCAGCCGGCTATCACTCGCCGGGTGCAGAACTTCGAGCAGGCGCTGGGGGTGGAGCTGTTCGACCGCAATACCAAACCCCTCAAGCCTACGCTGATCGGCACCCGGGTCTACGAGCAGTGCCGGCTGATCCTGCGCGAGATGGACGCCCTGCGTGAACTGGTGGCCACTGACGCACCCCCCACCGGCCTGTTGCGCCTGGGTGTGCCGCAGACCATAGGTGATGTGGTGCTGCTGGACGCGCTCAAACACCTGCGTACGGAGTATCCGGACCTGCGCGCCCAGGTCGCTACGGGCTGGGGCAGCCAATTGGTGGGCAAGATCGAGCGCGGCGAGTTGGATGCGGCGGCGGCACTGTTCCCGGCGGGCAAGATCTTCCCGGACAACATCGTCGGCGAGTCGATCGGCAAGATGGAGCTGGTGGTGGTCTGCGCCAAGGCGCAACTGCCGAAGAAGCCCTGCAAACTGGCGGATGTGTACCAGAACGGCTGGATTCTCAATCCGGATGGCTGCGGTTTCCGCGCGGGGTTGCAGCGGACCTTGTCCGATCAGGGGCTGGCATTGCGGGTGAACCTGGAGACGTTTGGCACTGAGCTACAACTGGGGTTGGTGGCGGACGGCCTGGGTCTTGGCCTGGTACCACGCCCGTTGCTGGAGCGCAGCGCGCACCGTGAGCAACTGGCGGTGATGCCGCTCAAGGATTTCAAGCCGGTGATGGATCTGTGGCTGATCTATCCGCACTTCCTGGGCAACCTGCAAGGGCCGGTGGATGCGTTTGGCAAGTTAGTGGCTGCCTCGTTGCACCCGATCAAGCATGCAGCTTGATATAAAAAATAATAATAATTAGCTTAGATTAAAATGTGCTTTTTATTATTTTTTTGCATCCCATAGGCTTGCCTGGAAGTCCTTAAGGCCATCCAGGAAGTTTTGCCATGAGCAGCGTCACCTCGATTTCCAACGTTTCCAACCCTGTACGCCAGCGCGTCACTGCGGAAGAATGGGAGGTGCGCGTCAAACTGGCCGCCGCCTATCGCCTGGCGGCCTTGTACAAGTGGACCGATCACATCTACACCCACTTCTCCGCTCGCGTGCCGGGCCCGGACGCGCATTTCCTGATCAATGCATTTGGGTTGTTGTTCGATGAAATCAATGCGTCCAACCTGGTCAAGGTCGACCTCGACGGCACTATCGTCGACGACCCTACCGGCCTTGGCATCAACTACGCCGGCTATGTGATCCACAGCGCCATCCACGGCGCACGCCACGACCTGCAAGCGGTGCTGCACACCCACACCCGCGACGGTATTGCGGTGTCGGCGCAAAAAGACGGCCTGTTGCCGATTTCCCAGCATTCCATTGGTTTCTCCGGGCGTGTGGCGTACCACGGCTATGAAGGCATTGCCCTCGACCTGGACGAGCGCGAGCGATTAGTCGCGGACTTGGGCGACAAAAGTGTGATGATCCTGCGTAATCATGGGTTGTTGACCGCCGGCGTTAGCGTAGAGCATGCGTTTCAGCAACTGCAGCAACTGGAGCGGGCCTGCAATATCCAAATCGCAGCCCAGGCAGCGGGGAATGCGGCGTTGATTTTCCCCCCAGTGGACGTGGTGGAGAAGGTCGAGCAACAGGCCAAGGCGAACGCCAGCGGCGAAGGACCGGGCGTGGCGCGGCATTGGAATGCGTTGATTCGGCAGTTGGAGCGCAGTGATACCGACTACAAGAACTGAACTTTCCTAAGGGAGCTGGCTAACCAGCTCCCCTATGAATCAAGCCACTTGCTGGGCCTGTTCGCGTTCAGCGATCAGCTGGCGGGTGAGAGGAATCAAGCGCTTGCCATAGTCGATGGCATCATTCAAAGGATCAAACCCACGAATCAGGAACGTGGTGATCCCCAGGTCGTAGTAATCCACCAATGCCTCCGCGACTTGCTCAGCCGTGCCCACCAGTGACGTTGAGTTGCCCTGTGCCCCCAGTAGCCCTGCAATCCCCGTCCACAAACGCTTATCCAGCCGCGATCCCTGCGCCGCCGCCGCGAGCAACCGGCGCGAGCCTTCGTTCGGCGGTTCACGTCGGACAAATCCATTTTTCTCTGCCAGCTCGGTGGCCTGCTGCAAGATGCGGTCGGCCCGTGCCCACGCCAGTTCTTCGGTCTCGGCAAGGATCGGCCGCAACGAAAGGCTGAAACGAATCGTGCGTCCATGCTTGGCCGCTTCGGCGCGTACCTGGGTCACGATCTCGCGCACTTGTTCGTAGGTTTCGCCCCACAGCGCGTACACATCGGCGTGTTTGCCCGCCACTTCGATCGCGGCTTTGGACGCACCGCCAAAATACAAGGGGATGTGCGGTTGTTGCGGTGACTTCACCGTGGAATGTGCACCTTCGACCTGATAGTAGGTGCCCTTGAAGTCAAAAGGTTGTTCGCTGGTCCATTCCTGACGCACCACGCTCAGGTATTCATCGGTACGTGCGTAGCGTTCGTCCTTGCCGATGTGGCTGCCATCGGCACGCAATTCGCGGTCGTCACCACCGGTGATGATGTGCACTGCCGTGCGCCCGCCGTTGAACACGTCGAGCGTGGCGAATTGGCGCGCCGCCAAGGTAGGCTGGGCGAAACCGGGGCGATGGGCGATGAGGAATTGAAGTTTTTGCGTCACGCTGGCGGCATGGGAGGCGATCAGCGTGCTGTCCGGGCTGTTGGAGTGAAAGGCCACCAGCGCGCGGTCGAAGCCGGCTTGTTCGTGAGCGCGGGCCACGGTCTCGATGTAGTCGGGTTGCAGGGTAGGGCCGCTGCGTGGGTGAATTTCGGAAGCGTGATGGCCGCCAATGTAGCCGATGAATTCGATGCTCATGGTCTGTCCTGGTTCAGTGCGTGATGGACACCTCCACCGGGCAGGGGGTCGGTTATTCGCCTCTAAAGTAGGGGCCGAAGCCAGGGCTGTAAAATGCCGATTGGTTCTAACCTAATTATTAAAATGTTGAATCATGGGGGAGTTGATGTATCAGTAATTTGCATCTGTATCCCGCACCGGCAACACCGGTCTCTGAGGCTTAAAGCCCCAGGCGTATCTCGGCACACAACCCACCTTGCGGTCGATTGCTCAAGGTCAGCGAGCCGCCTATCGCGACTGCCAGTTGTTGTGCAATCGCCAAGCCCAGTCCGGTGCCACCGGTGCCGCGGTTGCGTGAACTTTCGACGCGGTAGAATGGCTGCATGACCTGAACCAGTTCGTCTTCGGCAATTCCGGGGCCACGATCCAATACCTTGATCGACAATTCCCCGTCCGCCGTCGAGCCCACTTCCAGTTCGGCACTGCCTGCAAACTTCAATGCATTGTCCACCAGATTCACCAGCACCCGGCGCAAGGCGTGGGGGCGCGTGTCGAACACGACTGCGCTTTTTCCCGTGAGGCTGACCTGTTTGTGCATGTCCTGGTAGTCGAACACCAGGCTGTCGAGGAACGCATCGAGGTTGATCCGGTGGCTGGTTTCGGTAGCGCCGTGAACGCTGCGCGCATAGGCCACGCCTTCGCGTACCAGGTGTTCCATCTCGCCCAGATCACTCCAGAGCTTGTCGCGTTCGGCGCTATCTTCCATGAATTCAGCGCGCAGTTTCATGCGGGTGATCGGGGTTTGCAGGTCATGGGAAATCGCCGCCAGGATCTGCATGCGTTCCTTCAAGTATTCGGCGATGCGTTTTTGCATTTCATTGAACGCGGCAGCGGCGTGGGCAACTTCGGTTGGCCCCTGTTCGTCCAGCGGTGTGGGATGGGCGTTGGGGTCGAGGGTTTCCACGGCGCGGGCCAGGCGGGTCAGCGGGCGGATGGCCAGGCGCACGGCGATCCAGGTGCAGCCCAGCAACAGAGCCAGTTGCAGCACCAGTACCACCGGCAGCCAATAGGCGACCGGCAGGGCGGCGGGGCGCACGTCGATGGTGATCGGGCTGCCATCGGCCAGGTTCAGGTGTGCCTGGAAGTGCTTCTGAATACCGGGGATGTCGCGGAAGGTCAGCGCGTAGTGTTCACCCAGCGCATCCGCGATCGAGGTGGCGGCCATGGGCACATCATCGCTGCTCATCGGTTCGCCGGTCTCGCCCGCGTTGAGCAGGTAGCGATAGTTCTGACGGTCGAGACGCGGCAACCAGCTGGCCCGTTCGTTGACCGGCAGCCGGTCGAGGATCGCCACCGAGGTGGACACATCGTTTTCCAGGTTGCCCAGCATGGCGGTGCGCGCGCTGATGTAGCGCTCGTAGAATTGCGCACTGAAGGACAAGCCATGGGCGCACACCAGGCTGATCAGGAAGATCAGCGACAGTTGTGATGCCAGGGTGCGCGGCCATCCCAACCTGAAGGTCATTGCTCGGCCCCGAGGATTTCCACCGGCAGGGAGAACACGTAGCCCTCGCTGCGCACGGTCTTGATATAGGCCGGTTCACGGGCGTCATCCAGCAGACGTTGACGCAGGCGACTCACCAGCAGGTCGATGGAACGGTCGAACAGGTCGGCGTCGCGGCCCTGGGTCAGGTTAAGCAACTGGTCGCGGTTGAGCACGCGTTGCGGGTGGTCGAGGAACACCCGCAGCAAGCGGTATTCGGCACCGCTCAGCGCCACGAGGGTGTCATCGTCGTCGAGCAGATGGCGGGCGGTGGTGTCCAGGCGCCAGCGACCGAAGCGGATCAATCGTCCGGTTTCACTGACCACAAGGTTCGGCGGCAGCATCCGCGTGCGGCGCAATACGGCGTTGATACGCGCCAGCAGTTCACGGGCGGCGAAGGGTTTGACCAGGTAGTCGTCGGCGCCCATTTCCAGGCCGATAATGCGGTCGGTTTCATCGTTGCGCGCGGTGAGCATCAGCACCGGCGTGGCCTTGTGTTTGCCGACTCGCAGTTCGCGGCACAGCTGTAGGCCGTCATCACCGGGCATCATGATGTCCAGCACGATCAGGTCCACCGGGGTGGTGTCGAGGAAGCTGCGCATCTGACGGCCGTCGGCGACCACGGTAGTACGCATGCCGTTCTTCTTCAGGTAGTTGCCTACCAGTTCGCGGATCTCCCGGTCGTCATCGACGATCAGGATGTGATCGACATGATCCATGCTGTGCCTTCCTCGTTAATTACTCATTGGGGCGCAGTCTAGCCACTGTCGGCGCCTTTGCCTTGTGCCCTTTGTATTGCAGTGTATCTGGCGATAAGGAGATACACGATGAAGCAAAATTGCGGCGTCAATGCTCCAGGGGAGCGCAAGCGTTGAGCGACGTCCTACGCGCTGCGGGCATAAAACGATGGATTCACTTGAACGTAATCGCTCGAATTCCCGGCTTAAACGCACATCCGATTATGTGCCCAAGGTTGCAAGATCAGGCTTCATTGCCTGATGAGAGCGCATTCATGACAGCCATTACCTCGCGAGCGAGCACCACATTCCAGACGATTGAACAGTTTCAGCACCGAGATGATCGCGGTGGCGGCATCCAGCACAACGGATTACCGTCCAAGACGCCCGAAGAAGCAACCGCACGACTTTGGCGTGGGAGTGCTGGCTGGCCGGATAAGAACGGCGACGGCCGTTATGATGTGACCTATACGTTTCGAGAGCCTCCCGAGGACAAGCATCAAAGACAGCACAATAAATCCGGGTTCACTCACGTGCTCGAAAATCAAAGGCAACAGACCCGGCGCAGCTTGCAATCCATTGCGGATGTGGCAAACGTGAGGTTTACCGAGGGGCCGAAAACGGCGAGCAGCGAAGGTCACATCACCCTCGGCAATTACGCTGATTTGTACAATAAGAAGGGCCAGTCCGTTGCGGCTTATCCTCAGACGTCCTTGCCCAACCCCAAGGACAGATTCAGCGGCGATGCTTGGTTCGTCGATACAAAAGACGATCAGAGCGTGCCGAATGCGTCCCACGGTGATGCAGGTCGCTTCACCCTCGTGCATGAGTTAGGCCATGCCTTGGGATTGAGCCACCCTAGCCAATACGACGTCAGTTCCGGGTCTGCCAAAGCCGGGTATCTGGAAGACTCCGAAAGCCATACCACCATGAGTTACCTGGGCGAACGTCACGGCTATATGAATCACGGCGGCATCCGCGCGTCGGCGCCGCAACTTGACGATATCAGCGCCTATCAACAGGAATACGGCGCCAACCATGAAACCCGCAAGGACGACACCACCTACGGTTTCAATTCCAATACCGATCGGGATTTCCTCAGCGTCAAGGCCGACCAGGACAAGATGGTCGCTGCCATCTGGGATGGCGGCGGCACCGACACATTGGACTTCTCCGGCTACCAGCAGGACCAACAGATCAGTCTCAAGGCCGGGACGTTTTCGGATGTCGGCGGCCTCAAGGGCAATGTCTCGATTGCCTATGGCGTGACTATCGAAAACGCTGTGGGCGGCTTCGGCAATGATTTGCTAGTGGGTAACGACGCGGCCAACACCCTCAACGGTGGAGAGGGCAACGACCGCATATATGGGGCGGGCGGGGCGGACATCTTGTGGGGCGGCAAAGGCAATGACGTCTTTGTCTACGGGAAAACCAACGAGTCGACCCGCGACGCGCCGGATCAGATCATGGACTTTGTCAGTGGCGAAGACCGCGTGGATGTGTCCGGGATCCGCGCGACGCTGGGCGACAAGCCGCTGACGTTCGTGCGTGCATTTTCGGGCGCCAGCGGTGAAGCGATGGTGACCTATGACCCGGCAGTTCAGAGGAGTACGTTGCAAATCAGCGGCAAACCTGACGAGCCGGCCTTTCTCCTGGTGGTCCACGGCAAATTGCAGCAGAGCGACATCGTGAGTTGATTCAGCCGGTGCTTCGCAACAGCGTCTCAAACAGCTGCTGCACCCGTGGCTCATCACTGTGGGCCACATTGAAGCGCATCGAATCACGCTGGACCGGGTCGTAGCCAAACAGCGCGCCCGGTGCCAGCACCATGCCCTGTTTCAATGCCGCCTGGGCCAGCAGCTCGCCGTTGACCCCAGGCGGCAGCCGCGCCCAGATAAACATTCCGCCTTCGTAACCCATCGGCAGCTCGCAGCCGCAACGCTTGAGCCATTGCTCCACGCGTCCACCGGCCTCCATCAAGCGCTGGACCATGCGCTTGCGGTGCTTGGCGTAACTGCCTTCGCTGAGCATGCGGTACACGACCTGCTCGAACAGCTCGGAGGTCACGCCGCCGCTCATCAGTTTCATGTTGGTGAGGTTGGCTGCCAGTTGCGGTGCGGCCACCACAAAGCTGACGCGGGCGTTGGCGCTGAGGATCTTGGAGAAGCCCGACAGGTAGGTGACCTGGTCCAGGCCGGCGAGGGCGGCCAGGCGCGGCGGCGGGTTGGGGTGCAGGTCGCCGTAGAGGTCGTCCTCGACGATATGGCAGTGGTAGCGCTCGGTCAGTTGCAGCAGGCGGAACGCCTGGCCGGGGCTTAAGGAGTGGCCGGTGGGGTTGTGCAACACGCTGGTGGTCAAGTACAGGCTGGGGCGATGCTCGGCCAGCAGCTGTTCGAGGGCCGTGAAATCAAAACCGTCGGGGCGACGCGGGATCGTCACCACCTTGACCCCGTGCAAGGCCAGGTTGGCGTGGAAGTTGAAGTAGCACGGTGCGTCGAGCAGGACCGTGTCACCGGGACGTGCCAGCAGGCGCATCAGCATGTCCAGGCCTTGTACGGTGTTGGGAGTGGTGATGATTTGTTCCACCGACACCGACAGGCCCTCGCCGTGCAGCTTCTGTTGCAGCGCCTGGCGCAAAGGCAGCAACCCGGCCGGTGTGCCCAGGCTGGCGATGCGCAGCGACGGCGCCCGCACCACGCTGCGCAGGGTTTGGCGCAGGGCTTCGCTGTCCAGCCAGGTTTCCGGCAGGTGGCCGCCGCCGGGGCGCAGATCGCCGTGGGCCGTCGCAAGCGGTCGACGCAACACGCTGAGCAGGTCCTGTGGCAGCAGATCGACCCAGTTCGAGGTTGTCGGGCGTGCACGGTCTGTCGCGACGAAATAGCCACGGCCTTGACTGGAAGTGAGCAGGTTGCGCCCGCGCAGGCGGTCAAGGGCCTCATTGAGGGTGAACTTGCTCACACCCAGTGTCTCGGTCAGTTCGCGCACCGAGGGCAACTTGCTGCCGGGCGTCCATTCGCCGTTTTCGATGGCCTGGCTGAACGCCTCGACGATCTGTAGCACCTTGGGGGTGCCTTCTACAAAGGTGATGGCTGATACGAACACGCGACGTCCTTGCCTTTGCTGGAAGTTTTACCGGTAAAGTTCGGGCGGATTAGGCCTCACTTTACCTGCCTTGCGCAATGCCAACTGCCTAGACTGCGGGCTCCATCCTCCAGGTCCCCGGCCATGACAAGTGCGTTAACCCTTTCCTCGTTCCTGTATTTCCTGCTGTTTTGCGCCACCATGACCTTCAGCCCCGGCCCCATGACTCTGCTGTTGTTGAGCCTGGGCGTGCGTGACGGTCTGCGCCGTTCGATCCCGGCGCAGATCGGCGCCAGTGTGTCGTACCTGATTTCGATCTTGATCTTTGCCGTGGGCTTTTCCGAGTTGATCAAGGGCTATCCGGTGATCACCCAGGTCATCCAGGTGGTCGGCGTGGCGTACATCCTGCATCTTGCCTACAAACAGTGGACCAGCAGCGGCGTGGTGATCGAACGGATCGGCCAGGTCGAAGCGGCGCGTAACCTGTTTGGCAAGGGCTTGCTGACTGGGTTCTCCAATCCCAAGACCCTCATCATGTTCAGTGCCGTGTTCCCCCAGTTCGCCGGTACCGGGGCGAGCCGTTCGACGGTGGACATTGCGATCCTTGGGCTGACGTTCCTGTTGCTGCAATTTGCCAGCGGCTGCCTGTATTGCTACTTCGGCCAGCGCATCAAGCATGTGCTGGAAAACCCCAAGCGCCGTGTGTTGTTGCAGCGCATCACGGCCCTGTTGCTGTTGGGCGTGGCAATGATGCTGGCGCGGGGCTTTGCCCACTGAGTCTTGAGTTAACGAGCAATAGTGGCGATCTGCCGTTACCCTGATAGACTCCAGGCATTCATTCAGGATCTCACCCCGCCATGTCAGCTGCAGAAGGCACCGGACTTCCGCTCGCTTCTCGGTTGTACAGATCCCGTACCCTCGGGCTGACGCTCGGATTTGTCTGCGTGGTGTTCGGGATGTATCCCCTGGACCCGGCCTGGTGGGTGTGGGCCTGGATGTTGATCAATGCCTTTGTCTGGCCGCATGTGGCTTTTCAACTGACGCTGCGCAGCGCCAGCGCCCTGCGCAGTGAACGGCGCAATCTATTGTTCGATTCCTTTTGTGGTGGGTTCTGGGTCGGCGCCATGCACTTCAACCCGCTGCCGAGCGTGACCACCTTGTCGATGATGAGCATGAACAACGTGGCCATCGGCGGCCCGCGCTTCATGCTGGCGGGGTGGGTGGCGCAGGCGTTGGGTCTGGGCACTGCGTTGCTGATCTTCACGCCCGCATTCATCGCTGTGACCACCCAGGCGCAGCTCTACGCCTGCCTGCCGATCCTGATGCTGTATCCGCTGGCCTTAGGGTGGATCTGCTACCGTCAGGCGCTGACCCTGGCACGACATAAACGTGAACTGCTGGCCCTTAGCCGCACTGACAGTCTGTCCGGGCTGCTCAACCACGGCGCCTGGAAGGATCACCTTGAGATCGAGTTCCAACGCTGTCGCCGCGATTCCATGGGCGCCGTCATTGCGCTGATCGACATCGACCATTTCAAGACCATCAATGACACCTACGGCCATGTCACCGGCGATATCGTCCTGCGCCAGCTCAGCAAAGTGTTGCGCCAGAACCTGCGCGCCACCGACCTGGCCGGGCGTTACGGGGGTGATGAGTTCTGCGTGATCCTGCCGGGCATGCCGCTCAACCGCGCCACAGAAGTGATGGACGCCTTGCGCGATCGCTTCAACGCCTTGGCCTACGCCCAGGACCCGACCCTGCGCGTCAGCCTGAGCATCGGCCTGGCGCCGTATCAACCGACCCACGCAGATTCGACCAGTTGGTTGAATGACGCCGACCAGGCCTTGTACGACGCCAAAAGCAGTGGGCGGAACCGCGTCAGCACGGTACAGGAGGGTTGGTTGCGATCGGTCTAGTGGAGTAGGGTGTCACGGCACCTTCCAACAAAAAACAAGGATCGGTTCATGCTCTTCAACTTCCCCCGTACCCTCCTGGCCGCCACCCTGGCCATGTCCTTCGCCGTGCCGGCCTACAGCGCCGAACCCCACAAACAGATCCAGGCACACGCCGAGCAGTACAAGGCCGACGCCCTGAAATTGCTGGAGCGCCTGGTGAACATCGACTCGGGTTCCGGCTATGAACCGGGCCTGACGCAAGTGCGCGACATTGCTGTGGACGAGCTGAAACAGCTGGGTTTCTCGATTGAGCTGGTGCCGGATAAAGCGGCCAACAACAGTCACGTGGTTGCCACCCTCAAGGGCACCGGCAAGGCCAAGATCCTGCTGATGGCCCATATGGACACGGTGTTCAAGGAAGGCTCGGCCGCCGAGCGTCCGTTCCACATCAAGGACGGTCGCGCCTATGGCCCTGGCGTGATGGATGACAAGGGTGGCATCGTCGCCGGCATCTACGCGCTCAAAGTCCTCAAGGACCAGGGCTTCAAGGACTATGCGCAGATCACCTTCCTGCTCGACGCGAGCGAAGAAACCGGCTCCGACGCCGCCTCCGAGCTGATCCGCAAGACCGCCAAGGCCCACGACGTCACTCTCAACCTCGAACCCGGCCGCCCAGCCGATGGCCTGGTGGTCTGGCGCAAAGGCAGCGCCACCGCCGTGGTTGAAGTCAAAGGCAAAGCCGCCCACGCCGGCGTCGCCCCGGAACTCGGGCGTAATGCTGCGATGGAAGCGGCGCACCAGATTCTGCAACTGGGCAAGCTGGGGGATGAAGAGAAGAAAACCACCATCAACTTCACCGTGATCAAGGCCGGCGACCGTACCAACGTCATTCCCGACCAGGCCACCGCCAAGGCGGACGTGCGCGCGGCGTTGCCGGAGGAGTTTGACCGCATCGAGAAAGACCTGGCCCGCGTATCAGCGAACAAACTGATCCCGGAAACCGAAGTGAAGACCAGCTTGCAGCGTGGGTTACCACCGATGCCGCAGACGCCGGAATCGGACAAGTTAGTGGCGATTGCCCAGGGGATTTATGGGGAGTTGGGCAAGAAGCTGACGATTGAAGGCAGCGGTGGCGCGGCAGACGCGAGTTTATCGGCTGGGGTGGGGACGCCGACGTTGGATGGGTTTGGGATTGTCGGCGGGAATATTCATACCCCGGAGGAGTATGCGGAGGTTGAGAGCGTGGTGCCGCGCGTTTATTTGCTTAGTCGGATGATTATGGAGCTTTCGAAGCGGTGATTTTCCGCTGATTGGCTTGCTTTTGTGGTGGGCAGGCTTGCCCTGCGTTGGGCTGCGAAGCTGCCCCAAAACAGACAATGTCGATTTACCTGAAAATTTCCATTGTCCGGACTGGGGCCGCTTCGCGGCCCAACGCAAGCAAGCTCGCTCGCCACCGGGTTTGTGACTGTGGTAGCGGTTCTCCATTCGCACCCATTTGCAAGAGAACTCGCAGTGAGGGTCGAGGGATTAAAGGCTTTTATTGCACATTCCTGATTTTGCTGTTTCTCAACATTGAAGCAACATGGGTCAGCCATGTTTTTCCATCTTCCCATTCGCTTGGGTAGTAATAGCCGCAGCCGATACTCGTGAGTAAATAGTCTTGAAGCTCTTGCTCTGACTGCTCGATGAATAGCAGTTTTTCGAGTTCTTTTTTTACCTTCTCTAGCATGTCTGCTGATGCTTCTGAAATGAAGAAGTTGATTACGTCATCAGCACTCTTGTGGTCATCCACCCAATCTTCGTTGAAATACCCGGCTAAGAATTGTTGTAGTTCTGGATAGTCTTCGTTCATGGGTTTGGGAATCCTGTATGTATTCTGTAGCCATTTGGCATTCTTTTGTCTCTTCGGATGATAAGACGGATTTGTGTTCCGGAAATAGGTTTATTTGCTCCCCGCTTCCAGCTAGTACCAATAGGTTCTGGAGTTCTTTGATTGATTATGAGTTGACGCTCAACGCCCTTAAGAAAGTCTTTTATTGTTGAATGGTTGTTGTTGAGCACTTTTGATATTGCGGCCTCTGCTGTGGCTCGGTCAGGGAAAGTAGAGGCGGTGGGTACATGTGGCTCGCGCTTCAAGCGTTCCGCAAGTTGCTGATCAGTTCTGCCAATGTGTTTTTCAATTAAATGCCCACCTGCTTTCTCATGTGCGGCTAATCCTCCTCCTGGAACTATTACGCTATAGGGACCTTCAGGACAGTTCGTGTTCTTACAGCTTAGGCCTAGGGGGTCTATCCATCCGGTTGGATTCGGCACGTACTGGTACGCATTGATCCCACCCGCCAACTTCACCGGGTCCGGCGTGAGGTAGCGACCAATATCCGGATTGTAGTAGCGATGGCGGTTGTAGTGCAGCCCGCTTTCTTGGTCGAAGTATTGGCCTTGGAAACGCAGCGGGTTGTCGATTTTTCCGATGTCGAGACGAGTGATTTCGCCGTAGGCGCGGTAGTGGGCGGACCAGACGATTTCGCCGTCTGGGGCGGTGAGTTCCTGTGGGGTGCCGAGGTGGTCGAGTTGGTAGTGATAGGGTTTGGTTTCGTTTGGACCAAAGCCTTCCAGTAGCGCCAATGGCCTGAAGCTGTCGGGTTCGTAGAGGTAACTGCGGTGGTGATCCGCGTGGTGCTCGGCGATCAGTGTGTCGCCCTGCCAGAAAAACTCTGTAGTG
>Ga0182007_10000683_pt1 | contig 19451 bp, 18 predicted proteins | sample Sormic07211113_1_FD_123023 | JGI IMG/M metagenome (GOLD analysis project Ga0182007, IMG submission 123023) | Rhizosphere microbial communities from Sorghum bicolor, Mead, Nebraska, USA - 072115-113_1 MetaG | ecosystem: Host-associated > Plants > Roots > Rhizosphere | place: USA: Nebraska... | reverse complement strand
TTACGCCGGTGCTTACGCCGGTGCTTACGTCGGTGATCCGGACGAGAAGCGGCGCAGCAGGGGCGACAGCACCAGCACCGACTTGGTGCGCTCGACGAACGGCTCCCCGGCGATCCGCTCCAGGACCCGCTCGAAGTGCCGCATGTCGGAGGCGAACACCTGCACGATCGCGTCGGCGTCGCCGGTGACGGTCGACGCGGCGACGACCTCCTGGTAGCGCTCCAGGCCTCGCCGGATGATCTCCGGCGAGGTGTTGTGCCGGCAGTAGATCTCGACGAACCCCTCGGTCTCCCAGCCGAGGGCCGAGGGGTCCACCCGTACGGTGAAGCCGGTGATGGCCCCGGTGGCGCGCAGTCGGTCCACGCGCCGTTTCACGGCGGGCGCGGAGAGGCCGACGAGGTGCCCGATGTCCGCGTAGGAGCGGCGGGCGTCCTCGGCCAGGGCGTGCACGATGCGTTCGTCGAGATCGTTCAGCACGGTCGGTGGTTCAGCTCTCAGGTGGTGCGAGACGGGGGCGGCGTTGGCCGTGTACGAAGTACAACACGGCCCCGACGGCCGGACGCCGGTGCAGCGCCTAGCTCCAGCTGGCGTGCAGGGGCTTGCCCTCGGCGTAGCCGGCCGCGCTCTGGATGCCGACGACCGCCTTCTCGGCGAACTCCTCCAGGGAGCCCGCGCCGGCGTAGGTGCAGGAGGAGCGGACGCCCGCGATGATCGAGTCGATCAGGTCCTCGACGCCGGGGCGGGCCGGGTCGAGGAACATCCGGGAGGTGGAGATGCCCTCCTCGAACAGCGCCTTGCGGGCACGGTCGTACGACGACTCCTCGGAGGTGCGGTTGCGGACGGCGCGGGCCGAGGCCATGCCGAACGACTCCTTGTACAGCCGCCCTTCGGCGTCCTGCTGGAGATCGCCCGGCGACTCGTACGTCCCCGCGAACCAGGACCCGATCATCACGTTGGACGCGCCGGCGGCCAGCGCCATCGCCACGTCACGCGGGTGCCGCACACCGCCGTCGGCCCACACGTGCTTGCCGTACTTCCTGGCCTCGGCCGCGCACTCCAGCACGGCGGAGAACTGCGGCCGGCCGACGCCGGTCATCATGCGGGTGGTGCACATGGCACCGGGGCCCACTCCGACCTTGATGATGTCGGCACCGGCCTCGACTAGATCCCTGACGCCCTCCGCGGCGACGATGTTGCCGGCCACGATCGGCACCTGCGGGTCGAGCGCCCGCACCATCCTGATCGCGCCGATCATCGACTCCTGGTGCCCGTGCGCCGTGTCGATGACGAGTGTGTCGACGCCCGCGTCGAGCAACTGCTTGGCCTTGCCCGCGACATCGCCGTTGATGCCGACGGCCGCGGCGATGCGCAGCTTTCCGTCGGCGTCCACGGCCGGGGTGTAGAGCGTGGCGCGCAGGGCGCCCTTGCGGGTGAGGATGCCGGCGAGCCTGCCGTCCTCGTCCACGGCGGGCGCGTAGCGGCGGTTGGCCGCGTCCAGCCGGTTGAAGGCCTCGCGCGGATCGATGTCCGCGTCGAGCAGCAACAGGTCACGGGACATGACGAGTTCGAGCTGCGTGAAGCGGTCGACGCCGGTCAGGTCCGCGTCGGTGACGACACCCAGCGGCCGCCCGTCCTCGTCGACGACCACACCGGCGTTGTGCGCGCGCTTGGGCAGCAGCGACAGCGCGTCGGCGACGGTCTGGTGGGGGGCCAGCCGGATCGGGGTGTCCAGCACGAGGTGGCGGCTCTTCACCCAGGAGACGACCTCGGTGACGACCTCGATCGGGATGTCCTGCGGGATGACGACGAGGCCACCGCGCCGGGCCATCGTCTCGGCCATCCGGCGCCCGGCGATGGCGGTCATGTTGGCGACGACGAGCGGGATCGTGGTGCCCGTGCCGTCCGGGGAGCCGAGGTCCACATCCTGCCGCGAGCCGACCGCACTGCGGCTGGGGACCATGAAGACGTCGTCGTACGTCAGGTCGTACGGGGGCTGGATGTCATTGAGGAAACGCACGTGCTGCACATCCCAGTCGATCAGAGGTGGCCCCCGGACAGGTCAGCCAGGGGGAAGAGCACGTACTTCATTGTCCCATGCCGACCGGAATGCGGTGCCCGGGCGAATCGTCCAGGCAGCTCAGAGGCGTCTCAGGAGGAACCTCCAAGGGCGAGGGCCACCGTGACCGCGGAGGCCACCGCGAACACGTCGAGGGCGGTGTCCCACTCCTGCGGCCGGGCCTCGGCGTACGGCCGCCAGTTGTGCACCACGACCACCGGCTTCTTCCCGGCGGCGGCCCCGGGCCACAGCCCCGGGTCGGAGAGGACGTCGGCCAGCGCGTCCCAGTTGCGGCCGAAGTACTCCGGCAGCCGCAGGTCCCGGGCGCACCGGTCCATCAGCCCCGCCTTGTCCGTGACGCCGTCGAGATCCAGCGTGATCGCCGGCTGTGTCATCTGCGTACCGCCCTGAACGACTTGTAGTGATCGCCGGTGTAGTAGATCTCGCCCCCCTGCCCGATGACGATGCGCCGGGCCCCGCGGTCGCGCGAGCCGGGGGTCGGCACCGTGTACTCGTGGTAGTAGCCGCGCCCGTGCTTGGGCAGCAGGCCCTCGAAGTTGCCGAAGACGACCCCGTCACGCGCGTACGGGAAAGGGCCGCCCTTGTCGATGAGGGCCAGCGTCTGCCGTGCCTCGGCGGGCAGTCGGGAGACCGGGACGGTGGCCGTACCGCCGGTCCGTGGCGGCCCGGATCCGGAGTCGGTGGCGGAGCAGCCCACCACGAGGAGCAGCAGACACAGCAGCAGACGAGGGACGAACCGCAGCACCATGTGCCCGATGCTGTCACGGCCGCGCTTGTCGGACCTCCCGTCAGGGCCCGTCGGGGTCGGCCCGGTTGAGCGCCGGCCGGGGCGTGGGACCCGCCGTCATCAGCACGTCCGCCGCGGAGGTGTCCGTCACCAGGCTGGTGACGAGCCCGGAGCGCAGCACCGCGTCGATCGCCGCCGCCTTGCGCGCCCCACCCGCGATCGCGACCACTTCGGGGATACGGCGGAGCTGGTCGGCCTTGACGGTGATGCACCGCTCGCCGAGGTCCCGTCCGACCCGGCGCCCCTCCGCGTTGAAGAGGTGCGCGGACATCTCGGCGGCGACGCCGAGGGAGGCGTAGTGCGCGCGCTCCTCGTCGCTGAGCATGTCGTGCACCGTGGAGATGCCGGCTTCCCAGGAGCCGATGGACACGCAGGCGACGGTGACCTTGTCGAAGTACTCGAAGGCCCGGGCGATACCGGTCTGGTTGCGCAGCGCCGCAGCGGTGGCCGCGTCCGGCAGCAGCATGGGGGCGTAGATCGGGTGGGCGTCGCCGCCGGAGACCTGGGCGGCACGGCGCACGGCCTCCACGGAGCCGCGCTCGGCGGTCCCGGCGTCGTAGACACCCGTCAGCTGCACCACCGTGCACGGCGGCAGCCGGTCCAGGGCCGCGGCCATGTGGATGGTGGAGCGGCCCCAGGCCAGACCGAGAACATCGCCCTCGTTGACGAGCTCGCCGAGCAGGTCGGCGGCCACCTCACCGAGGTTCTCGGGGTCGGGCGAGTCCTCGGCCTCGGCCGGGGACTCCACCACGACGGCGTGCCTGAGGCCGTAGCGGGCGCGCAGCGCGTCGGAGCGCTCGGCGTCCAGCTCGGCCGGGACGCGGATCTCGATGCGTACGAGATCCCGTTCGAGAGCGGTCTCCAGGACCCGGGCCACCTTGAAGCGGCTGACGCCGAACTCCTCCGCGATCTGGATCTTGGACTTGCCCTCGAGGTAGAAGCGGCGGGCCATGGCCGCCGCCTGCACCAGCTCGGCGGGTCCCATCCGCACTGCTGACCGGCCGCCCGCCGTCATACCCGACACGGCGTTCTCCTCACTGCTGTTCACGCTTTGGATTCGCCGTTCATCCTTGCAGATTCGGCGTACTTGATCCGCCCTGATGGGCGCCGTTCAGATAGCTGTTCACCGACCTGTGGCTCAGTGGTTGCATGCCCAGGACGCCTTGGCCGTCGCCCCCTCCGCCTGGTTGCGCAGCGCACGGACCGCCTCGGCCGGGTCGTCCGCGCCGTAGACCGCCGAGCCGGCGACGAAGACGTCCGCGCCGGCTTCCGCGCAGCGCTCGATGGTGGCGGCGGAGACCCCGCCGTCGACCTGGAGCCAGAGTTCGAGGCCGTGCTTGCTGATCAACTCGCGGGTGCGGCGAATCTTCGGGAGCATGATGTCGAGGAACGCCTGCCCGCCGAAGCCCGGCTCCACGGTCATGATCAGGAGCATGTCGAGCTCGGGGAGCAGATCCTCGTACGGCTCGATGGGCGTCGCGGGCCTCAGGGCCATGGAGGCGCGGGCGCCCTTGGCCCGGATCTCCCGGGCGAGCCGCACCGGGGCGGCGGCCGCCTCGACATGGAAGGTGACGGACCCGGCCCCCGCCTCTACGTACTGGGGCGCCCACCGATCGGGGGCCTCGATCATCAGATGGCAGTCCAGCGGGGTGTCCGTCGCACGGGCCAGGGACTCTACGACCGGCACACCGAGCGTGAGGTTCGGGACGAAATGGTTGTCCATGACGTCGACGTGGAGCCAGTCGGCTCCCTCCACGGCCTTCGCCTCGTCCGCGAGGCGGGCGAAGTCGGCGGACAGGATGCTGGGGTTGATCTGCACGGCCATGACCCAAGCCTGCCATGTCCGGGCACGTTTGTTCGCGTCGGTCCAGACCTAAGCTGTTCATCGGATGTTGTCAGCGGGCGCCGCGTGCCATGCTGGGGCGCCGGTCGGCACCACGTACGTCTACGGGGGTAGCCATGCGGCAGCTCTACGCCTGGAAGCGGAACGCCATCCGGTTCGTGTGCGGACGGCGCACCAAGTGGCTGATCGTCGGACTGTGGGTCGTGGTCTTCGTGATCGCGGCGCCGTTCGGCGCGAAACTGAACAGCGCGCAGGACAACGACGCCCAGTCGTGGCTGCCCGGCTCCGCGGAGTCCACGCAAGTCCTCGACGCCTCCCAGCACTTCAGGCCCGAACAGATCCCGGCGGTCGTCGTCTACGCGCGCGACGGCGGACTGACCGTCCAGGACCGGCAGCAGATCGCCGAGGACGCCCGGCAGATCAAGGCGCTGCGCGACCACGGCATCCGCGGGGCCGAGACACAGGGCCCGGTCTTCGACCGGCGTACCGCGCCGCGAGCCGCCCAGATCTATGTGCCGATCACCATGGACGCGCAGGGCTGGCAGCGCATCGGACCCGCCGTCGACTCCATCCGCCACCAGGTGGGCAGCGGCGGGGGCGGGGGCGGGCTCGCGGTGCACATCACCGGGCCCGGCGGCACCTCGGCCGACTTCTCCAAGGCCTTCGAGGGCATCGACACGACACTGCTGTTCTCCGCGATGGCGGTGGTGATCGTGATGCTGCTGCTGACCTTCCGCAGCCCGACGCTGCTGTTCGTGCCGCTGCTCGGGGTCGTGGTGGCCCTGTTCACCGCCCAGGCGCTGATCTATGTCCTGGCGAAACACGCCGGTCTGACCGTCAACGGCCAGAGCGCGGGCATCCTCACGGTCCTCGTGTTCGGGGCGGGCACCGACTACGCGCTGCTGCTCGTCGCCCGCTACCGGGAGGAGCTGCGCCGGCACGAGGACCGCCACGAGGCGATGGAACTCGCCCTGAACCGGGCGGGCCCCGCGGTCCTCGCCTCCGGTCTGACCGTCGTGCTGAGCATGCTGGTGCTGCTGGCCGCCGAGATGAACTCGACCCGGGGCCTCGGTCCGGTGGCGGCCATCGGCGTCACGGTCGCGCTCCTGGCCATGCTCACGCTGTTCCCGGCGCTGCTGCTGGTCTTCGGCCGCTGGATCTTCTGGCCGACCGTTCCGCACTTCGGGTCCGCCGATCCCACCGAGCGGGGCGTCTGGGCCCGTATGGGCCGTCGTATCTCCCGCCGTCCGCGGATGGTCTGGGGCATCACGGCCGCGGTGCTCGTCGCCCTGTCCCTGGGGCTGTTCCAGCTGCGCGCGTCGGGCATCGCCAACGCGGACGCCTTCACCGACACCCCGGACTCCATCACCGGCCAGAAGGTCTCCGCGCGCTACTTCCCGGCGGGCTCCGGCGACCCCCTGGTGATCGTCTCCGGCAAGGCGCAGGCCACCCAGGTGGGCCGCGCGGTCGCCGCCGACCGGGGTGTCGTGCCGACGAGCATCCGCGTACCGCCCGGCACCGCGCCCGAGCACGACGGGCGGGTGCTGTTCGAGGCGACCCTGCGCGCCCCGTCCGACAGCGACGCGGCGAAGGCGACCGTGGAGCGGGTGCGCGACGCGGTGCACGCGGTACCCGGCGCCCACGCGCAGGTGGGCGGGGGCACCGCGGCCCTGCTCGACATGGAGAACGCCCAGACCCATGACAACTACCTGGTGATCCCGCTCGTCCTGGCCGTCGTCCTGCTGGTCCTGGGCGTCCTGCTGCGCGCGCTGGTGGCCCCGCTGCTGCTCATCGGGACGGTGGTGCTGTCCCTGGCCACGGCCCTGGGCCTGAGCGCCCTCGCCTTCCGGTACGTCTTCGACTACGCGGGCGAGGACGTGGCCTTCCCGCTGTTCGTCTTCGTGTTCCTGGTGGCCCTGGGCATCGACTACAACATCTTCCTGTCCACCCGCATCCGCGAGGAGGCCTTCCGTCAGGGCACCCGCCCCGGTGTGGTGACGGGCCTGGCCACCACGGGCGCGGTGATCACCTCGGCCGGTCTGGTGCTCGCGGGCACGTTCGCCGCCCTGGGCACGCTGCCGATGGTGGGCTTCGCGGAGATCGGCTTCGCGGTGGCGCTGGGCGTCCTGCTGGACACCTTCGTCGTCCGCTCCGTGCTGGTCACCTCGCTCTTCCTCGACGTGGGGAAGAAGGTGTGGTGGCCGCACCGGCTGGCCCACCAGGACGGCGCCGCCGCCGCGGTCACCGAGGCGGAGCGGGTCAGCCAGTCCTCCGAATGAGGGCCAGGTACATGGCGTCGGTCCCGTGCAGGTGCGGCCACAGCTGTACGTCGGGGCCCTCGCCGAGGTCCGGCACTCCGGGCAGCAGCGGGCGCGCGTCGATCAGCTCGGCGTCCGGGTGCTGCTTGAGCAGGTCCTGTACGACCGCCCGCGTCTCGGCGAGGTGCGGCGAGCAGGTCGCGTACCCGACGACACCGCCGACGCGCACCGCCTCAAGGGCGCTGCGCAGCAGGTCACGCTGGAGCGGGGCGAAGCCCTCCAGGTCCTCGGGACGGCGCCGCCAGCGTGCCTCGGGCCGCCGCCGCAGGGCGCCGAGTCCGGTGCAGGGCACGTCCATCAGCACCCGGTCGAAGGAGCCGGGCCGCCAGGGCGGTCGGGTCCCGTCGGCGGCGATGACCTGGTACGGCCCGGGGTTGCCGTGCAGGGCCCTGGCGACCAGCCCGGCCCGGTGCGGCTGCTTCTCGGAGGCGAGCAGAAAGGCCCCGCGCTCGGCGGCGAGGGCACCCAGCAGGGCGGCCTTCCCGCCCGGCCCGGCACAGCCGTCGAGCCACCTCTCGTCACGGCCGTCGACGGGCGCGTCGGCCAGCGCGAGCGCGACGAGCTGACTGCCCTCGTCCTGCACCCCGGCCCGCCCCTCCCGCACGGCGTCGAGGGCGCCCGGCTCACCGCCCTCGGAGAGCCGCACGGCGTACGGCGACCAGCGCCCCGGCACGGCCGCCTCGGCGGCCAGCAGTTCCTCGGTGGTGGCCCGCCCGGGGCGCGCCACGAGCGTCACCTCGGGCCGCTCGTTGTCCGCGGCCAGCAACTCCTCGATACCGGCCCGTCCACCGCCGAGCGAGTCCCACAGCGCGGAGACGACCCAGCGCGGATGCGAGTGGACGACGGCGAGATGGTCCTCGGGATCGTCGTCGTAGGGCGGCGCGACGCGTTCGATCCAGGTGTCCAGATCGTCCTGGGCGACCTTCCGCAGCACGGCGTTGACGAACTTGGCCCGTCCGTCGCCGAGCACCACACGGGCGAGCTCGACGGAGGCGGAGACGGCGGCGTGGGTCGGGATCCGCGTCCCTAGCAGCTGGTGCACACCGAGGCTCAGCACGTCGAGCACCGGCGGGTCGACTTCGCGCAGCGGCCGGTCGACACACGCGGAGATGATCGCGTCGTACGTCCCCTGCCGGCGGAGCGTCCCGTACACCAGCTCGGTCGCGAGGGCCGCGTCCCGCCCGTCGAAGTCGCCCTTCTCCCGCGCCTTCCGCAGCAGCGGCGGCAGCACGAGGTTGGCGTACGCGTCCCGCTCGTCCACGGCCCTGAGCGCCTCGAAGGCGAGCATGCGGACGCGGTCCTTCTTGGGCCGCCGGTAGGGCTTGCCGGGCTTGTCGGCCCGACGGGGGGTGTCGCTCACGAAAAAGGTGCTCCGGATGTGCGATCAGCTGATACGCCCCAAGCGTACGTCGCCCCCGGTACCTCACGGCCCTCGGAGGCTCCCCCGCAGGCCGTGCTACCCGCCGAGCCTCTCCCCCTCGCCGATCCGCACGCCGCGCGCCCAGTCGGCCGCCTTCATCGGCTTCTTGCCCTGGGCCTGCACCCACACCAGCTCGACACCGTACGAACCGGTGCCGACATGAACGCTGTTCTTGCCGACGGCCAGCTGACCCGCCGTCAGGTCGGTGCGCTCCGGGGCCGGGGTGACCTGGATGAGCTTGAGCCGCTCACCGCGGAAGGTGGTCCAGGCGCCGGGAGCGGGGGTGCAGCCGCGCACGACCCGGTCGACCCGCAACGCCGGTGCGGCCCAGTCCACCTGGGCGTCCTCGACGGTGATCTTCGGCGCGAGGGTGATGCCCTCGGCCGGCTGCGGTACGGCCTTCAGGGTGCCGTCCTCGATGCCGTCCATGGTCGCGGCGAGCAGCCCGGCGCCGGCGAAGGCGAGGCGGGTGAGCAGATCGCCGCTGGTGTCGGTGGGCCGGATCTCCTCGGTGACCGTCCCGTACACGGGTCCGGAGTCCAGCCCCTCCTCGATGAGGAAGGTCGAAGCACCCGTGATCTCGTCGCCGGACATGAGGGAGTGCTGCACCGGCGCCGCCCCGCGCCAGGCCGGCAGCAGCGAGAAGTGCAGGTTGACCCAGCCGTGGGCGGGGATGTCCAGCGCGACACGCGGCAGCAGCGCCCCGTACGCGACGACGGGACAGCAGTCCGGGGCGATCTGCGTCAGCCGCTCCAGGAACTCCGGGTCCCGGGGCCTGACCGGCTTCAGCACCTCGATCCCGGCCTCCTCCGCCCGCTGCGCCACGGGCGAGGCGACCAGCCGACGCCCCCGCCCCGCCGGCGCGTCGGGCCGCGTGACCACGGCAGCCACCTCGTGCCGCCCGGAGGCGATCAGAGCGTCCAGAGCGGGAACGGCGACCTCGGGGGTCCCGGCGAAGACGAGCTTCATGGGTGGGTTGGGGCCTCTCGGGCGGGGGCGGGCAGGGGCAACGCACAAGTCGACGCACAAGTCTATGACCGCGGGCCCGTTCGGCGGACGAGGGGAGAGCCGTCGGCGGCGCCAAGCACCCCCCGGGGCGCACGCATATGCCCACACGCCCCCTCTGCGTGACCCGCGGAGCGATCCCGCGTTGGTCAAGAAAGAGTTGACCACAACGGGCCGCACGGACGCGGCCCGATCCTTTTCACGCCGGTTCGAGAGGCTTGTTCATGGCCGACCACGCAACCCACGACGCCCAGGCTCGGGCCAGCCTGCACTTGCTGGTGCGGGACATCGAGCGGGTCCGCCGGCAGGTGGACGCACTGCGCACGCTGACCGCCCAGCTGGGCAATGTCTACCGCCCGCGCCGCTCCGGCCCCTCCACGGGCTTCGTCGTCTACGGACGCGCCCCCGCCCCGACGGTGCGTCTCGCGCAGGAGCTGCGGGACAGCGTCGAGACTTTGGTGACGGCCGCGGTCGACTTCGACCGTTCCCTCGGCTTCTCGTGGGACGCGGTGGGTTCGGCGCTCGGCGTCACCAAGCAGGCGGTGCACCGCCGTTACGGCGCCCGGCGCGCCGCGGCCCAGGCGGCCGCGGAGGCCGAGCGGACGCCCGAGCCGTCGGCGACGAGGACGGTCGGCGTCAATACCGCCCTCCCGCCGGTGCCCACGGTGCCCGCCGCCCGCTCCATGCCGACCCAGCCGACGGCCGGCAGCCCCGTCCTGCGCGACGAGGTCAGACCAACCGCGTTCCCCGGCCCCCGCAACGGCTGAGCCACGTTCCTCCCCCGCCCTCCCGGCCCATCCGCCAGGGAGGGCGGCCGCATGCGGTCACCCGACCCGAGGCACCGAGCACGCCTCGCCCGCCCTCACCCGATGTCCGGCGGATCGATCCGTACCCGAACCGCCGCCTCCCCGGCCCCTCGAGCCATCCGCGCCGCCTGCGCCGCCTTCAGGGCGGCCGCCAGTGCGGCGCCGCTGCCCGGCGGCACCCGGACCAGTGCCCGCTCCCAGTGCTCCCCGGGGGGCGGCGCCCCCACCCGCCGCGGCCGGTCCGCCGAGGTGACCGGGAGCGGTACCGGCCCCAGCACCTCGGCCTCCCGGGGCAGTTGCGCCGTACGCAGGAACTCGGTGACCGCCTCCCGCGTCCCCGACACGGCCGCCATCCGGGACACCGGCGGAAAGCCCAGCTCGGCGCGCTCGCCCAGCTCCCGCACCGCGTGCCCGACGGGGTCCCACCGCACGAGCGCCTGCACGGGCCGCTGTGTCGGCTCGGCGACGGCGACCACGGTGCCGCCGGCTCCCTGCGGCCGTACGAGTGCCGCGGCCGCGATCCATCGCCGCAGCGCGTCCTCACCGGCCCGCAGATCGGGCCGCCCGAGCATCGCCCAGCCGTCGAGCAGCAGCGCCGCCGCGTATCCGCCCTCGGCCACGGGCTCGGCCCCGGGTGTGCTCACGATCAGCGCGGGCGTCCCCGGCACGGTGTCCAGCACATGCTCACGCCCCGAGGTGCGCACCGGCACCGCGGGGAAGGCCCGCCCCAGCTCCTCGGCCGTCCGCCGCGCCCCGACCACCTGCGCCCGCAGCCGGAACCCGCCGCACTCGGCACAGTGCCAGCCGGTCTCCTCCTGCCCGCACCAGCCGCAGCGCAGCGCCGCCGCACCGGACTCCTGCGCCTCCAACGGCCCGGAACAGTGCCGGCACCGGGCCGGCGCACGGCAGTTCGCGCAGGCCAGCCGGGGTACGTATCCCCGCCGCGGGACCTGTACGAGCACCGGCCCGTGCCGCAGTCCCTCCCGCACGGCCTGCCAGGCGAGGGTCGGCAGGCGGGCGGCCCGGGCCGCCTCATCGCGCGCGAGATCCTGGTCCCCCACGGTCCGCACCAGCGCAGCGGCTGCCCGCACCTGCTCGCGCCCGGCGACGAGCGGCCGTGCCCAGCCGCTCTCGACCAGCTGGGCCGCCTCCACCGTGCAGCTCCAACTCCCCAGCAGGAAACCGCACTTGTCCTGAGCGGCGCGCAACAGCAGCACCTCGCGGGCATGCGGCTGGGGAGCGTGCTGCTCGCTGTGACTGTCGTCGCCGTCGTCCCAGATGACGACGAGCCCCAGGTCCTGGACGGGGGCGAACATGGCGGCCCGGGTCCCCACGACGGCCCGTACGGACCCCCGCCGCACCGCGAGCCACTCCCGGTACCGCTTCTCGGGCCCGGCGTCGGCGGTGAGCACGGCATGGCGCCCCTCCCCCAACAGCGAGGTCAGCGCGGTGTCGACGCGCGCGACGGCCCGCCCGTCGGGGACCACGACCAGCGCCCCGCGCCCGGACGCGAGCGTCGCCGCGACGGCCCGGGCGATCTCCTCGCTCCACTCGGGCCCGGGCAGGGCGTTCCACACGGCCCGCGGCGCGCGCCCCGCCGCCAGTGACTCCACGAACGCGGCCCCGTGCTCGTACCGCCCCCAGGACCCCGCCTCGGGCGCCCCCGGCGGCGGCAGCGGCGCGGGCGAAGGACGCTGCTCGGCCCGCGCGCTGCGCGGGGGCACGGCGAGCTGCAGCACATCGGCGAGACTGCCCGCATACCGGTCGGCGACGGCACGGGCGAGCCCGAGCAGCTCCTCGCTCAGCACCCGCTCGGGAGAGACGACCTGGGCGAGCGCGGCCAACGGGCCCGAGTAGTCGGACTCGGCCAGCCGCTCGACGAGGAACCCGTCGATCAGCCCCCCGCCCTCACGCCGCCCGTCGCGCACCCGGTGCCGCCCGGCCCCGAACCGCACCCGCACCCGCACCCCGGGCTGGGCGTCCGCGTCGAGTTCGGCGGGCACCGCGTAGTCGAAGTACCGATCGAGATGCAGCACCCCTTTGTCGACCAGCACCCGCGCCACCGGCAGCTCTCCGGCCAGCGCGGCCCCCCGCCAGGTCCGGGGCTTCGCCCGCGGCTCCCTGGCCTTCCGCACACTCTCCCGAATCAGCGCAAGCTGCTCAGGCGGCGCCCCCTCCGCGCCCCCGCCCCCCTGCCCGTCCTCGCTGCTCACGCTTGCATTCTTACCAAACCCCACTGACATCCGACGCACGCGAAGGCCCGGCCCCCCGAAGGGGACCGGGCCTCACCGAGCAGCGCGGGACCTACAGACCCGCCGCCTTGCGCAGGGCGTCCACGCGGTCCGTCTTCTCCCAGGTGAACTCCGGCAGCTCGCGGCCGAAGTGGCCGTAGGCGGCCGTCTGGGCGTAGATCGGGCGCAGCAGGTCGAGGTCGCGGATGATGGCGGCCGGGCGGAGGTCGAAGACCTCGTCGATCGCCTTCTCGATCTTCTCCGCGTCGACCTTGGCGGTGCCGAAGGTCTCGACGAACAGGCCGACCGGCTCGGCCTTGCCGATCGCGTACGCGACCTGGACCTCGCAGCGGGAGGCGAGGCCGGCGGCGACCACGTTCTTCGCCACCCAGCGCATCGCGTACGCGGCGGAGCGGTCGACCTTGGACGGGTCCTTGCCGGAGAAGGCGCCGCCACCGTGGCGGGCCATACCGCCGTACGTGTCGATGATGATCTTGCGCCCGGTCAGACCGGCGTCACCCATGGGGCCGCCGATCTCGAAGCGACCGGTCGGGTTGACCAGGAGGCGGTAGTTCTCCGTGTCCAGCTTGATGCCGTCGTCCAGGAGCGCCTTCAGCTCCGGCTCCACCACGAACTCGCGGATGTCGGGGGCGAGCAGCGAGTCCAGGTCGATGTCGGAGGCGTGCTGGCTGGAGACGACCACCGTGTCGAGGCGGACGGCCTTGTCGCCGTCGTACTCGATGGTGACCTGCGTCTTGCCGTCGGGGCGCAGGTAGGGGATCGTGCCGTTCTTGCGGACCTCGGACAGGCGATTGGCCAGACGGTGCGCCAGGAAGATCGGCAGCGGCATCAGGGTCGGCGTCTCGTCGGTCGCGTAGCCGAACATCAGGCCCTGGTCACCGGCGCCCTGACGGTCCAGCTCGTCGTCGTCGCCCTCGACCCGGTTCTCGTAGGCCGTGTCGACACCCTGGGCGATGTCCGGGGACTGCGCGCCGATGGACACCGAGACGCCACAGGACGCGCCGTCGAAGCCCTTCTTCGAGGAGTCGTAACCGATCTCCAGGATCTTGCCGCGGACGAGGGTCGCGATGTCCGCGTAGGTCTTGGTGGTGACCTCGCCGGCCACATGGACCAGGCCGGTGGTGATCAGCGTCTCGACGGCGACCCGAGAGGTCGGGTCCTCACGCAGAAGCGCGTCGAGAATGGTGTCGCTGATCTGGTCAGCGATCTTGTCGGGGTGACCCTCGGTCACGGACTCCGAGGTGAACAGACGACGGGACACAACGCTCCCTGGGGTTGCAGCGGCTGCTGGCTGATCATTGGCGGACGGGCTCGGGGGCTGCGCCCGGCATCGTCCGAGAACAGTTTATCGGTCGTACTCCGCGCACGGCCCCTCCGTCTCGCCTCTCGGAAGGGCTGTGACCTGCGGCACGCGCATTCTGCCCAATGCACGGGGGGCTTGGCCAGGGTCGCCACACCCCTGTGGCAGAGGTTTGAGGGGACCGCGAAGCGAATGAAACATCAGCCCAGGCGTTTCGCCACCAGGTCCCAGACGGTTTCGGCCACATGCTCCTTGGGGCCTCGTGGCACGGGCGTCTCGCTGCCGTCGGCTCCCAGCACCACGACCTCGTTCTCCTCCGAGCCGAAGGTCTTGCGCTCCCCGACCTCGTTCACCACCAGCAGGTCGCAGCCTTTGCGCCGCAGCTTGAGGCGGCCGTTGGCGAGGACGTCGTCGGTCTCGGCGGCGAAACCGACGATCACCTGTCCGGGCCGGAGGCGCTCGGTGGAGATCTCCGCGAGGATGTCCGGATTCCGTACGAGAACGAGTGGCTCCGGTTCCTGGCCGTCCTTCTTCTTGATCTTTCCGGCCGCGTAGGCCGCCGGCCGGAAGTCGGCCACCGCCGCCGCCATCACCACGGCGTCCGCGTCCGCCGCCGCCTTCAGCACCGCCTCACGCAGCTGCACCGCGGTGCCGACCTGGACTACGTCCACGCCCGCCGGGTCCGGCAGCCCGGTGTTGGCGGCGACCAGCGTGACCCGGGCGCCGCGCGCGGCGGCGGTGCGGGCGAGGGCGTAGCCCTGCTTGCCGGAGGAGCGGTTGCCGAGGAAGCGGACCGGGTCGAGGGGTTCGCGGGTGCCGCCGGCGCTGACGACCACATGCCGGCCCTTGAGGTCGGGCTCGGTGACTCCCCGGGCGAGCACGCGGCGGCTGACGGCGTAGATCTCCGTCGGGTCGGGCAGGCGGCCCTTGCCGGTGTCGACGCCGGTGAGGCGGCCTACGGCGGGCTCGATGACGACGGCGCCCCGGCGGCGGAGCGTCGCCACGTTCTCCTGGGTGGCCGGGTGCTCCCACATCTCGGTGTGCATGGCCGGCGCGAAGACGACCGGACAGCGGGCGGTGAGGAGGGTGTTGGTCAGCAGGTCGTCGGCGAGGCCGTGGGCGGCCTTGGCGAGGATGTCGGCCGTCGCCGGGGCGACGACCACCAGGTCGGCGTGCTGTCCGATGCGGACGTGCGGGACCTCGTGGACGTCGTCCCAGACCTCGGTGGAGACGGGGTTGCCGGAGAGGGCGGACCAGGTGGCGGCGCCGACGAAGTGGAGCGCGGAGGCGGTGGGGACGACGCGGACGTCATGACCCGACTCGGTGAACCTTCTGAGCAGCTCACAGGCCTTGTACGCGGCGATGCCACCGCTGACCCCCAGCACGACCTTGGGCTTGTCCACCGTCTCTCCCCGGCTCGGCAACGTACAGGTCCCATCACACACCACAGGCCCGACAGTCGCGCTGTCGGGCCTGTGGAAAAGCCAACCGCAATACGAAAGTACTACTACTGCGCGGGGCCCTCGACGGCCTCGGACGTCAGCAGACCCGCGTTGATCTCGCGCAGGGCGATCGAGAGCGGCTTCTCGTGCACGTGGGTGTCGACGAGCGGACCGACGTACTCGAGGAGGCCCTCGCCGAGCTGCGAGTAGTACGCGTTGATCTGGCGGGCACGCTTGGCCGCGTAGATCACGAGGCTGTACTTCGAGTCGGTGGCCTCGAGGAGCTCGTCGATCGGCGGGTTGATGATGCCCTCGGGCGCGGAGATGGAAGAGGACACGCTCTACCTTCCGATGGATGGGAAAAGAGTCAGTCAATCAGTAATGCAATCAGTGATGCAATCAGTGATGATCACGGAAATGATCACAGATCGTGATCACACTACGTCCATCAAGGCTAGCAGCTCGCGGGCCACGTCCTCGACGGAGGTGTTGACCAGGGTCACGTCGAACTCCGGCTCCGCCGCCAGCTCGACCCGCGCGGCGTCCAGACGGCGCTCGATCACCTCGGGCGGCTCGGTGCCCCGACCGGTGAGCCTGCGCACGAGCTCCTCCCAGGAGGGAGGAGCCAGGAACACGAGCTGGGCGTCGGCCATGGACTCACGGACCTGCCGGGCGCCCTGGAGGTCGATCTCCAGCAGCACCGGCTCGCCCGCCTCCAGCCGGTCCAGCACCGCCGTACGCGGCGTGCCGTACCGGTTGCCGGCGAACTCGGCCCACTCCAGCAGCTCACCGTTGGCGATCAGCTTGTCCATCTCCTCGTCGGTGACGAAGAAGTAGTGGACTCCGTGCTTCTCGCCGGGGCGGGGCTTACGGGTCGTCGCCGACACCGAGAGCCAGACCTCGGGGTGTTCCTTGCGCATATGGGCGACGACCGTGCTCTTGCCGACCCCGGAGGGGCCGGAGAGCACGGTCGCCGCGGACGTTCGCTCATGCAGCGATTATTCCAGCAATCCCGGGGTGCCCGGGACTCTCGATCCGGAGGTCACCGGACTCAGGAACCGGTGCTGCCGAACTCACGCTCCAGAGAAGCGATCTGGTTGGAACCGAGACCACGCACACGGCGGCTCTCGGAGATGCCGAGTCGCTCCATGATCTGCTTGGCGCGGACCTTGCCCACGCCCGGCAGGGACTCGAGCAGCGCGGAGACCTTCATCTTGCCGATGACGTCGTTCTCCTGGCCCTGCTTGATGACCTCGTGCAGGGAGGCGCCGGAGTGCTTGAGTCGATTCTTGACCTCGGCCCGCTCCCGGCGAGCCGCGGCGGCCTTTTCGAGCGCGGCTGCGCGCTGTTCAGGGGTAAGGGGCGGAAGAGCCACGCCTACGTCACCTCGGATGTCGAACTGTCGGATACGGACCGGTGAGGAACCTAGTCGCCCCACACCTGGGGAGCCACGAGCAACACGCTTGCCCGTTCACTCTGCGTCGGAGACTAGCGGCCATCTCCGCCGGAGTCAGCGAGAACAGCGGAAAAGTCCTGGTCAGCCTCCGTCAGGACGGGCATTTAGGACATAATGCCCCCGATTTGAGGATGTATCCAGGCTCAAGCAGGCTTTCGAACAGTCGTCGGAGGACTCGTATGACCTCCTGGAACGCCCGAGACGACCGTCACGGAAGCCGCATACGGTCGTCTCGGAAACCTCCTACGTGGTACAGCTCACACCGCTGTCAAGACGGCCCTGATCTCCTCCGCGAAGCGGTCGGCGGAGGCCCGCAGACCCCCGATGTCCGGTCCGTGCCGCAGCACTCCCCGGCTGACGTTCGGCACCACGTTGCGCGCCGCGGCCCCGAAGACGGCCGGCAGGTCCGCCGGGGTGGCTCCCTGCGCGCCGACCCCGGGGGCGAGCAGCGGGCCGTTGATGTCCAGGTCGTACGACGACAGATCGCCCAGCGTGGCGCCCACGACGGCCCCGAAGGACCCCAGGGGCCGCTCCCCCTCGTTCTCGGCCGCCAGATGGCCGAGGATCGTCGCCGCGACGGTGCGTCCGTCGGCCCGCACGGCGTGCTGGACCTCGCCGCCCTCCGGGTTGGAGGTGAGGGCCAGCACGAACAGCCCCGTACCGCTCTCCCGGGCCAGCGCGATCGCCGGCGAGAGCGAGCCGTAGCCGAGGTAGGGCGAGACGGTCAGGGCGTCCGAGAACAGCGGGGAGCCCTTGTGCAGGAAGGCCTCGGCGTAGCCGGCCATGGTCGATCCGATGTCGCCGCGCTTGGCGTCCATGACGACCAGCGCGCCGGCCGCGCGCGCCTCCTCGACCGACTTCTCGAGCACCGCGATTCCGCGCGAGCCGAAGCGCTCGAAGAAGGCGCTCTGCGGCTTCAGCACGGCGACCCGGTCGGCCACCGCCTCGACGACCGTGCGGGAGAACCGCTCCAATCCGGCCACATCGTCGTTCAGACCCCACTCGGTGAGCAGGGAGGCGTGCGGGTCGATGCCGACGCAGAGGGGGCCACGCTCGTCCATGGCCCGCCTCAGACGTGCGCCGAAGGGTTCGAGGACAGTCATCCGTTCTTCCTTACGTCGGCGCCGACCGCGTCGGCGAGGGTGGCGTACGGGCTGGTGCGCAGGCGGGCGGCGAGCCCCTTGTGGACGGCACGGCTCCAGAAGGGCCCCTCGTAGAGGAAGGCGCTGTAGCCCTGCACGAGGGTGGCACCGGCCAGGATGCGCTCCCAGGCGTCCTCGGCGGTCGTGATGCCTCCGACGCCCACCAGGGTGATGCGGTCGCCCACGCGCGCGTAGAGGCGCCGCAGCACCTCCAGGGAGCGCGCCTTGAGGGGCGCCCCGGACAGTCCGCCGGTCTCCTTCACCAGCGAGGGTTCGGATGTCAGGCCGAGCCCCTCGCGCTTGATGGTGGTGTTGGTGGCGATGATCCCGTCCAGGCCCAGTTCGACGGCCAGGTCGGCCACGGCGTCGACGTCCTCGTCGGCGAGGTCCGGCGCGATCTTGACCAGCAGCGGGACGCGCCGGTCGGTCACCGTGCGGTCGGCGGCCTCGCGGACGGCGCTCAGCAGCGGTCGCAGCGCCTCGGTGGCCTGGAGGTTGCGCAGGCCGGGCGTGTTGGGCGAGGAGACGTTCACCACCAGGTAGTCGGCGTACGGCGCCAGGCGCTGCGTCGACTTCACGTAGTCGCCGACCGCCTCCGCCTCGGGGACGACCTTGGTCTTGCCGATGTTGACGCCCACGACCGTCCTGAAGACCGGCTCACGGGACGCCAGACGGGACGCCACCGCCAGCGAGCCCTCGTTGTTGAAGCCCATGCGGTTGATGACCGCACGGTCCTTCACGAGCCGGAACAGGCGCTTCCTGGGGTTGCCGGGCTGTGCCTCCCCGGTCACCGTGCCGATCTCGACGTGGTCGAAGCCCAGCATCGACATGCCGTCGATCGCGACCGCGTTCTTGTCGAAGCCGGCGGCGAGCCCGAACGGGCCGTGCATGCGCAGCCCGAAGGCCTCGGTGCGCAGCTCCTTGTGGCGGGGCGCGAGGGCGGCGGCGACGAAGGTGCGCAGGACGGGGACGCGGACGGCGAGGCGGATCCAGCGGAAGGCCAGGTGGTGGGCTTTCTCCGGGTCCATCCGCCTGAAGACGAGGTTGAAGAAGATCTTGTACATGGTTCCTCACGAAGACATGGGTGTCCTCACGAAGAGGGGGACACCGTCTCCGGTGTCCCCCTCAGGGCTGCTAGTCGCGGGCCGCGGTCAGGTGTTCCGCGTGTTCCTGGAGCGATCGGACGCCGACGTCACCGTGGTTGAGGGCGTCGATGCCCTGGACGGCCGCGGCGAGCGCCTGGACCGTCGTCAGGCACGGGACCGACCGCGCCACGGCCGCCGTACGGATCTCGTAGCCGTCGAGGCGGCCGCCGGTGCCGTACGGGGTGTTGACGATGAGGTCGACCTCGCCGTCGTGGATGAGCTGGACGATGGTCTTCTCGCCGTTCGGGCCGGCGCCCTCGAACTGCTTGCGCACGACCGTCGCCTTGATGCCGTTGCGCTTGAGGACCTCTGCCGTGCCCGAGGTGGCGAGCAGCTCGAAGCCGTGCGCCACCAGCTCGCGCGCCGGGAAGATCATCGAGCGCTTGTCGCGGTTGGCCACCGAGATGAACGCGCGGCCCTTGGTGGGCAGCGGGCCGTAGGCGCCCGCCTGGGACTTG
>Ga0182007_10000681_pt1 | contig 19516 bp, 5 predicted proteins | sample Sormic07211113_1_FD_123023 | JGI IMG/M metagenome (GOLD analysis project Ga0182007, IMG submission 123023) | Rhizosphere microbial communities from Sorghum bicolor, Mead, Nebraska, USA - 072115-113_1 MetaG | ecosystem: Host-associated > Plants > Roots > Rhizosphere | place: USA: Nebraska... | reverse complement strand
GTGAGCGTGCTGACTACATCGTTGCCCGCGGTCTCTTGTTCAACCTGACCGTAGGCGCTGTAGGCAATATCACTGACCAACGTCTGAGGTGTCGCCTGACCGCTCAATTGCAGATGGCTCGCGAACAACTGACCATCGATGGTGTAATCGAACTGCTGTCGATTGCCTTTGGCGTCAATTTGCTCCAGTACATCGCCCAGCGGGTTGAAGCGCGTCGCACTGGTGGTCGCTTGCTCTACGGGTTCGAGTAATGCATCGCGCTCCGGCAACCCTGGCGGCCAATCCGGAATTTCCAGCGCACTCAAAAAGCGTTGAGTCTGTTCGAGTACCCCGCCCGTCAGGGCGTATTCGTCCAGCATTTGAGTGCCTGCTGGATCATCGTGTCGGATTAATTGCCCGCACTGGTTATGAGCGGCAAAGTCGACGCTGGCATCGGCATATTCATATCGCTCGGTACAGCGCACCACTTCACCGTCGCCCCGCTCGAAGATCGCCAAGGGGCGCAGCAGATCGTCGTACTCAACTTGCCGCTCGCTGCCCCGGCTGTCCCAGCTCTGGACCAACTGATCGCCATCGCCAAACAGGCTGATCCGCTCACCGGCATCGACGCTGATCGAACCCAGCACCTTTCCCGACAATGAATAACGGTTGCTGAGGTTAGCGGGTGTTTCGGTATTTTCTACGCTGAGCGCCCAGAGCCGGGGATCCCACTGCTCGACCAAGTGCCCCAGGGCATCATGAGCACTGCGGTTGACCCGCTCTTCGGCTTCCTCCAGTTCGGTGGAGCGGTAATAAGCGACCGAGCGCACGGCAAGTCCGCGGGGATCACTGACCGTCAGCATTGGAGTATGAGTGTGAATCCCTTGCGCAAGACCCAACATGGCCTGAGCTCCTCGCTCAACACATACAAATGATCAGATACCCTCTCTACAGCTCACAAAAATAGCCATGCCAATACGTCTGGCGGCATATCGAGTCAATCAAACTGCGCAGACTGAGGATTGTTACTCAGGTAAACCAGCGCGCCCTCAACCCTTCGGTTCAGATTGGCCCTGATCTCTTTCGTACCCGGCGAGGTCGCCGTTAAATCGACCGAACAGGTCCCATCCGTCCCTGTGATACAGGTGACGTCTTTCAACGTCGCCCCGTTGCTCCGAAATACACGGTGGCCCCGCAAAGGGGTGACCCGCAGTACCCCGGATAACAGCCATTACGGTATGCGTCGCCATTTCGCCGCCAGGCTAGGTACCCTCGCTGACACTGAGAGTTGAGCGACTCTCGTCAGCGTTGACACCGACAAACGCTGCCATCTGCGCCTGCCCTATGGCAGCACCATTACCGGAGGTCACCGTAATGGAATAAGTGCCCTCAACTTCCGACGTGATACGTGCAGTGGTGGTGGCGCTGCCTGGTACAAAGCCACACCGGTCAGGCGCCGTGGGATCAATGGTGACACCGGACACCGCCGGAAACAGTACGTAGGAAGCGGTCGTCGTCTGCGTATAAGGATTGCCGTAGGCATCACGCAACGTCACCGTTGCAATGTGCGCATCCTCTCCATCGGCCAACTTCGTACCCTCTATGGGTTCCAGAGTCGAGGCGGCTACATTGAAGGCCCCATGCATGAATGTCGCATCGACGCTCGTGCTCGTGGATGCGCCTTCGAGTCTGGCGCTGATCCTGTGGGCCTTCGCCACGGTGCTGCCCAGCGTCACCTCGCACTGACCGGTAGTACCCACGGTTCGACACGTGTAGTCGCTGAAATCAACATCTTCGACCGGGTCAAAGGTCACCAAGGTACCTTCGGGTGCTAGGGAACCATTGCCCAGACGAACCGTCACCCGCACTTTGTTGTTTCTTGCAGTATCGCTGACGACACCGTTGTCATCAGTCATCTCCAGATCCAACTGCGGCGGATTCGGATCGGCGACGAAGGTTGCAAATTGCGTTTGGCCTAATGAGGCGAGAATGGAATAGGTACCCTCACGTTCCGTAGTGATACGGGTGCTGGCCGTTGCGCTACCCTCCACAAAATAGCTATGCCGGGGATCAATTGTGACTAAGGTGGGGGTCGCCGGAGCTGCAAACTCTACGTATTCCGGATCCCCTGCCCCTGCTACCCACTCAACGGGGTTGCCGTAGCGGTCACGCCGCGTCGCCGTCGCAATATGCGCGTCCTCCCCGTTGGCCACCTTCGTTCCCTCGATCGGTTCCAAGGTAGAAGCCCCCGCGTAATAGGCCCCATGTACGAATGTCGTATCGGCGGTCATGCTCGTGGACACGCCCTCGAGTCTGGCACTGATCCTGTGGGTCTTCGCCACGGTGCTGCCCAGCGTCACCTCACACTGGCCAGTAGTGCCCACGGTTCGACATGTGTCGTCGCTGAAATCAACGTCTTCGAGCGGGTCAAAGGTCACCAGAGTGCCCTCGGGCGCCAAGGAGCCATCGCCCATACGGATCGTCGCCCGGACTCTGTTGTTTTTTACCGCGTCATCGACGACACCATTGTCATCAATGATCTCCAGTTCCGACCGAGTCGGATCGGCGACGACAAATTCGACGGTTTTCGGACTGCCGCCCACCTCGACATCCGACAGCATGGCATGGACCGTCTTGGAGCCGGGCACTGTCGAGGTGATATGGGTTTCGCACAGCCCTTGCGCATTGGTATATCCGAAAGAAGGATCGAGGGATGCATTTGAAATATCGGAAAAAATGACCCGAGCCCTCTCGACCGGACGGTGATTGGCATCCTTGACCGTAACGGTTGCTGTATGGAAATCCACGCCATTGGCGAACTTCTGGCCAGCACTAACGGCCAGGGTTCCAACCATAAAACGATCGTCCGGCTCCTGCTCTTCGACGAATTGCACCAGCGATTCGACTTGAGCAGCCAATACCTTCCCCCCATCCATCGCCAGGTAACGCACCTGCAGGATAATGTCGGTCAATGAGTCGAAGACCTCCTGCTGATGCGCCGAGGCATGCCGGGGGAAGCTCAGCGTCCAGCTCGATACCGCCCCTGTGCCCTCGAACGGCAGGTAGCGCTCGTCGTCAAAGTTCAGGGTAAACATACCGTAATCATCCAGGCCGCTGGACAGGCCTATTTGCTGGCTAAGTCGTGGATTGAACACAATAGGACGGGGATCAAGTTCTATATCGCTATCGGGCGCCAGCTCCCCTGCGTCGCTGTACAGACTCGCCACACCGCCCAAAGACGCTTTCAACAAGGTGCTGCTGCGGGTTTGCACCAAGATGGCATGAATATCTTTATAGGGGCCCAATACTACCGGGAACGATAGACTGACACCGACCAACTGGCGCAGGTAATGACCGGGGTAGTCCTTGTCGAACAGCGAGCTGTTCAGGTGGAAGGAAATCTCACCGTGGCTCTTGAGCTGGGTCACCACCGCCGGCCATCCGGTAGCGCTGGACGTGGCACTTTCGCGCCCGGCATTGGGGTCGTAGGCCTTGAGCAAGGCTTTCAGGGAAATGGTCTTAGTCAGTTCCAAGCGACGCTCATGGCGCCTGAAGAATGCCGTCTCCATGCGCAACAGGCCCAGTTTCAAGGCCTCGCCGGCGTTCAAGCCATGACGATTGTCGGACCAGGCATCGTAGGGAATGAAGTGCGTCTCACGGTCGCCGAGTTCGTATTGCCAGCTGGCTTGAGTGCTCAGGCACATCGACAACACGGAGTCATAGGCCTGGAAATACAGCGTAGCCATCTGGCTGAGCAACCACTGGTACAAGCCCGGTCCGGTGGAACGATGCTTGAGAAAGTCATAGTAGATCTCTGCTTGTTCACGAGCCTTTTCGGCTTGCAACTTGCTGGTATTGGCACTGGCGATGACCATTCGCTGAGTGTCGATCTGCTTTTCGAGCACGTCGATTTCGGCTTTGGCTTGCTCGATCTGGAAGTCCCACTCTTCGCGCCGACGGCGGTATTGATCATGCTGGGCTATAAGGTCGGCATGAACGGCTAAACCCTTTGCAGCGATCTCGACAGCCCCTATTGCTGCAAAAGAAAGAGCAGCAGGCTTGCGTGTTCCACCAGACGTCCCAAAGACATTCAGCATGACTGCATCTAGTACCTGCGCTGAAGTCGTTGCGCCAGACAAGAAACTTGCGATACTCGCCGAAATCATTCGTTGATACATGGCCCTCTGTTCAGAAACGGAAACATCTTCTTTACGCAATCGCTCGTAGTACTCCTGACGGGAGAACACCATCGCTTTACTGACCATCAGAGCATCCCTGCTGCTGCGAGCCTGCTCGACGGCATGCCCCTGCAAGGTCACGCCAAATTCGGAGAGTTCCTGCACATGGGACTGCAACAGCTCTTCCTGCTGGGCACGGTCGCGCAGCTCCATAAAAGTACGGACCTGCTCACCAAAACGGATCAGGGTCTCGACGGCGTTCTGCACCCGGGGCAACATGGCGCGGAAACGGTAAGGCGGGATATCCGCCAAGGACCCAAGCCGCCGGGCTCCGCCGCTTTCACCGGCCAACTGTGCACGCAACAGGTCAAATGGATTGGTCGGCGCCTCGTAGAGCGCCAGCAGCAATGGTTTGCCATCCAGCGTCAGGTTGTTACGCAGATTGCTCAAGCGCAAATCCAGACTGCTCCAAAGATCGAGCAATTGCGTATTGACCGGCAGCCGGAACCAGGGCGCGTCGATCAGGCGCATCCACGGCTCGCCTTGGATATGACGAGGGATGTCATAAGTGAAAAGCGCCTGGGTCGATGATTCGAATTCGCTGAAAAGCCCGCTGTCATAGGCCGCCGCCTCCTCCAGGGTCATGGGTTCCCAACGGCTGATACTGCGACCCTTGGACAAGGGCCCCAGCAATGACAAAGCTCGTACATACAGCAACTTGGCTTCGTTTAGAGCATCGCGGGTCAGTTGCCGGTACAACATGTCGCCACGAGCAATCAGGTTGTTCAAATATTCGGTAAAGATCGCCTTGCGATAGTGTGAAGGCACGCTGTAAGCGATCGCATCTGGATCGCGCAGGCCGCCCAGGCCGAAAAACTGTTCGGCAGGACGGTCGGGTTGGGCCAGAGGCCTGACGGACCAATACGGGTAGTCCGCGTCTGGCGCCGGATAGAGCGGTTGAATGCGCGCCAATGGGTTGAAAATGACGTGGTACCAGGTTTCGGCACCCAGATAATCGAACTCATGGTGCAGGCGCCGTGCAACCAAATGAGGAGCATGGAAAAACAGCTCCCAGAAGTAGCGACCGTTAGCACCGTTAAAATCCAATGGAACCGGTTCCGAAGAACCGGGAACAGGGGGCTCCGGTGTATGCTGGGTCTCCCAGCTCAAGACTGTTTCCACAGAGAAAGCCGCCTTGTCTACCAACTCCCCGGCGAACAGACTGTTCAACCGCACATAACGCAACTCACTCAGGCCCAACGCCTGTAGGTCAAGAAACTGTGCTCCCGCTACGGTTGTGGTGAGATTTGGAGCATGGCGATACTTCGCAATCAGCGTGACCTCAAAGATATTCTTACCTATTTCAGGATCGCTGCTGCTTGAAACACCCACTGCAAAAAGATGGGACGCTGCGGGCGCGCCTATCCAGTCTTTTGTAAAGACTGGGGTGATAGCTGCGCCGTTAAACGTCACCATAGCCGAGCCCACTAGATCCTCTTTATACACATTATTATCGTAATAACCGTACCAGATCTTTAAATCTCGTTTAATCGGACCTTTCGTCTCAAGATATGTATTCGTGTTTCTTTTGAATGTCAGTGTTCTCACAAAATCAGAGGTTGCAATCTCTGTAGTCGACACTGCCTCAAAAGCCCCCCCATTTTGGATTTGTTCAGCAGTAAAGCTCGGTAAGGATGCCCCATCCAAATCTAATCTAATGACGCAGTGCCACCTCCTATGAAGAATACCATTTTCAATCCAATCACTCCCCCATCGCGAACCGGGAGTTGTTTGGTCGATTCGCCCCACAGGCTCTCCCATATAGCTGAAAACATTCGAAAATGGTCTACCACCCTCAAAAAAGCTTTTGGCATGAACCATCTCACACGATGCATACACTGTGAAACCAGTACTGTAAATTTTAATTTCATTTCTAAAGTTAATATTATTAACGGATCGACCCACCCCGTCTGTAATCGATAGCTTTATCCCCGTGCGTTCAAGTCGTCTGGCCAGACAAAGGCCTCGCGTCTTAAATTCCCCGCCAGTCACTACACCTTGGTCGTCTCTTTTTAGATGCAAGGACAATGTCATATTTAAATAGGCATTCAACCCATTCGAGGCTGGGTAGTAATTTTGATCATGATCCTTATCCCACACAAATGTATTAACAGCCCAATAAGTATTGGGATCACCGGCATCAAGGGCAACATAAGGAAATTGCAGGCGCGTCGGATCTTTATCGAACATCGAACTGGCTACGAGCTTCAACTCGTCTTCCTCTCCCGCATTCAATATTACTCGACGAAACGCTTTATCATAGACTCGTAGATGTTTAGTGGCTCCTTTTTGAAAAGCCACGACCAACCTCGGTATTGAGGCATTGCGGAGGTCCATCGAAACCGAAAATTCAAAACTACTGATATAGGCTTCTGCCGCCCTTTTATCCACCAGATCGGTATCTTCGGTGAGCTCCGTATAAAGAATTGTTGCCGGGGACCATAGGTCATTTAACTGCTTATAGGCCATTTTCGTCGAATAAAAATACCTGCCGCTTTTACTACCATCATCATTGATATGCTGCTGATCAACCTCCACCCAAACCAGATGTAATCGATCGTTAATGACCACAGGTCGAATCTGGGTCACACCAACCTCAAAAGCAACATCAATGGATTTCCACTCACTCCAGGCTGCTGGCGAAACATGAGTGCTCGAATCATCCAGGTCAATGACCGCCTTGCGCCAATAGGGCGAGAAGGGCTCGACGTTTTGTCGACCGACAAAGTAATAGTTAGCTTTTCTGAAATCCGTGCCATCGATATAGCCCGAGAGCACTTTCAGATTGCTCACTAACTCGAATTGACTGAGGTAATTTTTCAACGCGGTCTGCACGCTGTCTTGCGTCAGGCGGCTTTGCCCCAGATCGTTCTCCAGGGTCTTGAACTGGCTGGTCTTGCCCAGTCGCAGAGTCGGGTCGATGTAGTTTTCCGGGTAGTCTTCGAGCATCTGATAGCCGGCCCAGACGCTGTATTGGCTCATGCTCTCGCGCCACAAGCGCAATTCATCGGCACTGAAGCCATAGGGGTAACCGGGCTCCATGCCATTGTAGATGGCATGGATATATTGCTGAAGACTGGCAATACCTTGGGCAACACGACTGGTTTCCACTTGAGAACTGACCTGGTTGTCGATCAGCAGGTATTCGTAAAGGTCTTCGGGGGTGGTCAGGCGCAAGGGGGCCGCAGTGTCCGATGATGGAACGATCTGGCCCAAGTAGTAAGCGACTAGGGCATCGCGACGTTGCTCTTCGAGCTCAGTGATAATTCCGGGTTTCATTATTAACCCCCTCAGTTTCTAAACCAATAACCGGCAGCTCTCCAGCACACAAATACCATAGAGCACTAGTTATTTTGTAAATTCTTGATAAACAATATACCCATTCTCAAAAACACCTCGGTGCAACGTATATTTCGCCGCCTCCGAAGAAGTATAAAAAGACAACATATAAGTTTGCCCAACACTTTGAATCTCACCCCACTCTACTTTCTCCTCCCCACTCCAAGAACCATCAACTGCGCTCACTCTCAATCGATGAGTACCGATACGACCAAGTCGCTGTCTTTTCCTGTCCATACGGAAATACAAGAAGGAGCGAAAACTCGAATTCGGAAAACGTACTTCTCTATACACTAGCAAGATCAGACCGACTTTATAACTGCCGCTCCAGCTAATCGGAGCCGCCGTCTCCAACGCAAGTGAAAGATCACCAATATAAGTATCGTACTGATAATTATCTTTCAACGTGACTACAAAATCATGCCCACCAGCACTTGACTCAATTTCACGGTCAATATCCTCAATAGATATATTAAGCAAATCCAGGCTTCTACCTATATTCTTCAACTTAAAAAACACCCCTGTTACAGAGGAACCATCCGAATTGCAAAGCTTCACATTTAAAGTATATATCGAACCTCTAGAGAGCAGTAAAGGATCAATCTCATCCAAGTCCCCCAGAAGTTCTACTTTAAACGTAAATGGTCGAATTGCATTAATTGAATACTCGACACGCTCCTCCAGACCAGACAACTTAGCCACAACAGTATGTACACCCACCACAAATTTCGAGCTGAACGTCGCTTTCCCGTAAACATCCGTAAAGGTCGTGACCGGGTTTCCGCCATCGATCATCCATTCGACTGCCACGCGCGCGGCAGCGTTGCCCCCCGCCGCCACCCAAACAGAGAACTCTATAGGATCAGGACTGCCCTCCATATAGTATTCGCTGGCTGCTTCTTGTCTTGCAATAATGACTTCAGGAGAGATGACCGTTAGAGCGCTTTCTTTATCTTTAACTGGCTCACCCGCACTCACTGTTACGGTTACTGTCCCCGGTCTATCAGACAAAAAGGTTGACTTCGCTACTCCATCGGCATCGGTTTCGCTTTCCAATACCTGTATACCATTTGCGTCATCACTCCAAGTAACAAGGGTTCCCGCTGGCACAGGCGCCCCATTAAGTTCAACCAACCGGCAAGTCAGTTCAGCACGAACATTCTCGTAGACGGCCCCCATAAAGCGAACATATTGAAAATAAGGAGTACTCGTGAATTCTACTGTTAAAAATCTATATTCGGCCTGAGCACCATATTGCGAAACAACCGTAGCAAAACCGAGAGAATCACTACGTAAGCTGGCCCGACTGACGCCCTGATGATCTGTCAGTGTCTGATAACGCAGAAATGCTCCAAGGTTGGTTCCCCACTCAACCACGCGGTCAATACCCCTATTGCCATAGCCGTCCTCAAGCCTAATGCTGAAATTGATCGCTTCGAGCTTATTGGACAATGCCTCCGCGCGATCATGGGTGGCATCCAGAAAATGCAATCCGGCTTCGTCGCAGCCGATGGCAACGACCGGCGCAAGAACGTTATCACCCAGCCCGTACTCAGCCACTACATGGACGATCCCCATGTTTTTGCCACTCAGCAGCGTGACACTGCTCTCGCCGTGCTCGTCGGTAACGGTCGAACGCTGCTCCAACTCGCCCTGATCGGTACTCCAGGTAATGGTGATGCTTTCCAAAGGCTCATCCATAAAGTCCCGGAGGGTGATGCTATAGGTCGCACTTTCGCCTGGTTTGTTGGCCACCAGATAGTCCGGTGTCACCGTGATCACACTGCTGTGGCTCTGACCGACCTCACCCATCGACCTCCCCGACACGGGCTCGGTCAGACTGGCCAGGGCCAGTTCTGCCGCACGGCGAAATTCGGCCACGTCACGGGTCGGCGTCAAATCACCCAAGGCCAGCAGTGCCTCGGCATCCAAGCCTGTATGCCGCGCCAAATGGCACGTACGCACCAGCAGATCCAGCTCGGCCAGGGTGAAGATCACACCATCCTCGGGATTCAGGTGAAAGGCCACCGCCAGCACCTGACGCACACCCCAGTCGAGAAAGCCGGCCAGTTTGTTCGCAGCGCTATCTCGGATCAAACGCTTATCGCCTTCCAGGGCGGTGTCCCATACCGTATTGATCAACCGCAGATAATCCAGCAGTCGCTCTTCGGGTTGCGCACTCAGGCGTACAGTGGCCGCGTATTGGGAAAAAAAGTACAGCGTCTGCAGGGATAACCCGGCATCCTCAAGACCAAACCACTCTGGATGCAGGGTGCACCGCTCGACAAATGCTGGGCTCAAGTCCAGGTGTCTGCTCACCGCGGCACGCTTGGCCAGGCTATCGAGCACCCACAGCACTTCATCACCAATAACCAGTTGCAAGGAGCTATTGCTGCTGTCCATTTGCCCAAAAATCCGCAGCACCTCCATCAGCAGTTGGTAACGATTGCCTTCAGCCCAGAACAGCAACACCTTGGCCAGATCAGTGGAAATCTCCAAGTAGCCGGCCAAGCCTTCCATCAACAAGGCTTCCTGCGCGCCGCGAGCACGCATGATCATGTTGCAGAGCTGAGGCCGCAGGCTCTCCGTTGGCAGTTGGAGTCCCTCCAGGACCTCGGTCACCTTGTCACGCAGAACCTCTTCGAAGTCCTCGTCGGTCTCTCCTCTGTGGTACTTGACCAGCCCTTTCGCTGCCGGTGACGTTTCACCCGTCTCGATAAAATCGCTCAATTGCTCGAACCAATCGATGCTGATAGAGGAAAATACCTCCCGCTGCTCGTCGTCGAGCTCAACCAACACACGGGTTTCAGGCGCACCAACTTCGGCAAAACTGCTGTCGCTGATCAGAGCCGCCGCCAGACGCGAGTGCATCTGTTTCAACAGATTGAGTTCGGTATCGCTGGCCACCGGTTTAGTCAAGGCCGGCAGCACAAGCTGACACACCTGGCCGACGGTCCATTTATGTTCAAGCATCCAGGTATTGGCCTCGACCAGGGCATGAATCACGCTCAGGGTGTCGGTATTGCCTGTCGTCTGATAGGAGGCGATATGAGTCGGACCGGCCAGTTTCGAGACCAACTGGGTACCGCCGTTATCTAACAGTTCAAGCAGCGCCAAAGCTTCAATGGTAGTGAGTCCCAGATAATGCGGCAGCCAAACTAGGCGGTAGAACGCCGACACCACCTCAGTATTCCAGCGCAAGGGTTCACCGGCATATGACTGTTCGATGACCTTGACTGTGAAACGGTACATCTCGTAGGTCATGCCTAGTGCGGCGCACAAATGATCGACTTTCTGTCGTTCGGCTTCACTGACGGGCGTGATGGTAAAGATCTCCCCATCCAGGACCAAGGGAGTGGGAAACAACGCCTGGCTGTTAAAAATCTGATCAAACTGCGTGGGTTGCTTGCCTCTGCCATGCACAGCCACTCCTTGAAGCAAAGCGGCAAAATCATCGACGCTGACCTTGTACTGCGCACGTAGACTCTGGAACAACCCAAGCGCGCGCAAGGTGTCGGTGGTGATCCGGTAGTCCGAGGTTTTCCGTTCGGCGCGAATCGAGGCCACCAGCAGACGGTCGACCTGATCGAACGGCAGCTTGAGCCACTGCGCCAGGCGGATCATGCGATTAAGCCGATCGAACCGGTCCGGGGACCAATTGACAATCCGATGGCTGGGACCGCTTTCATCGTCGCTTATCGTTTCAATGGCCATGGCCGGGCTGACGCCCGCGTTGACGTACACCGAGCCAAACATCGCGCCATCCACCTTGTCCGAGACAATGAAGTTGTCCGACGAATAGGGGGCGTAAGCCCCCACGGACAGCAGCGACTCGAGTTCTTCGGTCTTCAGCCCGGTGTGCAGGCAGAAGGTCTGGGTATCGAGCAACTTGAAAAAATCGCCCTCGCCAAAATTGTCTTTGAAGAAGCTCTCCGGATCAGCATCGGTGGTTTCGAGCAGATGAGTCCTGGGGTTGATACGTGCCAAGATTGGGGTTGGCGCCTGTTTCGCCTCTGGATCGACTTCATCGACCAACGAAAAAAACGGTGCTTCCAGCAAAATGCCCTGTTGCACTGGCCCAAACCCCGTGTCCTGCACCAGTGCAATATCCGAGAGCAGCGAATGCACCCCGACTTCCTTGAAATAGGGATAAGCCGGGTCGGTGCAGCGAATAACGTCTCCAGGCAGGCAATCCTTGCGTCGCAAGGTGTAATTGATCTGCTGCTGATAACGCTCGTAAGGCAGTGTCACGGGGTAACGCACATCCAGCATGACGTCATCCAGGCTGCGTTCGTCGCTGATGTCATCCAGATAACGACGCGCCGAGGTTTCCAGGATTTCATTGACCAGCACCAAGGTCGGCTCGACCCGTTCGAGGGCGGTATGGTCGAGCATCAGGTCAGCCAGATCCGGACGTCGGTCAGCCAACAGAATGCGATTACCCTGCCCTTCCCCCGAGGGTCCGCTTTGCTCGATTTTCTGCACCTCGCGGTACAGGTCCGCCAGATAGGCAACGGGCGAAGTCGTGGCTTCGATGGCGTCCGTCGGACAATGGCTGGCCCAGTCCGGCCGGAAGAGATCGTTGTAGGTCGGCGCATCGACCAACCCCTTTATCCCGGAACCGGGTTCGAAAGCCCGGCGGATCGATGTGGTCAGGCGCTGCTCACGAAACTGCCGGACCGTGATGGCGCTGATGGCCCTGGCTTGTTCATGGATGACCCGTGCTTCGCTGATGTGCAGGCTTCGGTCTGTGTCCATCAGCTGTTGCAGCGAACCGTTGGCGATCTCGAAGACCGAGCCGTAATGCTCCGCCAATGTGTTGCTACTGCGCAGTTCGGCCTTGCCCAACAACGGCAACAGAGAACTTGGGGTCTTGTTCATGACTGATAGCCTCCCTCTAAAGACTCTTTGTGCGCTTGAGACTCTTCCAAAGTGTCATTCTCATCTTCGGCAATGCTGTACCACCCCAGATAACGCTGACGACGCCAGTAACCCATGGCAGTGACCGTCAGGGTCGGGCGGCCCAGCGGATCGTAGAACTGCCGGTCGCAATGCCCGAAGCGGCGGAACGACTCATCATTGATGTAACGATGGCCATCGGCGAAGTAAGGCCGGTAGACCCGCACCGCCAGGCCCTTGTTGTTGTATTCGAGGCGTTCGCTGACCCGCCAGCGCTCGGCGGCCGGTGCGGTCACCGGTTGGTCGCCGTCGAGCACCAGGCTGCCGTCGTCGGCGATCTGGTAGGCATTGCCCGGCTCGACCTTCTGCTTGCTTTGCAGGGCCCGGCCGAAGCCGTCCCAGCACTGCACGGCGATGCGAATCTTGCGTCCGGGATTGTCCGGTGGCTGTGGATAGTGGTCGGCTTGCAGGACGGCTGCGTGCACCGGCTCACGACGGTCCATCCAACTGAAGGCGTCGCGAAAGCAGACACTGGCGGCACCTTGCACTGCCGCGTCCGGGTCAGCGATGGCTTCGGCAGGCGAATGGGTAAACGGCTGGTATTCCTCCAGTGGTTCGAAACCCAGGGCAACGCCGCGCTCGGTGCCGTGGAAGCTGCTGGCCGACAACTCGCCAAAGCCGTCGTAGCGCGCCTCCTGGGTGTTCTGGTTCGGATCGACGATGCGCCGGGGCAACAGGAACCGATAGTCAACGTCGACCACGCGGGTGCTGCAACCGTCGGCGGTGGTGACATTGAGCGGCAGGCAGTAATAAGAGTCGAACTCGACGCTCGTCGGCCCCTGGCTTTGCGTGGCGCGGGCGCTGGTCACCCGATAGAAACCGTCCAGCCCGGCGTAGGTCATGAAGCCCTTGCGGATCGACCACAGCACCTTGTCCGGTTCCGCTGGCAACAGCGCGTCCATGAGTCGGTAACCAAGACTGGTCAGCTTGTCCGCCAGCTCTTCGGGGCCGAGCACCGACGCGTAGGCCTCCAGCGCCTGCTCATCCAACTCGGCGGTTTCCAGATAGTCGGCCAGGGCCGTATGGGTCGCCTGCCCCGGCGGCAGGGTCTGGCCTGCATGTTGGTAACGCTGCACCGACAGGTGTGCCAGCCGCCTTGCAAGCCCATCACTGGGTGGTGCATTGAGGCGGTCGAGCAACGCCTCGTGGGAAATATCCTCCGGCCTTATTGCATCCTTCGGCAGCACCAGCGCATCGCCCCGTGACAGGTAGGGTAAACCCAGGCGGCTGGCTTGGGGGTCGTCCAGATGAATGAATTCGGCGCGGTGTTCATTCAGGTAGTAGTAGCCCTGGGCTTCATCGTGGGCCGCGCGCCACCAGCGTTGTTCATGGATGTCGCTGAAAGGTGGGTCATCGTCGACGGTCTTGCGCCGGGCATAGTCGACCGTCACTTCATGGGTGAGTCCACCGTAAAGATCCCAGGCCAAGCAGATATGGTGTTGGCACATCGGGTCGTCAGGTTGGCGCTCGTAGGTGTAGGCAATGGATTCCAGTTCCAGCGCCTGCATGCGGCAATAGGGTTGATGTTCGCTGCGTGTTTGCCACAGGCGCACGGCATAGCGGTATTGCTGCACCGAATAGGGCTTGGTCGACAACGGGTCGTTACCGTCGAGCGCAAAGACCTCGACCCGTAATGGCTGGCCCGCCAGGGTATAGGCCATGTCGTGCAGGGTTGGCCCGTCGGCATCACTGATAGTTTCGTCGGGCGCATCGGCTTGCGGTGCCAGCAGCAAGGCAGGCCCGAGCACCTGGGCCGCGCTGTCGGAACGGTCGTAATCCAGCCCGGGCAAATCCGGCAGGCGTCCGGTGTGGAACCAGCTCTTGCGCAGTACCGGGGCGGTAAAGCCGGCCCGTTGGGCTTCATCGCCAGTGACTTCACTGTCGCCCTGCAACACCAGGCCAAAACCACGAAATTCACGTTCCTGCCCGTCGTAATAGCCCTGGCGGTAGTGGAAGCGCTGGGTCAGGCGATTGCCGGTGATTTCATCGAGCTGGGTCTGTTCGACCGCCACCGGCATCGGAAACGGTACCAGGCTCACAGCCTCCAGCCCCGCCGCCAGCAGTGCCTGTTTTTCATCCAGCCATTCCTGGGCCGAACTGCGATAAACCACCCGGCCCGCCGCGCCCATATTGTTGTTGGTGCTGTGCAGCAGATAGGGCTTGGCCTGGACAAAATCGCAGCGCCAGTGCGCGGGTTTCATATGCGGCACGGTCAGCACCAGGCTGGAACAACCCAAGCCTTGCAAGTCGGCGGTGCTGACCTGACACAGCCGGTCATAACGCACGCCGGGCGGCCAGGGCACGATCTGTGGGGTGGTCTCAAAACCCATGCCGGTGCGGTTCATGAAGATCTCGGCATGCTCGCTGGTCAGGTAGATCAGATCCGCCGCGCCGGAGCCATCCAGGTCGGCCAGCAAGACCCGCGAGGCGTCGAAGTCCTCGTAAGCGTAAGGCAAGCTGCCGAGGCGGAACCCGGGGTCGAAAAGACCGTGCCCGCGATTGGGCCAGCAGGTGATCTCGTTGTGGCGAATGCGCACCAGATGCTGCTGGCCCGTACCCAATACATCGCTGAACGCCACCAATTCGGTCTGCGCCTGGCTCAACAACGGCAAACGATCCTCAGGCGCACTGGCGGCGTTATGCGCCGTCTCTTTGCCCGGGGCAAAACCTTCCTCGCGGCGGCTGGCGTACAAGCGCACGCTGCGCGGGCCGATCAGGGCCAGGTCAGACAAGCCGCCGCCCATCAGGTCGGCCAATTGGCTTTGGGGGTGGAAGAACTCCAGGGGAAAGGCGTTGAAGGTGACGAACTTCGACCAGCTGCGGTCCGGGTTGAGGGTGAAAAAGCCGCTGAACCCGGGTTGCGCGACCACCCAATCCAGACGGCCATCGCCAGTCAGGTCCATCAGCGATTGGCGCACCGGCTTGCGGCTGTCCATCACCGGTATGGCCTCCAGGCGCCGCCATTGCTCGTAGGCCACCGCGTCGGGAGCGGCCGCCGGCTCCGCGCGCAACGGCTCGCGGTAGTACCAGGCCTTGTCGCTGCGATAGAGCACACCGGGAATGCCCTCGCCATACAGGTCGACCAATTGATACTGCTGGCCGTCGTTCAGGCCAGGCATGGGGTCGAAGGCGTGCCAGGGACTGTCGTCTGGATGATCAGGGCCATCGGTGTCGAACGTCGAATAAGTGAACGCCACCGGCGGTCGCGACGCTATGCCGCCCTGCTCGTCATAACCCTGCTGGTGGGCTGCCGAGAGCAGGTTGTAGCCCAATTCAGTGGTCCGGTATTCCAATAACAGGCGTTGCACCAAGCGCGGTTCGTCGCCCAGTTCGGCGAAACGGTGGAACATCAACACCTGGCGGCACAGACGCAAGTTGCCCAGCAGGAAACCGTAGCCGTAGGTGGCGAAAGGATCGCTGCGCAGCGGCCACTCGCCGCTTGGCGCATAGGTGGGAGTCTCGTCCAGTACGGTGGTGCGTTCGCCGTAGTCGAAAATCAGGTCGAAGTGCCATTGCGCCTGCTCCAGGCGTTCCGGGGTCCAGTGGTAGAGCTGCCCGTCCGCCTCGAAATTGCCATAGCGCACCCGGCTCAGGTAGCACTGGGCGCGGAAGTCGCGTGGGGTGTCATCGGGCATTCCGGCATGGTCTTCGCCAGCGTATTCGTAGAGGATATGTTCGCCGTGGGCATTGAGGCTTTCTTCCAACAGCCACTCGCCAACGCGCAAGTGATTTTCCAGGTCGGTACTGCGTGACGAGCTGTTGAAGCCATACAAATGCAGGCTGCCATCGGCGCCATGAACCAGCCAGAAGCCTGGGAAATCGTCCGCCGAGCGCCAATGCTCGATACGCTCGAACGCGCCTTCGATACGCGGGAAGTAACGCGCGACTTGATATTCCGTGCCCAGATCCAGCTCTTGATAGCTGCGCACGGCAGTACGGATGATCGTCCCGGCGGCGTTGCGCTCGGCCATCCACACCGTGCCATCCGGCCCGAGCATGACATCGTCGTCGCTGTAGTCCGGCACCCCCTTGCTGGTGCGCCGGGCCACACAGCCCAATGACAGAACCCAGCCAATGCCGAACAGGCTATTGCCGACGCTGCTGCCATAGCCGAGCGCAAGGGCCGGGGCATAACCGCGCCCAGGCGAGATCGGCAACGGCAGGTCGAAGGCCGCCTTGCCCGTGGAACCGACCTCGCCCCAGCCTTTGCCGATACTCTGGATCGCACCACCGCCCTTGGGTAGCGATGGCGGGGTAATGCTGAATTGGTCCTGTTGGTCCATCCCTCGGCTCCGAGCTTGTATGCCTTGCGTCAATGTGGACGCGACAGGGAGCCTGAGGTACTGGCAGGTCTGACAGTTTTTTAGTGATTAACGAAATAAGCAAAAATCGAAGCGGGTATAACCAGGGAAGGAAATACTCAGCGCAGCTTTTTTTCACCCGGAATATTGCCGATATAAACAAAAAGTCCATAATAGACAAATAAGTTTACAGCACGCATCCCGGAGTTCCCCCATGCCCAGCACGCCCTATGTGATGACCCAAGCCCAGGCCCGAGAACTGCTCGGGCAAGTCGATGTGCCGCGGATCCTGCGCAAGCTGTTCCGCGATCTCGCCGTCGGGCAAGCGGTGCAGCCGCCCCAGCAACTGGTGGTGTTTCCCCAGGGCGCCGGAGATTTCATCAACTATCTGGGCGTGCTGGCTGAAGACCAGGTCTACGGGGTCAAGACCTCGCCCTATATCGTGCGCGAGCAAGGCGCGCTGGTGACCGCGTGGACCTTGTTGATGTCGATGCAGACCGGCCAGCCGCTGTTGCTGTGCGATGCCGCCGAGCTGACCACCGCTCGCACCGCCGCCACCACGGCTGTCGCCGTCGATGCCCTCGCTCCTCTCGGGGCCAGGCGCCTGGCGGTCATCGGTAGCGGTGCGGTGGCCCGGGCCCACGTGCAATACGTCAAGGACCTGCGGGACTGGCGAGACATCTGCCTCTATTCACCGAGCCTGAAGGGCAAAACGGCACAAGAGCTCGCGCCGATCACCGAGCTGGACCCGCGCCTGCACATCGCTGACAGCCTCGAAGCGGCGCTGCATGACGCCGACGTGGTGATGCTTTGCACCTCGTCCGCCAAGGCAGTACTCGACCCACAGACCCTGAGCAAACCGGCCCTGATCACCTCCATCAGCACCAACGCCCCACGCGCTCATGAAGTGCCGCCACAGAGCCTCAACAACATGGATGTGTTCTGCGACTATCGTCAGACCACCCCAGGTTCGGCCGGCGAGATGCTGATAGCCAGCGAACAGTTCGGCTGGGATGTTTCGAAAATCGTCGGCGATTTGCCCGAACTGCTCAGCGACTACGTGACCCGTCCCGATTATCAACGCCATGTGTTCTTCCGTTCCATCGGCCTGGGGTTGGAAGACGTTGCGTTGGCGAATGCGCTTTACCGACTTCACCACTGACACACCCCATTCCCTTGTGGGAGCGAGCCTGCTCGCGATGGCGGTGTATCAGATAGATATAGGTGGCTGACACACCGCTATCGCGAGCAAGCCCGCTCCCACAGGTTCCTACGAACTCCCGGCACCGTTGCTCGACAGGAGAGCTTCATGACCTCAGCAGACTTCATCATCATCGGCGGCGGCATTGCCGGTGCTTCCACCGGTTATTGGCTGGCGCCCCACGGCCGGGTCATCGTGCTTGAACGCGAATCCCATCCGGCCTACCACTCAACCGGACGCTCGGCGGCGCTGTACACCGCGGCCTATGGCACGCCTCAGGTGCGGGCGCTGACCCAGGCCAGTCGGGATTTTTTCGATGCACCGCCGGCCGGCTTCTGCGAACACCCCTTGCTGACCCCACGGGGCGAAATGACCGTGGACTTCACCGGTGACCCGGCCGAGCTGAACAACCAGTACCTCAGTGCCAAGGCCACGGTGCCGCAGATGCAATTGCTCAGCGCCGAAGAAGCCTGCGTACGGCTGCCAATCCTGCGGCGGGACAAGGTCCACGGGGCAATCTACGATCCCACGGCCTGCGACATCGACACCGATGCGCTGCACCAGGGCTACTTGCGCGGTATCCGTCGCAGCGGCGGCCAAGTGCACACCGACAGCGAAGTGCTGGGCCTGAGCCGCGACGACCAGGGGCTGTGGCAAGTGAAGACCGCCAACCAGACCTTCAGCGCCCCCGTGTTGATCAATGCTGCCGGCGCCTGGGCCGATCAGGTGGCCGAAATGGCCGGCGCCCGGAAGCTGGGGCTGCAACCCAAGCGGCGTGCGGCGTTCATTTTCGCCGGGCCCGAGGGCGTGGACATCCATGACTGGCCGATGCTGGTGAGCCTGGACGAATCCTTCTACATGAAGCCCGACGCCGGGATGTTCCTTGGCTCGCCGGCCAACGCCGACCCGGTGGAGCCTCATGATGTGCAGCCCGAAGAGCTGGACATCGCCATGGGCATCTACCAGATCGAAGAGGCCACCACCTTGACCATCCGCCGTCCGACCCGCACCTGGGCCGGGTTGCGCAGCTTCGTCCACGACGGCGACCTGCTGTCCGGTTTCGATCCACAGGTGCCCGGGCTGTTCTGGGTCGCGGCCCAAGGTGGCTACGGCATCCAGACCTCCCCGGCGATGGGCCAGGCCAGCGCGGCGCTGGTGCGTGGCGAACCGCTGCCCGAGGCGTTGACCCGTTTCGGCCTGAGCAGCGCCATGCTCTCTCCCAAGCGCTTGGAGTGAACCCACTCAGGTGACGCATCGCCACGATTGCGGCACACTCCCCCGCGCCCCTGTCTCACGGGGCGCTGACGCTGCCTGGAGCCCTGTCATGACCGCCTCGCAACCCGATCCGGCGCTGGAAAACTTCCGCACCATCGCCGACGCCATCGCCACGCTGTTCTACCCCCTCGCCGAAGTGGTGCTGCACGACCTGCACACTCAGAAAGTCGACTACATCGCCAACAACCTGTCCAAGCGCGAGATTGGCGACGATTCGTCCCTGG
>Ga0182007_10000677_pt1 | contig 19595 bp, 17 predicted proteins | sample Sormic07211113_1_FD_123023 | JGI IMG/M metagenome (GOLD analysis project Ga0182007, IMG submission 123023) | Rhizosphere microbial communities from Sorghum bicolor, Mead, Nebraska, USA - 072115-113_1 MetaG | ecosystem: Host-associated > Plants > Roots > Rhizosphere | place: USA: Nebraska... | reverse complement strand
TGGGCGCCGTCCACCATCACTTCAGCCGCGCGCCCGCGCGTATTGTAGTTGGACGACATCGTCATGCCGTAAGCGCCGGCCGACATCAGCGCCAGCAGGTCGCCTGCTTCGATCGCCAGCGAACGGGAGCGCGCCAGCCAGTCGCCCGACTCGCATACCGGCCCGACCACGTCATACACCTGCGCTTCCGTGCTGCGCTGGCTGACGGTCTGCACGCCGTGCCAGGCCTCGTACAATGCCGGCCGCATCAAGTCGTTCATGGCAGCATCCACCACCGCAAAATTCTTGGCTTCGGAATGCTTCAGGTACTGGACTTCGGTCAGCAGGATGCCGGCATTGCCGACGATCGAACGGCCCGGTTCAAACATCACTTTGATCGGCGCGCCCTGGTATTTTTCTTCGCGCCAGGCATTGATGCGGGCAAACAGGCGGGCCAGGTAGTCGCCGATCACGACCGGCTGTTCATCGTCATAGGTGATGCCGACGCCGCCGCCGATATCCAGGTGGTGCAAATGAATGCCTTCGCCGGCCAGCTGGTCGACCAGCTCGATCAGCTTGTCCAGCGCTTCCAGCATCGGCGCGTCGTCCAGCAGCTGCGAACCGATATGGCAATCGATCCCGGCCACATCGATATGCGGCAGCGCGGCGGCGGTGCGGTAGCAGGACAGGGCGTCGTCATACGCCACGCCGAATTTGTTTTCCTTGAGGCCGGTCGAGATGTAAGGGTGGGTCTTGGCGTCGACGTCGGGGTTGACGCGCAGCGAGATGGCCGCGCGTTTACCCATGGCGCCGGCGACTTCGTTCAGGCGGTGCAGTTCCGGAATCGATTCCACGTTGAAGCAGAGGATGTCGTGCGACAGGGCCAGGCGCATTTCCTCGCGCGATTTGCCGACGCCGGAAAAAATTACCTTGGACGGATCGCCGCCGGCAGCGATTACGCGCAATAATTCGCCTCCCGAGACGATGTCGAAACCGGAGCCGAGCTGGTTCAGCAATTGCAGCACCGCCAGGTTGGAATTGGATTTGACTGAATAGCAGATCAGTGCGCCATCCGCTTCACGGCTGTGTTGTTTGCAGGCGTTCGCGTAAGCTGAAAAATTGGCTGTCAGCGCGGCCTTGGAGTAGATATAGGTAGGGCTGCCAAATTGCTGCGAAATGGCGGTTAGCGCGACGTTTTCAGCGTGCAGGACGCCATTCTTGTATGAAAAATACGACATAGGGGCAGCTTATTTGGTGGTGGCGGGTGTTGTTGGCATGTCCACGGCTTCCGGCCGCGCGGGAGTCATGGTTTCATCAGATGTCGCCGGAGCAACATTTGGCTTGGCCGGCGCAGTCCTGACGATAGGCGGCGGCAGCTTGGCCGGCATGAACAGCGGGCCTTTCTGGCCGCACGCAGCCAGGCTGAGCGTAGCGGCGGCCACGGCGACGATCATGGGAATACGCGGCAAATCAAAAATGGGCTTCACGGATTAGAATCACAGTTTAACGAAATGGATTGGAGTGTAGCATGACAGAATCAGAATTCCTGGCTGCGGCAGAAGCTGCCTTGGGCAAGATCGAGACGGCGCTGGAGCAGGCTGCCGACCATACCGACCTGGATGTGGAGTGCAGCCGCAGCGGCAATGTGCTGGAGATTGAATTTGTCGACAATGGCAGCAAGATTATCGTCAACAGCCAGGCGCCGATGCAGGAATTGTGGATTGCGGCCAAATCCGGCGGCTTCCACTACCGGCAACAGGGAGATGCCTGGGTTAACACGCGTGACGGCTCAGAGTTCTTTGCTGCCTTGTCGGGCATGATCAGTTCCCAGGGCGGGGTGTCGATAACGCTGTAAGTTTTTATTGGCGGAGAAGCTGGACAAGAGATTTTCCAGGCTGCATTTGTCGTAAGATATGAACAATACAATATTATTTTGATACCGGTTTGCTTTTGGGCAGGGGGAAAACTGTATCAAGGAGTGTTGTTCAACGCTTCTCAACCATCGATAGCCACCAATGAACACGATGATAATCAGGGATTCGGAAGAACCAAATGATTGGCGTGATGGCTTTGCCTGCAGCGAGGCAAGCGGCTATCGATCCCCATCGAGGCGGATGCGGGCTGGCCTGAACACCGTTTTTTTACTTGGCGCATTGCTATCCACGGCGAAGCCGGCCGAGGCCGCCAATGTTCCCGCCGCTGTCAGCGCAGCCAACCTGAACAATCCGGTGGGCAGTAATGTGGCTGAAACACCCAGGCACTGGATTGCCGATACCAGCAATGGCTGTAAAGTATGGAGCCCGGAGCCGGTCGCCGAGGGCATTACTGCGCGCTGGAGCGGAGGCTGCGAGAACGGCCTGGCGCAGGGGCCGGGGACGGTGCGCTGGATGAGCAACAACAAGCAGGTGGCAGAGCTGACAGGCGCCATGGAGCAAGGAAAAATGCGTGGCCGTACTACCGGTGTTGAAGAGCCGGGCAACCGCTTTGACGGCATGTTTATCGATTCGCTGCCGGAAGGCGAGGGCAAGGCCAGCTTTGCCGATGGCGCCACTTATAGCGGGATATGGCATCGCGGCCGTCAGCTGGGCTATGGAATCATGACTTTTCCCCCCGCCCACCCGCAGTACCAGGAGATGCTGAACAACGGTAAAGGCAGGAAAGCGGAGAATGGCATTTACGTGCTGCGCGGCTGGTGGGAAGGTAAAACCTTCGTGATCCCATGCGATAGTGAAGAAGAATGTGAAAAGGCCGTGGTGGCCTTGATGAAGCGTGAGCAAGCCGCCGCAGCAGCCAAGGCCGGTGCTCCTGCGGCCCCTGCGCCGGTGCCGACGGTTGCTCCTGCTGCAGAGCCTGTCGCCGCGCCCGTAGTGCCGGCGCCGACACCGGCCATTCCCGCCATGGCCCCTGCGGTAACGGTGCCTGAGCTGCCCCCCATGGAGCCGGTTACCCCCGCCGCGGAACCTGTCCCGGCAACACCGGCGCCCGGCGCGCCTGATGTCGAGCCGGCGCCCGAGGCAACAACGCCCGCTACCACGGATGCCGGACCTGGCGTCCCGCTTTTTACAAACGGATCTAGCTGATGATGCATGCACCACATATTTTGAAAGCAGGCGAACCAAGTGATTCAACCAGTCCATCAAGGACATGCCGGCGGCCATGGGCGGCATTGTTCTGTACCGCTCTTATATTGACGATGCCGGCCGCACACGGGCAAATGAAATCCGACCTGCCTGGCGCCAAGGCCGCTGCCGCAGCGCCGAAGAACTTGCTGGCGGAAGCAGCGCGCAGCGTCGGCGTCAAGCAATGCCAGCCAGCCGTCACGCGCTTGTCGGCGCTGGCTATCAACGGCACCGGCGCCCACGATGTGCTGGTGGACTGGGACCGCGCCCACCCGGATCGCGGGCCGTTCTTTTCCCTGACCGGGATCGAATATGCCGGCGCATCGGCGGCAGTATCGATTACGGCGGTGCCGCAGGATGGCGGCGCGTGTTCGGTGGCCGCCGAGCGCATTTCCATCGCGCCGTATTCATGCAAGAGCATTGCCGATACCGAATTGAAAGGCTATAGCGCCACACCTTTGCTGCCGACTTTCACGGTATATGTGTCGCCGGCCGAGCCAGGCGGTTCGGTCTCTCTGGTGGACTCGCCGCCGGGTTGCCTGATCATCCGGCGCTATGTGCAATACAACTGGACCGAGCAGACAAAAATGGCGGCGCCGGCGCGCAAATGACAAGCACGATACACCCTTAACTTGAATCCAAGACATGAGCACAGGCACCTTGCGTATCGGCATCACCATCGGTTTGCACCAGGAAAACGAATCGCTATGGAACAACGGCATCAAGCAGAATGCCGTGTACCTGGCTGAAACTTTAAAACAGTGCCCGAGCGTTGCATCGGTGCATCTGGTGAACACCACCGCGGTTGCCATCACCGCGGCGCTGCCGTGGGACCAGGCGCGCTGGCCGACGGTCACCTTCGAGCAGGCCAAGGACAACCTGGATGTGCTGATCGAACTCGGCGGCCAGGTCAGCGCTGACCAGACTGCCTACCTGAAGACGCAAGACTGCCGCTTGATATCGTACTGCTGCGGATTCGAGTATGTGCATGTGATGCAATCGGTATTGTTCAACCGGCCGTTGTGGGGTTACGACCTGTTCGTCAACCAGCGCTACGATGCGATCTGGATGGTGCCCCAGGTCGCCACCAACAGCCAGTCTTACTTTGAAACCCTGCGCCGGCGGCCGGCGCAAGTGGTGCCGTTTGTGTGGGACCCGATTTTCGTCAACCAGCGCAGCCAAGGTTTTGACCATCACGGCGAATACCGCCCGCGCCCCGGCCCCAAGCGGCTGACCGTGATGGAGCCGAATAACGATATCGTGAAATTCTGCATGTATCCGGCATTCATTGCCGAAGAAGCCTATCGGCAGCGGCCGCAAGATATCGAGATTCTGCAGGTCACCAATGCCGAGCGCCTGGCGCGCGAGAGCAAGGAGTTCATTGCAGTGATGAACCAGCTCGATATCGTGCGCCAGCACAAGGCAGTGTTCCTGGGGCGTTTCGATACACCGCAGTTCCTGAGCCAGATGACCGATGTAGTGATTTCCCACCAGATCGAGAATGCGCTGAATTATTTTTATTTCGACGTCTGCTGGCAAGGTTATCCGCTGGTGCATAACGCTTATATGTGCAGTGACCTTGGCTACTACTACGAAGGCAATAACGTGAAAGACGGCAGTCGCAGGTTGCTCGAAGTATTGGGTGCGCATGACGGCAGCTGGCAGGATTATCTGGCGCGCCAACGGCAGGCGTTGAACCGTTACCTGCCCGGCAGTCCGCAAGTGACGGCGGAATATGAGCGCTTACTGGCCGCATTGCTGGAACAGCCGATTGTATGAACCAATGATTTTCAATCTTTCCTAATTCATGAAAAAAATCAATGTAGGCATCTCCATCTTTCCCGTCCAGGGCGCGCAGCTTTGGTCCAACGGCCTCAACCAGAACCTGGCGTTCCTGGTGCTGCTGTTGCAGCAGAGTCCGCAAGTCGGCCGGGTGTTTTTATTGAACGGCGGCGCGCTTGACCACATGCCCGAGGCGATGGGATTGAATGGGCTGGAAGCGCCCCTGGTGAAACCGGAGGATGTCACCTTCGAACTTGATGTCGTGATCGAAATGGGCGCGCAATTGCCGCTGGAATGGTTGCGTCACGTGCGCGCGCTGGGCGTCAAGATCATCACTTTTTTTGTCGGCCACACTTATGCCGACAATGCCGAAGCGCCGATGTTCGACCGCCCCAGCGGCCAGATCTTCAACGGCACGCCGTGGCATGAAATATGGACGCTGCCGCAATTCATGAAAAGCAGCGGACCATTGCTGCGCACCGTATCGCGGGTGCCGGTGTTTTCCATACCGCACATCTGGTCGCCGCTGTTTATCCAGCAGCATGTCGATGTGGTTGAAAAAGGCGGCCATCAATTCGGTTACCAGGCCAGGACCGGCGCCGACCGCCCCGGCTGGCGCACGGCGATTTTCGAACCGAATATATCGGTCGGCAAAAACTGCTTTATCCCGATGCTGGTATGCGAGCAGGCTTACCGCCTGGACCAGCGCTCGGTGAGCATGATGATGGTCATGAACACGGTGCATATGAAAGAGCATCCAACCTTCAACCGTTTCGCCATCAATCTCGATCTGACCAAGCACCATAAGGCCAGTTATGAGCCGCGCGTGGCGTTTGTCGAATGCATGGCGCAGCAGAAGATGGATGCCGTGGTCTCGCACCATTGGGAGTGGGGTTTGAATTACCTGTATTACGACACCCTCTACGGGGGCTATCCGCTGATACATAATTCGGAATATCTGAAGGCCGGCGGCGTCGGCATCTTTTATCCCGATTTCGAAGCCAGCGCCGGCGGGCATGCCTTGCTCGACGCCTGGAACCAGGAACCGGAATTCTGGGACGATTATAAAAAAGCGGGGGCCGCCTACCTGAGCAAGCTCGATCCGGTACGCCCCGAGAATGTGGAAGCATTTGTGAAAAGACTACAGCACACCACGGAGGGCCAGGCATGAACCACCCTCTGCCACAACGCAAGCTGCGCGTCGGAGTGACGCTGTATGTGCGCCCCGGACCGCAATCGATCTGGGAAAACGGCATCTTCCAGAACTGCGCGTTCCTGGTGCAGCTGTTCAACCAGTCGCCGGCGGTCGAACGCGCAGTGCTGGTGCTGGACGGCCAGACCGACCAGGTCAACGACGCCATGATGATGGGCGACCTGGGAATCGACATGATCGGCCTGGAGCAGGCCATGGAAACCCTGGACGTCGTGATTGAAATGAGCGCCCAGCTGAACGAAGACTGGGTCAGGAGATTCCGCGAGCGCGGCGGGCGTTACGCCTGGATGCGGGTTGGCAACGACTACGTGATCGACGTTGAACGCGCAATATTCGACAAACCGCATGGCGGGCTGTGCAGCGACAAGCCCTACGATGCAGTGTGGACCTTGCCGGAGTACCTGCGCAGCTGCAAGGATTACTTCAGCCTGACGGCGCGGGCGCCGGTGCACATCGTGCCGCACCTGTGGACGCCGCTGTTCTTTGCAAAAGGCATCGCTACCTTGCCCAGCCATCTCAGCTATGGCTACCAGCCGGGCAAGCCGCGCTGGCGGGTGTGCAGCTTCGAGCCCAACGTCTGCATGGTGAAAACCTCGCTGCTGCCGATGCTGGCTTGCGAAGAGGCATATCGTGCACAACCGGGATTCCTGCAGCACCTGAGCGTCTGCAACACCTTGCATCTGAAAGAGCACCTGAAGTTCTCGCAGTTCGCGCGTGCATTGGATGTGGTGAATCACGGCCTGGCGTCTTTCGAAGGGCGTTTCGCGGTGTACGAGTTCATGGCCAATTATGGCGACTGCATCATTTCGCATCACTGGGAAAACGGCCAGAACTACCTGTACTACGAGGCTTTGTACGGTGCCTATCCGCTGATCCACAATTCGGAATTCATCAAGGACTACGGCTACTATTACCCTGAGTTCGATTCTTTCGCCGGCGGCCAGGCGGTACTGCAGGCGTTTGCCACGCACGACGCGCAGTTGGAGGATTACCGGCGCCATGCGCAGACCTTGCTGCGTACCCTAGATGTGAGCTTGCCGGAGAATATTGAAATCTATACCCGGCGCTTGCTGGACCTGTATTCGAATTGAAAAAGGCTTCCCTGGATTGCCAGGGAAGCCTTTTCGTCTGTCCGGCCGCCTGCCCGGTTTGATCAGAACAATTCGTTCTTGACTTCGTCCCTGGCTTTTTCTTCTTCCGTCGGCGCTGTGGTGCCGACGCCGAGGCTTTGGGTGGCGATGCCAGGCGGGTATTCCGCGTAATAATATTCACCGCCGGAATGGACCAGGCCTTCCGGCACCGCGCGCTCTTCTGTCGGCACGCCTTTTAATGCCTGCTGCATGAAGCTGATCCAGATCGGCAGCGCCAGGCCGCCGCCGGTTTCCTTGTCGCCCAAGGTGCGCGGCTGGTCGTAGCCCATCCAGCCGACCGCCACAAGCGACGGCTGGTACCCGGCAAACCAGGCGTCCAGCGAGTCGTTGGTGGTGCCGGTCTTGCCGGCCAGGTCGGTACGGTTGAGCGACAGCGCCTTGACCGCGGTGCCGTAGCGCACCACGTCGCGCATCATGCTGTCCATCATGAAGGCATTGCGCGGGTCGATGATGCGGTTGGCTTCATCGCCTGCGGTTTCCGGATGCACCTGCGACAATACGTTGCCGTTGGCGTCAGTAATCTTGCTGATGATGTAGGGACTGACCTTGTAGCCGCCATTGGCAAATACCGCATAGCCGCCCACCATTTGCAGCGGCGTCACCGCGCCGGCGCCCAGGGCCAGGGTCAGGTAGGGCGGATTTTTGTCAGCATCAAAGCCGAAACGCGTCACATATTCCTGTCCGTATTTGGCGCTGATCTTGTCCACGATGCGCACCGAGACCACGTTCTTCGACTTGGTCAGCGCCTTGCGCATGCTCATCGGACCTTCATATTTGTTGCCGTAGTTCTTCGGCTGCCAGATCTGGCCGCCGGTCTGGCCGCCGCCATAGCTGAGCGGCGCATCATTGATGATGGTGGCCGGCGACAAGCCCTTTTCCAGCGAGGCGGAATAAATGAAGGGTTTGAACGACGAGCCCGGCTGGCGCCAGGCCTGGGTGACGTGGTTGAATTTGTTGCGGTTGAAATCGAAGCCGCCGATCAGGGCGCGGATGGCGCCATCCTTGGTGTCGGCCGCGACAAAGGCCGATTCCACCGCCGGCATCTGGGTAATGGTCCAGTTTTTACCTTCCAGCATGACGCGGATGATGGCGCCGCGCTTGACCTTGCGCTGCGGCGGCGCTTTGTCGCTCAGCAGGTTGGTGGCGATGCCCAGGCCGGTTCCGCTGATGCTGATTTCCTGGCCCGAGGACAGCACCGCGCGCACCAGCTTCGGGTTTGCCTCCAGCACCACCGCAGCGACGATTTCATCGCTGTCGGGATGGTCGGCCAGCTCCACTTCGATCGCATCTTCAGCCTCTTCCTTGGTGCCGTCGGGGATATCCATGTAACCCTCGGGGCCGCGGTAGCCGCGCCGCTTTTCATAGTCCATGACGCCACGGCGCAGTGCTATATACGCCGCGTCCTGGTCTGCCTTGGTGATGGTGGTGAAGACGTTGAGTCCAAGCGTATAAGTATTTTCCTTAAATTGTTCGTACACCAGCTGCCGCGCCATTTCAGCGACGAATTCGGCGTGGATGCCGAATTCGCTGGCGCCGGTCTTGATGTGCAAGGCTTCATTCTTGGCCTGTTCATACTGCGTCGGGCTGATGTAGCCCAGCTGCAGCATGCGCAGCAGGATGTACTGCTGGCGCACCGTCGCCCGTTTCGGATTGACGACCGGATTGTTGGCCGACGGCGCCTTCGGCAGGCCGGCCAGCATCGCCGCTTCCGCGGTGGTGATGTCTTGCAGCCGCTTGCCAAAATAGATTTGCGCTGCAGAGGCAAAACCGTAGGCGCGCTGGCCCAGGTAAATCTGGTTCATGTAGACCTCGAGGATCTGGTCCTTGCTCAGGTTGCGCTCGATTTTCCACGCTAGCGGGATTTCATACAGGAATTTGCGCGATGCTTTCTGGAAGAAGGTCGGCTCGTTGCTGGTCAGGAAAAAATTGCGGGCGACCTGCTGGGTGATCGTGCTGGCGCCGCCGCCGCCGCCGGTCAGGTTGGAAAAACTGGCGCGCAAGATGCCCTGGTAGTCAACTCCGCCATGCTGGTAAAAACGATCATCTTCAATCGCCAGCACGGCTTTTTTCATGACATCGGGAATCTCGTTGATGTGAACCAGGCTGCGCCGCTCTTCACCGAATTCGCCGATCAGCACGCCGTCGGCCGAAAAAATACGCAGAGGGATCTTGGGTTTGTAGTCGGTGAGCGAATCCAGTTCCGGCAAATTCGGATAAGCCATCGCCAGCATCAGGAAAAAAGTTAGGCAGCCGATAACAGCCAGGCCGACAACAATGCCAAAAAAGCCAAGCAGGAGCCGTAGCAGCAGCGGCAAGCGACGGCGCGAAGGAGAAGGGTGTTGCTGGGTGTCGCTGGCTGTGTCTGGAGGCGTCATTCGATGCGTTTTATGAAAGATGGATGCCACGCATTATAACGGCACAGCCCTTGGCTCAAAACTTGCTCTGCATCATGCGTTCTTGATGAACCGCAAACTACGTTGCGAAATTCAGACAGAAATTGTCGATAAAAACCAAATTTGGACCGGTGAGGGCGCTATGGAGCGGTTTTTTGTACTACTTGAACAATTTCCCTGTGGAAAATTTCTTTACAGTAGGCCCCTCTTATTGCTACGATTTCACGTTACAAAATTTAACATTGCTGTAAGCCCTGTTTTACAGGTTTTTCCTAACTTCGAGACGGTATCCCGCTAATGCGACCGCCTTGCAGGCAGAATGTTCCCCAAATAATACATACTCGGGAGAAATGCTCTTGGCATTAGATCTTGGATCGCTGATCGGTAAAAAGAACCCGCCTCTGGTGGGGATTGATATAAGCACGTCGGGCGTCAGGCTGGTTGAGCTGTCGGAGACGGGCAAGGATCAATTGCGCCTGGAGCGCTATGCCTCGGAACCGTTGCCGCGCGGCGCGGTGGTGGATGGCAATATTGAAAACATCGAGCAAGTCACGGAAGTGGTGCGGCGGCTGTGGAAAAAAAGCGGTTCGAGCACCAGGTTGGTGGCTCTGGGCATGCCGCCGGCGTCGGTGATTACCAAAAAGATCATCCTGGCCAGCGGCATGCTGGAGGAAGAGCTGGAGATGCAGGTCGAATCCGAAGCCAGCCAATATATTCCATTTGCACTGGATGAAGTCAGCCTTGATTTTGACGTGATCGGCCCGGCGCAGCATTCGCCGGAGGACGTTGAAGTGCTGCTGGCGGCGACCCGCAAGGAAAAGGTCGAAGACCGGGTGGCGGTGGCGGAGGCAGCAGGCCTCAAGCCGACCGTGATGGATATCGAATCCTACGCGGCGCGTGCCGCGATCAACCGCATCATCGGGCAGTTGCCGAAAGCCGGGCAGGGGCAGATTGTCGGCCTGTTCCAGATCGGCACCCAAACCACGCATGTGTCGGCCTTGCTGGATGGCCAGCTGATTTATGAGCGCGAACAGCCGTTTGGCGGCAACCAGCTGACCCAGGACATCGTGCGCGCCTACGGCCTCTCATATGAAGAGGCGGAAACAAAAAAACGCAACAATGACCTGCCTGAAGGCTACGAGCGCGAGATTCTCAATCCGTTCCTTGAGAGCGCTGCGCTGGAAGTCACGCGGGCGATCCAGTTCTTCTTTACCTCGACGCCATATACCCGCCTCGACCAGCTGTTCCTGGCCGGCGGATGCGCCACTATTCCTGGCCTGGTTGAAGTGGTGGCCGGGCGCGCCAAGATTTCCACTTCGGTGGTCAGTCCTTTCACCGGCATGCAACTGGGGCCGAATGTGCGGGAAAAACAATTACGCATGGATGCACCGTCTTACCTGGTTGCCTGCGGCCTGGCCATGCGGAGGTTTGGCTGATGATCAAGATTAATCTACTGCCGCATCGCGAAGCCAAGCGCAAGCAGCGCAAGAATGCTTATTTCGCCATGTTGCTGCTGTCGGCAATCGTGGGCCTGGTAGTGGTGTTGCTGGTCGGCGCATTCTTCGCCAACAGCATCTCCAACCAGACCGAACGCAATCGTTTCATTACCGCGGAAAACACCCGTCTTGATGGAGAAATCAAGGAAGTCGCCACCCTCAAGCAGGAAATCGAAGCATTGAAGGCGCGCCAGCAAGCGGTCGAGGATTTGCAAAGCGATCGCAACCAGCCCGTGTACCTGATGGATGAGCTGGTCAAGCAAGTGCCGGAAGGGGTGTACCTGAACTCCCTCAAGCAGGAAGGCCAGCGGGTAGCGTTGAACGGTTATGCCCAATCGAATGAGCGGGTGTCGGAGCTGCTGCGCAACCTGGGCAACAATTCGGCCTGGCTGGAACGCCCTGACCTGATTGAAATCCGTTCCGCCAATATCGGCGGTACCGGCCGCGACAGCAAGCGCGTTTTCGCTTTCACTGTCAATGTCGGCATCAAGCGACCGTCTGACAAGGACGCCAAAGATGCGGCAGGCGCTCCTGCCGCAGGAACGCCTGCCGCAGGAATGCCAAAAACGGCGGCAGCTGCTGCAACCGGCGCCGGCGCTGCAACTGCGCCCAAAGCAACCTTGAAAGACGCCAAGTGATGGATATGAATAATTTGAGCGCGTCGCTGAGCGCGCAATTCCGCGGACTGAATGGCCGCCACCCCGGCCAATGGCCGATAGTTCCTCGCGTGCTGTCGGGCGTGGCAGTGTTCCTGCTGGTGCTGCTGGTGGGCTGGTATTTTTACTGGAGCGACCAGCAGGATGAGCTGAATGCCGGCGAACAGAAGGAAGTGCAACTGAAAGAGCAGTACAAATCAAAGATCCAGCAAGCGATCAACCTGGATGCTTTGCAAAAGCAAAAACTGCAGGTGGCGGATTATGTCGCCACGCTGGAGAAGCAGCTGCCTAGCAAAGCCGAAATGGACGCCTTGCTGTCCGATATCAACCAGGCCGGCCTGGGGCGCGGCCTGCAGTTTGAATTGTTCAAGCCAGGCCAGGTGGTGGTGAAGGATTATTACGCTGAGCTGCCGATCAATATCAAGGTAACCGGCAACTATCACGATGTCGGCTCATTTGCCAGCGACATCGCTAACCTGCCGCGCATCGTGACCTTGAACAACATGAATCTGACCGCCGGCAAGGATGGGGCGCTGAGCCTGGACGCGATTGCCAAGACCTTCCGCTACCTGGACAAGGACGAAGTGGCGGCGCAGCGCAAGGTCGCCGATACAGCTAAGCAGAAAGGTCAAAAATGACGTTTTTTCGCATTGGGCGTCTGACCCAGGTGACATTTTTTGTCGTATTTATCTCAACTTTGTCAGGTTGTGGTGACAGTGGCGTGCAGGAACTGAAAGAGTGGATGGCTGACGTCAAGAGCCATACCAAGGTCGGGATACCGAAGCTGAGCGAACCGAAGAAATTCATTCCCTTTACTTATGCCGGTGCGACCAGCATCGATCCCTACAATCCCAGCAAGCTGCTGGTGGCGCTGGCCAAGCTGCAAGGCAAGTCTAACGGCCTGAAGCCGAATATGGACCGGCGCCGTGAAACGCTGGAAAACTATCCGCTGGACACCATCAAGATGGTGGGGACGTTGCAAAAAGTGGGTTTGAGCTATGTCTTGCTGCAAGTCGACAAGACCGTGTTCCAGGCCAAAGTGGGGAATTACATAGGGCAGAATTTCGGCATGGTCACCGGCATCACTGAGTCCGAGGTAATTTTGAAAGAAATCGTACAAGATGCGTCCGGCGAATGGGTCGAGCGCGAAGCCAAGTTAGCGTTGCAGGAGAGCACAAAATGATTGCAGCAGGAAAAAAATTCGTTAACCTGAGCGTGAGCCGGCTGAGCGTGGTTCGGCAAAAAGCCTTGATGTTAGGTGCGCTGCTGTGTTTGCTGGTATCAGGGGCGCCGGCGATGGCGGCGGAAGATAATGCGATCACTTCGATCAACGCTAACCAGCAAGGCAGCAATGTCATTGTCAAGATCAGCTTCAAGCGTCCGCTGGCTACGCAGCCGACGGCGTTTGCCGTGATCAGCCCGGCGCGCATCGCTTTCGATTTCATCGGGGTTGGCAACGCTACCGGCAAGACATCGCAAGACATCAGCATGGGCGACGTGCGTAATGTGGTGGTGGCGCAAGCTGACGACCGCTCGCGCCTGGTGTTCAACCTGAAACGTTCCTTGTCGTACGCTACCGCGATGGACGGCAATTCCCTGATCGTCACCATCGACGGTTCTGGCGGCCTGGCGACGCCGGTCAACGCTGCCGGCATGCCGGTACGTCCCGCGGCAGCCGCAGCTGCGCCTGTGGCCGCGGCGCCGGCACCTGCACCATTGCTGAACGGGAAACCCGCCTTGCGCGATATCGATTTCCGTCGCGGCACCGCGGGTGAAGGCCGGGTTGTGATTGACCTGCCGAATACCCAGGTTGGTGTCGACGTCCGCCAGCAAGGCCAGACAATCGTGGTGGATTTCCTTAAAACCAGCTTGCCGGATGTCTTGCGCCGCAAGCTCGATGTCGGTGATTTTGGTACGCCGGTCAAAACCATCACCACCGTCACGCAAGGTGAAAACGTACGCATGATCATCGAGCCGAAAGGTCTTTGGGAGCAGAGCGCTCACCAAAGCGACAGCCAGCTGGTGATCGAAGTCAAGCCGATCAAGGAAGACCCGAACAAGCTGGCGCAGGGCGCGCAGGGATATCGCGGCGACAAGCTTTCCCTGAATTTCCAGAACGTGGAAGTGCGCTCGGTGCTGCAGGTGATTGCTGACTTTACCGGCCTGAACATCATTACCAGCGATACCGTCGGCGGCAACCTGACCCTGCGTCTTAAAGATGTTCCTTGGGACCAGGCTTTGGATATCGTGATGCAGGCCAAGGGCCTGGACATGCGCAAGAACGGTTCGGTCATCTGGATCGCACCGAAAGACGAATTGCTGACCAAAGAGAAGCTGGAGCTCGAGCAACGTTCGCAAATTGCAGAACTGGAGCCGCTACGCACTGAATCCTTCCAGTTGAATTATCAGAAAGCCGAAGCCTTCAAGAAAGTGTTCGGGATTGATGATGCCGGCAGTGGGGGCAAGAAAAATAGCATTCTGTCAAATCGTGGCAGTGCTGTGATCGATCCTCGCACTAACCAATTGTTCGTTACCGACACGCCGACCATTCTGCAGAATATCCGCAATCTGGTGCAAAAGATCGATATCGCATCGAGGCAGGTCTTGATCGAAGCACGCATGGTGGAAGCGAATGATGGCTTTAGCCGTAATCTCGGTGCCAAGCTTGGTTTTGGCTTTAATGGCAAAAATGTCACTGCAGGCGGCACTCAAACCGCGACGGCGTCGACTGGCACGCTTCCAATCATAGGAGGAAATTCGGTGAATTTGCCGGCCAATCCTAGCACTGGCACGGCAGGTTCGCTGGCTTTGACCTTGTTCAATTCCGCCGCATCGAAATTCATCAGCCTGGAATTGTCGGCACTGGAAGCGGACGGGCAGGGCAAGATCATTTCCAGTCCGCGCGTTGTCACGGCTGACCAGCAGAAGGCTCTGATTGAACAAGGTGTTGAAATTCCATACCAAAACGCCACCAGCAGCGGAGCCACATCGGTTGAGTTCAAGAAAGCTAACCTGAAACTGGAAGTTGTGCCGCAAATCACTCCTGACGGCAATGTCATTTTGACAGTAGATGTGACGAATGACAGCGTCGGCGCCACGGTTCCAGGCGGTGTGGCTATCAATACCAAGCATGTCCAGACCCAGGTCCAGGTTGAAAATGGCGGGACGGTGGTGATCGGCGGTATTTATACCCAGACGATTTCAAACGATGTTAGTAAAGTGCCACTGCTTGGAGATATTCCGGTTCTGGGTTATCTTTTCAAACAAACGGCAGTTGTTAACAAACGAACTGAATTATTGATTTTCCTGACACCGAAAATCGTCATCGACCGGCTCGCTGGGCATTAATTGCACAGAAGACACCGGCCTGGCGCCGGTGTCTGCATTTTGAGCAAAAGGTTGAGTGGTGAAATGGTGCGGTACACAGGCAATATCTTTCTGGTAGGCCTGATGGGCGCGGGCAAGACTACGGTTGGCCGCGCTCTGGCAAAAAAACTCAACAAGCTATTCATTGATTCGGATCACGAAATCGAGGCGCGTACCGGCGTCTCGATTCCTTTGATTTTCGAGATAGAAGGCGAAGAGAGCTTCCGCCAGCGCGAGACGGAAGTGATTCGCGACCTCAGCGGCAGGCGCGGCATCGTGCTGGCCACCGGCGGCGGCGCTGTCATGCGGCCGGAAAACCGCGAATACCTGAAAAACCGCGGCACCGTGATTTACCTGCGTGCCAGCATCCACAACATCCTGCAGCGCACCAGCCGCGACAAGAACCGGCCGCTATTGCAGACAGCCGATCCGCGCCGACGCCTGGAAGAACTGTCGCGGCAGCGAGAGCCGTATTATCGCGACGTGGCTGACATCGTCATCGACACCGGCCGACCTAACGTACAATTCCTGGTACACAGTATCCTGAGCCAGCTGGAACTGCTGCCCGACGAGCCTGAAGCAGGATCGGGCACGGTTAGCCAGGCTGGCGCTATCGCCCCTATTTCAACAAATTCTTCTATGAACCAGCAGTCGACCTCCCCGGCCCCGGCGCCGACCATCACGCTCCAGGTAGAACTGGGCGAGCGCAGCTACCCGATCGAGATCGGACCGTCGCTGCTGAACGACCGTGAGCGGATTGCGCGCCTGATCACCGGCAAGCAGGTCGCCGTGGTGACCAACACTACCGTCGCGCCGTTGTACCTGCAGGGGTTTAGCCAGGCGTTGAAAGACGCTGGCAAGAGCGTGCTGGAAATCGTATTGCCGGACGGCGAAGAAGAAAAGAACTGGGCCAGCCTGATGCAGATCTTCGATCGGCTGCTGAGCGCAAAGTGCGACCGCAAGACGACCTTGATCGCCCTGGGCGGCGGGGTGATCGGCGACCTTACCGGTTTCGCTGCTTCGGCCTACATGCGCGGCGTGCCGTTCGTGCAGATCCCGACTACCCTGCTGGCGCAGGTCGATTCCTCGGTGGGCGGGAAGACCGGCATCAACCATCCGCTCGGCAAAAACATGATCGGCGCGTTCTACCAGCCGCAGGCAGTGATCGCCGATACCATGACCTTGCACAGCCTGCCGGAGCGCGAGCTGTCGGCCGGCCTGGCGGAAGTGATCAAATACGGCGCGGTGATCGACGCCGAATTTTTCAAATGGATAGAGGGCAATATCGGCAAGCTCATGGCGCGCGATAACGTTGCCCTGGCTTACGCCATCCGCCGCTCCTGCGAACTGAAAGCCGACGTGGTCAGGCAAGACGAACGCGAAGGCGGCTTGCGCGCCATCCTGAATTTCGGCCATACCTTCGGCCATGCGATCGAATCCGGCCTGGGCTACGGCAAATGGCTGCATGGCGAAGCGGTCGGTTGCGGCATGGTGATGGCGGCCGACCTGTCGCACCGGCTCGGGCGCATCAGCGCCGTCGACAAGGAACGCGTCAGTGCGCTGGTGCGCGCCGCCGGCCTGCCGACCGAGGCGCCCAACCTCGGCGCCCAGCGCTGGCTGGAGCTGATGCAGGTCGACAAAAAGAACGAAGACGGCCAGATCAAGTTCATCCTGATGAACCCCTTGGGCGGCCATCTGGTCACCGGCGTGCCGCAAGAGGCGCTGCTGGCGACACTGCAGCAGCTAGCCTCGGGAGACTTGCCGCGATGAACCCGGACGCGCTTCTCGCTCAGCCTCCCGCCCCCTATGCCGCACATTCTGCGCTGTCGCGAGGACGCCTGTTCGAGGAAGCGCCGCCCAGCGCCCGCAGCGAATTCCAGCGCGACCGCGACCGCATCATCCATTGCACCGCGTTCCGCCGGCTGGAATACAAGACTCAGGTTTTCGTCAACCATGAGGGCGACCTGTTCCGTACCCGCCTGACCCACAGCATTGAAGTGGCGCAAATCGCCCGTTCGATCGCGCGCAACCTGCAGCTGAACGAAGACCTGGTTGAGGCGATTTCACTGGCCCACGACCTCGGGCACACGCCATTCGGCCATGCCGGCCAGGATGCCTTGAATGACTGCATGGAGGCGCATGGCGGCTTCGAACACAACCTGCAGAGCCTGCGGGTGGTCGACAAGCTGGAGCAGCGCTACGGCGCTTTTGACGGCTTGAACCTGATGTTCGAGACCCGCGAGGGCATCCTGAAGCACTGTTCGCTGGCCAACGCCAAGAAACTGGGCGATATCGGCGAGCGCTTCATCCAACGCAAGCAGCCGAGCCTGGAGGCGCAAGTCGCCAACCTGGCCGACGAGATTGCCTACAACAACCACGATGTCGACGACGGATTGCGTTCGGGGCTGCTGACGCTGGAGCAGATGAACCAGATAGATTTTTATGCAACCCACAGCCGCGAGGTCGAGCGGCTGTACCCTGGCCTCGGCGGGCGCCGCGCGATCAATGAAACGGTGCGGCGCATGATCAACGCCTTGATCACCGACCTGATCCAGACCTCGCGGCAGCGCATCCTGGATGCCCGCCTGCAGAGTGTCGACGACGTGCGCAATGCGCCGCCTCTCATTGCATTTTCCGATGGCATGGCGCAACAGGCCGCGCTGCTGAAGCGCTTCTTGCGCGAAAACCTGTACCGCCACTACCTGGTCAATCGCATGACGGCCAAGGCGCGCCGCATTGTCGCCGAACTGTATGCCTGTTTCAGCGCCGAGCCGACCTTGCTGCCGCCCGACTATCAGCTGGGCCAGCCCGGCACGGCAGGAGCAAGCCCGCAGGCGCGCGCGATCGCCGATTACATCGCCGGCATGACCGACCGTTATGCGTCGCGTATACCAAACAGCAGTGACCCTGACCCTGGCAGTAACCGCTTCCGCCGCGCTTGCCTTGTCCTTGAGCGACTTGAGCAACCAGGACGCCAGCAGCGGCCTGAAAGCCGCGCTGCAAAAAGGCGCGGATGTCGCGGTGTCCAAACTGGGCGTCGAGAATGGCTTCCTGAACAACGACAAGGTCAAGATCGGCTTGCCCAGCGTGCTCGATAAAGCCATGCCGCTCTTGAGGATGACCGGCCAGGGACAGAAACTGGACGACCTGGTGGTGTCGATGAACCATGCCGCGGAACAAGCGGTGCCGCTGGCCAAGCCGCTGCTGTTGAATGCAGTGAAATCGATGTCGGTGACGGATGCAAAAAACATCCTGACCGGCGGCGATACTTCGGTGACTGACTTCTTCAAGTCAAAGACTTCGGCGCAACTGGGCCAGAAATTCCTGCCTATCGTCAAAGGCGTGACCGACCGCAACGGCTTGTCGGCGCAATACAATTCGGTCATGGGGCAAGTCGGCAAGACCGGCATGGTGCCGGCCCAGCAAAGCACCGTTGAAGGGTACGTCACGCAGCGTGCGCTGGACGGCCTGTACACCATCATCGGCGACGAAGAGAAAGCGATACGGCAGGATCCGGTCGGCGCCGGCAGCGCGATTATCGGCAAGGTGTTCGGCGCATTGAAATAAGGACGCGCCGCAGCGACAAACAATAATATGGTTTGATAATAACAAAGGGCGCATTGACTGCGCCCTTGTTCATTTATTGGCGCGAGCCACACAGCTCGCGCAGGCCGGATCAGGTCGCGGCGGGGAGTTCTTCCGGCAGGTGCTTGATCGCATCGTGCTGGTGGTCTTGCATCTTGTCCTTGTATTTGATCACCTGGCGATCGAGCTTGTCGATCAGGGCGTCGATGGCGGCGTAAAGATCGTGGGCAATGCTTTCGGCATGCAAATCTTTTCCTTTTACGCGCAGGTTGATTTCCGCTTTCTGGCGTTTTTCTTTTTCAGTAATCTTGTCGACCGTCAGGATCACGCTGATATCGATGACCTGGTCGAAATGGCGTTTGATACGCTCTAGTTTGCTTTGTACGTATTCGCGAATGGCAGGGGTTAACTCGAGGTGATGCCCACTGATGGTGAAGTTCATACAGCGCTCCTATCAAGAATATTGCTGGCGGTCCGGAGCCGGATACGCAGGATCTTTAGGCGGACGGTCCGAAAACAGACAGTCCTGGCAAGAACCAATGAAACCCGCTTCGTCTGGACACAGCAAGGGTAAGCTTTACAATCAAACCAAAAGAACTACAAGGCCTTGCGTAAATTAACAGACGGAATTTTCAGTGCTTCGCGATATTTTGCGACGGTGCGGCGGGCTACCACCATACCTTGTTCCGCAAGCATGTCGGCAATCTTGCTGTCAGAGAAAGGATTTTTTGTATCTTCCGCTCCTATCAATTGCTTAATGAGTGCCCTGATTGCCGTTGAGGAAGCCTCTCCACCTGCCTCAGTAGCAACATGGCTGCCGAAGAAATACTTCAGTTCAAACATCCCGTGGGGAGT
>Ga0182007_10000675_pt1 | contig 19604 bp, 16 predicted proteins | sample Sormic07211113_1_FD_123023 | JGI IMG/M metagenome (GOLD analysis project Ga0182007, IMG submission 123023) | Rhizosphere microbial communities from Sorghum bicolor, Mead, Nebraska, USA - 072115-113_1 MetaG | ecosystem: Host-associated > Plants > Roots > Rhizosphere | place: USA: Nebraska... | reverse complement strand
GGTTATCAGCGGTTGACGCAGTTTTCCGCCGACCTTGCCCATGAAATCCGCACGCCGGTGGGATCGCTGATGGGGCATTGCCAGGTCGCCCTTCGCCAGCGCCGCAGCGAGGACGACTATCAGGCACTGATCGCTTCGAACCTTGAAGAGCTCGAACGGATCTCGCGCATCGTCGAGAGCATTCTGTTCCTTGCGCGCGCCGATGAAGCGCAAGCAGTGGTAGAGCGCCAAAAGCTATCGCTGCATGACGAATCACAGCGCATTGCCGAATATTTTGAAGGCTTGGCCGAAGAGCGGCAAATGAGCTTCCAGATAACAGGCGATGGCAACGTGCTCGCCGACCCCTTGCTGCTGCGCAGAGCCTTGAGCAACCTGGTGGCGAATGCGATTCGCTATGCCTACGAGGGCACCGAGATTCTGATGCGGGTGACGCAAACCAACGGCGGTGCCCGGATTGAGGTCGAGAACCAAGGGCCTGTGCTGAGCGATGAAACCCTGGGCAAACTCTTCGACCGCTTTTACCGCGGCGATGCGTCTCGCCACCAGAACTCCGACTCCTACGGCCTTGGCCTCGCCATCGTCGTGGCAATCATGCAGCTGCATGGGGGACACGTACGTGTCGAACAGCCGAAACCCGGAACTATCCGTTTTTCGCTGTCATTCCCAGCAGCTTGAACGACATCAGCGGGCAGCGTTTGTCGTTCGCGCCGTCACTGAACATCATGCAAGCACGTTATCCCTTTGAAAGCGTGCTCCGGCTCTGATGTTGCTCCACTGCGTACTTTTCATCACCCGATATGGGTACCCAATCTTTCAACGGTGTCAGGAAATGCAGTTCAAAACGACGTGACAAGAACGCCCATTTTCCGTCCCGACGTTCAAACCTGTCGTGGTACAACCCGCTGACTTGCACCGGGCCTTTTTCAATGTCGTGGAACAGGCAATCCGCAGCCACCGTACCCACCGCGCTGTCACCCTCGATTTGGAGCAGCGGGTTGGCCATCCAGTGGTGCATATGTGGCATCTGGCGCCAGCTGTTTTGCGCCATCGCCAGGATTTCGTCACGGTTTCCGGCCTGGCCGAAACCCGGTAGATCGAGTGTCGATTCTTCGTGCCAGATCGCGCTCAGAAGCGACACGTCGATGCGGTCGAAAGCATTGGCGTAGGCGCTGATCAGCGACTCGATGGCGGCGCGACTTTCCAGGGCGTCCAGTCGGGTGGTCAGTTCTTCAATGTTCATGATGAGGTTTCCTGCTGAGGCTTCGCAAAAGCGCTGAAAGCAACCCTCTGCGAGGGCTGCGTTACGGTTGAGCGAGTATTCAGATCTGCGACAGACCGCCGTCGACCATCAGCTCCACACCGTTGACATATTTCGCATCGGCGGATGCAAGGAACAGCGCCGACGAGGCGATTTCTTCTGGCTGGGCCATATACCCCAGCGGCGTGATCTGCTCGACATGTTGGCGCAGCGCGACAATGTCGCTTTCGCTCATCTTCAAGCCGTTATCCATCAGAGGGGTACGGGTGAAGCCAGGGCTCAGGACATTCGCTCGAATCTTGCGACCTTTGAGTTCATTGGCCCAAGTCCTTGCGAAGGACCGCACTGCAGCCTTGGATGCGTTGTAGAGGCTCAGCCCTTCCATCCCATTGCTGGAGCAGATAGAAGCCGTCAGCACGATCGAAGCACCATTTTTCAGCAAAGGCATCAACGTCTGCACAGTAAAAAAGACGCCCTTCACGTTAATGTCGAACATGTTGAAGTAAGCCGCCTCAGTGGTCTCGCCCAGCGGATTTTTTTCGCAAATACCCGCGTTGGCAAACACTGAGTCCAACTGATCGTTGCGGGCCTCAATCGTCGCCTTGAGCTTATCCAGATCAGCCTGGCACGCGACATCGGAAATGACCGCGACCGCTCTATCGCCGAGCTTGGCCACCGCCGCTTCCAGCGTGGCTGCAGAACGCCCAGTGATGTAGACGCGTTTCGCCCCCTCGGCAATCAAGCCCTGCGCAATCGCAAATCCGATCCCGGTGGATGCGCCGGTGACGACTGCAACCTGATTAGCGAATTTACCTGACATATCTGACTCCTCAGTCTCGGTTGTGTGGATCGACTGAAACCACAGTGCGGCCATTTTGAGAGGAGTCAGGAGCTGAGCGGCACTGCCATAAATGAACATTGGCCGTTCAATTATGTGAGGCGTAAGCGAAGGTTTGATCGTTTAGATTGGAGCCAGCTGATTCAGAGCATGACCCGCAATCGAGAATACTCTGGGACCGAATGGTTTCAGACAGGAGACCTTATGCTTCAGAAAAAAGTCGCCCCATCAGAACCGCGGCGCTGGTTGATGTTCGCCATCTTATTGGTCGGTGCGTTTTTACCGCCGCTGGATTTTTTCATCGTGAACGTGGCGCTGCCCTCGATTCAGCAATCGTTGGGCACGGCCTCCTCCGCCGAACAGTTGATCATCTCCTCGTATGCGGCGCTTTATGCCGTGACACTGATCACCGGCGGACGACTTGGTGATATCTATGGTCGCATGAGGATGTTTTTCCTTGGCCTGGTTGGTTTCGCAGTTGCTTCACTGATCTGCGGCATCGCCGAATCACCCTGGGTGTTGATCGCCGGACGCTCGCTGCAAGGCGTGACGGCAGCCATCATGGCACCTCAGGCACTCGCCTCAGTGCAGGCAATATTCCCCGAGTCCGAAAAGCCCTTGGCGCTAAGCCTGTATGGCGCGGTCTTTGGCCTGGCGTCGGTGGTCGGCCAGGCACTTGGCGGGATATTGATATCGCTCAACCTGATGGATTTGGGCTGGCGGGCGATATTTCTGGTGAATCTACCGATTGCGTTGCTGGTCATTCTGATCGCCATTCCGGTGGTCAAGGAAACCCGCGCACCACAGACAAGCAAGCTGGATCTGGGCGGAACGCTGTTGTCGATGGTGACGCTTGCGGCTCTGATCGTTCCACTGATCGAGGGGCGTGAAGCGGGCTGGCCTTTGTGGGCCTGGCTGTCGCTTGCAGCGGTGCCGCTGCTGGCCTGGCTGTTCTGGCGCTACGAAGCCCGTTTGCATCAGGCGCAAGGCGCACCGTTGCTTAATCCTGCCGCACTGCGCGCGCCTGGGCTGGGCCGGGCATTGCTCGTCGCCCTGACCTTTTACGCGATCGGCGTGTTTTTCTTGCTGTTTTCCATTTATCTACAGGGAGCGCTGCATACGAGCCCACTCAATGCAGGCCTCGTCTTCCTTCCTTTCGGCGCGGGATTTTTGCTGGGACCGCTCTCCACGCCTCAATTCAGGCGTTTTCTGGGCGCATATGTCAATCCGGTCGGGATGGGGCTTGAAGTGTTGGGATTCGTGCTCCTGGCCTGGCTCGTGGCGCACACACCGATGGCCGTCACGCCCCCTGCGCTGCCCCTTGCCGTCTTTCTGTTTCTGATCGGTTTCGGACAAGGACTGGCCCTTCCGACATTGATGCGCATGATCACGGGACGTGTGGCGCCGGCGTACTCCGGCATGATTGCGGGCATTACCAGTTCCACCCTGCAAATCAGCACGTCACTGAGCGTGGCGATAATAGGCGGCATTTTCTACACCCTTCTGGGCACGGATACAGACGCGGCGGCCATCACCCACGCCTTCACCGTTTCCATACTCTGCATCGCGGCATGCCTGGCCTTGGGCGCGGGACTCAGCCTTACCCTGGCGCGCCAACCTGCTGCGCCATTGCAAACGGCAGCCATGCGCCCGGCAGAGTGAGTCAACGGCCTTCCTGCGAGCCGATCATGCTCGAGGCAAGGTCGGCAAGGGCACGAAGGCTGTCCATCTGCCGCATGTCCTGGTGGTAACCCATCCATATGTCGCGACCCGGTGGCGGTTCATGCGGATCAATCAGCCGCAGCGCCGTTAACTGGTCGCCCAGGACGCGGGGCAATACGGCGACACCCTGCCCTTGCGCGCACATTTGCGCCTGGACTGTGCGGCTGCTACTGGTGAACACAGTACGGGCCAGAGGGTAACGCCGCTGCAGCCACTGCACATCGGGATAATGAGACTGGGCAATACTCATGGTAATCAAACCAACCCCCTCACCCTGTGGCTCGGGGTCAGGAGATCCGACGGCGGCGTATAACCCATAGCTCAGGGTAGTCAGCTTGCGGTGAACGATATCGGGTTCGGTGAAAGGAACGATCCGAAACGCAATGTCGGCGTCGCGACGAGCAAGGTCAAACAATCGATGCCCCGCGATGACCTCGGGCACGATCAGCGGATAACGTCGCCCCAGCTCGTTCAGGACCGGGGCGAGCACATAACAGGCGAACCAGTCAGCGGAAGAAATGCGCAACACGCCTTCTGGCTGTGCGCTGTCCCCCGCAAGGCGCCTTTCGATGGCCAACGCACTTTGCTCCATTTCCTGCGCCAGGCTGAGCAGCTTCTCTCCGCTGTCGGTCAGTACCAGGCCTTGGGTGGTACGAAGGAAAATGGGCTGGCCACTGGACTGTTCAAGCACCTGCAAGCGCCGCCCCACGGTCGGATGGCTAACACCCAACTGCTTGGCGGCAGCGCCCAATGACCCGCTTCGGGCAATCGCGAGAAAGACCCGCACGTCACTCCAGTCCATGCTCTACCCCGAACAAAAATGAACAGTGAGAGTGCAGCAATGGCAGTGCCGTAGCAATCCCAGGCCCGACATACTTGTCTCCATTCACCTTCGTCGAACACCAACCGGAGACTGCGAATGAAGATTGGCTTTATCGGTGTGGGAAGCATGGGCAGAGCGATCATTCCATTGCTCGTCCGGGATGGCCATCAGCTCTCGGCATGGAATCGCAGTCACGCGGCGATCATGGATCTCGAAGGCGTCAGCGTTCTCGAATCGCCGGCCTCGGCATTTCAACAAGAGGTCGTTATCAGCATGCTTGCCGATGATGCCGCCGTCAGGGAGGTGCTACTGTCCGGCGCAGCTCTGGAACATGCAGACAAGGCTTGCGTGCATGTCGTGATGTCGACCTTGTCGCCTTCGCTCATGATGGAGTTGCAGCGCGTACATGATGCAATCGGCATTGCATTGATCGCGGCACCGGTCTTCGGCGTGCCCGCCGTGGCGGCGAACGGCGAGTTGAATATCCTGGCGGCCGGATCTCAGGCAGCTGTCTCGACGGTTCAACCGCTGTTTGACCTGCTCGGGAAAAAGACCTGGTACTTGGGCGATCAACCTGATCACGCGTCTATCGCAAAAATCGCCGGCAACATGATGATCACTCAAGCCATCCAGTCGCTGGGCGAAGCAAGCGGACTCGTCCAACGCCACGGACTGAGCCCTTCGATTTTCATCAACTTCATGACCCAGACGCTGTTCGCCTGCCCCAGTTATCAACGGTATGGGCAGAACATCATCAACAGCAGCTTTGAACCGGGCTTCAAACTGTCTCTTGGTCTCAAGGATATAAATCTGGCTATTGATACGGGCCGTCTCAAGGACCTGGAACTGCCTGCGGCGGCTGCTGTGCGATCGAAAATGACGTCGGCGGTGGCCCGGGGGTACGGCGACAAGGACTGGTCGGCTTTCGCTAAGCAGACCGCTACCCATTCGACCGGTCATTCCGAGCAACCCTGGCGAACCGCACCGGTAAAACGCTCGCGGCGTGGCAACTTCTGGGTGACCGGAGCGCGCATTACCCAGAACGGTAAAAGCTTCCAGAAAGGTCCGATGTACGTAGCCTGGGAATCCCCCGAGCACATCACTCAAGCCTATCCCGTGGTGCTGGTGCACGGTGGCACGCTACAGGGCACCGAATGGCTGGATACCCCCGATGGTCGCCCGGGCTGGGCCCAGCGGTTCGTCGAAGCGGGCTTCGTAGTCTTTCGCGTCGACCGTCCGGGTCACGGGCGATCACCCTATCATCCCGACATCATGGGCCCGATGGGGCCGGCGTTTTCCTATGAGCGCGCCCGCGAAGTGTACTTTCCAGAGGGAGGCGGAGAAACGCAATGGCCGTTTGAGCCGGATGACGAAGCAGCGTTTGACGCCTTCATTGCAGCTTACGGCCCCATGCCGGCTGACCTTGCGGCCTCGCAGACTCTCGACGCGAATCGACTGGCCGAACTGCTCGACAGAATCGGCAAAGCCATCATCGTTACACACTCCGCTTCCGGGCCCAGTGGCTGGTTGGTCGCCGATCGTCGACCCGACCTGATCGCAGGGATTGTGGCGGTGGAGCCTATGGGTCCGGTATTTGGCCACACACCGGGTATAGGCAGCCTCGACTGGGGACTGACCGCCGCCCCTCTGACCTTCGATCCGCCTCGCAAAACACCGGAGCAAGTCCGCACAGCAGAACCATCAACCCTGAAAATTCCCGGATTGCAGGGCGTTCCGGTAGCGCTGGTGACAGGCGAGACATCAGCGTTTGCTTCTTACGCATCCAGCATCGTCCCTTTCCTGCGAAATGCCGGTGCCAACATTCACCACCTGGATCTACCGGCACTGGGTATACACGGCAACGGCCACGGACTGATCTATGAACGCAATTCAGATTCGGCTTTCAAGGTAGTCACGCAGTGGCTGGAAAAATCGTTGGGCATGCCCGATCCCGCGTAAAGCGCCTGCTCAGGTTCTCCATCCAATCATAAAGGGACACAGACAAGACCCTTAGAACAACTGCCACGAGGTCATCCATGGAAAACCCCGACATCACGCGTCAACTCTCGGCATTCAGACAAACCATCGACAATATCGACGCCGCACTCATCCACATGCTCGCTGAACGGTTCCGCTGTACTGATGAGATCGGCTTACTCAAAGCTCGACATCAGTTGCCTGCGGTAGATGCAAATAGAGAGCGGCATCAATACGAACGTCTGACAGCACTCGCCCAGAAGGCCAACCTGGATACGGCCTTCGTTCAGAGGCTGATGCAGTTTGTCATCAGCGAAGTAGTCGATCGTCACAGACAATTCGCGACCAGGCATGACCAGCAACTCTGTAATGACGCTACCCCTCTGGCCTGAAAAACCCCTCCCTTCACCAGACGCAATCAGACAACCGAAACGAGAAAACCACATGAAATGGCCAACGATCGATCAAATTCGCAGTTTTACTGTTTTGCCCTCTGGCTACACATGGGATTACCTGAAATGCGCAGAGATCGATGTCGCGATAGATTTTTTCCGTACGTGGTTTCCCTCCATTTCGGTAGGGCTAGGAAGCCACTTCCTGGACCGACAATTCTATGTAGACAACGTGGTGTTCGAAGGTAATCTGGAGCGTGGAATATTCGCTATCGTGGTTCGTCAGAACCATGACATTGTCGCCATAGCAACGTGGGAAAAAATTGATGGCGCTGATGTCATCTTCGGGCGAGTGGGCGCGGTAGCCAAACCCCATAGGCAGACAAGACTGGCCATTGCCGCCCAGGACCTGGGAGAAAAAATGGGAACGTTCATGGGGGCGGGCTTGATCTATGGCATGGCGACAACCAGCGCTTCGTATATGCAACAGGCATTGGAGCACGCAGGTTACAAAGCCGTAGGGATAATGCCTGGTTTCGACCAAGAAGAAACAGAGCCTGGAACCGTGCGCAGGGTTTACGAAGTCATCTACGTAAAACGACTCGCACCACCCTCAGACTTCCTGATTCCTTCCGTTCAAAACCTCACTCCTAAAGTCGCTCGGCTTTACGCAGAGATATTTCAAGGTGATGACGACACAATCATGGTTGACTAATAAGCAAGCATAACAGTGGACCAAGACCCGAAATTCTTCTGATCAATAATGACTTGCGCTAATGCTTTCTGCGTCGATCGAGGGCGCCGCTATAGCTAATGAGTCACAAGAACAAGGATTAATGAAGAGTGCCCCGAATGGACGCCACTCTGGCACCTGGGTTAGCTTGCGTATCCGTTTATACTTTGGGCCACAACCATGACTGATCGTCAGATCATTGTTCCAGATGGCATGAGATTGCTCTGCGAGCAGGCTGGTTATGCACCAGCCGTAAAGGTAGGAAAAACTCTTTACTGCGCTGGTCAGGTAGGCCGGACGCCGGAATTATCAGTTATCGAAGACCCTGAGCAGCAGTTTTTGGCAGCATGGGACAATCTCCGACTGATCTTGGAAGCCGGTGGCTGCACATTTGAAGATGTTGTCGAAATGACAACTTACCACGTCGATATGCACCGCCACATGCCAATTTTTAGACGCGTGAAGGATGAAGTCTTTCCTAGGAGCACGTGTGCATGGACATGCATAGGTGTCGGTGAACTGGCTCGACCTGGCCTTCTCGTAGAAATCAAATGCGTCGCCGTAGAGCGATAATTTTCTGACAGGCACCTGAATATACAAATCCTGGATGGGTGCCCATCCAGGCGGCAGTACTGATTGAGCGAACGTGCTGTTTCATGCGCGACTTCTGCACACCGTACATCCGGATGCGACAGGGGATGAAGGTCACCCCTACAAAGTGACTAACGGCCACGAATTGCGGACTAGTATCAAAATTGCGGACCGCAAACGAACAAGGGTTTGCATTAGCTTTCGCTCGCAAACCCTTGATATTAGATGGTGCCCGAAGCCGGAATCGAACCGGCACGCCCTTACGAGCGGGGGATTTTAAGTCCCATGCGTCTACCAGTTTCGCCATTCGGGCGGTAGCGCGGTTAGCCATGGAAGCGTCGGCAAAATCCAATGGGCCGAAGTCCTGGCTGGTGCAGCAAGAGGGGGGAATATATACATCCCTCCCCTGTGAAGCAAGGTAGCTTGTGCCCTTTTCAACACAAAACCTTTCAATGCTTCGAAATAAAAAAAGCTCCGTAAATCATAGATCTACAGAGCTTTTTAAAAGTGGAGGCCGAAGTCGGAATCGAACCGGCGTAGGTGGATTTGCAATCCACTGCATAACCATTTTGCTATTCGGCCTCAAGACGTTTGATGCAATGCAGCCACATCAACCGCGTACAAACCTGATCTGGAAACAGAACCTCTATGAAGCGCTATCTCCTTGAAAACATTGAGATTTTTTACGTCTCAGTGCGTTCGATGGGCGCAATTATGTACTCATTTGCCTAGGCTGACAACCCCTTGATTTCAAAAAAAAATCGTCGATTGTTCGGCTTCCGGAGGGACCCGCTGCATTTTTTTCTTGCTCAGATCCACGCACTGTCGGATAAGACACAGCCTTCCGCCTCTGCGAGTCTGTCCATGCCCCGTGTTGGTATCCCCCAGGGTTCAAGCGTTCGCTTGCTGATTTATCTGTTGTTTGCGATCCAGCTGGTTTCCATGGGTGCAATGGAGATGAGCGGGCCGTTCTGGCCTGTTCACCTGCGACAACTGACCAGCAACGACGCTCTGTTCAGCTTCGCCAGCACGGCGGTGTACGTCGGTCCGATGCTAGGCATCATCCTGACCAGTGCTTTCTGGGGCCGTATCGGTGATCGCTACGGCCATAAGCTGATGATGATCCGGGCACTGGCCGGGTTATCGCTGACGCAGCTTGGCCTGGCGCTATGCGGCGATATCTGGGTGATCCTGGTCCTGCGCTTCCTGCAAGGTGCGTTCGCCGGTTATATCGCCCCCGCCCAGGCCTACGGCGTAAGCATCGAGGCGCCGTCGCGGCGGGCCAGGCTGTTTGCCATCCTGCAGATCTCCACCAATGTCGGCTCGCTGCTGGGTGCGGTGGCGGGTGGGCTGATCCTGGACCATGCAACGTTTTTCTGGATCAACATCGTGGCCTCAGGCTTATGCGCGTTGTGCACCGTAGTCGCGGCATTGACCCTGCCTGACGTAGCGCCTGCCGGGAAGACAAGCGCCGACAGCGTTCCATCCTCCCCCTCGCACCCCGGACTCTATAATCCGCTGACTTTATCGCTGCTGGGCATCATGGGGCTGCTGTTGCTGGCGCGAATGCTGCCGCAGACTTCGTTTTCGCTGTATGTGAGTTCGACCTTCGACGTCAGCAATGCCCTGGTCGGGCTTTGCTATGGCCTGCTGGCCCTGGGCTTCATCCTCTGCGCAACCACCTGGTCACGCTACTTCGAGCAGCGCAACCCGACACAGACGTTGCGAGCCATCACCGCCATCGTGATCGCTTGCATGACCCTGACCGCCATGGCCGGCCTGACACGTCAACCGTTGGTCTTCGCCATTGTCTACTTCGCCTGGGGCGTCCTCTTGGGCGCAACTACACCGGTGCTGACCGCACTCATCTCCAAAAGCACCGACAACAGTCGCCAGGGTCAGGTACTGGGACTCGCCCAGGGGGTTTCGCAAACGGCGTCCATCATCGGCATTTCCCTGGGCGCCTTGCTCAGCCAGGTCTATGGACTTCAATACACCTACCTTTACGTCAGCCTTGCCTATGGCGTGGCGCTGTTGCCCTTGGTGCTACTGCGCGTCAGGTCGGCCGAGGTGCTGGACCGGGCAAGCGAATAGCGGTTCGCAGACCCCTGCCGCAGCACAATTGCTCATTGCCTCAAGATCGATCTTGCGTGCCGACGAGCGCCTCCACTAATATTGGGAATAATTCTCACTATCAAAAATATAAACAGCCATGAGCGATCCGGGTTCAGCGACCAACGATTGTCATCTGCGCACCGTCGCAGACCTCTACAGCGGACACCATGGCTGGTTGTACGCCCGACTCTATCGCAAACTGGGCAATGCGCTGGATGCCGCAGACCTGGCGCATGACACCTTCATCCGTATCCTCGCCTCGAAGGTCGCGGTCATCGAAGAGCCGCGGGCGTACCTCAGTTGCGTGGCCGGTGGCATCCTGGTCAACTGGTTTCAGCGCAAAGCCTTGGAGCGCGCCTATCTGCAGGCGCTGGCGCTGCTGCCCGAACCCGAAGCCCCCTCGCCGGAACACCGCCTGCTGGTGCTGGAAACCCTGCATGAAATCGACGCCATGCTCGATACCCTCCCCGGGCCGGTCAAACGCGCGTTTCTGTTATCGCAAATCAGCGGCTTGAAATACAACGAGATCGCCCATCAGTTGGGGGTCTCGCTGATTACAGTCAAGCGCTACATGAAGCAGGCCTTCCTGCACTGCCTGATGTGGGTGGACTGAATGCCTGCTCGCGATGGTCACGCCGTCGATCCCGCCATCCTCAATGAAGCAGCCGACTGGCTGATGCGCCTGAGCGAAGGCAGTGTCAACGACACCGAGCGCCTGGAATGGGAGCGCTGGCGCAACAGCAGCCCGGCGCACCGCCAGGCCTGGGCGCGGGCGGAATTGTTGTTGAGCAAACTGCAAGGCTTGCCACCGGCCCTGGCCATGCCTGCGCTGGACCGTCCCAGCAACCCCGAGCGCCGTGCCGCCATGGGTAAACTGGCAACTTTGCTCGCGCTCGCACCGCTGGCCTGGGGCAGTTGGAAGCTCAACGACTGGCAGAACTGGACCGCCGACTATCGCGCGGCCGTGGGCGAGCGTCGCGACCTGACATTGACCGACGGTACTCGCGTGACGTTGAACACCGACACCGCCATTGATGTGTATTTCGATCAGCGCCAGCGCCTGTTGCTGTTGCGCCGCGGCGAAATTCTGGTCCAGACCGCACCGGACCCGTCGCCTGTCGCCCGGCCATTCAGGGTGGAAACCCATGAGGGCCGGATGCAAGCGCTCGGCACGCGTTTCAGTGTGCGCGAAGAGCGCGGGCACACCCGCCTCGCCGTGCTCGAGGGCGCAGTCAGTATCCAGCTCAAAGGCATTGGTGAGAAAGTCGTCGAGGCCGGTCAGAGCAGTGGTTTTACAGCGTTCGCCATTGACGGGTTGAAACCTGTCGACAAATCGGTGCTGGCCTGGACCCAAGGCATGCTGATGGCCGACAACATGCGCCTGGCCGATTTCATCAGTGAACTGACCCGCTATCGCAACGGCGTCCTGCGTTACGACCCGGCCATCGCCGACCTGCGGATTTCCGGTGCCTTCCCCGTCAGCGACACTCAACGAACCCTGAACATGCTCGCCCGGACCTACCCCATCCGCGTCACGTCGCGCCTGGGCGACTACTGGGTCATGTTGACGCCGGCGTGAACCCCCAAAAAAAATCGTGCGAGGGTGATACTTTTTTCGATCCTGGCTGGCTAGAGAACAACCCCCCTCTGAACAGGATCATCAAGCCATGCCCGTTGCCCGCCCCCTGCGCTCGGATCGCACGCTGAATCTGGCGATTCGCAGTGCAATGCTCGGCCTTGCACTTTCGACCTTAAGCCCAGGCAGTTGGGCCGCACCGGGCGCGCCGCTGGACAGCATCGCCAGCCAATCCTACAACATTCAACCCGGGCCCCTGGGGCCGACCCTCTCGACGTTCGCCGTGCAGGCCGGCGTCGCCCTGTCGTTCGAGCCGTCCCTGACCCAGGGTCTGGACAGCCCAGGACTGTCCGGCCAGTTCACTGCGCGCGAAGCGTTTGCCCGACTGCTGGCCGGCAGCGGCCTGGACCTGGTGGCTCGCGACGATGGCAGCTATACCTTGCAAAAACGCAGCACCGACGGCGGACTGACCCTGGCGCCAACCACCGTCAGCGCCACCGAAGCCCGTCCCGATGATTTGCCGGCCGCCTACAGTGGCGGTCAGGTCGCCCGTGGCGGTCGTGTAGGCTTGTTGGGCAACAAGGACCTGATGGACACGCCGTTCAGTGTGAGCAACTACACCTCGGCCCTGATGAAAGACCAACAAGCCGTGACCGTCGCCGACGTGCTGGAGCGTGATTCCTCGGTGCGTTCCACTGGCCAGACCGGCGGCATCGTCGACTCGTTTTTCATTCGCGGTTTTCCCGTGGGCGAAGGCAATCTTGGGGAACTGGCGTTCGACGGTGTATACGGCGTGGCCCCCAACTATCGGGTGTTCACCGAGTACGCCGAACGCATTGAAGTGATCAAGGGCCCGGCCGCCCTGCTCTACGGTATGTCGCCCAACAGCGGTGTCGGCGGTGTCATCAATATCGTTCCCAAACGTTCACTGGACGAAGACTTGACCCGCGTGACCGCCAATTACGCCATGGACTCGCAAGTGGGTGGACACGTCGATATCAGCCGTCGCTTCGGCGAGGAACGGCGCTTTGGCGTGCGGGTCAATGGCAGTCTCCAGGGCGGCGACACGGCGATCGACAAACAGTCGCGGGATGTGGGTATCGGCTCGATCTCCCTGGATTACCAGGGCGACCGATTCAGGACCAGCCTGGACCTGATCAGCCAGGAAGAACAATGGGACGCGCCGTCCCGACCGTTTCAGATCGCGAACGGTGTCGAGGTACCGTCGGCCGCCAACGGACGCAGCAACGTGACCCAGGAATGGGGCTGGTCGAAGACCCGCGATAAATCGGCGTTGCTCAGTGGTGAATATGACCTGAGCGACAGCCTGACGGTATTTGGCCACGCCGGGGGCGGCAAGTCCGATGTAGCACGGCTGTCGGACCAGACCCCCACGATTCTCAATAGCGCCGGGGATACCCGCTCGACGCCTGGTTATTACAAGTTCGAAGTGGAGCGCTACACCGTGGACGCGGGGGCCCGGGCCCGCTTCGAGACCGGTCCGGTCAGCCACAGCACCACGCTGCAGGTCAGTCGCTACCGCGATGAATTGCGCAGGGGGATCAATTCCGGAACCCCTGTATTGTCGAACATTTACCACCCGGTGGAGCGCGACAAACCCTCCATTGCGTCCCCCGACGTACTGAAAATTTCCGACACCGAACTGTCTGGTGTCGCCCTCGCCGATACCCTGTCGATCCTCGACGAGCGTGTCCAGGTGACCTTGGGCCTGCGCAAGCAAAGCATCGAATCGAACAACTACAACGCCGCTGGCGCGGTCACCACTGCGTATGACGAAAGCGAAACCACACCGTTGTTCGGTGTGGTGGTCAAGCCTTGGGAACATGTCTCGTTCTACTACAACTACATCGAAGGCCTGAGCAAGGGTGATACCGCGCCTGCGAATGCAAGCAACTCCGGTGAAATATTCAAGCCCTATATCTCCCGCCAGCAGGAAGTTGGGGTCAAGGTCGACTACGGCACCTTCACCTCGACCCTGGCACTGTTCCAGGTCAAGAAGCCCGCCGGCGAGCTGACTAACAACGCAGCAAACAGTGTGTATTCGGTCCAAGGCGAACAACGCAACCGTGGCATCGAACTGAACATGTTCGGTGAACTGCGCGAAGGCACTCGCCTGTTGGGTGGCGTCACGTTGCTGGACGGCGAACTGACCAAAAGCGGCACCGCCGCCAATCGCGGCAACAAGCCGGTCGGCGTGCCCGAAGTGCAGGCCAACCTCTGGGCCGAATGGGATACGCCATGGGTCCAGGGCGTGACCCTCACCGGCGGCGCGATCTACACCGGCAGCCAGTACGTCGACCAGGCCAACACCCGCGAACTCGATCCTTGGACGCGCTTCGACGCGGGCGCTCGCTACAGCACCGTGCTCGATGGCCGGCCGACGACTTTCCGTGCCACGGTGCAGAACGTCTTCGACCGCGAGTACTGGTCCGGTGTGGCTTCCTACGGTGCGTTCTCCCAAGGGGCACCGCGCACCTTGCTGCTCTCGGCCACGGTCGACTTCTGAGCTTTCCGGGCGCGGCAGCGCGTACACCGCGCTGTCGGCCCGGGCCATCAAAGGTTAAAACGATGTTATCCAGACCTCGAAAACGCCCGTCGCTCATCGCTGTGCTGCTGGGCGCCATGACCCTGCTACTGAGCGGTTTAGCCTGTTCAGGCACCACACCGGATACCACGCCAAGAACCACTGTCACCGATCTGCTGGGCCGCCAGGTCCAAGTGCGCATTCCCGTACGCCGGGTGATCCTCGGTGAAGGCCGTCAACTGTATCTGGTGGCGGCCCTCGACACCGCCAACCCGATCCAGCGCATCGTTGGCTGGCGCAAGGATTTGATCCAGTCTGACCCGGACACCTACGGCGCCTACCTGCAGCGTTATCCGGACATTGCCAAAATCCCGACCTTCGGCGGTTTCGAAGACGGCACCTTCGACATCGAGCAAGCGATCAGCCAACAGCCGGACGTCATCATCCTCAACATCGAAGCCCAGCATGCCACCGAGGACGCCCGCTACATCGAAAAGCTCGACGCCCTTGGTATCCCGGTGGTGTATGTGGATTTTCGCAACAACCCGATGCAGAACACCGAGCCGACCATGCGCCTGTTTGGCCAGTTGTTCGGCGAAGAAGCCCGCGCCGAGGCGTTCATTGCCTTTAGCCAGCAACAGATCCGGCGTGTCACCGATGTGATCGAAGCCCGCCAACCGCCGAGGCCCAAGGTCTTCATCGAACGCATCGGCGGCTACACCGACGACTGCTGCCTGAGTTTTGGCAATGAAAATTTCGGCCGTTTCGTCGAACTGGCTGGCGGTCACAACATCGCCGGCACCATCATCCCCAACACCTTTGGCCAATTGAACCCCGAACAGGTGATCGTCTCCGACCCGGATCAGGTGGTGGTCACCAGCGCAAACTGGCAAGCCTTCGCCCCTGGCGGACATTGGGTTGGCGTCGGGCCCGGTGCCGATCTGGTCGAGGCACGGCGCAAACTGCAATGGTTCACCCAGCGCCCCGCCTACGCCGGAATCAAGGCCCAGCAAACCCAGGGGTTTCACGCCATCTGGCATCAGTTCTACAACAGTCCTTACCAGTTCATCGCCATCCAACAACTGGCCAAGTGGTTCCACCCGGATCTGTTCGCCGAACTGGACCCCGACGCCACGTTTCGTGAGTTCCACCAGCGATTTCTGCCGGTGCCCTACGAACCGGGCTATTTCGTCAGCCTCAAGCCCGCGCAGGCCCAGCCATGAACGGCCCTATCGATCACCTCGCCCTTGGCACGATCTACCGCGCGCAGGTCTGGCGTAAACGGCTGATTCTGGTCGGCCTGGGGGCGTTGCTGCTGTTCAGCGTGCTGCTGGACCTGGCCCTCGGCCCGGCCAGTTATGGCTTGGACGAAGTACTGGGGGCGCTGTTCGCACCCGAGTCCGCCGCGCCCCAGGTTCGGGTGGTGATGTGGGACATTCGCCTGCCGGTAGCGCTGATGGCGGTAGCGGTTGGCGCGGCGTTGTCCCTGGCCGGCGCACAGATGCAGACCATCCTCAACAACCCATTGGCCAGCCCGTTCACCCTGGGCATCTCGGCAGCGGCCAGTTTTGGCGCGGCTCTGGGGCTGGCGTTCGGCGTGGCGCTGGTACCGGTGATCGCTCAATACATGGTGCCGCTCAACGCCTTTGTCATGGCGATGCTCTCGGCGTTGCTGATTCATGTGTTGAGCCTGCGCCGCGGCATGACCAGCGAAACCATCGTGCTGCTGGGCATCGCCCTGGTGTTCACCTTCAATGCCTTGCTGGCGCTGGTGCAGTTCTTCGCCACTGAGCAAGCCGTCGCTGCGGTGGTGTTCTGGACCATGGGCAGCCTGACCAAGGCCACCTGGCCGAAACTGGGGGTGATCTGCCTGGTGATCCTTGTCACCTTGCCGATTTTCGCCCGTCGCACCTGGGCCATGACCGCCCTGCGCCTGGGGGACGAGAAGGCCGCGAGCTTCGGCATCAATGTGCGCAAGTTGCGTTTGCAGACCCTGGTCATGGTCAGTCTGCTGGCCTCATTTCCCGTGGCGTTTGTCGGCACCATCGGCTTCATCGGCCTGGTGGGGCCGCACATTGCGCGGATGCTGATCGGTGAAGACCAGCGCTTTTTCCTGCCCGCCTCATTGCTGACCGGTGCCTTGATCCTGTCGGCCAGTTCGGTGGTGAGTAAAACCTTGATACCGGGCGCAATCTTTCCTATCGGGGTGGTCACGTCACTGATCGGCGTGCCGTTTTTCATCTCTCTCATTCTTGGCGGGAAGAAACAGTCATGGTGACGATTGAACTGGCAGGCCTCGGCGCCCGTTATGGTGGTCGCTCGATCCTCGATGCAATCAATACTCCGGTTCTCTGCGGTGGTGAAGTGGTGGCGGTGGTTGGCCCCAACGCGGCCGGAAAATCGACGCTGTTCAAACGCATCGCCGGCCTGATCGAGGGCCCCGGCCAGGTGCGGTTGGAAGGTTCGCGCAAAGGCCCGGCGGGCATCTGCTACATGCCGCAGAACCTCAACGTCAGTGCGCGACTGACGGTCTATGAATCGGTGCTGCTGGCCCGCAAGCAACAGGCCCCGGGTTGGGCCGTACAAACCGATGAGCTGGCGGCGGTGGACCGCATCCTCGAATCCCTCGGCATCAGCGAACTGTCGTTTCGCAACCTCAGTGAATTGAGCGGCGGGCAGCAGCAACTGGTGTCCATCGCCCAGACGCTGGTACGCGAACCCGAGGTATTGCTGATGGATGAACCCACCAGTGCCCTGGACATGCACCGTCAGGTCCAGGTCCTGACCTTCATGCGCGCCCTCGCCCGTCAACATGGAATCATCGTATTCATCGCCATCCACGACCTGAACCAGGCATTGCGCTTTGCTGATCAGGTGCTGGTCATCGCCCAAGGCACCCTGCAAGGCAGTGGTCCGAGTGACGACGTCATCACCGAGCAGATGCTGCGCACGGTGTACCGGGTCCAAGCGCGGATCGAGCGCTGCTCTCGGGGTGAGCGGCATATCATTGTCGATGATGTGGTTTGAAGGCTGTAACCGAACTCTGTGGCGAGGGGATTTATCCCCGCTGGGCTGCGCAGCAGCCCCTAAACCAGGCAACTCGGTGTGCCAGGAAGATTGGGTTCATTGCTTTAGGGCTGCTACGCAGCCCAACGGGGATAAATCCCCTCGCCACGGATTTTGCATGGCGTGCAAGGGCTGGGCATGATCGGGCAGTCGCAGCCCTGCACCATAATGGGTAACATACCGGCCTTCCCCGCAGCCCTTCTGCGACCTGCCAAATAAGTCATTCCATGCCTTTCGAACTCAGTGTTGACCTCACTACCCTCGCTATCCTCGCCATTGTCGCGTTCATTGCCGGCTTCATCGATGCCATCGCCGGTGGCGGTGGCCTGTTGACCACGCCGGCGCTGTTGACCGCTGGCCTGCCGCCACATCTGGTCCTGGGCACCAACAAGCTCAGTTCGACCTTCGGCTCGGCCACGGCCAGTTTCACCTTCTACAAGCGCAAGCTGTTCCATCCCCGCCAGTGGACCCACGCCCTCGTCGGCACGTTGGTGGGCGCCTTGACCGGTGCCATCGTCGCCCATTACCTGCCCGCCGAGTGGCTGAACAAGATGCTGCCGGTGATCGTCTTCGCCTGCGGCCTGTATCTGTTGTTTGGCGGCACGCCCAAGGCGCCGCTGGACAGCGATGCGCCGATCAAGAAGACATGGCAATCGTCCCAGGGCTTCAGCCTGGGGTTCTATGACGGTGTGGCCGGGCCGGGTACCGGTGCATTCTGGACCGTCAGCAGCCTGCTGCTCTACCCCATCGACCTGGTCAAGGCCAGTGGCGTGGCTCGCAGCATGAACTTCGTCAGCAACATCGCGGCGCTGTCGGTGTTCATCTTCTCGGGGCAGGTGGACTGGGTCATCGGCCTGAGCATGGGCCTGTCGGTGATGATCGGCGCGTTCTTCGGTGCTCGCACCGCCATCAGCGGCGGCGCGAAGTTCATCCGACCAGTGTTCATCACCGTGGTGCTGGGCTTGACTGTCCGCCTAGCCTGGCAGCACTGGTTCAGCGTGGCCTAGACGCCGCGCCACATAGAGGTCGATCAGGTAACGGGCGATGGAGCGCGAGGCCGGCAGCGGTGGCAGGTCGTGGACGTTGAACCACTGGGCGTCCTCGATTTCATCTTCCTGGGGCACGATGTCGCCACTGGCATATTCGGCATGAAAACCCAGCATCATCGAATGGGGGAACGGCCAGCACTGGCTGCCCATGTACTGGATGTTCTTCACCTCGATGCTGACTTCCTCGCGAACCTCGCGAATCAAGCAATCCTCGGCCGATTCGCCCGGTTCGGCAAACCCGGCCAGGGTGCTGTAGACGCCGGTGACGAAACGCGGCGAACGGGCCAGCAGAACTTCATCGCCGCGGGTGATCAACACAATCATGCTCGGTGAGATCCGCGGGTAATGCCGCAGATCACACACATCGCAATACATCGCCCGCTCCAGCGGAATCTGCCCCATGCGCTTGCCGCAACTGCCACAGAAACGATGCTCCCGGGCCCAGGTGCCGATCTGCGCCGCGTAGCCCAGCACTTTGTACAGCGTGTGGTCATCCTCGAGCATGAAGGCCCGCAGGCCTTTCCAGTTGCAACCGGGGATGTCCAGCGGGCTGTGCAATTCCAGTAGGTAGACCGGCTCGCCATCCAGGTGGCCGATACCGTGTTCGGCAAGGATCGACAGGTCCTGGCGCTTGAGCCATTCGCGGGGAAACAACGCGCCGTTGTCATCGAACAGAAAGCCTTCCGGGCTACGAGCCACGGCCCAGCCGCCAGGAAGGCCGGTGTCGAGTACTGCGGTGGTCCAGCGTGAAATCATGATCATTCAATCCAGAAATTCGGGTTTCTGTTTGCTCATATGGGCGGCCATGGCCACGCGCAGGTCGGTCGATTGCAGCATGGCGGCGTTCCAGGTGGCGACGTATTCCAGGCCGTCGTCGATGCTATGGTCGCGCATGTAGCTGATCATTGCCTTGGTGCCG
>Ga0182007_10000673_pt1 | contig 19643 bp, 18 predicted proteins | sample Sormic07211113_1_FD_123023 | JGI IMG/M metagenome (GOLD analysis project Ga0182007, IMG submission 123023) | Rhizosphere microbial communities from Sorghum bicolor, Mead, Nebraska, USA - 072115-113_1 MetaG | ecosystem: Host-associated > Plants > Roots > Rhizosphere | place: USA: Nebraska... | reverse complement strand
CACCAACACCAACAAGCTCATCAGCACCATGGAAGGCATGAGCTTCGACACGCCCAAGGGCAAGATGACCTTCCGCAAGGAAGACCACCAGGCGATGCAGTCGATGTACCACTTCAAGATCAAGGTCGACCCGGCGTTTGCCTGGGGTGTGCCGGAGCTGGTGCACGAGATCAAGCCTGAAGAGATGGACATCCCGATCAAGAACAAAAGGTAAGGGCTCGCCCCCAGGCTGCGCGCACTTCGTGTCGCTGCGCCTACCCCTACCGGGGGCAACACCAGCGGCCCGGCAAGCCGGTTCCGCGGTGTTCCTTGAGTGTTCTCCATTTCGCCCCGGATGGCCGCCGGGCGAAGCGCCAGCCTGCGTCTGCGCAGCCAGCCTGATCCACGGCCGATTCGTCAGCAAGCAAGCGTTCGATACCCACAACACAAGGAGACAGCGATGCGATCGATGAACTGGAAGGGATTCGCCGCGGCCGCGGCAATGGCGGTGGCGGCGCATGCCGCCACGGCGGCTGTGCCGCTGCCGGCGCTCGGCGCCAACCCGGCGGAGGTGAGCGTGTCCGGCCTGTCGGCGGGCGGCTTCATGTCGGTGCAACTGCATGTGGCCTATTCGGCCACCTTCAAGCGCGGCGCCGGCGTGGTGGCGGGCGGGCCGTTCTATTGCGCCGAAGGCTCGGTGACCAACGCCACCGGGCGCTGCATGACGCACAGCACCAGCATCCCGGTGTCGTCGCTCGTGAGCACCACCAACAGCTGGGCCGCCAGCGGCGCGATCGACCCGGTGTCGAACCTCAGCGGCTCCAAGGTGTACCTGTTCTCGGGCACATCGGACAACACCGTCAAGCAGGCGGTCATGGACGACCTGAAGACCTACTACCAGAGCTTCGTGCCCACCGCCAACACGGTCTACAAGAACAACATCGGCGCGGGCCACGCGATGGTCACCGACGACTACGGCGGCGCCTGCAGCACCACCGCCGCACCCTACATCAACAACTGCGGCTTCGACCTCGCGGGCGAGATCCTCACGCAGCTCTACGGGCCGCTGAACCCACGCAACAACGGCACGCTGGGCGGCACCTTCACCGAGTTCAGCCAGTCGGAGTTCATCACCGGCCACGGGATGGCCACCACCGGCTGGATCTACGTGCCGCAGGCCTGCACCACCACCTCGTGCCGCGTGCACCTGGTGCTGCACGGCTGCAAGCAGAACTACACCGACGTGGGCGACCAGTACGTGCGCAAGACCGGCTACAACCGCTGGGCCGACACCAACAACATCGTGCTGATCTACCCGCAGACGAGCACGGCCGCCACCAACAGCTGCTGGGACTGGTGGGGCTACGACAGCGTCAACTATTCCAAGAAATCCGGACCGCAGATGGCGGCGATGAAGGCCATGATCGACCGCGTCACCGGCTCGGCGGGCGGCAGCGGCCTGCCCGCACCCACCGGCGTGGGCACCTCGGGCGCGACCAGCAGCAGCATGGTGATCGGCTGGGCTGGCGTCACGGGCGCCAGCGGCTACAACGTGTACCGCGGCGGCAGCAAGGTCAACGCCTCTCCCGTCGCCGCCACCAGCTACACCGACACCGGCCTGGCCGCATCGACCACGTACAGCTGGACGGTGGCCGCGCTGGACGCGAGCAACGTCGAAGGCGCCATGTCGGCCGCAGCCACGGGCGCCACCACCGCGGGCTCCGGCGGCGGCGAAACGTGCTACACCGCGAGCAACTACACGCACACCGTGGCCGGGCGAGCCTATGCACTGTGGGGCCTTACCTATGCCTACGGCTCGGGGCAGTCGATGGGCTTGTGGAACATCTACGTCACCACCACGCTGAAGCAGACCGGCCCCAACTACTACGTGATTGGCACCTGTTGAGGTCCGTCTTCATTTCTCTTTTCAATTCGCAATGACCAACGATGCTTGAGACCCGGGACCTGACCATCCGCTTCGGTGGGCACGTGGCCGTCAACGGTGTGAGCTGCGCCTTCGCGCCGGGCACGCTGACGGCCATCGTCGGCCCCAACGGGGCGGGCAAGACCACTTACTTCAACCTTATCTCGGGCCAGCTCAAGGCGAGCGCCGGCACGGTCTCGCTCGACGGGCACTCGCTGTCGGGCCTGTCGCCGTCGGCGCGCACGCACGCGGGGCTGGGGCGGGCCTTCCAGCTCACCAACCTGTTCCCGAACCTCACGGTGCTGGAGAACGTGCGCCTCGCGGTGCAGGCCACGCGCGAGGGCGCGCACCGGCGCGGGCTCAACCTGTGGAGCATCTGGAGCGACCACAAGGCGCTGACCGAGCGCGCGGACCAGATCCTTGGAGACGTGGCGCTGAAATCGCGCGAGCACGCGACCGTGGCGAGCCTGCCGCACGGCGACCAGCGCAAGCTCGAAGTGGCGTTGCTGATGGCGCTGGAGCCGAAGGTCTTCATGTTCGATGAGCCCACGGCCGGCATGAACGCGGCCGAGGCGCCGGTCATCCTCGATCTGATCCGCAAGCTCAAGCAGGACAAGAGCAAGACCATCCTGCTGGTCGAACACAAGATGGACGTGGTGCGCGAGCTCGCGGACCGCATCATCGTGCTGCACAACGGCACGCTGGTGGCCGACGGCGAACCGGCGGAGGTGATCGCCTCGCCGGTGGTGCAGGAGGCGTACCTGGGCATCGCGAAGGAGGCTGCATGAGCGCTGAGAATCTTCTTCTGAGCCTCGAGGGCGTGCACACGCACATCGGGGCGTACCACATCCTGCACGGCGTCGATCTCGCCGTGCCGAAGGGCCAACTCACGATGCTGCTGGGCCGCAACGGCGCGGGCAAGACGACCACGCTGCGAACCATCATGGGCCTGTGGCATGCGTCGCAGGGCAGGGTGCGCTTCGGCGACAAGGAGATCACCGCACAGCACACGCCGCAGATCGCCGGCCTGGGCATTGCCTACGTGCCCGAGAACATGGGCATCTTCTCCGACCTCACGGTGAAAGAGAACATGCTGCTCGCCGCGCGTGGCGCCAAGAACGCAGCGCAGATCGACGACACGCGCCTGAAGTGGATCTTCAAGCTCTTTCCCGCGGTCGAGAAGTTCTGGAACCACCCAGCGGGCAAGCTCTCGGGCGGGCAGAAGCAGATGCTGGCCGTGTCGCGCGCCATCGTGGAGCCGCGCGAGCTGCTCATCATCGACGAGCCCAGCAAGGGCCTTGCGCCCGTGATGATCAACAACATGATCGATGCCTTCGACGAGCTGAAGCGCAGCGGCGTGACCATCCTGCTGGTGGAGCAGAACATCAACTTCGCCCAGCGACTGGGCGACACCGTCGCGGTGATGGACAACGGCCGCGTGGTGCACAGCGGCTCGATGGCGGCGTTCTCCGAGGATGCGCAACTGCAGCAATCGCTGCTTGGACTGGCTCTATGAAGTATTCGATGTATTTCTCCCTCCCCCTCTGGGGGAGGGTTGGGGTGGGGGCTCGCGGCCTTCGATGCAGCGTGGCCTTGCAAGCGCCGCCAGCCCCCATCCCAGCCTTCCCCCAGAGGGGGAAGGAGCACGAGGGAGCGCGCGCATGACGAAGATCGACTTCGACTGGAAACCGCTGCTGCTCGCGCCGGTGCTCGCGTTGGCCGCGCTGCCCCTCACCGGTTCCTTCTCCACCTGGCTCACGCTCACGGTCGCGGGTCTGGCGATGGGCATGATCATCTTCATCATCGCCTCGGGCCTCACGCTCGTGTTCGGCCTGATGGATGTGCTGAACTTCGGCCACGGTGTGTTCATCGCGCTCGGCGCCTTCGTGGCCAGCAGCGTGCTCGGCCTGATGGGCGACTGGACCGGCTCGGGCGAGCTGTGGCGAAACCTCGTGGCCGTGTTCCCCGCGATGCTGGTCGCGATGGCGGTGGCCGGTGCCGTGGGCCTTGGCTTCGAGCGCTTCATCGTGCGGCCCGTGTACGGCCAGCACCTGAAACAGATCCTCATCACCATGGGCGGCATGATCATCGGCGAAGAGCTCATCAAGGTGATCTGGGGCCCGGGGCAGGTGCCGCTGCCCTTGCCCGACGCGCTGCGCGGCTCGCTGCTGGTCGGCGACGCGGCCATCAGCAAGTACCGGCTGCTCGCGGTGGCCGTGGGCGTGGTCGTGTTCGGCGTGCTGGCATGGACGCTGGGGCGCACCAAGATCGGCCTGCTCATTCGCGCCGGCGTGCAGGACCGCGAGATGGTCGAGTCGCTGGGCTACCGCATCGGGCGGCTCTTCGTCGGCGTGTTCGTGGTGGGCAGTGCGCTGGCCGGACTGGGCGGTGTGATGTGGGGCCTGTTCCAGCAGAATCTCGTGCCGCAGATGGGCGCGCAGGTCAACGTGCTGATCTTCATCGTGATCATCATCGGCGGGCTGGGTTCGACCGGCGGGGCGCTGATCGGTGCGCTGCTGGTGGGGCTCATGACCAACTACATCGGCTTCCTGCTGCCCACGCTCACGCAGTTCGCGAGCATCTTCCTGATGGTCGCGGTGCTGCTGTGGCGTCCGCAGGGCGTGTATCCCGTGGCAAACCGCTGAGAAAGAAGACGTCAATGTTCCTGAAACGACTTCTCTCCAATGACATGCCGCGCAGCCGCTTGCTCGCGCTGCTGCTGGTCGCGTTGTTCATTGCGCTCGCTTTTGCGCCGTTCATCTTCCCGGGCGTGAAGGCGCTCAGCGTCGCGGCCAAGATCCTGGTGTTCGTGGTGCTGGTCGCGAGCTTCGACCTGCTGCTGGGCTACACCGGCATCGTGAGCTTCGCGCACACGATGTTCTTCGGCATCGGGGCGTACGGCATCGCGATCTCGGCGACGCGGCTCGGGCCCAACTGGGGCGGGGTGCTGGTGGGGCTGGGCGCCTCGCTCGCGATCTCGCTGCTGCTCTCGTTCGCCATCGGCCTGTTCTCGCTGCGGGTGCGCGCGATCTTCTTCGCGATGATCACGCTGGCCGTGGCCTCGGCCTTCCAGACGCTGGCTTCGCAGCTTTCCGACTTCACCGGCGGCGAGGACGGCCTGACCTTCAAGCTGCCCGAACTGATCTCGCCGAGCTTCGAGTTCGCGGAAGAGCCTTTCCTCGGCGTCTCGCTCGACGGCCGGCTGCTGTGCTACTACCTGCTGTTCGTGGCGGCGGTGGTGCTGGTGCTCGCGCTGCTGCGCATCGTGAACTCGCCCTTCGGCCGCGTGCTGCAGGCTATCCGCGAGAACGAGTTCCGCGCGGAGGCCATCGGCTACCGTGTGGTGGTGTACCGCACCACGGCCGCCGTGCTGTCGGCGCTGTTCGCCACGCTGGCCGGGGCGATGCTCGCGGTCTGGCTGCGCTACAACGGGCCCGACACCTCGCTGAGCTTCGAGATCATGATCGATGTGCTGCTGATCGTGGTGATCGGCGGCATGGGCACGATCTACGGCGCGGCCATTGGCGCGGTGCTGTTCGTGGTGGCGCAGAGCTACCTGCAGGACCTGCTGCGCATAGCCAGCGAGGCGGCGAGCGGCTTGCCCTGGCTGGCCGCGCTGCTGTCGCCCGACCGATGGCTTCTGTGGCTGGGCGTGCTTTTCGTGCTGTCCGTCTATTACTTCCCCACCGGCATCGTCGGAAAACTGCGTGCGAGGGCGGTCAAATGAAGCTCACCCCCAGGCTTCGCGCACTTCGTGTCGCTACTCCCACCCCCTTGCAGGGGGCCGTGCCAGCGGCCCGGCAAAGCCGGTTCCGCGGCACGCCTGAAAGGGAATCACAGAAATGAACTTGCCACTTTCCCGCTACGCCCAGCTCGCGGGCCGCGAAATCCACTGGCTCGACTGGGGCGCGCCGGAGGCGCCAGTGGTCATCGCATGGCACGGCCTGGCGCGCACCTGCCGCGACATGGACGAGCTGGCGCAGCACTTCGCCTCGCGCGGCTTCCGCGTGATCTGTCCCGACACCATCGGCCGCGGCCTGAGTCAGTGGAGCCCGCTGCCCGACGAGGAATACAAACTCTCGTTCTATGCGCGCATCGCCAATGCGCTGTGCGACGAACTGCAGCTCGGGCGTGTGCATTGGGTCGGCACCTCGATGGGCGGCGCCATCGGCACGGTCTGCGCGTCAGGCCTGTTCGAGCCGCGCATGAAGGCGCGCATCGCGAGCCTGGTGCTCAACGACAACGCGCCCGAGCTGGCCCAGCCGGCCATCGAGCGCATCCGCGCCTATGCGGGCGAGCCGCCGTCGTTCGATACGGTGGCCGAGCTGGAGGCCTTCTTCCGCACGGTCTACAAGCCCTATGGCTGGCTCAGCGATGCGCAGTGGAGGCGCCTGACCGAAAGCTCCACGCGCCGGCTGGCCGACGGCCGCGTCACGCCGCACTACGACCCGGCCATGGTCCGCCAGTTCAGCGCGCACGACAACGACTACCTGATCTGGCCGCACTACGACACCATCGAGGTGCCGGTGCTGTGCCTGCGCGGTGCGGAGTCGGACCTCGTGCTGCCCGAGGTGACGCAGCAGATGCAGCAGCGAGGGCCGGGCGCCGCCGGGTTGCTGAAGGTGGTCGAAATCCAGGGCTGCGGCCACGCGCCCGCGCTCAACGTGCCGGAACAACTGGAGCTGATCGAAGGGTTTATTCGCGCGGCCGGATCCTGAGGCTCGGGCGGCGTGACAATCGCCGCCGATTCCAACCACAAGGCCTCGAACACCATGGCGCTCTCGATGTACGACCTGTCCGTGCCCGTCTTCATCCGCGGACTCGGACAACTCACCCATTTTCTCGACAAGAGTCTGGCGCATGCCAAGGCCAACGGCATCGATCCGGCCACGCTGGTCGAGGCGCGCCTCGCGCCCGACATGCTCACGCTGGCCGGCCAGATCCAGCGCGCGAGCGACGCGTCGAAGCTGGGTATGGCCCGTATCGCGGGCATCACCGCGCCGAGCTTTCCCGATGAGGAAAAGACCTGGGACGACTTGGTGGCGCGCATCGCGAAGACGCAAGACTTCCTCGCGGGCGTGGAGCGGGCGCTGATCGACGGCCAGGAAGAGCGGCCCGTGACCATCAAGGCCCGCGAGGGCGAGGCGCATTTCACCGCGCAGCGCTACCTGCTGCAGTTCGCGCTGCCCAACTTCTTCTTCCACGTGACCACGGCCTACGACGTGCTGCGCCACAAGGGCATGCCGATCGGCAAGATGGACTATCTGGGCAAGTTCTGAAGACCGGGCGCCTTCACGGCGCCGGGACAAACTTCAAATTGCCGTGACACATGCGCACGCAGCGCGTGCGCCGCAAACAATCGCGCCTGACCGCTGTCGGTCTGACACGAACAAGGTTGCGATCATGAAGAGCATGGTGTCCAGAAGAGCGTTCTCTGGGTTCGCCGTGGGGGCCTCGGCGCTTGTCACGGCAGCAGGCGGCGGGTGGCCGGCGCGCAGTGCACTGGCCGCGTCGCCGGGCCTGCGAGACTACGGCACGGCGCCCGAGTTCGCGGGCATCGACAAGTGGCTCAACTCGGAACCGCTCACGCTGGAGGGGCTGGCCGGCAAGGTGGTGCTTGTCGATTTCTGGACCTACTCCTGCATCAACTGCATCCGCACGCTGCCGCACGTGGTGCGCTGGTACGAGAAGTACAAGGACCAGGGCTTCGTGGTGGTGGGCGTGCATTCGCCCGAGTTCGCGTATGAAAAATCGACGCGCAACGTGCAGGACGCGATCGAGCGCTTCAACATCCGCTACCCGGTGGCGCAGGACAACAGCTTCACCACCTGGAGGGCCTACAACAACCAGTACTGGCCAGCGTTCTATCTGGTCGACGGCAAGGGGCAGGTGATGCGGCAGCACTTCGGCGAAGGGGAGTACGCCGAGATGGAGGCCGCCATCGAGGTGTTGCTGGCGCGCAGGCCGGCGGGTTGAGCGCGCTTGGTCATTCCGGCGACGAGACGATGCGCTTCATGCCATGACGGATGTCCGTTGCGTGGGCCAGCCCGCCAGGTTGCGTTCGGCGATGTCCGCGAGCGCGGTGATCCATGCCGGGCTGTCGTTGAGGCAGGGGATGTAGCTGAAGGCCTGGCCGCCCGCGTGCATGAAAGCCTCGCGGCCTTCCATGGCGATTTCTTCGAGCGTCTCCAGGCAGTCGGCTGGGAACCCCGGGCACACCACGTCGACCCGCTTGATGCCGGAGGCACCGAGTTCGCGCAGCGTGGGCTCGGTGTAGGGCTCGAGCCACTTGGCACGGCCGAAGCGCGACTGGAAGGTGACGCGGTGCTGGGCGGCCGTGAGGCCTAGCCGCGCCGCGAGCAGGCGAGCGGTCTCGAGGCACTGCGACTGGTACGGATCGCCCAGCGCGATGTTGCGCGCGGGAATGCCGTGGAAGCTCATCAGCAGCACTTCGCCGCGGCCTTCGGCCTTCCAGTGCTTCTCGATGCCTTGCGCCAGCGCTTCGATGTAGGCCGGGTCGTCGTAGTAGTCGTTGACGAAGCGGAACTCCGGCAGGCGGCGCTGCCTGCGGCTCCAGTCGTTCACCGCGTCGATCACGCTGGCCGTGGTGGTGGCCGAGTATTGCGGATAGGCCTGCAGCACCAGCACGCGCGTGGCGCCTTCGGCCTGCAGCGCGTCGAGGCGGGAAGCGATGGACGGGTTGGCATAGCGCATCGCGTCGCGCACCGTCACGCGGTGGCCGCGCTCGCCGAGCCAGCCGGCCAGCAGCGTGGCCTGCTTCTGCGTGAACACTTTCAAGGGGGAACCCTCGGGCGTCCAGATGCTCGCGTACTTGGCGGCCGACTTCGCCGGGCGTGTGCGCAGGATGATGCCGTGCAGGATCAGTGCCCAGATCGCCCTCGGGATTTCGACCACGCGCGGGTCGCCCAGGAAGTCGGCGAGATAGGGTCGAACGGCGGCTGCGGTGGGCGCGTCGGGTGAACCCAGGTTGCACCAGAGCACAGCGGTGCGCGGGGTACTCGAGGAGGCGTTCTCGTGGATCGAAGGCATGCGATATTCTCGGGCATGACTTCCGCTTCCCCGGTGCCTGCGGGCGCCGCGCTCCTCGATCTCAAGCGCATCTCGGCGATCTCTCTCGACCTCGACGACACCCTGTGGCCGATCTGGCCGACCATTGAACGCGCCGAGGCCGTGCTGCATGCATGGCTGCTGCGCGAGGCGCCAAAGACGGCTTCGCTGCTGATGACGCCCGGCATCCTGCGCGAGCTCCGTGAAGCCACAGCCAAGGAGCGCTCCGACCTCGCGCATGACCTGAGCGCATTGCGCCGCGAGTCGATCCGCACCGCGCTCACGCGGGCTGGCGAAGACCCGGCGCTGGCCGACCCGGCCTTCGACGCCTTCTTCGCGGAGCGCCAGCGCGTGACGCTGTACGACGACGCGCTGCCCGCGCTGAAGTGGCTCAGCGAGCGCTATCCGCTGGTCGCGGTCTCGAATGGCAATGCAGACATCCACAAGACCGGCGTCGGCCGCTGGTTTCGCACCGCCTTCAATGCACGCGCCTTCGGCAGCGGCAAGCCGCACGCGCCGATCTTCCGCGCCGCCGCGGCTTCGGTCGGCCTGTTGCCGAAAGACGTGCTGCACGTCGGCGACGACGCCGAGCTCGACGTGGTGGGCGCGCTCAATGCCGGCATGCAGGCGGCTTGGCTGGTGCGCGACGAGCGGCCCTGGGTGCACGGCGCGCGGCCGCAGCTGGTCGTGCCGAACCTGCACGCGCTGTGCATGGCGCTGGGCGGCTGAGCGCTATTTGAAGACCGGTCGGAAGAAGCTGCGCTCGTAGCTGAGAAAGCAGCGCGTGTCCTGCGCGTACTTGAACGCGGCCTGGCATTCGGGGTCCTGCATCGAGTCGGCGCGGTACTTTTCGTACGCGGCCAGGCTCGGGAAACTGAACATCGCCAGGGCCACGTCGTTCGCCCCTTCGGAGGGCAGGAAGTAGCCGTGGTGCTGGCCGCCGAACTTCTCGACCAGTGGAAGCCAGAGCCTGCCGTAGTGCTCGAACTCCTTGAGCTTGTAGGGGTCGACGATGTAGCGCAGGTAGCAGGTGACCATGGATGTTGTTCCGGCTGTGAAGGGGGTATTGCCGCCGCGTCTGCAGCGATTCATGGGCCTGACTATAGTTTGCGCCTCGACCTCTTGCGGCTGTGCTCCGGCCAGGAAAACCCCACATGCATTTCTCCAACTGGCTCCTCTTCTGCGGCGTGACCTTGCTCGTAGCGTTCACGCCGGGTCCGGCCGTGCTGCTCGCCGTCTCGAATTCGATGAGCGTGGGTCCGCGCCGCGCGATGATCAGTTCGCTCGGCAACGCGATGGGGCTGTTCATGGTCTCCGCCGCGGCAATGGCCGGGCTGGGCGTGGTGCTCTCGACCTCCGCCAATGCGTTCATGGTGCTGAAGGTGGCCGGCGCGGCCTACCTGATCTATCTGGGCATCAAGCAGTGGCGCAGCCAGGGCAGCGTGTTCGCCGACCTGCAGGGCTCGTCGGCCGAGGGTTCGCCGCGTTCCAGTTGGCGGCTGTTCGGGCACGGCCTGACGGTGGCGCTCACGAACCCGAAGGGCATTCTTTTCTTCTCGGCGCTGTTTCCGCAGTTCCTGACGCAGGATGCACCGCTCGCCATGCAGTTCGCGGTGCTGACGACCACCTTCGCGACGGCCTCGGTGCTGTCGCATGCGTTCTATGTGCTGCTGGCGCGCCTGCTGCGCAAGCAGCTGTCGGACCCGCGCCGCACGCGGGTTTTCAACAAGGTGTCGGGCGGGGCGTTCGTGCTGCTGGGGCTGAGCCTGCTGCGCTTGCGCAACAAGGCGGCCTGATCTTTTTCAGCCCAGCGCGAACTGCTCGCGCAGCGCGGCGCAGAAATCGGCGGTGCCACTCAGCGAGAGGGTGAGGGTGTCGAAGCGCGGGTTGTCTTCGTGCGTCTGCTGCAGGTCGTAGTCCCAGGTCGCGCCTTCATCGAGGGCGCCGCGCGCATGGGGAAACGTGGCTTCGGCCCAATCGAGCACCTGCGCGATTTCAGCTCGCACCTCGGGTGTCTTGTCCGGCGTGGTCGACGCCATCGCGTCGAAGGTGCCGTGGCCTTCGGTGTCTTCGCTGTAGTCGAAATCGAGATAGCGCAGTTCGGTCGTCATGCGTTCAATGCCTTCGCCGCTGCCAGCCCGCTGAGCACCGCGCCCTCCAGCGTGGCAGGGTAGGGACCTTCGATGTAGTCGCCGCAGGCTCGCAGGCCGGGGGCGATGTCCATCGGCGGCCGCGACAGTCCCGGGGTGCAGGCGAATGTGGCGCGCTTCTCGACCACGGTCTGCACGAGCTGCAGCTTCGTCTGGCCCAACTGCGCGAGCGCTTGCGCGATCACCTGTTCTTCCAGCGCCTCGCGCGGCGTTTCGTTGGCACTTACGACCATGGCAAGCACTCCGGGCAGGCCGCTGAGCTGGCCCCGGTCGAACGCGAATTGGGCCGGTGCGCTGGCCGGATCGCTGCGCAGCGCGAGCATTGGTTCGGCGAGCGGCGTCGCGCCGCGTACATAGACCGTGGCGATGGCCTCGAAGCGCAGGGCTTCGGTGGTTCCGCACCAGCGCTCGGCCGGCAGTCCGGATGCGCGGACCAGCCGCGCAGCATCCCATGGCGCGCAAGCCAGCACGACCTTGTCGAAGAGCTCGTCGTCGACGCGCCACGGTCCGGCATCCGGCGCGATGGCACGCACACGGGCGCCGATGCGCACCGCTGCGCCGTGCTTCATGAGCCATTGGATGGCGGCATCGGGCATCAGGGCGCCGAGGTCGGCGCATGGCAGCAGCAGGTCGGCGCCGCCGCTGCCGCTGAACAGGGCGTCGTTCAGCACGCGCAGGAACACTTCCCCGCTCGATTGCGCAACGGGCGTGTTCAATGCGGAAACGCACAGCGGCTCGATCAATTCCTGCATCACGCGCGGCGTGAGGCCTGCGCACAAGTTGGCGACCGTGGTACTGCTGGCGCAGCGAAAGCCTGCAAGCCGCCACCGGATTGCGGTGCGCAGCAGCGAAGACTTGTCGCGCCATGTCCAGCCGCGCGCCGTGAAGATGCCGGCCAGCAGGTCGAGCGGCGCGGGCAGCCGCGGCAGCTTGAGCCCGCCGCCATCGGCGAAGCGCAGCGAGAGAGGCATGCGCAGCAGCGCGCCTTCGACATCCACGCCCACATCGCGCATCAGCTGCAGTGTGGCGGTGTACGCACCGATCAGGATGTGCTGGCCGTTGTCCAGCGCCAGCCCGTGCATGTTGTCGACCCGCCGCGCCCGGCCGCCCGGCATGTGCGCCGCCTCGAACAGCGTGACGGCATGGCCGAGCCGCGTGGCTTCCACCGCGCAGGCGAGGCCGGCCCAGCCGGCGCCGATGACGGCGGTTTTCTTCTTCAAGCTCAGATGCGTCCCAAAGCCTGGACCTTCCACGCCAGCCAGAACTTGCGCACCGGCGTCAGGCTCACCCGCTGGTTCAGCACCTGGAAGTTGTCGCGCTCGATCTCGCGCAGCAAGGTGCGGTAGATGCTGGCCATCATCAGCCCGGGCTTCTGCGCGCGGCGATCGGCCAGCGGGAGCAGTGCGAGCGCTTCGTCGTACGCCGCGTGGGCGCGCTCGGACTGGAACTTCATCAGCGCGATGAAGCGATCGGAGTGCACGCGGTTGAGGATCTCGTGCGCCTTCACGTCGAACTTCTGCAACTCGTTCACCGGCAGGTAGATGCGTCCGCGCAGGGCGTCTTCGCCCACGTCGCGCAGGATGTTGGTGAGCTGCAGCGCCAGGCCGAGCTTGTGGGCGTAGGCGGTGGTCTGCGGATCGGTCTGGCCGAAGATGCGCGCCGCGACTTCGCCGACCACGCCGGCCACCAGGTGGCAGTAGCGCGCAAGGCCGGGAAAGTCGAGATACCGGGTCTGCTCCAGGTCCATCTGGCAGCCGTCGATCACTTCGTTGAGCTGGCGTGCCTCGATGCCGTAGGCCGCGGCATGCGGCATCAGCGCCTGCATCACCGGATGGCGCGGCGTGCCTGCTGCGAACGACTGGGCGACCTCGGTGCGCCACCAGGCGAGCTTGGTGGCGGCCACGCCGGGGTCGGAGACCTCGTCGACCACGTCGTCGACCTCGCGGCAGAACGCATAGAAGGCCGTGATCGCGGCGCGGCGCGGCTTGGGAAGGAACAGGAAGGCGTAATAGAAACTGCTGCCCGAGGCGGCGGCCTTGTCTTGTACGTATTGCTCGGGATTCATCGGGGAGGCGCTGCTTTCATGGGCCGCAATTGTCTCCGCATCCGCATGGCCTTCCAGAGCAGCACGGGCGCATCGAATTTGCCGATGGTGGGGCGCTGCGAGAAGGTGTCGAAGCCCAGGGCCTCGATCTTGTCGAGGATGCGCAGGCCGCCCTGCACCACGAGGCGCAGCTCCCAGCCGGCGCGGCCCGGCAGGCGGTGCACGAGGGGGGCGCCCTGGTGCATGAGTTCGCGCGCCCAGTGCGACACGATGGCCATCAGGTTGATGGCCTCCTGCGGAGGCGGGCCGCTCGCGAGCGGTGCAAAAACCTTGAAGTTCTCGCGTGTCAGGCTGCGCCGCTCGCAATCGGCCAGCGGAAAGTAGAAGCGGTCGCGCGGCAGGTCGACGCTCGGGTCCTGCCAGAAATTGATGAGCTGCAGCGCGCTGCAGATGGCGTCGCTCTGCGCGAGCGCCTGCGCGTCGTGCACGCCGTAGAGATGCAGCAGCAGGCGGCCGATCGGGTTGGCGGAGCGGCGGCAGTAGTCGAGCAGCTCGGCGCGGTCGGCGTATGTACTGCGATCGCGGGTCTTCTCGATGTCCTGCATGAAGGCGCTGAGCAGGTCGGCGAGCAGGTCTTCCGGCAGGCCGTATCGGGCGATGCTGTGGGCCAGCGGTCCGAACACCTGTGGCCAGCGCGACGCGGGCAGCACCTCGCCCCGGGCGGCGGCGGCGAGTTCCTCGCGGTAGGCATTCAGATCGGCCAGGCGTTCGCCGGGTGAGGCATTGCCTTCGTCGGCGATGTCGTCGGCGGTGCGCGCGAAGTGGTAGATGGCGGCGATCGGCGGGCGCAGGTGCGGCGGACACAGCCACGAGGCGACCGGAAAGTTCTCGTAGTGCGCGGGCGGCGCGGCAAGGTGGGGAGTGGCGGACACGCCACGATTGTCAGCGACGACGCCATGCTCCGGCACTATGCTCGCAGCGTCGCCACTTTGAATTCCCCGCTTCATGAAAGCATCCGCTCCGGCTTCCGGGCCCCAGGTTTCCGCGTACGGCGAGGCGGCACACCCGAAAGGCCCGGTGCTCATGATCGCGGCCCTCGGCGTCGTGTTCGGTGACATCGGCACCTCGCCGCTGTATGCCTTCAAGGAAACGATGAACCCCGAGCACGGCATTCCGTTCTCGCCCGACTCGGTGCTGGGGCTGCTCTCGCTGATCTTCTGGGGGCTGATGTTCGTGGTGACGCTGAAATACGTGGTGTTCGTGCTGCGCGCCGATCACGACGGCGAGGGCGGCATCCTGGCGTTGCAGGCCCTGGCACGCAGCGCCGTGGGCGGACCGAAGACCAGGCCCTGGGTGTGGAACGTGATCGGCATGCTGGGCCTGGTGGGCGCGGCCATGTTCTACGGCGACAGCCTGATCACGCCGGCCATTTCGGTGCTCTCGGCGGTGGAGGGGCTGGAGGTGCAGGCGCCGGTGCTGCAGCGCGCGGTGATTCCGATCACGATCATGATCCTGATCGCGCTGTTCGCGGTACAGAAGAAGGGCACGGGCGTGGTCGGCAAGGTGTTCGGGCCGATCATGCTGCTGTGGTTCCTGGTGCTGGCCGCGGCCGGCCTGTGGCAGGTGCTGCAGCAGCCGCAGGTTCTGGCGGCGCTCGATCCTCGGCGGGCCGTGGGCTTTCTCGTCGAGCACCGGGCGCAGTCGCTGGCGGTGCTGGGCGCGGTGTTCCTGGCCTTCACGGGCGGCGAGGCGCTGTATGCGGACATGGGGCACTTCGGTGCGCGGCCGATCCGGCTGGCATGGCTGTTCATCGCGCTGCCGGGGCTGGTGCTGAACTACTTCGGGCAGGGCGCGCTGGTGCTGGCCAACCCCGGCGCCATCGACAACCCCTTCTTCCGGCTCTTTCCCTCGTGGGGCGTGCTGCCGATGGTGGTGCTGGCCGCGATGGCCACGGTGATCGCCTCGCAGGCGGTGATTTCTGGCGCCTTCTCGCTCACGGCACACGCGATGCGCATGGGCTACCTGCCGCGCATGCGGGTGATCCAGACCTCGGGCGCGGCCATTGGGCAGATCTACGTGCCAACCGTGAACTGGCTGCTGATGGCGGGCGTGCTGCTGCTGGTGCTGGGCTTCCGCAGCTCGAGCGCGCTGTCGGCGGCGTACGGCATCGCGGTGTCGATCACGATGGTGACGACCACGCTGCTGGCCGGCATCGTGGCCTGGGGGCTGTGGCGCTGGAACAAGGTGGCGGTGGTGGTTGGCGTGGCGGCCTTCGCGGTGATCGACCTGACCTTCGTGCTCGCCAACAGCCTGAAGGTCGCCGAGGGCGGCTGGCTCACCTTGGCGGTTGCCGTGGTGGTGATGGTGGTGTTCACCACCTGGGCCAAGGGCCGTCGCCTGGGGCTGGAGGCGGCCGCGGCCGAGAGCCTGCCGCTGCGCGCCTTCGTCGAGTCGCTGGCGCTGCACATGCCTCACCGGGTGAGCGGCACCGCGGTGTTCTTGAACCCCGACGCCACCGCGGTGCCGCACGCGCTGCTGCACAACCTCAAGCACAACCAGGTGCTGCACGAGCAGGTGATCGTGCTGCGCGTGCTGCCTTGCGACACGCCGCGCGTCGACGCGCGCATTCGCATCGAGGCAGAGCAACTGATGGACGGCATCTGGATGGTCACGGCGCGTCACGGTTTCATGGAGCGGCCCGACGTGCCGGAATTCATCCGCATCCTGGCCTACCAGAAGACGCTGGCGATCGATTCGATGAAGACCTCCTACTTCGTCTCGCGCGCCTCGGTCGGCGAGGAGAACCTGCCTGGCATGAACCCGATCCGGCGTGCCCTGTTCGGCTGGCTGCAGCGCAACGCGGGGCGCGCTTCGGACTATTTCGAACTGCCTGACAACCGCCTCGTGGAGATGGGCCAACGAACCTAGTGACCGGCGGGTCATTGACAGTGCTTCACGTTTACCCTAAATTACTAACCAGTGGGTCATTAATGATCCGGTTCGTCCTTTCCAGGGTGTCTCATGACCGCCTCCGCCGTCCTCTCGTCCCGTGTCCGCAGTGCCGCATGGCTGCTGCTTCCCGCCATTTTCCTGGCCGGCTGCTCGCCGAAACCCGCCGCCGAGGATCCCGTGCGCGCGGTCAAGTTCGTGACCGTGGGCACGAGCGAATTCGATGCCCAGCCCGAGTTCTCGGCCGAGGTTCGGGCGCGCGTCGAATCGCGCCTGGGCTTCCGCGTGGCGGGCAAGATCACCAGGCGCCAGGCTGAACTCGGCCAGCATGTGCAGGCCGGCCAGGTCCTGGCCCAGCTCGACCCGCAGGACTACAAGCTCGCTGCTGAAGCCGCTCGAGCCCAGCAGGCCGCCGCGCTGACCAACCGCGACCTGGCTGCCGCCGACCTGAAGCGCTACACCGAATTGCGCCAGCAGAACTTCATCAGCGGCGCCGAGCTCGAGCGCCGCGAAACCACCTGGAAGGCCGCGCAGGCCCAGCTCGAACAGGCTCAGGCGCAGCTCGCCTCGCAGGGCAACCAGGCCAACTACACGACGCTGGTGGCGGACGTGGCCGGCATCATCACGGCCATCGAGGCCGAGCCGGGCCAGGTGGTGCAGGCCGGCACGCCGGTCGTGCGCATCGCACAGGACGGCGCGCGCGACGTGGTGTTCGCGGTGCCCGAAGACCGCGCCACGCTGATCAAGGCGGGGTCGCCCGTCACGGTGCGCGGCTGGTCCGGCGGCAGCGAGCTGCAGGGCGAGGTGCGCGAAGTAGCGGCCAGCGCCGACGCGGTCACGCGCACCTACTCGGTCAAGGTCGCCATCGATGCGGCCGCCTCGCCGCCGCTCGGCGCCACGGTCTATGCGCGTCCGCAGGCGCTCGCGCATGGCACCACCGCGGTGATGAAGCTGCCGACCAGCGCACTGCGCCAGGAGGGCAAGGGCTCTGCCGTGTGGGTGCTCGACAAGCCGACCATGACGGTGCGTTCGCAGACTGTGCAGGTCGCCACGGCTGACGGCAACGAGGCGGTGATCGCCAGCGGCATCGCCCCCGGCATGATGGTCGTGGCTGCGGGCGTGCACGTGCTGTCGCCGGGGCAGAAGGTCACCATCTACCAGTCCAAGGAGGCGGCCGCGGCCGCCGCCAATGCCGGTGCGAAGGACTCGGCACAGCCCGTGGCGGCTGTCGCTGCGACGAACAAGGAGATCGCAGCGGGTGCCGCCAAATGAGCGGCGGCGCAGCACCCCCCCCCGCTGAGAAGCCCGCCGGCTTCAATCTCTCCAAGTGGGCGCTGGACCACGCGCCCCTCACGCGCTACCTGATGGTGGTGCTGATGGTGCTGGGTGCCTTCGCGTACTTCCAGCTCGGCCAGGACGAGGACCCGCCGTTCACCTTCCGTGCGATGGTGGTGCGCACCTACTGGCCCGGCGCCACCGCGCAGCAGGTGGCCGAGCAGGTCACCGACAAGCTCGAACGCACGCTGCAGGAAGCGCCGTACGCCGACAAGATCCGCAGCTACTCGAAGCCCGGCGAGTCGCAGATCATCTTCAACATCAAGGACTCGTCGAAGTCCACCGAAGTGGCCAATGTCTGGTACACGGTGCGCAAGAAGATCGGCGACATGCGCGCCACCTTGCCCGCCGGCGTGCAGGGGCCGTTCTTCAATGACGACTTCGGCGATGTCTATGGCGTGATCTACGCGCTGGAGAGCGAAGGCTTCAGCTACGCCGAGCTCAAGACGTTGGCCGATGACGTGCGCCAGCAGCTTCTGCGCGTGAAGGACGTGGCCAAGGTCGACCAGTTCGGCGTGCAGGACGAGAAGGTCTACATCGAGATCTCGCAGAAGCGCCTGGCGCAGCTGGGGCTCGATTTCAACGCAGTGCTGGCGCAGCTCGGCTCGCAGAACGCGATCGAGAGCGCGGGCTCGATCCAGTCGCCGCTCGACGTGGTGCAGGTGCGCGTGGCCGGCCAGTTCACCAGCGTCGACCAGCTGCGCGAGATGCCCATCCGCGGCAGCTCGGGCAGCCAGATCAAGCTCGGCGACATCGCCGACATCCATCGCGGCTACATCGATCCGCCGGCGGTCAAGGTGCACCACCAGGGCAAGGAAGTGATCGCACTTGGCGTGTCGATGGCCAAGGGCGGCGACATCATCGCACTGGGCAAGGCGCTGAAGGCCACCACCGCCACCATCGACCAGCGCCTGCCGGCCGGCGTGAAGCTGGCGCAGGTGCAGGACCAGCCGGTGTCGGTGGCCAGCTCGGTCAACGAGTTCGTCGGCGTGCTGATCGAGGCCGTGGCCATCGTGCTGGCCGTGAGCATCATTTCGCTCGGCCTGCACAAGGGCGGGCGCTTCGGCTGGTACATCGACATGCGACCCGGGCTGGTGGTGGCGATCACCATTCCGCTGGTGCTGGCCGTGACCTTCCTGGCGATGAACTACTTCGGCATCGGGCTGCACAAGATATCGCTGGGCTCGCTGATCATCGCGCTCGGCCTGCTGGTGGACGACGCGATCATTGCGGTCGAGATGATGGTGCGCAAGATGGAAGAGGGCTACGACAAGGTCCGCGCCGCCACCTTCGCCTACGACGTGACGGCCAAGCCGATGCTCACGGGCACGCTCATCACGGCCGCGGGCTTCCTTCCGATCGGCATCGCCAAGTCGGTGACGGGCGAGTACACCTTCGCGATCTTCGCAGTGACGGTGATCGCGCTGGTACTGTCGTGGATCGTCTCTGTGTACTTCGTACCCTACCTCGGCACGCTCTTGCTGAAGGTGAAACCGCACGACCCCGAGGCGCCGCCGCACGAGCTGTTCGACACGGCCTTCTACAACGCCTTTCGCCGCGCGGTGAACTGGTGTGTGCAGCACCGCTGGATGACCATCGGCGCCACGGTGTTGATCTTCGCGCTCGGCATCTTCGGCATGGGCAAGGTGCAGCAGCAGTTCTTTCCGGATTCGAGCCGGCCCGAGATCCTGGTCGACATCTGGTTCCCCGAGGGCACCTCGTTCGCGGCCAACGAAGAGGTGGCCAAGCGCGTCGAGAAGCGTTTCATGCAGGAAGCTGGCGTGAAGACGGTCAGCACCTGGATCGGCTCGGGCGTGCCGCGTTTCTATCTGCCGTTGGACCAGGTGTTTCCGCAGACCAACGTGTCGCAGCTGATCGTGCTCGCCAAGGACCTGAAGGTGCGCGAGACGCTGCGCCTGAAGTTGCCGCAGGTGCTGGCGCAGGAATTTCCGGAGGTGCGCGGGCGCGTCAAGCTGCTGCCCAACGGGCCTCCGGTGCCGTACCCGGTGCAGTTCCGCGTGATCGGCACCGACCCGGTGCAGCTGCGCGGCCACGCCGACGAGGTGAAGGCCGTGTTGCGCGAGAACGCCAACATGCGCGGCGTGAACGACCACTGGAACGAGTCGGTCAAGGTGATCCGGCTCGACGTGGACCAGGCCAGGGCGCGCGCCCTCGGCGTCACCAGCCAGGCCAT
>Ga0182007_10000672_pt1 | contig 19654 bp, 24 predicted proteins | sample Sormic07211113_1_FD_123023 | JGI IMG/M metagenome (GOLD analysis project Ga0182007, IMG submission 123023) | Rhizosphere microbial communities from Sorghum bicolor, Mead, Nebraska, USA - 072115-113_1 MetaG | ecosystem: Host-associated > Plants > Roots > Rhizosphere | place: USA: Nebraska... | reverse complement strand
TTTCTTTTTCGCTCTTGCAAAATTGATTGAGGTTGTCCACGGAAAATTCGAAATATTTGAGATCTATAACGACGATGACGAGCTTTCCAGCAAGTTCGTGAAATTACTCACAAAGGAAGTCAGCCCCCTGCTTGGGAAAGAAAATTTCGAACTATTTTTTAATTATTTTTATGGTTAATCTTCAGGTCATGGATCTGACCCGGCCAATGAGTGCAGAAGATGGAACAACTGGAAGACGAATACCCCGGCGATTCCGATTGGAATATGCTTGTGCGGTTATACGAAGAGGACTATCTCGACGACGACGCCCGCTCCCTAGCGAAACAACTGGATGGCAACCTCGATATGGCGGTCATTCTCTACGGAAAAAGAGGGCTCAAGGAAGGTTTGTGGTGGGTCGAACAGCAGGTGCCGGCCTTGGATAACATGCGGCCGGCCGATTGCCTCAAGGATCCGAAGCTGATCAAACGCCTGAGGACTGCGCTAATGCGCATGCCGTAACCAACAAGGAATCCGATTGGGTTGGCGGGAGGGCTGAACTTTTACAGTTATGCCCCAAACCCCCTGACCTGGATAGATCCGCTTGGGCTATACAATGGTGAAGGATCTCGCGACCTAGGGAAATATCATGTGTTCCATGAGCACTCACTGAACGCGTCCGAATACAAAATGACTGACGCAGAGCACTTTAGCCGCGCAAATGAATCTGTTTACAAACGAATGCAAACAGATCCGGACTTTAAACGTCAAATGCAGACTAAATACCCTGGCGCTGTAGAGCATGTGCAGCCACGGTCGAATGGGACGTTCAGAGGAACATCCCCAGCCAATTTGACTTGGCATCATGGAAACAAACCAGGCTCATTACAGCTAGCCGACTTCAATGATCATAAAACGTATCATAAAATCTACCACCCTGATGGTAAAGGCGGTCGAAATAAATGGGGCGGCGGTACGAAATGTCGAAAACAAGGAGTACTTATGATAACCATTAATGGCTTTGACGAGCTTCTGCAAAAATGTAATGATCTACCCAATGCAGGATGGTTATATGTTGATACTGATTTTGATTTGGAGTCAAAAAACGACATCCTAAATAAAAAATATTACCTTGCAGAAAATGACGACGAAGAAATGGAGTTCGATGACAAATACGGAACATTCCTTGAGTCTCCAATACTCAAAGCGATCATTGAAAATAAAACAGAACATCATCCGAACTCCAGCAAAGAAGAACTACTGAAAGCAGTTACTTATTATTTGGAAAACGATGACTTTCTAGACTAGATTAGAAAAGGAGCCGGAAGAGCCAAACAACTTCCGGCTCTACTTTTTAGTGAAAACCATAACATGCATGTTTGGATAAAAAACAGGAATAAGTTTTTCTACCGAGAGACCTGACTGCACTACAACACGTTCCGGCTTTATGATCCGGATATGGGGCTCCCAACGCCACCAGGTGGATTGACCCATTTGGGCTGCTAAAAGAAGGTGAGGTGGCCGGTTACGGTGCCAAAGCCCACAAGAATGATGGGCTGGAAGCACACGAGATTGTTCGTAATAAGTTTCTGGAAGAGAAAGGTATCGCAAAGGGCCGGCGCTATAAAGGTAACCCTTCCATTGCGCTATCGCCCGAACATCACGACATGGTGCATGCCGAGGAAAATCGTTTGCGCCGTGCTCGCGGGCTGGGACCTAATCAAATGCTCAAGCGCGGGAAGCTGGAAATTCGCCTCATGTCCCAAGCTATTCACAACTCATTGGTCAGAACCGGCATCATCACCCAACAACAGGCACGAACAGCGAGGCGTTTTTCCACATCATTCGCCAAAAGAAAAGGCTGCTTCTAAAGGATCACGGACTATGGGCATCAATCAAATCATCCTCTCCGAAAAAGACCATAACCTTGGACAAATAGGCGGGGGCGCTCGACTCACCGATATTGATCTGTGGCCAAAGGATCCAACCAAGGGTCATTTGATGCTACCAGTGCTTATGATGACATCGGATTTCCTCAGCACTTCTTTTATACCGTCGGGCATGGCTCTGACAGTGTTCGTTTCCGTGGAGCGTGAAGGCGATACGTACAAACGGTCATCGTTACGCCAATTGACTGTCCACCAACAGAGCGAGATGGAAAAGCTGGCACAGGGACATAGTAAAGTTCTGCTTCATACGCTGGCGCCTTTCGAGTTTATGCCACCGACCCTGGAGGATCCGATTCCGCGAAGCTACATTGCCCAGCAACCCCTCACGGACGAACAAATGACCGAAGAGCTGGAGGATCCGGACTGCGGCGCCAGTATCAGCAAAATATTAGGTCGCCCTGGCTGGTTGCAAGATCCGTTGTATGAAAGCCCTCGCTATTATTTTCTAGCCCAGATATTGGACGCCGATATCGCAAAAATCAGTCCTCGCCACGAAGGATTGTTCGGCGGTGGCATCGGCTACGTTTTTGCCGACAACCGGGCGAAAAAGATGAAGGAAGGCGACGAAGCTGGATATTTCCTCGTTCAATTTACCTGAGTTGTGCCCGTTATCGATCTCACCAGCGCCGTCTTTTTCAAAGGTATCGATCAGCCGGTTACGACGGCTGCGCCGCCGATAGGGAGCAAACTTCCCACGCCACGAACCGCATACGCCTTCGGGCCATGGCTCAAGTCCTGCCCCCGCACCTCCGCCAATTTTATTCGGAGAACGAACATGAGCGCGTTAGAAAAGGCATTGATAAAGCTGCGTGGTATCCACAAAAAATTCCAGTTGGAAGGCAGCTTCAAAAAGAATGGCCAGCTCAACACCACATGGCCACAAACGCTCGCTACGATCAGCGCGGCAACTGCGTCGCCGAAACCGATCCGCTGGGCCACATCACGCGATACCGCTACGACACCCACGGCCAGGTCGTCGAGATCATCGACGCCACCGGCAAAAGCAAAAAGCTGCGCTGGAACCCGTTCGGCCAGTCGGTGGAACACATTGATTGCTCGGGTTATCCGACGCGGTTCAGCTACGACAACCGGGGCTATCTGCAAACCATCACCGATGCCCTCGGCGAACGCACCCAATTCAGCTACGACGCCCAGGGACGGTTGCTCAGCAGCCAATTGCCGCAGTGGTCGCTTACCTGCGCGACAATGCCGTACACACCAGCCAGCCCTCGATGACGCCGGCTGCCATGCAAAAGCATACCGTGTACGACTTCGCCGCCAACCTGCTGACGGTCGGTGTTTATTACGGCCAGGAAAATCAAACATGATTTTAAGTTGGAAAGCCCCTGCTTATTACAGCGAACAACTGATCGGTTCGTATGACATCGAAAGCGGTTCTTATGAAACCGCCGGTTCGAATTTTGACTACCTGTCATTGTTGGCGGGAAAACCCTATCCATTGAATATGGACAAGCCAAAGGTCTATTTTCCGTGCAAGAAAAAAAAGTTGCTTGCGTATGACTGCCTATGGCTACTTGGGGGAGTCCCACTAGTCACTGAGCGACTTGCGGATTTTCTCACCCATCAATCTGCTCAGGACATTCAGCTCATTCAACCTGCTGTCGTCATTGCAGACGGGGAAGAGGTCGACGAAGCTTTTTTCATAGTGAATGCAATCAATACCGTCAACGCGATAGATCAAGGGCAATCTGCCGCTGAACGGGATGATGACGGATCGATCATCTATTTCACTAAAACCTGGTTCCTGGACGGTGCTGCCGGCATGCGCGGAATCGCTCGTGAGCCAGAGTCAGGAGACCTTCTGATCTCTCAGCAGTTGGCCGATTCTATGATCGAGAAAAAATTCAAAAATAACAAAGGCTTGGGTTTCTATATCGCCAACCGCACGTTTGTCCCTTATTAAAATCAGGCCTAGGCTTCTGGCCCCCATGATGGCCGACATTTTTTAGGGGCGGCTCTGGGTTGGTGGTGCACAACAAACTGCTGACCTATCAGGACAAACGTTACCGCTATGACGCGTTTGGCCGGATGATCGAAGAACGCAGTACTAAACGGGGCGTGCAGCGCTTCGGTTACGACGCCGAAAGCCGGTTGATTGAAGTGCGCAATGAAAACGGTAGCGTGGTCAGGATGACCTACGACCCGCTGGGTCGGCGCATCGAAAAAACCGTCATGGTGACTACCACCCGAAAGGCCGCAATGGAAAACGAGTCGGCGGCAGGAAGGCATGGGGTGGTGGGTCATCTTGTAGAAAATAAGGAATCACTGATGAAAAAGATGAAAGGCATCACCGACCTATTCAGCACGATCAATTCCGTTACCGATAATGACTGGATCTATACAAATTTGGACGAATGGGAGCAGCAACCAGAAAATGCGGTTTTCTATCTCATTACCGAAGATGAAATTGATGATCTAGAAGAGGATGACAAAACCGTAGAAAACAGCGCCGGAGAAACCATTCCTAAGTCGCTGGAAAAAGAAAATGTAGAGACCTGGGTTGACGTGCAAACCCTTCAAGCCATATCGCAGATAATTCAGAAAAAAATAAAGACCCCTGATAGCGCCATTTTGATCCAGGCAATCAATCACTATCGAGAATACGACGACTTCATGGAGGCTTGATTTTTTCCAACAAAAGCGGGCATTTGAACCAGTTGGAGTGCCTGTTTTTAAGGAAATACAGGGTCTGACCCTGAGGAATGGGGTTGGGGTTGTGTCCAGTTCAAACTTCGCAAGAAGACCGTTTCAGGAAGAATACGAACCAAATCCAGTACCGGTCGACTTTGCTGACAAGAGGCTTTCATGTTCTATACCCTTGCATTCAAGAAAGACAAAAACTGCCCCACCTTCATTGATGGCGTCATTCATGAGTCGTTCAGCCCTGGCGCCTATGACGATGCGATGGATGCCGACTGGCACGACGCGGGCCCCGACGAAGCTCTCGCTCCCCTCCCGAAAAAGCTGGTGCTGATTACCAAGGACAAGCGCTATGACTTTGACTTTTGCACTGCCTTTGAGGGGCATATTGTCAGTGAGCGCTTCCTGAAAGTCTTCCAGACCCTCAAGACTTCCCGATGGGAGATCGCAGAACTGGAGATTGTCAACCCAAAAGGCGTTTCGGTCGCACAGCGCCAATATTTTTTTATGCGCCAGCAACGAATAGACAAGGAGCCTGTGGACGTGATCGATCAGACACAGTCGAAGATTAATTTTCGAGCGAGCGGCGAAATCAAAAATATCATCAGCCTGACAATCAAAGAAAATGTCAGCATCGATTTTTTTAGTATCGATGAAATAACTTTACTTGGATTCGTATTTCTTTCGCCTCACGCCGCCACTGTGCTTAAAGAACTAGATCTGGTAGGTGCAGAAGTGGTCGATACGGAGAAGGTCGGCTCAATAGATAGAGCCTAGGTTTCACTCAGCATGCAGGTGATTACCCTTTTCAAGATCCAACTAACCGAAACCAAACCAATCGATTTACTCAAGGGCGGCTGAATTGATCCCTTATAAAAAAGTGGATCAGAACGGTGAGGATCCATTAACGCTGAGATTAATGATGCTCGAAAACACATTTTCGAATGACGAGGCGGCCATTACGCCAGCGGATCTGGATCACCTGGAATGCGCCATTGGTAAGAAGCTACCGACGCCCTTTAAAAACCATTATCTCAAGTACAACGGAGGTGTACCGGAGCGGACCTATTGGGTCAGCGAAGATTTTGACGAGCCACTGGAAGTGGCTGCATTCAAGCCAATTCCCGGTGGCGACTCCTCGCTGCTATCCACCTACCAGTTGATGCTAAAAAAACAGGTACTTCCTGCACACCTTCTGCCTTTCGCGAACGACTGGGGTGGTAACTTCTTTTGCCTGAATCTTGATACGGAGGCCGTTAGTTACTTCACCACTGACAGCTTTGATAGTGACCTAAGCCCTGAAGAAAATCAGGCTGAATCCGAAAAGCTGGTCTGCTCGAATTTCCTCCAGTTTGTTCAAGGCCTGATCGATGAGGAAGATTTGGACGAGGAATGAGGCGCTCAGCCGCCTGGCCGACGGGGTGCATTTGTTGGTGGAGCGCGCGCTGGATCACCTGAATGAGCCGGAAATAGCAGCGATTCTCGCCAGGAAACAAAGCCGAGTCGGCTGATCCGCCAGACAGAAAAAATGGGCACCCAACCTCGTTGGCGTGCCCATTTTTTATCCCGCTCGCCCGCTGTGCGGGAAGTCGGTGCGTGTTACGGATTAACGCTGTCTTTCAACGACTTGCCTGGCTTGAACGCAACAGTGTTGCTGGCCTTGATTTTTACCGGCTCACCGGTTTGCGGGTTTTTGCCGGTGCGGGCACCGCGATGGCGTTGCAGGAAGGTGCCGAAGCCCACCAGCGTGACGCTATCCTTGCGATGCAGAGCGCCGGTGATTTCTTCGAGAACGGCGTTGAGAACGCGATTGGCCTGTTCTTTGGTGAGATCTGCTTTTTCCGCGATGGCAGCGGCGAGTTCTGGTTTACGCATGAGTGAAGCCCCTTTGACGGTTTTTTGTTGTTATGTCCGTGCTGTTCTCGTTGGAACAGCGCCCAAGGCGCCGCAGGTGCTCTACTCTGCGGCAGACGGGAATGAGGATGGCATGCGCGCAAGAGCGGCGCCAGTCTCCCCGCGACCTTTGTGGGGGCAAAAACGGGGTGATTCCGACAGAACGACCGGCATTTACGCCAACAGGGCCGGAAGTTCTTTGTTCAGGGCGAGTTTTTCCATCACCGCCGCGCCGGTCAGGGCATAGCCCAGCAATTTGCCGGCGCTGTCGCGGCACAGCACCTTGATGTCCGCGCCCTGCCCTTCGACCGTCCAGACGCCCTCCGCGCCCCGTGGTGGCGGGGAAACCACCAATGGGCAGACCGGGGTTTTCACGGTGATCGGCATCGGGCCGTAACTCACCGCCGTAGGGTTTCCGGCGAGGGTCTGGGCCAGCGCTCTCGCACAGCTCATGAGGGGCATGACGTACAACAGATTCAGCCCATCGACCTCGGCGCAATCGCCCAGGGCGTAGATGTTGGCGTGAGAGGTTTTCAGGTGACGGTCAACCACCACACCACGATTGACCTGCACCCCGGCAGCGGCCGCCAGGTCGATGCGCGGACGCAGACCGATGGCTGACACCACTACGTCGCAAGGGATGACCTGGCCGTCAGACAGATGCGCTTCCAGGCCGTCCGCCACTCGCTGCAGGCGATTGAGCACCGGCCCCAGGTGGAAGCGCGCGCCCAGGCTTTCCAGGCCGGCCTGGACCGCAGCAGCCGCCGCCGGGTGGAGCAAGGTCGGCATGACTTGTTCGCAGGGAGCAACCAGTTGCACTTCGTAGCCACCGAGCATCAGGTCGTTGGCAAATTCGCAGCCAATTAAACCGGCGCCCAGCAGCAGCACCCGACGCTTGCCGGCCGCCGCCGCGCGAAAACGTGCGTAGTCTTCAAGGTCGTTGATCGGGAAAACCGCGTCGGCCGCGTCGCCTTCAATCGGCACCCGCACGGTTTCCGCGCCCCAGGCCAGGATCAGGTCACGGTAGATCACTGATTCTTCGCCAATCCACAGGCGCTTGTGGCCCGGATCGATGCCGCTGATGCGCGTGTGGGTGCGCACTTCGGCCTTCAATTGCTCGGCCATGGCGCCCGGTTCGGCCATGCTCAGGCCATCGGCGTCTTTATTCTTGCCAAAGCCGGTGGAAAGCATCGGCTTGGAGTAGGAGCGTCCGTCATCTGCGGTAATCAACAGCAGCGGGGTTTCGCCATCGAGTTTGCGAAACTCCCGGGCCAGGTTGTAGCCAGCCAGCCCAGTGCCGACGATCACGACAGGTGCGTTCATTCCTAGCTCCTTGGATGCTTAGTTGATTTCAATCATTTCAAAATCCATTTTGCCCACGCCGCAGTCCGGGCACAGCCAGTCTTCCGGCACGTCCTGCCACGGTGTGCCCGCCGCAATACCGTCGTCCGGCCAGCCTTCGGCTTCGTTATAGATCAGGCCGCAGACCACACATTGCCACTTTTTCATTCAGGTATTTCCTCGGGATTCAGGCTTTTGCCGGCGCGAACGGTCGATAGATGAAGCGTTGCCGTCCGGCTCAGGGCGTTTTGTACTGATCGGGCCCGACAGATGCAAGCCTGTTCGGCGCAACGGCAGGCCGGATCAATCAAACTCGCCGCCTGACATGGTAAGCTCGCCGCCTCATTTGCTGCCAATAATGACTCACTGTGCCGCACTCAAAAGCCCCTTCCCCGACGCCGCTCTGGCTTTCTCAAAGCCAACTGATGCCCCGCCCCGACACGTCTACGCTCGATTGGTTGTTCGATGAAGGGTCACTGACCCGACGCCTGACCCGTTTGTCGAATGACGGTTTCAGCGTCACGCCGCTGTTCGAAGGCTGGCAATCGCTGCGCGCCGACGAATGTGCCGCGCTGGAGCTGGCCGAAGGCAGCGAAGGCTGGGTGCGCGAGGTGTATCTGCGCGGCCACGGTGAAGCTTGGGTGTTTGCCCGCAGCGTGGCGGCGCGTAGCGCGCTGCAGGGCGACGGATTGCATATGGATGAGCTGGGTAGCCGTTCTCTGGGTGAATTGCTGTTTTGCGATCAGGCATTTCAGCGCCGGGCCATCGAGGTTTGTCACTATCCTCAAGCGTGGTTGCCGATGGAGGCTCAAGCACCTGAACTGTGGGCCCGGCGCTCGCGTTTCGACCGTGGCGCCCTGAGCGTGCTGGTGGCCGAGGTTTTCCTGCCGACCCTGTGGAGCGCCGCCCGCGCGCATCCGGAGAACTGCTGATGTACCAGAACCTGCTCAAGTCTCTGAACCGCGTGAATCCTCGGGCCTGGGATTTCATTCAGCTGACCCGCATGGACAAGCCGATCGGCATTTACCTGCTGCTGTGGCCGACATTGTGGGCACTGTGGATTGCCGGTGAAGGTTCGCCGTCACTGGCCAATATCGTGATTTTCGTGCTCGGCGTGGTACTGACCCGTGCCGGCGGTTGCGTGATCAACGATTGGGCGGACCGCAAGGTCGATGGCCATGTGAAACGCACCGAGCAGCGGCCGCTGGTGAGCGGCAAGATCAGCTCCAAAGAAGCCCTGGTGTTCTTCGCGGTGCTGATGGGCGTGAGCTTCTTGCTGGTGCTGTGCACCAACGCGGCGACTGTCTGGCTGTCGCTGGGCGGTTTGGCCCTGGCCTTCACGTATCCGTTCATGAAGCGTTACACCTATTACCCGCAAGTGGTGCTGGGCGCGGCGTTCTCCTGGGGCATGCCGATGGCGTTCACTGCCGAGACTGGTGAGTTGCCGGCGACAGCCTGGTTGCTGTGGATCGCCAATTTGCTGTGGACCGTGGGCTACGACACCTATTACGCCATGACCGACCGCGACGATGACCTGAAGATCGGGGTGAAATCCACCGCGATCCTGTTTGGCGATGCCGACCGGGTGATCATTCTGACCTTGCAAGGCCTGGCGCTGGGCTGCCTGTTGCTGGCTGGCTCGAAATTCCATCTCGGTGGCTGGTTCCACCTTGGGTTGCTGGTGGCGGCAGGCTGCTTTGCGTGGGAGTTCTGGTACACCCGCAGCAAAGACCGGATGCGTTGCTTCCAGGCGTTTTTGCATAACCACTGGGCGGGGTTGGCGATTTTTGTGGGGATTGTGCTGGATTACGCATTACGTTGACTGCGATTGATCTGTAGCAGCTGCCGAACTCAGGCTTCGCCAGCTGCTACAGACTGTTTACAGGGCAGGCAAATCGCTTACTTGTGTTCGCCAATCACGTGCCACATTTTCATCATGCCGTCGCCTTTCATGTCTCCCGGCTTGCTGTCCATTTTGTAGGTGTACATTGGCTTACCGTCGTAAGTCCATTGCATTGTGCCATCGTCACGCTTGATCGGCTTCCATTCACCCATGGGCTTGGCATCCATCGGAGCCATCATCGGCGGCCAGTTCTTCGCACACTCACCCATGCACATCGACTTGCCGTCCTTGTCCTTGTCAAAGGTATACAAGGTCATACCCTTCTGATCGACCATCATGCCGCCTTTCATCATGGCGGGTTCTGCCGCAAAGGCCAGGGACGGCAGCGTTAACGCAGCCGTGACCAGCAGGACCTTCCAGGATTTAGCAATGTGATTCATGGAAACCTTCCTTTTGTGGTTGTCAGGATTCGGAATTAGAGCTTAGTTCAGGATCGCGACAATCGCAGGCCGGCTAAAATACTGTCACACGACTGCAATAATTCCGTTATCTAATGCGGCGCAAGACAGTTAAATGACAAGAGGATTAAGGCATGGTTGGCAGGAGCATTCTGATCGTCGACGACGAAGCGCCCATTCGCGAAATGATCGCCGTTGCGTTGGAAATGGCCGGCTATGACTGCCTGGAGGCGGAGAACTCACAGCAGGCCCATGCCATTATCGTCGACCGCAAACCGGACCTGATTCTGCTCGACTGGATGCTGCCCGGCACTTCCGGCATCGAGTTGGCCCGCCGCCTCAAGCGCGACGAACTGACCGGGGATATCCCGATCATCATGCTCACCCCCAAGGGCGAAGAGGACAACAAGATCCAGGGGCTGTAAGTCGGCGCCGACGACTACAGCACCACACCGTTTTCCCCCCGCGAACGGGTGGCCCGCCTCAAAGCCGTGCTGCGTCGCGCCGGCCCGACCGATGGCGAAGCGCCGATCGAAGTCGGCGGCCTGCTGCTGGACCCGATCAGCCACCGCGTGACCATCGACGGCAAACCTGCCGAGATGGGCCCGACCGAGTACCGTTTGCTGCAATTCTTCATGACCCACCAGGAACGCGCCTACACTCGCGGCCAGTTGCTGGATCAGGTCTGGGGCGGCAATGTCTACGTCGAAGAGCGCACTGTCGACGTGCACATCCGTCGCCTGCGCAAAGCCCTCGGCGATGCTTACGAAAATCTGGTACAAACCGTGCGCGGCACCGGCTACCGGTTTTCCACCAAGGCCTGAGCCGGCCGCCAGCCTCGCTGACAAGGACGCATATTTTCCGTGAACCAAAACTGGCATGGCACCCTGATTCGCCACATGCTGTTGCTGGTCACCGCCTGCCTGGTGATCGGCCTGATTTCCGGCTACTACGGCTGGAGTCTCGCCGTGGGCCTGGGTGTTTACCTGGCCTGGACCCTCAAACAGCTGCTGCGCCTGCACGAATGGCTGCGCCTGCACCAACCCGATGAAGCACCGCCCGACGGCTATGGCCTGTGGGGCGAAGTGTTCGACAGCATCTATCACCTGCAACGCCGCGACCAACGGGTACGCGGGCGCCTGCAAGCGGTGATCGACCGGGTCCAGGAATCCACTGCCGCGCTGAAAGACGCAGTGATCATGCTCGACAGCGACGGCAACCTTGAGTGGTGGAACCGCGCCGCCGAAACCCTGCTCGGCCTCAAGACTCCTCAGGACAGCGGCCAGCCGGTGACCAACCTGGTGCGCCATCCGCGTTTCAAGGAATACTTCGAGCAGGACAACTACGCCGAACCATTGGAGATTCCGTCGCCGATCAATGATCGCCTGCGCATTCAGCTGTACATCACCCGCTACGGCAACAACGAGCACTTGATGCTGGTGCGCGACGTGACGCGTATCCATCAGCTGGAGCAGATGCGCAAAGACTTCATCGCCAACGTGTCCCACGAGCTGCGCACACCCCTGACGGTGATTTGCGGCTACCTGGAAACCCTGCTCGATAACGTCGAGGACGTGAATCCGCGCTGGACCCGTGCCCTGCAGCAAATGCAGCAGCAAGGCGGGCGCATGCAGACCTTGCTTAACGATTTGCTGCTGCTGGCCAAACTGGAAGCCACCGATTACCCATCGGACAACCAACCAGTGTCCATCGATAGCCTGCTGCAATCGATCAAGAGCGACGCCCAACAGCTGTCGGGTCAGAAAAATCAGCGCATCACCCTGGAAGCCGACCCGACGATTCTGCTCAAGGGCAGTGAAGCCGAACTGCGCAGTGCGTTTTCCAATCTGGTGTTCAACGCGGTGAAATACACCCCGGCCGAGGGCAATATCCGCATTCGCTGGTGGGGCGACGAGCAAGGTGCACACCTGAGCGTGCAGGATTCGGGAATCGGCATCGACAGCAAACACCTGCCGCGCCTGACCGAACGCTTCTACCGCGTCGATTCCAGCCGCAATTCCAACACCGGCGGCACCGGGCTGGGGCTGGCCATCGTCAAGCACGTGTTGCTGCGCCACCGGGCACGCATGGAAATCAGCAGTGTGCCGGGGCATGGCAGCACGTTTACCTGCCATTTCGCGCCGGCCCAGGTCACCAAATCCCGCGTGATCAGCGCCGCGGACTGATACCGACTAGCACTCGCCACTAGGCAATCGATCAGTCAGCCGCTACATTGGCTGACTTGTGCCTGCCCTTCAGGCACTGCATTTCCCCCTTTTTTGAATACACGGAACCCGCAAAACTCCATCATGGACCCTTCCCCTGGCTTGACCCTCGCAACAATATTCGCCGACTTCGGCATGATTCTTTTTGCTCTGATCCTGGTTTTGCTCAACGGCTTTTTCGTTGCGGCAGAGTTTGCCATGGTCAAACTGCGCTCGACCCGGGTCGAAGCCATCGCTGAACAGCACGGCTGGCGCGGGCACATCCTGCGCACCGTACACAGTCAGCTCGATGCTTACCTGTCAGCGTGCCAATTGGGTATCACCCTCGCCTCTCTGGGTCTGGGCTGGGTCGGCGAACCGGCGTTCGCGCACCTCCTGGAGCCTGTGCTGAGTGCCGTGGGTGTAGATTCCGCTGAGGTGGTCAAGGCGGTTTCGTTCTTCACGGCGTTCTTCATCATTTCGTACCTGCACATCGTGGTCGGTGAGCTGGCACCAAAATCCTGGGCCATCCGCAAACCCGAGTTGCTGTCGCTGTGGACGGCGGTGCCGCTGTACTTGTTCTACTGGGCCATGTACCCGGCCATCTACCTGCTCAACGCCAGCGCCAACCAGATCCTGCGCATCGCCGGGCAAGGTGAGCCCGGCCCGCACCACGAGCACCATTACAGCCGCGAAGAACTGAAACTGATCCTGCACTCCAGCCGTGGCCAGGACCCAAGCGACCAAGGCATGCGCGTACTGGCCTCGGCGGTGGAAATGGGCGAGCTGGAAGTGGTCGACTGGGCCAACTCCCGGGAAGACCTGGTCACCCTCGAGTTCAACGCTCCGCTCAAGGAAATCCTGGCGTTGTTCCGTCGCCACAAGTTCAGCCGCTACCCGGTGTACGACAGCGAGCGCAAGGAGTTCGTCGGCCTGCTGCACATCAAGGATCTGCTGCTGGAACTGGCCGCCCTTGATCACATTCCCGAGTCGTTCAACCTCGCCGAACTGACCCGACCACTGGAGCGCGTATCGCGGCACATGCCGCTGTCGCAACTGCTGGAGCAGTTCCGCAAGGGCGGCTCGCACTTCGCCTTGGTCGAGGAAGCCGACGGCAACATCATCGGCTACCTGACCATGGAAGACGTGCTGGAAGTGCTGGTGGGCGACATTCAGGACGAACACCGCAAGGCTGAACGCGGGATCCTCGCGTATCAGCCGGGCAAGCTGCTGGTGCGGGGTGATACGCCGCTGTTCAAGGTGGAACGCCTGCTGGGCATCGACCTGGACCACATCGAAGCCGAAACCCTCGCCGGGCTGGTCTACGAAACCCTGAAACGGGTGCCGGAAGAGGAAGAAGTGCTGGAAGTCGAAGGTTTGCGGATCATCATCAAAAAGATGAAAGGGCCGAAGATCATATTGGCCAAGGTGTTGATGCTGGACTGAGCCACGCCCTTGTAGGAGCCGGCTTGCTGGCGATCAGGAGCGCTGCGGTGTCTCTGTTATACCGCGTTATCGTTCATCGCCAGCAAGCCGGCTCCTACTGCCCAACGCAAAGTTGGGCAACGCCCCCACCGGTTGATTGAACTGGTACGGAATCGACACCAGGCCCAACCCGGTATTGCGCTGCACCACGAAGTGCAGGTGCGGGCCGCTGCTGTTGCCGGTGTTGCCCGACAGCGCCAGCGCACTGCCCACCACTACCCGCTGACCTTCCCGTACGCAGACTGAACCTTTCTTGAGGTGCAGGTACACGCCCATCGTCCCGTCATCGTGCAACACCCGCACGAAATTGCCCGATGGATCGTTGCCGCGCCCGGTCTGGCCATTCTCGGTTTTCACCACCACCCCGCCGCGCGCCGCGATGATCGGCGTGCCTTCGGGCATGGCGATATCCATCGCGTAACGGTTCTTCGGTCCGTAGTGGCTGTATTGGCCATTGGGGCCCTGGGTCAGCCGAAACGGACCGCCACGCCAGGGCAACGGATATCGATAGGCCATGGCAGCCCCTGAGGGGTCGCCCAGGAAATATGCGAACCTTGGGTTATACACGATCGGCCTTCCGGCCTTCGTCGGCGTGAGCAGGGCCAGACGAAGGTTACTGCGCGCCGGCATCACCCGCCGGATCGGTCGGCTCGGCGCTCCGCTGACGTTCTGCAGTCTGTCGAAACTCAGCTCGATCTCGACCGGCGCATACAGGTCGTTGCGCACGAACACGCTGTCCATGCCATTCAGCCTCTTGATGTCGAGGTACACCTGCCGCTCAAGGTGTTCGACCATTCGGTCGCGAAAAACGAACACCTTCGCGCCTTTGGTGGGGCGGTCGCTGTAAGAGACCACGCCACTGGCATCAGTGGACTTATAGATCGTCATGGCCACAGCCGAGGTGGATGCCATGAAAAGACCACAGAAAAACAGCAGGCGCGCGAGCATGGGCAAAATTCTGTTGAGTAGGCCTGGGAAGGAGCCTAGCAGCAGAAATGGACCTGCGTAGTCGACAGATGTTTCAAATGATCATTCCCACGCTCTGCCTGGGAATGCAGCACGGGACGCTCTGCGTCCCATCCGAAGCGGACGCGGAGCGTCCGGGGAGGTATTCCCACGCAGAGCGTGGGAACGATCAGCGGTACACGTTACGCACCCGGTACGAAGTGCTTCTGCGCGGTGCCACGGGCGATCAGGCGGGAGATGTAGTCGAGCTTCTGTGCATCCTGGTCGACAAAGCGGAACGTCAGTTGCAGCCACTCGCTGTCCGGCTTCGGCTCGTGGGCGACGATGGCGTGCAAGTAGCCGTTAAGACGGGCAGTTTCGGCATTGTCGCCCTGCTCCAGGTCGAGTACGGCGTTGTCGAGGACTTGCGGCAAGGTGTCAGTGCGTTTCACCACCAGCAGCGCTTCCTTGATGCTCAAGGCCTTGATCACGCATTGCTGTGTGCCGCTCGACAGACGCAGTTGGCCTTGGCCACGACCGCCAGCTGATGCGGAGGCAGGCGCCTTGACCGGTGGATTGTTGAGCAGGCCGCGAGACGGCGCCGCAGCCGGGGCTGGCGCGGCGGCGGCAGGTTTGGCAAACGGGTTGACCGCTGCAGCCGAGGGTGCGACTACCGCCGCTTTGCCACCGGTCAATGCGCTCAGGGAATCGTTGCCGAACGCCGAGTTCATTTTGGTCGGCGCGCTGTTCATCAAGGTATCGAGCTTGCCGACCTTGTTCAGGGCCTGCTTGACCTTGGTCAACAGCTGCTCGTTGGTGAATGGCTTGCTGACGTAGCCGGAAACCCCGGCCTGGATCGCCTGGACCACGTTTTCTTTATCGCCACGGCTGGTCACCATCACGAACGGCATGGTCTTGAGGTTGTCCTGCTCACGGCACCAGGTCAGCAACTCCAGACCGGACATTTCCGGCATTTCCCAGTCGCACAGAACCAGGTCGAACGCTTCCTTGGCCAGCATGGCCTGGGCCTTTTTACCGTTGACTGCATCTTCGGTCCGGATCCCCGGGAAGTAGTTGCGCAGGCACTTTTTTACCAGGTCACGAATGAACGACGCATCGTCCACGACCAACACACTGATCTTGCTCATCCAACACCCCTTTAAAAATCCCGGCAAGCATAACGCTGGCTGATGGCACTTTGCCAAAACTCTTCAGTCACGCCGGGACTTTTCGTTCGCGGGTGCTGCTTTTCAATTCGGCTTTTCAGTTCAAAAGCCACACAAACAAAAACGCCCGGCCAAGAGGCCGGGCGCTTTTTCTTGGGCAACCTTACTTATCGTCAGCTTTGTCCGGAACATTAGCGGTTTCGGCACTTGTGCCTTCCACTTCTTCCTTCATGCGCTTGAGGCCCAGGTGACGCACGTCGGTGCCGCGCACCAGGTAAATCACCAGTTCCGAGATATTGCGCGCGTGGTCGCCGATTCGCTCAAGGGAACGCAGCACCCAGATAATGCTCAAGACACGCGAGATAGAGCGTGGATCTTCCATCATGTAGGTGGCGAGTTCGCGCAGCGCGGTCTTGTATTCGCGGTCGATGATCTTGTCGTACTGCGCCACCGACAGCGCCAGGTCGGCGTCGAAGCGGGCAAATGCGTCCAGGGCATCGCGAACCATGTTGCGCACCTGGTCGCCGATGTGGCGAACCTCGACATAACCGCGCGGCGCTTCGCCTTCTTCACACAACTGAATGGCGCGACGGGCGATCTTGGTGGCTTCGTCGCCGATACGCTCGAGGTCGATCACCGATTTGGAGATGCTGATGATCAGACGCAAGTCCGACGCCGCCGGCTGACGACGGGCCAGAATGCGCAGGCATTCTTCGTCGATGTTGCGTTCCATCTGGTTGATCTGGTCGTCGACCTCGCGCACTTGCTGGGCCAGGCCGGAATCGGCCTCGATCAGCGCGGTGACCGCGTCGTTGACCTGCTTCTCGACCAGCCCGCCCATGGCCAGGAGGTGGCTGCGCACTTCCTCGAGCTCAGCGTTGAACTGCTGGGAGATGTGATGGGTAAGGCCTTCTTTACTAATCATGTTGGCGTCCTTGGAGCGTCCGGTAAGGTGCGGTGGGCCGCAGCGTCAGTTCAGTGAGCAACAACAGCTTCCTAGCCGTAACGACCGGTGATGTAGTCTTCGGTCTGCTTCTTCGCCGGATTGGTGAACAGGGTGTCGGTGTCGCCGAACTCCACCAGTTTGCCCATATACATGAACGCCGTGTAGTCGGAAACACGCGCGGCCTGTTGCATGTTGTGGGTCACGATAACAATGGTGAACTTGGATTTCAGTTCGTAGATCAGCTCTTCGACTTTCAGCGTGGAGATCGGGTCGAGTGCCGAGCACGGTTCGTCGAGCAGCAGCACTTCCGGCTCCACGGCGATGGTGCGGGCAATCACCAGACGTTGCTGCTGACCACCGGACAGACCGAGTGCCGACTCGTGCAGACGATCCTTGACTTCATCCCACAGCGCCGCGCCTTTCAACGCCCACTCGACGGCTTCGTCGAGGATGCGCTTTTTGTTGATGCCCTGGATGCGCAAGCCGTAAACCACGTTTTCATAGATGGTTTTCGGGAACGGGTTGGGCTTCTGGAACACCATGCCGACGCGACGACGCAGCTCGGCCACGTCCTCGCCCTTGCGGTAGATGTTGTTGCCGTAGAGGTTGATCGCGCCTTCGACGCGGCAGCCATCCACCAGGTCGTTCATGCGGTTGAAAGTGCGCAACAGCGTGGACTTGCCACAGCCGGACGGGCCGATGAAGGCGGTCACGCGCTGTTTCGGGATGTTCATGCTGACGTCATACAGCGCTTGTTTGTCGCCGTAGAACAGGCTCAACCCCGGCACTTCGATGGCCACGGTTTCCTGCTCGAGACTCAGGCTCTGTTTGTCGCGGCCCAGGGCCGACATGTTGATGCCGTGAGTGTGTGCTTCGTGCTGCATGGGAGGCTCCCTGTGCTAACAAATTCGGTTCGGGGCCGCAGGCCAGGCCCGCGGTTACGCAATTCTTTGTAGGAGCCGGCTTGCTGGCGATGCAGACAACTCGGTCCCGCAGGCTCACCGCGGTGATGCCTTCGCCAGCAAGCCGGCTCCTACAGTTCGGTGTTGATCAGCTATCCAGCGCCTTGTACTTCTCGCGCAGGTGGTTACGGATATAAACGGCCGACAGGTTCAATGTCGCGATCACCAGCACCAGCAGCAGCGCCGTGGCATACACCAGCGGCCGCGCGGCTTCTACGTTCGGGCTCTGGAAGCCGACGTCATAAATGTGGAAGCCCAGGTGCATGATCTTCTGGTCCAGGTGCAGGTACGGGTAGTTGCCATCCAGCGGCAGCGACGGTGCCAGTTTCACTACACCCACCAGCATCAGCGGCGCCACTTCACCGGCGGCGCGGGCCACGGCGAGGATCATGCCGGTCATCATTGCCGGGCTGGCCATCGGCAGCACGATCTTCCACAAGGTCTCGGCCTTGGTCGCGCCGAGGGCCAACGAGCCTTCGCGTACGGTGCGAGGAATCCGCGCCAGGCCTTCTTCGGTGGCCACGATCACCACCGGCACAGCCAGCAGGGCCAAGGTCAACGAAGCCCACAACAGACCCGGCGTACCGAAGGTCGGCGCCGGCAAGGCTTCGGGGAAGAACAACCGGTCGATCGAGCCGCCCAGTACATAAACGAAGAAGCCCAGGCCGAACACGCCGTAAACGATCGCCGGTACGCCCGCCAGGTTGTTCACCGCAATACGGATCACTCGGGTCAGGGTGTTCTGCTTGGCGTATTCACGCAGGTAGACCGCCGCCAGCACACCGAACGGAGTGACGATCATCGCCATGATCAGGGTCATCATCACGGTGCCGAAAATCGCCGGGAAGATCCCGCCTTCGGTGTTGGCTTCGCGCGGGTCATCACTGAGGAATTCCCAGACCTTGCTGAAGTAGAAGCCCACCTTGGTAAAGGTGCTCATGGCGTTCGGCTGATAGGCGTGAACCACTTTGCCGATACCGATCTCGACCTCTTTACCGTTCGCGTCACGAGCCGTCAGGCTGTCACGGTTGAACTGCTTGTGCAGGTCGTTCAGACGCGCTTCGATTTCCTGATAACGGGCATTCAGCTCGGCGCGCTCAGACTCCAGGTCCGCCTGTGCGGTAGCGTCGAGACGGCCGGCCAATTCCAGCTTGCGACCGTGCAGACGAACACGTTCGAGACCGGCGTTGATCGCGCCGATGTCGGTTTTTTCCAGGCTCTTGAGCTGCCCAGCCAACTGGTTGACGCGATCGACACGGGCCTGCAACTCAGGCCATGCGGCTTCGCCTTCAGCGACGACCTTGCCGTCCTCTTTAACGTTGACCAGATAGCCGTAGAAGTTGCCCCACTCGCGACGCTCGATGGTCATCAGCTCTGGCGGGGTTTTCTGGTTGGTCAGCCACTCGCCGACAATCCAGGTGAAGTCCGTGCCGTTCAGATCGCGGTTGCCGACCTTGATCAGCTCGCGGGTCATGAACTCCGGGCCCTGATCGGGCACCGGCAGGCCAGCGGTTTTCAGGCGCTCGCGTGGCACTTCTTCCTTCTGCACCACTTCGCCGATGACCAGGTGGTTGGCCTGGCCCGGCACGTCGTAATTGGCGTGGATCAGGTCCGCCGGCCAGAAGTGCCCCAGACCGCGCACGGCAATGACCGCCAGCAGGCCAATGGTCATGATGACCGCAATGGACACCGCGCCGCCGCTGATCCAGACGCCGGGGGCGCCGCTCTTGAACCATCCATTCAGGGAGTTCTGTTTCACAGACTTCTACCTTTCTTAAAGCGACGAGTATTTCTTGCGCAGACGCTGACGAATCAGTTCGCG
>Ga0182007_10000669_pt1 | contig 19672 bp, 17 predicted proteins | sample Sormic07211113_1_FD_123023 | JGI IMG/M metagenome (GOLD analysis project Ga0182007, IMG submission 123023) | Rhizosphere microbial communities from Sorghum bicolor, Mead, Nebraska, USA - 072115-113_1 MetaG | ecosystem: Host-associated > Plants > Roots > Rhizosphere | place: USA: Nebraska... | reverse complement strand
CTGGAGTGCCGCCTCCGTCTGTCCTCGGAGCCTCTGAGGGCACCGCTCAGTCCACGGTGACGTCGATCGTGTGCCAGCCGGTCGCTCCGTCGGGAAGCGGCTCCTGCTCCGTTCGTGTCTGCACCTCGCCGGTCTCGTCGATGGCGCGGACCTGCAGCCGGTGTTTGCCGGGCTTCGCCTGCCACGGCCAGCTCCACTGCCGCCAGGTGTCCACCGACGGCACCTTCGCGAGCTGTGCCCGCTGCCAGGGTCCGCCGTCCACGCGGACCTCCACCGCGGACACTCCACGGTGCTGCGCCCACGCGACCCCGGCGACCATCACCCGACCTCGCTCCACCTTCTTGCCCGAGCCCGGGGTGTCGATCCGCGCCTGTGTCTTGATCGGGGCCTGCGCCGCATAGCCCCGCCGCACCCAGTAGGCGCTGAAGTCGGAGAAGCTGCTCAGCTCCAGCTCCGTCAGCCACTTCGTGGCCGACACGTATCCGAACAGCCCCGGTACCACCATGCGGACCGGGAAGCCGTGCTCGACCGGCAGTGGCTCGCCGTTCATGCCGACCGCCAGCAGCGCGTCCCGTCCGTCGAGCACGGCCGCCGTCGGCGTACCGGCCGTGTATCCGTCGACGGACCGGCTCACCAGCTGATCCGCCCCGTCCTGCGGCTCGACCCTGTCCAGCAGATCCTTGATCGGTACCCCCAGCCACCGCGCGTTGCCGACCAGTTCGCCACCGACCTCGTTGGACACGCAGGTCAGCGTGATGTACCGCTCCACCATCGGCAGGGCCAGCAGCTCGTCGTACGTCAGCGTCAGCGGCCGTTTCACGCGACCGTGGATCTTCAGCTGCCAGTCCTTCGGCTCCATCTGCGGCACCGTCAACGCGGTGTCGATGCGGTAGAAGTCCGCGTTCTTGGTCACGAACGGCTCGACTCCGAGCACGCCCGCGGAGACCTTGGCGGGCAGGGCCGGTGCCGGGCTGGCCGGGGTGGGCAGAACGACCGCGTCCCGGGCCGCGGCCACCCGCTGGGACCAGAGCCAGCGTCCACCGGGTACGGCGACCACGGCAGCACCGATCGCTCCGAGCGACAACGCCAGAAATCGTCGCCGGGCCCGCTCCCGCGGTGCGCCGTCCCCAGCGGGAACACCGGAGTCCGACGACGGTGCAGAGTCTCCTCGCCCCACGGCGGCGACTGCCTGCACAGCCGTGCCCGGGTCCGGGGCCGCGACGCCTGCCTCATCCGGCGCCGGCACCTCGACGGGGGGAGGCTGAGTGCGGCGCAGCAGCATCAGAAGACCGGCGGCGGCCAGCGCGCCGATCACCGACGGCATCGGGTACGCCCACGTGGCGCTGGCACGGGTGACCGCCGCGAGTACGCCGATCGCCCCGAAGAGGGCGACGCCGACCAGCCCGTACCGGAGCCGGCGCATGGCCAGTACGCCGATGAACGCCGCGAAGGCCGCCAGCACCAGGACGATTCCCGCCTGCAGCGCCAGCTTGTCGTACGTGTAGAAGACCTTGACGGCGAACTCCTTGACCGGAGTCGGCGCCGCGTCCACGGCGACGCCGCCCACCGCCACGAGCGGCGCGGACGGCCCGCCCGTCGCGGCCGCCACCAGTTCGCCGACGCCGAGGGCGAGCGCGGTGGCCGAGAGACCGGCCAGCTCGCCGTACCACTGCTTGAGCGGTTTCCCCGGCGCGGGCCGACCGGTGTCGTCAGGTTCCATGCCGTTGCCGGACACCTGGTGTCCCCTTAGCGGCGGGCGCGGCGGAGCCGAGCCAGGCCGACGAACAGCATGACCACGCCGACGATCGCCACGACCGGCCCGACGACCGCCCACAACGTCACGCCGCTCATCGCCGAGCCCCGCATGACGTCGATTCCCTGGAGGAACCAGCCCACGCCGAAAAAGGTGAGCAGTGCACCGAAGGCGGGCATGAGCCAGTACTTCTTCATGGTGTATCTCCAGGTACGACGCCGATGTTCTCGACGACGAGCCTGGCCGATCAGCGGCCGGGCGGCGACAACGCTTGGTTGGACTCCAGGGTCAACCGATCGGTGGACGTCCGGCTCCACCGTTGTGCGGACGTGGGCCGCTGCCGAGCCCGGCACTCTTGAATTCGGGTGTCCGTAGACTGGCGTCCAGCTCGGGACGGACGAAGGTGGTCAGGCCGTGGCAGTGCGCAGCGCCGTCGACTTCGGAAACCGGCACCGGGTCGGATGGCACGTTCTTGTGGGCGTCGTCGCGATACCCCTCGCCGTGGCCATAGCGGCCAACGCAACCGTGACGCTCGGGCAACGCCTGCTCGCTCTCGGGACCCTCGCCGTCGTCATCGCCTGGTACGCCCTGGTCGCCCCGCATGCGCTCGAGGACGGCGACGAACGCTGGGGGGTGGCCTATTTCGCCCTCCTCGCGGTCGCGTTCCCGCTTCTGCTCGCCATCGTCCCGACCGGTGGCGCGCTGATGTTCGCGCTGTGCCCCCAGATGTTCGTGATGGTCGCGAGGTGGCGGGTACGTCTGCCGCTGCTTTTGGTCTTCTATGCCGAACTCGCCTGGGGAATGCTCACGCGGGTCGGCTTCAACGCCACATCCCTGGCGATGATCGGTGCGACCGTACTGGTGCCCCTGACCGTGACGATCCTGGTGGGCGCCTACCTGACCGGCATCCGAGAGCAGAACCGCAAGCGGGCCGAGCTGATCGAAGAACTCACCCGCACCCGGGCCGCACTGGCACACGCGGGCCACGAGGCAGGCGTCCACGCCGAACGCGAACGTATGGCCGCCGAGATCCACGACACTTTGGCGCAGGGCTTCACCAGCATCCTCATGCTCGCCCAGGCCGCCCGGACATCCCTGCTCCGCAATCCGGCGGCTGCCGAAGGCCAGCTGGACATCCTGGAAATGACCGCCCGCGAGAACCTCGCGGAAGCACGCTCGCTGATCGCCGCGTCGGCCCCGGTCGACCTGACCGGCCGCGGTCTCGCGGACGCGCTGGACCGGCTCGCCGCCCGGCACACCCGGGACACCGGTACACGTGTCGAGGTGTCGGTCGACGGCGAGCGGCCCAGCGCGCCCACCGGCACCGACGTCGCTCTGCTGCGCACCGCGCAGGAGGCGCTGGCCAACGTGGGCAAACATGCCGATGCCACGACCGTGCGCATCGAGCTGCGCCACGAGAACGACCTGATGACACTGGCCGTCGTCGACGACGGCAGGGGCTTCGACCCGGCCGCCGTCCGAGGCGGATACGGCCTGCTCGGCATTCGTCACCGCACAGCCGGTCTCGGCGGTACCTGTACGGTGCGATCGGCTCCCGGCCAGGGCACCGCGGTGCGGGTCGAGCTGCCCGCTGCCCCGGCCGACCCGACGGAGCGCAGCCTGGAGTCCGTACTCCATCTCAGCTCCACTCCCGTCCCCGCACAGGCGGAGCCGGGCCGATGACCGTCCGCATCCTGATCGTCGACGACCATCCCGTCGTACGCTTCGGCCTCCGCGGCATGCTCGAGGCGTACGACGATCTACGGGTCGTCGGCGAGGCCGGTTCCGGCGACGAGGCGATCGTCGTGGCCGCCGCCCTGCGTCCGGACGTCGTTCTGATGGACCTGCGCATGCCGGGCACCGACGGTGCCACCGCGACGGCGCGCGTTCGCCGGGAGCACCCCGGCATGCGCGTGCTCGTACTGACCACCTACGAAGGTGACGCCGACATCCTGCGAGCCATCGAGGCCGGCGCCACCGGGTATCTGCTCAAGGACACCCCGATCGACACCTTGACCGAGGCGATCCGGGCAGCCGCGCGCGGCGAAACCGTCCTCGCCCCACTGGTGGCCGCCCGGCTGGTGACCCACATGCAGGCACCGGCCGGTGAGCAGCTGACGCCCCGCGAGGTTCAGGTACTCGATCTCGTAGCCCGGGGCCTGTCCAACAGCGAGATCGGTCGGCAGCTGTACATCGGTGAGGCGACGGTGAAGACGCACCTCCTGCGGACGTTCGTCAAGCTGGGTGTCAACGACCGCACGGCAGCGGTGACCACCGCCATTTCCCGAGGCATCATCACCTCACCGCGGCAGTGACTCCGACGCACTTCGACGGCTACCGCGGCCACCACGACGTGCATGCTCATCAAGACGACGAAGGCGCCCCAGGTGGGCATAGAGGGCGGCGCCCCTCGGGCAGGCCGACGCGCAGCGAGACACTCACCGTTGCGGCATGCCCGTTCCGTCAGGTCGACGCGGTGTGTCCGGGGCCTTGCCAGTGGTGAACCCGCTTCCGGTCCGGCTCGCTCCGAGACCTGTCCGGTGACCGGTCGAGGCCGGTCACCCACCCCGACGGCGGCAGGAACCCGGCGGGGCTACAGGCCGAGGACGGCGCGCAGGGCCTCGCCGACACGGACCATGGTCGCGGCGTCGACCGCGCAAGCTGTGCCAGGGCGAGTTGGGCTTTCGCGAGTGCCCGGTTGCGCCGGAAGGCATTCGGGATCTTGGCCAGGGCGTGGTGGGCCATCGCATCGGCGTGGGCGTGGCGTCCGCTGCGGAATTGCACGATGGCGGCGAGGTGGTCGATCTCCGCCTGGTCGTAGAAGGCCGTCCAACGCGGGCGTTCACGTTCCCCCGAATTGGTCTAGACAATAATCAAACCCCAGGTCGCTGACCTGGGCCTTAATCATGGAGCGGGTGACGAGAATCGAACTCGCGCTCTCAGCTTGGGAAGCGATGGCGCTTGGGTGGGCTGGGCGGCTTTGACCTGCGCAGATACCTGCTGCTTGGGAGGCCGTGTGGGTCGGATCGCACCGCTGTTGACCTTGGTTCTCCATCCGAATGGGCACGCGGAGGGCACGGAACCCAGGGGGAGGGAGACGGCGCCGCTTACGGTGCAACCGCGCATGGGCTGCCGCGTTCGAAGACCAGTGGTTGAGTTGATGTCGCAGTTGCACAGGGCGTTCGGACTGTGACGGAGAAGACGCCCTATGCGCCCCGGATGGGGTCGCTGCCGGGCGGCAGGATGTCCTTGAGGGATTCGAGGGAGGGGCGGCGTCCGCGTTCCACGTGGACGAAGGCCAGGGAGGCGGCGAGTTCGGTGTCTCCGGCGCAGATGGCTTCGTGCAGTTCGCGGTGTTCGGTGCACAGCACGCCGGGGTCGCGGTCGGAGGTGAGCCGGAACAGCCAGCGCACCCGGGCGCTGATCGGCGCCATCATCGAGATCAGCAGTCGGCTGCCGGACAGGTTCACGATCGCTTCGTGGAAGGCGGCGTTGGCGGTGGCGATCTCAGTCATCTGACCCTGGGCCGTGGCCAGTTCGGCGCGGGCGAAGGCAGGGGTGAGCAACGCCGAAGCATGCGCATGAGCTTGTTGACTGGCGAGGCGGGCGGCGAGGACTTCGAGGCTGGTGCGGATGCTGAACAGTTCGTCGATGTCGCGCAGGGTCAGCTGGGTGACCACGGATCCCCGGCGGGGCAGGGTCGTGATCAATCCCTCCGCTTCGAGCTGGGGCAGGGCCTCGCGGACCGGGATCCGGGAGACCTGCAGGCGCTCGGACAGTTCGCGTTCCAGCAGCCGTGTACCGGGCGGCAGTTCGCCTTCGATGATGCCGTCCCGCAAGTACTCGTACACCTTGGTGACCAGTGAACGGCCGTCCGGTCCGTCGGAGTCGATTGACGTCATGGCATACAAGATAGCGCCGACCGGTCTCGGGTGGCCCCTCTCGCCGACCCGGTGAATGCTCCAGGGGAGTCGCGAGAAGTGGCGTCTGAACTGTGTGTTTACCAGTAGGACATCTTTTGGCGCTCTCCCTAACGTCGAGTTAACACGCGAACCCTGTAGCCCTCACTCCGGATTTTGGTATACCAGAGGAGTCGGTGGTCGACGGCGACACACTCACACCGACACAGAGCGCGAAGACCGCACGCCCGCCCCCACCGTGCTGTTCCTGCGTCTGTCACTTCTCACGTCTCACGGTCTGCGACCGACACCCCCCGCTGCTCGCTGAAGGACCTCAACCGCGACAACGACTCCTGGCAGGTTCCGTATGAGTCCGTCCCCCGTTTCCGCGTCCGCCCCGTCCCCGTCCCCGACCCGTCCCGCCACCACCACCCTCGCCCGCGCCCTGGACGAGGCCGGCTTCACCCGGGCCCAGTTCTGGGCCTTGATGATCATCTTGGCCGGCATGTTCTTCGACACCCTGGAGCAGAACTCCGTGGGTGCGATGGGCAGTCTCATCAAGTTGTCCCTGCACATCGGCAACAACGAACTCACGGCGATCAACACCGCCACCGTCATCGGCGGTCTCATCGGCCGGTTCGCCGGCGGCTGGATCGCCGACCGCTACGGCCGCCGCGCGTCCCTGAGCGTCAACCTCCTCGTCTACACCCTTGGCGGACTGCTCAGCGCCGTCGCCTTCGACTACGGCACCCTGCTCGCCAGCCGACTGATCGTCGGCATCGGCCTGGGAGGCGAGTTCACCATCGGCATCGCGATGCTGTGCGAGATGGTCGCCACCCGCCACCGCGGAACGCTCGTCGCCACCCTCAACATCGGCTCCGGCGGCGTCGGCAACTTCCTCTCCTACGGCCTGTTCTTCCTGCTACTGGGCCCGTTCGCCCCCGCTCTCGGCGGCGACGACCTGGTCTGGCGCTGGACGTTCGTCCTGCTCGCCCTGCCGGCCCTCATCGTCGTGGCCTACCGCCGGCGCCTGCCGGAAACGCCGCGCTTCCTGCTGTCCCAGGGCCGTGTCGACGATGCCAACCGCTCCCTGGCCCGCCTGACCGGGGACTCGCTCGACCCGCGGCGCGTCACATCCGTGCCGCCCGTCCTGAGCACGGCCGACATCCCCGCCCGTCAGCTCAAGACGTCACCGGCCGCCGTTTTCCACCGCTCAGTGCTGTCCCGGACGATCACCATCGGCGCCGCCTCGTGGATGGCGTTCGGGGCGCAGGTCACCTTGAACTTCCTGATGCCGACCCTGCTGACCGAGCGCGGCTACTCGCTGTCCGACAGCCTGCTCTACACGATGATCATGAACGTCGGCTCCTTGCTCGGGGCCTGCGCCTCGGCGCTGCTGGCCGGGCGCTGCGGCCGGCGCTGGGTGGTCGGTACGGCCGGCAGCCTGGGCTGCCTGACTGCCGTCGCCTTCGCCGTCCTCGCCCACCAGACCGCGGCCATCCTCGTCATCGGCGCGCTCTTCCAGTTCTTCACCATGGTCACGAACACCACGCTGGCTGTGTGGTCGCCGGAGCTGTATCCGACCGCGATCCGGGCCAGCGGCACCTCCATCGTCAACGGCATCGGCAACATCGCCGGAGCGATCATGCCGTTCGCCGCCGTCGCCCTGTTCGACCGGTTCGCCTTCGCCGGCGTCTTCGGGATGGTCGCGGTCATGTACGCCGTACTCGTGATCGCTTCCCGGTTCGCCCCCGAGACCCGGGGCCGCACGTTGGAAGAGGTCAACGAGAGCACCGCACCGGCCGCAGCCCCCGGCGCCTGACGCCCGGCCCGCGGCATCCGCACAGCCGTACCCCGTCACCGGCACCCGCACCGCCGTACCCCACCACCCGCACTCACCCGCACAGCAACAGAACCGGAGAGACCACCATGCAGTCCCTCAACGTCTCCGCCACCGCCAACGGCCTGAACTACCTGCCCGAATACCTCGCCGACCGGGAAGGCGTCTTCCGGGACGCCGGTCTCGATGTCACTGCCGTGGCCCGCGACCCCTGGACCGGTGTCCTGGACGACCTCGACTCCGGCCAGGCGGACCTCGCCCTGGGCGGTCTGTGGGTCCCGGCCATGTATGCCGCCAGCGACCGCAAGGTCAGCGTCGTCTGCCAGCTCAACCACCAGTTCCCCATGGCGATCGTCGTACGCGGCGCCACCGGCGGCGACTTCACCCTCGCCGACCTGCGCGGCAGGACCGTCCTGGCACCCGGCGCCGGCGGCAGCGCCCCCTACGAATTCACCGCCGGACTGCTGCGCGAGGCCGGCATCGACCCGGCCGACATCCGCTTCGTCCGCGACCTGTCCACCGCGATGCTCGTGGAACTGTTCACCGCGGGCCTCGGCGACGCCATCATCGCCGACCTGGTCACCGCCACCGAACTCGAAGCCTCCGGCGCCGCCCGCATCGTCTTCCGCCACCTCGAGGGCGGCGGCATCATGCCCAACAGCGTCTACTACTGCCGCACCGACCGCGTCGAGGAACTGCGCGAGCGCATCACCGCCTTCGTCGCCTCGATCGACGCCGCTATGCGGCTGGTGCCCACCGCCGACCCGCACAGCGTCGACGCCATCCTCAAGCAGCGGTGGCCGGACAAGGACCAGGGCATCCTGCGCGCGGTATACCAGCAGCTGGCCGACAGCGCCGTGTGGCAGACCGTCGCCATCGACGAGAGCGCCAGCGACCGGTGGATGCACATCCTCGAGGACGGCGGCCTGGTCACCACCGCACCCTCCTACTCCCAGCTCGCCGACGACACCTTCATGGCGGACTACCGGTGACCCTGTTCCTGAGCGCCACCGACCTCGACGGCCTGGTCGGCCGCGCCGAACTCATCGACGCCGTACGGGCCGCCTTCCTCGACCTCGCCCGCGGACTGGCGCTGCAACCGGCACCGCAGTCCTTCCCGGGAGCGGGCACCACCCAGTTCCTGCCGATGACCGCCACCTCCCACCGGCTCGGCCTCTCGGTGGTCAAGGTCATGTCCGACGCCCCCGGCAACCGCCCGGCCGGGCAGCCGGTCCAGCGCTCCACCGTCCTGGTCCTCGACGCCCGTACCGGCGCACGCCTCGCCGTACTGGACGGCGAGGTCGGCACCCGGATGCGCACCGCGGCGGCGAGCGCGGTGGCCACCGACGCGCTGGCCCGCCCCGACGCACACGTGCTGGGCCTGGTCGGCGCGGGCCGCCTCGCGATCGAACACGTCCATGCTCTGCGGGAGGTCCGCGCCATCGACACCGTGCACGTGTGGTCGCGTTCCCCTGCCACTCTGCGGACCTTCCACCACGCTCTGGACGGACTCCTCGACATCGTCGAGTCGCCCGAGCCCCGGCAGGTGACCGAAGCCGCCGACATCCTGTGCACCCTTACCCCAGCACGCCACCCGGTCGTATCGGGCGCGTGGTTCCGACCCGGCCTTCACGTCAACGCCGTCGGAGCCCCACCGCGCCCCGATCACCGAGAGATCGACGCCAACGGCATGGCCCGCGCCACCGTCGTCGTGGACAGCACCGCCACCCAGCTCGCCAAGTCCGGCGAGGCCCTGCTGTCCATCAAGGAGGGCGCCACGCTCCCGCAGACCTTCGGCCGCGAACTCGGCGCCGTACTCGCCGGAACGACACATGGCCGCCAACTCCCCACCGACATCACCCTGTTCAACTCCGTCGGCATCGCTCTGGAAGACCTCGCCTACGCGGCCCTCGCCATCGCCCGCACCCGTATCCCTGACCGCTTCAGCGCTGAGCCGCGGCTCCCCGCGGAGGTGGCACCGTGACCACGATCGCCGTCGTCAACTGCAACACCAGCACCACGATGACCGAGACCATCGCCGCCGGAGCCCGCGCCGCCGCCCGGCCGGGCACACGCATCCTGCCGCTCACCCCGCACTGGGGCGTGCCCTCCGCGGAAGGCTGGTACGACAGCTTCCTCAGCGCCGCCTCGGTCCTGGACCTCCTCCAGCACCTGGACCAACCGGTGGACGGCGTCGTCATGGCCGGATTCGGCGAACACGGACGCGAGGGAGCCCGCGAACTCCTGAACGTCCCCGTCATCGACATCACCGAAGCCGCCGCACTGTTCGCACTCCTCCTCGGACGCCGCTTCGCCGTCGTCACGACACTGGCCCGTACCCAGGGCCAGATCGAGGACAGCCTGCGCATCGCCGGCCTCCTCCAACGATGCGCCGGCATCTACGCCACCGGCCTTGGCGTCCTCGACCTCGAACACGACCCCATCACCACCGAGCAGGCATTCATCAACGCCGCCCGCCAAGCCATCGCCGCCGGCGCGGAAGTCGTCTGCCTCGGCTGCGCCGGCATGTCAGGACTCGACACCCGCATGTCACAGCGCCTGGGCATCCCGGTCGTCGACGGCGTCAGCAGCGCGGTCTCCCTCGCCGAATCCCTCATCCAACGCCACCTCACCACGAGCAAGATCGGAACGTACGCCGCTCCCCTCCCCAAACCCCGCCGCACCCCGGCGACCCACATCACCGAACACCACAGGTGAAGCCCTCAGCGGCAGGAGGACCCGCTGGCCGGCTGACACGCGGCCAAGTCCTGGGAGTGCGCTTGTCGGAAGGCGTGCTCGACGACCCAGCAAGCGATCAGTCAGGTCGTGCCTTGTCACCGGTAGCGCCACCCGTTTGACTTTGCTTGGGCGCCAGCTTGTCGAGCGGCGCCAGGGGGGCGACCAGCAGATGTTGATCGACAGTACGGTCATGGCGCCTGGCGAGCGGGCGGAAGCGATTCGCGAGGTGATCTGGAGCAGTGTGGTGCGGGTGGAGGTCACCCATCAGCCCGACCCGCGGCTCATCCGCACTGCAGGGGTGATCAGCCGTGTCGGGCCGCTGACTGCCTGCTCGGTGCGCGCCAATGCCACCATCGTTCGGCGTACTCCCGCGCTTGCCCCGGGACGACATGGAGCCGAGCGTGTTCGTCGGGCTGCAGGTCACCGGTAGCAGCGCGGTCGTGCAGGACGGCAGGGAGGCTGTGCTGCTGCCCGGCGACTTGGCGCTGTACGACACCACTCGCCCCTACACGCTCCTGAACAGGGACGGGATCCATCAGCACTACTTCCGCATCCCGCGCGCCGAACTCGCTTTATCAGAAGGGCTGTTGAAGCTGGCCACCGCAGTGCCGTTCAGCCGCCGGGACCCGCTGGCCGACCTTACCGGCACGTGCCTGCGGCGGATCGCCCGCCAGCAGGCCCGGCCCGCGGCGACTGCCACCCACGACTTGGAGGCGGCGGGCAGGCCGGGCATCGAGTTGCCGCGTGCTCTCATCGCAGCCCGGCTAGGTGACCACCGCACGGCTTTCCAGGGCGCGGACGAGACCCTGTGTCTGCGGGTCATGGACTATGTCCGGGCCCACCTCGGTGATCACGATGCCGAGGTGTTCCTCGCCATGAGCGGCAGCACCAGTGGAGAACTGATCCTGCTCGCCCCCCTGATCGCTCTCTACACGGTCGCCGACGTCGTCGAACGCCGGCCCGCCCTCTTCCTCGGCTGCGGCGCGGTGGCCGCCCTCGCCGTCGTCCACGCCGTGCACAAGCCGTCGCTGCTCGGCCCGCAGAACCTGGCGTTCATCGCCCTCGGCGGCCTGGCGATCGCTGCCGGCGACTCCTCCCGCAACCGCCGCGCCTACCTCGCCGAGGCCGAGCAGCGCGCCGAACGCGCCGAACGTGAGCGAGAGCAGGACGCGCGCCGCCGCATCGCCGAGGAACGCCTGCGCATCGCCCGCGACCTGCACGACGCCGTAGGACACCAGCTCTCGCTGATCAGCGTGCAGTCCAACGTCGCCGGACAGGCCCTCGACGACGACACCGCGACGGCACGCGAGGCGCTCGCCCATGTGAAGTCCGCCAGCCGCAGGGCCCTGGGCGAGCTGCGCGACACGGTCACGTTGCTTCGACAACCAGGGGAGATCGCGGTGCTTGCACAGGTGGCGAGGTCGGTTTTCGTCGGCGCTACGGGCGGCTGAGGTGCGTGGTGTCATTGAGGACCATCAAGGTCGTTCCCCTGTTGCCGAATTCATCGAGGCCGAGGACGAACCGTGTCAGGGAGGCGTGGTCAGTTCCGAAGCTGACCTTGGAGGGGGTGGCTTCCGAGGGGGAGTCGAGCCCCAGGAGCAGGTGGCAGGCCGCCTGGATGGTCTCGCCGTGGACGGCAAGGAGAACGGTCTGCCCTTGGTGGCGGTCCAGCAGCGCTTTGAGGTGTTCGGCGGCGCGGTGGAGGTATTCGTTCCAGGTCTCGGCGCCCGGTGCGTACGGCTGGTCGGGGTGGGTGTGCGGTGCGCCTCGGAAAGCCGTCTCGACGTCCTGCCAGAGCCGCCCGTCCGCGTCACCGTGGCGGGGCCCGTCCAGCCCGGAGTCGATGACCGCTGTCAGGCCGAGTCCCGCGGCGAGAATCCGGCTGGTCTCGATGAGGCGCCGCCGGGGCCCCGTGTAGAGGGCGTCGAAGACGGGCCCGTCTCGCTGCTCGGCTGTCAACCGCGCAGCGAGTTTGCCCACTTGAGCGCGCCCGACATCGGTCAGGCCGGTGCAGGTGATCGGGCCGCCCACGCGGCCGTCGACGTTGCACTGGGCCTGACCGTGCCGAGCCAGTACCAGGCGGGTGGCGGGGCCCACGAAAGCCGGCGGTTACAGGGCCGCGGCGAGGGCGTCGGCGCTGCGGAGTGCCAGAGCGGCCAGGGTGAGGGTCGGGTTGGCGGTGCCGCCCGTGGGGAAGACGGAGGAGCCGACGACCCACACGTTGCGATGGGCATGGGAGCGTCCGTGCGCGTCGACGACCGATGCGTTCGGGTCGGTTCCCATGCGCATGGTGCCCATCGGATGGCCGGCGCCGTTGTACTTCAGCCCGGGCTGTTGCGGCTCCACGTCGTGGGCGCCCGCATGATCCTCCAGGTGCTTCCAGATGCGCCGGGCGACGGAGTCGCCGTAGTCGAGTGCCGCCTTGGAGTAGTCGTCGATGCGGTAGGCGATCTTGGGGCGGGGCACGCCCAGGCCGTCCTTCTTGTCCGACAGGGTGACGCGGTTGGCCGGGTCGGGCAGTTGCTCGGTCGAGTAGCCGATGCGGAGCATGCGGGTGACCCGGTCGGCGACCTTGTTCTGGAGGTCCTTGCCGAAGAGCTTGATCTTCTTGGCGGTGCCGTCCCACATCAGACGGTCCAGGGAGGCGGTGGGGAACTCGGTGCGCCCCCAGCCGTCGTTGCCGATGGTCACGCGGAAGGCGCCGGCCGTGCGACGGAAGTCACCGTCGCGGAAGGTCTCGATGCTCAGGATCGACTGGGGGCCCCGGAACGGATAGACGGGCTGCCCGAAGAGGCCGACGACCTCTCTGGCCACGTGATCCATCAGATTGCGCCCGACTTGGCCGCTGCGGTTGTCGAGGCCGGACAGCAGCCACAGCTTGGGCGTCTCGATCGCGTTCAGTGCCAGCACCACATGCGTGCCGGTCACCTGCTCCTCGGCCTTCTCGGTCGTAGTCCAGTCACGGAAGGCCACGGTCGGCGCCGCGTCACCGGGACGGGGGTCCAGCCGGACGATGGTGCAGCCGGTGCGGATCTCGACGCCGAGGCCGCGGGCTCTGCGGACGTGGACGGAGGCGTCGTACTTGGCGCCGGACGGGCAGATGGGGATACAGCTGGAATTGCCCTGGCACGCGCTGCGGCCCTGGTACTCCTCCGAGTTCCGGGCCTGTGGAGTGGTCAGGACGGTCACCGGGGTGCCGTCGATCGGCGGGAGGTCGGTCAGTGCCGTCCGCACGAGTTGGTCGCCGAAGCTGGGAGCGATGCCGGGCATGGGGAAGTCCGTGCTGCGGGGGGTGAGTTCCGGGTCCCATTCGTCACGGTTTCCGGACACACCGAGTTCTGCTTCGGCGCGGGCGTAGTACGGCTCCAGCTCCTCGTAGGTGAGGGGCCAGTCCTCGCCCCGGCCGTAGCACGTCTTCAGCTCGAAGTCGCGGGGCAGAAAGCGGGGCGTGTTGCCGCGCCAGGCCCAGGTACTGCCTCCGACCATCCGCTGGAAGCCGCTCTTGAACAGGTCGGGGCCGACCTCGTCGTAGTAGCGGTTCATCACGGCCGCATCGCCGGTGCCGTCCGAGGAGGGGGCGTACTCGAGCTTGTTGTTGAGCAGATCCGCGTACGGGGAGGGCACGTTCTTGACGGGGGAGACCTGGTAGGTGTCGACGTACCCGTGCCGCTCGTGGGGTTCGGGCGCGTTGTCTCCGGCGTCCAGCAGCAGGACCCGTGCATCCGGCCTTGCCTGCTTGACCTGGCAGGCGCACAGGGCGCCGGCCACACCTGCTCCGACGATGACGACGTCGTAGGGGGTTTCCATGGGCCTGTGTCCTTGCGCTCAGGGGTGATGGGTCCAGTAGCCGTACCCGTTGGAGGAGGCCGGTGTGGCGGAGATGGGGTGGGCCTTGATGACCTTCCAGATCAGGCCGGCGCGGTACTGCGCGGGTGTCTCCGGCGGGTCCTGCGTGTCGTCGGGCCTGGCGAACTGCGCCGTGTACCAGACGGCGATCGTCTCCCGCGCGACACGCGCCAGCGCGGCGTCGCCGTCCAGGGCGCTCTGCAGGGCGCCCGCGGTGTCGGGCTCGGCGTCGGCTGCCCGGTAGGCGTCGATGAGCCTGGGCAGATCTGCCGGGTAGGCGGCGGTCAGGCGCCGTTCGTAGGCGTCGGCGAGCTTCTTCTTGAGGTGTGGTTCCCCGGTGAGCAGCTCGGACAGCGCCTGGAAGTCAGTGGTGGTCTCCATCGGCTGGCCGGCCTTTCACTTCTCGTCGAAGAGCAGGTCGTCGGCCGGGCGCGTCATGCGCAGGGTGTTGCCGTTGGTGACTTCGATGAGGGCGTGCATTCCGGTGAAGCGCTCACCGGTGGACAGGACCGTGACGAGGTCCTCCAACCCGGCGAGATACGCGGGGAAGCAGGTCAGCGCCATGTCGAGCTTGAGGTAGTCCACCAGCCGCCGGAACAGCTTGGGCAGGATCACCGCGTCGTCGGTGATCGAGGACGGGCCGGTGATCTTCACTCCGGACGTGGTCGCGTCGTCCGGCCACAGTCCCTTGCCTGCCGCCTGGGCCTGCTGGGCCACGTGGGTCAGTTCGTCGCGCAGGTCCTTGAACAGGCTGCGGTAGAAGGTGGGGTACACCAGCCCCGCCGACGCCAGGTGATGGTTGGCCGTCTTCTTCAGCTCGGGCACGCCGACGCTGATGTCGGTCCCGCTCGTTCCGGGAGGGGTGCCCCGGCCGACGAGAGAGATGACACGGCCGAACACGTCGGCGCCTCGGGTGAGGATGTAGCCGGGTGTGCTGACGGGCGTAGAGGCGGTGACGAATTCGTTCGCGTCGCGCTGCACGTTGGTGAAGCCGAGCCACTTGAGGAGTTCCTTCGCGGCGGCATGTCCGTGCTGCAGTGGCTGGTGAGCGCCGTGGTAGTGGGTTTCCAGGGCGTCGATGCCCTCCAGCCGGAGCTTCGCGTGGCCGGCGCCGGTGAGCTGCACGGGGTTCTTGCCGCCGACGAGTGACCAGTCGTCCATGTTGTCGGCGAGGAAGTGGACGGTGTCTCCGTCGGGCTGGGTGTCCTTCAGTTGGAACGAGCCTTGGACCAGAAGCATGGGCATGGCGACTCCAGCAGGGGGCGTGGATGGGGGGCGAGTCCTGTCCCTGGGACGTTCGGACGCCAGGTGAACAGGCGGTCGGTTACCCACTGCTGGACGCTAGTGGAGGCCACTGGCATATGCATTTTTTACCGGCAAATGGGTTACCTGCCACCTGCCTAGCCGATGCCGACGGCAGCGGCTCCCAGGCCTCGCCGAGGTGCGGGCGCAGCTCCGTGAGGCGGCGAGCGCGACTCGGGGTGCCCGCGAGTCATGAGTCCCTGCTGCCACGACGTGCGGGCCGGTCAGACTCGACCGGCCCCTGCGTCGGCTGAGCTGCTGCTTTCCGGCTGAACAAGCCCGCGCGGAGCTGACCTTCCCAGCGGCAACCGCACTGACCAGCTAGATTTCTTGATTTTCAACCTCATTTGAGGGAGGATTTCCGGAAGTCGAGCGGGGTGCGTCGAGAGGCTGGACATGACTGTCGTGCACGCGGAGAACTTCCCGGTCCGCAATCGGCTTGCCGAGCTGGGGCTGTCCGTCGAGCGGATCGAGGACGCCTTGCGCAAAGCGGAGTCAGAGCGCAACTTCTGCACGCCGCTGGACCCGGTGTCCCTGCCCGGCAACATCTTCTGGGGCCGTACGATCCGCTTCCTGAGGGAGACGTACATTCCGGACGGCTGGAGCAGCGCGAGCCCCAGCAACGTTCCGCTGATCGTTGCACCTTCCGGCAACTTCGCGATCACGGCTTCCAGTGGTAGCCCGGAGACCGGGTACGCAGCGCTCTCGCCCTCCACCCGCTATGCGAAGGGCAACGCGGTGATGAAGCGAGTGGAGGCCAACCGGCAGTTGTTGCTGTTCGGCGAGGCCGAGGCGGAGCCGGAGCAGCAGGACGCCGGAGACGGCATTCCGACCTGGTTTCTGCTCTACCACCACTCGAAGACAGATCAGGGCACCCGACTCCACGCGGAGTTGTCGTTCCCGAATGACACCGGCAGCCGTGGCAAGATCAGCAGTTGGTACGAGCGGATCATCCTCCCCTGGATCGACTTCGAGGGCGGCTTCACTCCGTTCGTCGACGAGGACGGCGATGACGGCGATGGCGGCATCGACATCCCGATCGAGCGCCTGTCCTGACCTCCCGCCCTCCGACCTCCCCCCTTTGGCTCCTCTCATGACCACCGCATCCCGGCTGGCCTTGGCGCGCAAGCGTCGAGGGCTGACCGTCACCCGACTCGCCCAGATGGCCGGCCTGACGCCACGCAGGCTGTCCGACTTCGAGAACGGACGAGCTGTTCCCAGCCCTCCGTCACTGGAGGCGCTGGCGACCGTGCTGGAGTTTCCACCCTCCTTCTTCCGAGCCGAGGAGGTCGCCGAGCTGACGGTCGACTCGGTCAGCTTCCGTGCTCCGAGCAAGATGACCGCCTCCCAACGAGACATCGCCCTCAGCTCAGGACGGCTGGCCCGCACACTGCAGGACTGGATCGGAGCCCACTTCCGCCTGCCGGTCCCCGACGTCCCGTCGCTGACTTCGTTCAGCCGTCTGGGCGCAGACGAGGAGCAGATTCCCCGCCCGGGAGAGGCGGCGGGCAAGGACGTTCCCGCGGAGGAAGCCGCCTCTTTGGTGCGCGCCCGCTGGGGACTCGGCAATGCGCCGATCCCGAACGTGGTGCACCTGTTGGAGGCGCACGGCATTCGCGTCTTCTCCCTGTCCCGTGACTGCCCCGAGGTCGATGCCTTTTCCTTCTGGGACCGGGGTATTCCGTTCACTCTGCTGAGCACCGAGAAGACGGCGGAACGCGGGCGCTTCGACGCTGCCCATGAACTCGGACACCTCGTTCTGCATGGCGAGGAACAGATGCCGCACGGTCCGCAGGCCGAGGCGGAAGCACACCGATTCGCGGCCGCACTCCTCATGCCGCGGGCGGACGTCCTCGCGCACGCACCACATGGAGCCAGCACGAGCTGGATCCTCCAGGCGAAGCGTCGCTGGAAGGTCGCAGCTATGGCGCTCGCCCACCGGCTGCACGAACTGGATCTCACCACCGAATGGCAGTACCGCACTCACTGCATCGAGCTCGGCCGCCTCGGCTACCGCAAGTCGGAACCTCGGAGCGGGGTCGCCCGCGAGACATCCCAAGTGTTGGGCAAGGTGTTCACCGCTCTGCGCAGTGAGGGAACGCGGCCTGCGGATGTGGCTCGCGAGCTTCACCTCATGCCCGCCGACCTCAATGACCTGATCTTCGGACTGGTAGTCACCGCGCAAGAAGGAGAGGGGCAACGCCACGGCGGCGCGCATGACCGGCCGAGGCTGTCGGTGGTCCGCTGACGGGTCACCCTGCAACCGAGGTGCAGCAGGCGGTGATGCCGCAAGTCGCGCATGGTGGTCCTACATGTCGGGCCGAACTGGTGAACTGCCGCTTTGCGTAAGCGATTTCGCAGCAATGATTAGCAATAGTGGTGCAGGTCACACGAAATGCGTCTCGCCATTTGGGACGATCGGGGTCGACGTGGTCGGAACGGTGCCTGAGCACTCTCGGAATGGCCGTTTGGCCTCGACTTAGGGCACGTAGAGGGCACGGTACCCCTAAATTGGACTAGACAACAAACGACCCCCGGGTCGATGACCTGGGGGTTCGAAATGGAGCGGGTGACGAGAATCGAACTCGCGCTCTCAGCTTGGGAAGCTGATGTTCTACCATTAAACTACACCCGCGTAAGACGCCGACCGGAGTCGGTGTCCGAACGCATCGTTACCTTACCTCATGCCTGGCCCCCGGCGCTGAAGCCGCGGGGCCAGAGTTGTGTTTCGGGGCGGTGACAGGGCTGCGGGTGGCCGGAGTTGGGGCGTACGGTGGAGGGGTGGGAGAGGGTCCGGGCGAGGTCGGAGTGCCGCCTGGAGAGTCGTTCCTTAGATCCCGTAATGTGGCATTTGTCGTCCGGTGGGCAGCAGCCGGACGCGGCTCTTGGGGAAGGGACTCATGGACTTGATGGAGCGCACCGTCGTCCGTTGTGCCGATGGGCACGTGTTCAGCACCGCTTCGTTCCCGATGCAGCAGGCCGAGCGTCTCGGTCCTGGCCGGCTGGTGAGGTGTCCGCGCTGTGCCCGGCTTCGCAGCGTCGTGCCGGTCAGCCTTGAGAAGCAGTAGGGAGCGGACGCAGGAAGCGGAAGCGTGAAGCGGACGTAGGAAGCGAGAGCGGGAAGCGGACGTAGCAGGCGCGTGGGGTCGGGATTGTCCTCGGTCCACGCGCCTTGCGTATCCTCGGGGCGTGCTTCTCTCAGACAAGGACATCCGGGCCGAGATCGACGCCGAGCGGGTACGGATCGATCCCTTCGACAAATCCATGGTGCAGCCTTCGAGTGTCGACGTACGGCTGGACCGGTTTTTCCGGGTGTTCGAGAACCACCGGTACCCGCACATCGACCCCAGCATCGAGCAGACGGATCTGACGCGGCTGGTGGAGCCGGAGGGGGATGAGCCGTTCATCCTTCACCCCGGGGAGTTCGTGCTCGCCAGTACCTACGAGGTCATCACGCTCCCCGACGACCTCGCGTCCCGGCTGGAGGGCAAGAGTTCGCTCGGGCGGCTCGGGCTCGTCACCCACTCCACCGCCGGCTTCATCGACCCCGGCTTCTCCGGGCATGTGACGCTCGAACTGAGCAACCTCGCCACCCTCCCCATCAAGCTGTGGCCCGGTATGAAGATCGGGCAGCTGTGTCTGTTCCGGCTCACCTCGCCGGCCGAGTACCCGTACGGCAGCGAGCGCTACGGCTCCCGCTACCAGGGGCAGCGCGGGCCCACCGCCTCCCGGTCCTATCTCAACTTCCACCGGACCCAGGTATGACAGGTCCGATAGATCCGATAGATCCGACAGATCCGACAGGTATGAGCGGCATGGGGAACGAGACGCTGAACGACGCGCTGAACGACGCGGCCAACGAGACGACCCCTGTGCGGGAGAACCTCACCTACGAGGCGTTCGGCACCGCCGTGCGTGAGCTCGCGCAGACCATCGCCGACGACGGGTACGCGCCGGACATCGTCCTCAGCATCGCGCGCGGGGGTGTCTTCGTCGCCGGTGGGCTCGCCTACGCCCTCGACTGCAAGAACATCCACCTGGTGAACGTCGAGTTCTACACGGGGGTGGGGACGACCCTCGACATGCCCGTGATGCTCGCGCCGGTCCCCAACGCCATCGACTTCTCCTCCAAGAAGGTCCTGATCACCGACGACGTCGCCGACACCGGCAAGACGCTGAAGCTGGTGCGGGACTTCTGCCTCGACACGGTCGCCGAGGTGCGTTCCGCCGTCATCTACGAGAAGTCGCAGTCGCTGGTGAAGTGCGAGTACGTCTGGAAGCGGACCGACGACT
>Ga0182007_10000668_pt1 | contig 19676 bp, 13 predicted proteins | sample Sormic07211113_1_FD_123023 | JGI IMG/M metagenome (GOLD analysis project Ga0182007, IMG submission 123023) | Rhizosphere microbial communities from Sorghum bicolor, Mead, Nebraska, USA - 072115-113_1 MetaG | ecosystem: Host-associated > Plants > Roots > Rhizosphere | place: USA: Nebraska... | reverse complement strand
TCGACTGGTCTGATCTCCTAGGCCAATCGTTAATCTCAGAAAAGCAAAAAGCCGCGCATTTGCGCGGCTTTCGTGTTTGGTGGGCCCACACGGACTTGAACCGTGGACCAAAGGATTATGAGTTGCATAGTAATGGTAAAAGCTTAGAGAAAACTAGTGAAGGTTACAGCAGCTATTCCAAGCTAATATTGTTTTATATTAGTAGGTTAGCGTAAATAACCAAAGCATTAAGAAACTGCTCACTTTACTGCGACTGTACCTATTAACAACCCGAATGCATAAGCTCAGACCTTTCCTTGTGATGTTTTTTCCAAAAATCAATATCAGCTAAAGTGCACTGCTGCTATGGATATGATTTTTCAGATACCTAGAGCAGAGCGGAAGATAAAACGGGTAGCATGCTTGGCCGCGCTAGCAGTCAAGCATGACACCTCATTATGACTCACACGCTATGGAAGGCCTAAGGGTCGAAGCTTTGCAAATTCTAATGCCTTCACAGGCCTCCGAGCAGCTTCGAACGTATCGAGGAAGTACACGGGTCTGGGGCCTAGGTCTTCAATTGTCTCCTTCAGCGCTCCAGTAGCGAGCGAAGCCTCGTCCAGGCGCCAGAACGGGTGCACCATAATGTATGCCTCTTCCACCCCGTTATTTGGTCTTAGAAGTACTGGAAGATTCAACGGTCCAAAGGTTTTGACCTCCCGCTCATTTGGGGCCAGCCGACGAAGCTCTTCGGCAAACTCGGCTGCGAGATCGGGCCAATCAGCTAAGTCGGGAAAATCGCTCCATCTACCGTCTAGTCCGGCCATCCAAGATTCGTCCAGCATGCTTCTGAGGAAGCCCAGGCCCAACCGCCAATCCAGTAGACCATGGTACCCTCGGTTGTTGTATCGTTGCATGCATCGATAGCAAGATCGTGCGCACTCACGAGGATGATTCCCCAAAAAAAACGAATTGGCTATTGGATCATTCTCTCCATGAACCATTGATTCAATCAAACGCATCGCAAAAAGCTCAGTGCTTTGTAGTGATGCTAGTCGTCGAGAAAAACCAGCGCCATTGACAAGGGTGTCTGCAATTTGCAACAACGGCTTTCTGTTACGTAGTCTAGGTTCTAATGTCTCGAACTCTTCAGGGCCTATGTCCATTTCTAGGGAAGCGCGCTGTATAATAAGCTGCGTCGCAGAAACAGCTGCAGCCCGAACGCTAGTGCGGTATATGCTTCTTTCCCCTATCCGGTCAAAAGCAAGTAGTTTTGGAACTTCGGACATGCCGATGTAGAATGAATCAGTACGCTTTCTAGACATTAGTCGTACTGTTTCGGAAGGTCGGGCATATAACGCTATATCCCAAATTTTTGGATTCGTGGCCAAGTCTTTTAGAATGAATTGATATTTCAGATTGCTTGCCCAAATAGGTGGGGTGTTCAGTACCTTGAGTTTTCTTTGAACGGTGTTTTGAATAAGAAATCCCTCAGGCTCTCCGCTATCCCCTATAGGGCCATCATTGCGCCGAATGATTGCGGCGCTATCTCCTGAAGAGAAAATGAAGTTCTTGCCGTCAATAGTCTTTTCATCAAAACTTTCTATCTCCGAAGAGACCTCTCTACGAATTGGACGAGACATAACTTCATCTTGATCAAGTGGTGTTGGTTCGAATGAGGTCCTAAAGCCTGCAGGTACGTGGTACAACATAAAGCTTTCAGGTGCTATTGGATTGCGACAGTCACCGCATTCGTAGGTCGAATCGACAGCCAACGCAGATGTATTGGTAGCACTGCAGTTGGTACAGATGGCTATATATGAACAGTCTGAAAACCATTGCTGGCTAGAGTTTCCTTCAATAAAGAAAGCCTTTTGTTCCTTTTTGTTATAGCGGATAGGCAGAAGAGGGGCTATAAATCCTATGGAGGTATGCTTCTGCTTATCTCTCACAAGTGATTGCCCAGGGGCGAACTCATAAATCGCAAGATCGAGGTCTCGATCAATCGTGTCCCAGTCGGGCTCTCCAAGATCATTTTTAATCGGGCCTATATAAAGATCCCGAACTCGAGTTGGCATTCCATACATTGGTAATAAACCGCTCTCCGCAAGAAAGCTAGCAAGGTTTCCATTGGTTAATGAACCCGCTTCTTTGAGTGAAAGAATTTCTGTCATGAGGCTATCACTACTAAGTAGCTCAAGAAGATCTGCCTCCCTTCCTGGCTGACCAAGGCCAAGAGAATACGCAAAGCTGTCGCGTGTTTTTTTGGTTTTTTCTAGCATCTTGGCTAAGCGGTTTGGCCAGACTGAATTCTCGTTGAAAAACTCTTGGCACGGCACAAACTCTCCGTGTACATCAGCTCTAATATCGTCTCCTGGGTATTGAGCACCGTCCTCAAGCCTCAATAGTGCGAAGGCATGAGTAAGCCAAACTTTGCGCAAGAGCCTTAAGGGGATAGCAATATGATCAGATGTTAAAAATGGTGGTGGGGGTGAGTCACCGGTTATAGCTTTAGGATTCTTGAAATAATGTAGGTCATGACTGCGGCTGCGACAAAGAGTTGCTACGATTGAGTATGCTTGACCTCTCCGCCCTGCTCGGCCGACGCGCTGCTGATAGTTAAAGCGTTGAGGCGGCATGTTAGCCTGGTATACCGCCTGTAATGATCCGATATCAATTCCTACTTCCATAGTTGTTGTTACGGACAGCATGTCTATTTCTTTTGCCCTTCGGTACAGTTCTGGATCCTGATTTTTTGGAGTGTCTACGAATATCCCTCGGAATCGACGTAAACGCTCAGCGGGGGATCCTGTCTGCCCAGTAAGTTCCTCGCATCTGAGTCTAAAAGCTCCCGCGCCCAGATCTACACTCTGTTCAATTCGCTTGGAAAGTACATGCCTATTACGTAGCTCAGAAACTTTGCCTGTTTCTTTGTTAGGAAGTTTTGTGTTGCACCGAGTGCAGTTATTTGTGCCTAAGTGTAGGTGGACGCGCCCACAGTTGGAGCATTCAAAATATGAGTGGCTGGAGTCGACTACGCGAACATAAAGTTTTTCAGGTGAGATAAAACCGTTGCTATGGCCAAGCTGCTCGAATGCACTTAGGATTGATTCAAGTTCATGAATGTAGTCGGCAGGTAGATTCGCTTTTGCGAAATCTTTTAATCGAGAACTACCGACTGCGGCCGCGCTTGGCCACTCTTTTCTCTCATTGTTTTGATCGACCCATTTATTCCCCAATACCCTGTATGCATCCGAGAATACTCGGAGATAAGCATCAAGTCGATCTGCGCCTGGTTTTTGAGTTGCAACAATTGAGGGGTAACCTAACCCTGTCTCTTCAAGAGCAAAATAGGTTTTCGAAAATAGCACTTCGTCCACCAACGGTCGCTGACTTGCAATGACGTCATTTCTAGCAATATCAATGGCAAGAGCATCTGGGCCTGTTTTCCACTCCGGAACGCCGTCCCGCGTTTGAAACAGCTCCTGCCAGTCGAATTGCGTTCCACCTGGTTGCGGATGTGCAGGGATCTTTTGTATGCCAACATCGTCTACAGGGTGCATTCCCAAACGCACCATGTGGGCAAGTAGGGGGCTTAAAGCTGCTCCTTTTCCTGCTGGGGTCTCAATGACATCTGCTAAGCGTATCCTGTCTACATCTCCTTGGCCCGCGAGAGAAGCCTTACGCTTCATAAGAAGGACGACGGTGTCCGCATCCCCTCTCATCATTGCTTCAGTTATCTGGTCACTTAGAATGGATTCCGAATCACGAGGTTTGGCGGTTATCTCACGAAGGGCGCTTATAAGTATCTGTCGTCGACTGTCTTGATGATGCCTACGCTCGATATCAAGCGCTGCTTTTGACGCGTCTTGCCGACTATCAGAGAACACTACTGCTTTTGCCGCTGAGCCGCTGGCATGCAAAAGCTCGAACAGCTCAGTCGCGACGAGTTGTGAGCTACGTGCAAAGCCAGTCCGAAAGCTACGTATTGGAGACTGCCTAAATTTCGAGCTGCGGCCTGCATAGTCTGTTCCGCATGCCGGGCAGCAGTTCGGCCCAGCAGACCCCGGTTTACGTAGCTTTTCATTGTTTTGAGTAGGACGAATTTTAAATATTTTACCTTGGACTAGATCCTCGCCAACGCGGTTACCACCAGTAACTACACCATTACGAGTATCTAGAACCGCGTCTATCCATCCTTCATCTTTGTTGTCCCCAGCCTTAGCCTGATTGCAAGAAGGCCAAAAAACTGCAAAATCCTCGTAACTCAAATCTTCATAGTTGCCGGTGGCACCTATTTCAGGAAGTTTCTCTAGCTCAGGTGAAGCTGGTAATAGCTCAACCTGAATACCAAGGTTTTCTGAGTTTTCGCTACGTCGTCCTCCTACAAACTCTTCACCGCACGATTCGCAATAAACCAGTTCGAATACTCGTCTCAATATACTCCCTTCGTGGCTGTAGGTAGTGCCTCGTTCAATCGTAACACCTTGAAATTCTACGCCGTTGATGAGTTGAGTCGGTGTAGCGAACATGCCCTCAATACTGCGAATGAAAATGTGTTGTCGAAAGCTAGTTGTTGTATCTTCTGTGGTTACGTTGAAAAGATTTTTAAGAAGGTCACCAAGTCCGCGAAGTATAGTTAGGCCCCGAAGCGCCTCCATAGCCATTTGATCGCACGTTCCAAAAATTTGAACAGCAATTTCCTTTGTGGGGGTTGCGCGAAGTAAGCCGGTTTCAGGGTTGCGACAAGCGTTAGCAAGAATGGCCGCAGAAGCCTCTACTGCAAGTTTTGCAGTCTGGCCTGGTGAATTTAAAGATGAGCTACGAGTTAGCTCAAAAAGGCAAGATTGAATTGCATCCTCAAGCTCTCGCGAGGTTGCGGCGATACCCCCAAGAAAGTCTGCTGAGGGGCAAGTAGTCGTCAGAAGTTTTCGGAACGGAACCGTCGATAACGGTAGTGGTGTATCTATTGTAGCTAATACTACTTCGCCTGAAACGATGCAAGAATCCCAATCTGCCGCTTTAGCAAATCCCTTATCCCCTTTTGATCGGAATGTTCCTAAAGGCCCGAAGAAGTCGTAAAGATACTTAAGGCTTCTGGCACCTGTTTCGCCTTCTTGAGGTAATGAAGCACTAGATGCAAGGATACGCAATTTGTGTCGGGTTGCCGGCTGGTCTAGTCCCAATCGTTGGATCAATGCTCTTATAAGACCAGAAACTTCGGTCCCAGATGATCCTCGAATTAGATGGAGTTCGTCAAGCACCAGGAAGAAATATGCGTTTTCATCGCTCTCTAGCCATTCGCGAGTCTTATCAAAGATAGAGGCCTCTATCTCTCGAGAAAGCATTGTTCCAAGCATAGAAACGTTTGTAACTAGAATGTCGGGTGGTGTGACCTGCATATCCCATCGTGCGACTAATTCACTTCCGTTAACTGACGGAAAAAGATAGCGTGTTGGATCTTCATTGGGATGAGCATCATCATGAGCCTGAGCGAGGTTCTGGTCTTGCTCACACGCAGTTAGCACGTCGGTAACTCGTTGGATTCGTTGTGCTGCTTTCTGTTTCTCTTTACGGTCATCGGCTCTGCGAGGGTGGGTCAGATGTCCAGCGATAGGGGATGCACTCGTATATCGCCCGAAGAAGATCCGATTTCCTTTTAGCCTTTTATCCATTACTTCATGTGCTTCTGGAGAGTCGAGAGCCTTCCGGAGCCTACTCAGTTGGTCCTCTACAAGTGCATTCATCGGGTAAAGGATCATCGCTCGAATAGCTTTCGGTCTCGAAGGGTGTTCCTTTCCACGATGTAGGCAGAAATTACTTGGCTCGCTCTTCCACCAGCTATCGGCCAAATAACCAGGTGCAGGGGGTGCCCAGTTAGTTGCCTCCTCAGCGATTGTCGCAAAAATAGGTAGCATGAAGGACTCGGTTTTCCCGGAACCGGTCCCTGAAGTAACTATGCCTGGCAAACCATGCTGTACACCTCGCTCCAGCATTTCCATCTGATGACGGTATGGTTTAAAAATATGCTTGCGACTGAGCTCCCCATCACTTGGTGTTCCGGGGAAAAGTCCTGATAGCGCGAGCTCTACAAATGTTTGTCGGCCTAGTTTCGAGAAATTATTTAACGGGTTTTTATCGTCTGTAAGATTGATCAGATCCTCTAGACTCAGTTCTGAGCTTTTATATCTTGGTATTGGCTCTAACAAGGGATCTGTCGTCAATGTTCCAGGCTCTCTTAACAGTTCGCGACGTCGGTCTGTTAGCGCTTTTCTCTTTACTCTAAAAGCAGTGTCTAGATATGAAATGTATATTTCTCGGATACGGCTAAAGCCACCTAGTGGATCAAACATTTAGTATGCCTCAATAGGGGAGTGGGTATTGGAGCCGAGCTGTGATAATAGCCACTTTCTGCCTTCGGCGACTGCGATGCATCTCCGGTCGGCTGAGCTTTGTCCATCTAATATAGTGCAGTAGGATTCGATCAGTGAATTGAGCTCAGTTTCATTTTTGTGCGGCCAACCAGCGCTAACTGTTCGAAGGGCTCTTTTAAAAAATTTTCGGTCTGTGCTTTTCGTCGAGGAAGTTAATATTTTCGATATTGCTTCCGGATCCGGGCGAGGCTTTGTTTGGGCATTGAAAGCTGACACGGTATTTGGCGTCCCCATGACTCTCGCGAGCACATCAGCGTCAAGTCCAGGTGATCGCTCTAAAGAAATTGGTGTTACATTATCTGAGATGCTTTCCCAGGTTCTCGCGGGGTCAAGATTTTTTTTACCCAGGCTAGCAAATACTAATAAATTTGATGGTCTGCTATCTCGATCAAGTTCATTAACTAACGACGGAAGCCACATGTCCATGGGCGTCCGCTCAAGGCCTTCAATGAAAAGGATTTTAAACCTAGTCGGATTGGCACTTGCTGAAATCCATGCATGCGCAAATGCAGTTGGAATTGAAGATATAGGCTGTCTCCAGATATCTTCCAAGCCAATAGTAGAGGGGTCGAGTATGTGCCTGTATACTTCTCCGCTTGAAATTATCGACGCGTAGCATTGAACTATGTCTGAAGCTGTCAAGCTCGGTATTACTACCAACTCACCTGATCGCGCTGCGATGTCAGCGATAAGTAATGCGTCGGTATCAAAACCTGATCGTATTGCACCTTTTTTTAAGACACTCGTAAAGTCTTCCCATTCTGAAAAACTGACTGGCGGTCGGTCGCCAGCGCGAGTCCATGGAGATGCTTGAGCAGGAATCAGTTCAATGTGGTGGCTGGGGCCGTATACCTGAGTAATGATCCGAGTTGATAATGCTCTGGCAACATCCAGTGCTGCGGCAGGTAACTGCGTCAGATTGTTTTGAATTGAGCTGATTTCAGTAGCCAAACTATTATTAAGAGATAAGATTTCGCTTTCTAGCGTAATTAGTTCGGTTTTGCGATTGCGGATTAAGGAGGCGAGCTCATCATTTTCAGTAATTAGCTGAGTTTGAGTGTCAGCAAGAGGTTTGAGATCCTCCTCGATTTCTTTACGAAGTTTTAGTTCAAGGTCGGCTCGCACTTCGTATTCCATATCTACAATGCGAGATGAGAGTTCTGCCTCCAGGCGCTCTTTTATCGGCGTTAGATCGCATATTAGATCAATGATCTCGGATGTGGCTTCGATATTTACATTAATGCTGTTTGACAATGTTAGAAGTCGATCGCGCATTGGTCCAAGCTCTGCGCTTGCATCGCTTAAAATATTTGCCCGAGACAAAGTTGAAATTAAAGATCTGATTTGCGCTTTTGTGTGAGGTAGGACATTTTCGTTTTCTTGCAGTACTGCATTACGTATTCTCCGCAGGCGATTGAGAGCTCCCTCAAAAAAGTCAGCATCTCGAGACCAATCTACGGTGCCTGCTTGGGTTCCTACTGTAATTCCGGGTATGGCTATATACCTTGCGTTTATTTTATCGCCAGTAAAAAGTGATTGATCAAATCTATAAGTTGCTAAGTCCTGAAGGTTCGCTAAAGCAGCGATCTTTCGGCCAGTATCGGGATCATTTACAAGAGGGACAATGGTGCAAAGTCCATCTTTCAATGCAATTATTACACGTTCCGTCCCTTCACAAAGTCCAGTGAGTCCGATTTCTACGACATCGCGTCGTGCGACCTCAGTGTCCGTAGCGCGGTAATCTCTCACTTCATCTATGCGACGTGCATCTGTTACTAAATATCTGTCAGGCTTGTTCGGTGCTAGGTGCGGATTTTCTATTGCAATGAAAGTGAAGAACTCTCCCATCGAAAACCCTGGGTGGCGAGGTGAAAAGGCCGTCCCTTGGTCGGGTAAGATTTCCGTCCATTGTGCATCACTTTTCCAGGCTCCACCCTCTACTATTGCAATAGGTGCAACTCTAACGTGAGGCATCGGTTCATATTTACAGCTACCAAGAAATATTGATTCTTTCATGCATTCTCACGATATTAATTTGAGGGTGACGAATAACCTGAGCTTCGATTAGTCCAAATCGAACGGTTGCCTGAACGACGGGATTGGATTGTCTCGTTGACCCATCCCTCATGCTTCGTACTACTGAAGCCCCCGATAGCTGGCCCGAATATACCAGCTACCCACTTCCCTACCGCTTGAGCTGCTGGATATGCGTAAGTCCACTGTCCAGATGACGCCTGCTGGACTCCAGAGCAGGCGAGTGAAGATAATCGTATTGCTCTAGCTACGGGAAGCGGGAGATAACCTGATCGGGCGGTTCGGGTAAGCTGATTGTCCGCCCAGATAAAAAGGGCGGTTCTTGTGGTGCGATATCCTTCGAGAATCGCTGTGGTGCGTGAGGTCGTAATGAAATCCCAGTGAGGATATTTGATCCGATAAACGTCTCTGTCATCCTGTCTATCCCTAATCCATCGCTCTATAGATGGCAACGCTTCCTGATTGGCCATTTTTTCAGTAGGTAGAAACAATCCTTTATCGAATGACCATGCACCCACTCTCCGCCGCCCGTCACAGGTTCTCTTTTCCAGCGTCCAGCAATCAGGAGCGGGGGGAATTACTGGCCATAAATTTTCTTGCTCTGGCCAACCGCTTAATCTGGACAGTGTTCCTACATCCACGCCTTGAACAACAATCATAGGAGGGATTAGGTCAGATGTTGATCCTCGCAAAATAAGGCGACCTCCAATTCCCTCCACTAGGCGAGACAACCGTTTACGGGCGGCAGCGCCGACCGCGCCCTCGATGATATTGTTCCCCGAGCCTACATCAATGACTTTTGGGGCGCACAGCATCCACTTTCTCGCACGCCACGCTTCAGAAATATGAGGTTCAATCCATCCAGCTTCAGCCAATGACTGGATTACGTCCCAAACCATAGATTTATGAGGCAGTGCTAATTGAATGAGTGGAACTAGGTCACACTCAGCCCATCCCGAGCCTGCGCCCGCGTAAACCGCTTCCATGATGTCCGCAATTATCGAGTTCTCTGACCATGCGTTTGTTGAAACAGGTGAGCTTATTGCTATATTAAGATCGCTGTCGTAAAGAGACAGCTCTTCCTCTATGGCGAAACCTTTAGTCGTATTTAAATACGTATCGGATTTTTCTGGAGCATCCGTTTCAAACGATATGTTTGTATCAAAATCCAGTTGCCCTTCATTAATAGTTAATCTCCAGGTTCCGTGTAGATGTGTTTCTGATTCAAGGCGCCATGTTGGAGGGGTGCCAGACAGCGATATTTTTTGTAGGTGAGCATCTGCTGATAGTATGTTTGCTTGACTTGTCTTTGATGCGAGAACGGATGGGAGAAAAGGAGTACGTCCTAAAAAAATATGGCGCGCCGTTTTGACCCCTCCAAGGATTTTAATGGAAAGTAAATTTTCAGTAGGCGCGGGGAAAAAGCCGATATTTTCTTTCAGGGCATTAATGGCTGTAGAATTAAGTGGTGTAGACACGTACCAGTCTGTATCAATAGGAGTCCATGACGCAGAAATCGTCGGGTTCATAGCGGCACTACCTGATCGGGCCATGACGATCATTAATGCATTTGATGGAGCACCTTGATCATGGAATACCCAGCGAGCATCGGAGTTTTGCCAGAATATTAAGGCGCCATCTTTAAGAGCGTTAGCTAAAGGCTTAGGTGTTTTTTCTTTCGGAAGCGATATTAGCTTGGTTAATGATCCGCTGAAAATTGATTCATTCTCAATGCTATGATTCAATCGCCGTCTATCTGCCAGAAAAAGTCTAAACTCGATTGTATCTTCATCATATCCACTGAAGGTTACCTCTAATCGCCACCCACTCAGCTGAGCAGAGGGCGTTCCCGCCGATAATAGCTCCTCTATTCTTTGGACAAGTGTCCAAAAACGGTGACTTGAAAGCAGCCTCTGGCCCATCGAAAACAAAGACTGGAAATCATCGCAAGCGGTTCTAATCGCTTCAGGAACCATGCACCAGCGATGTGGACGTTTGAGTTCCGCTACTAAACGTTGCGGATGATTTCTAACTTGAATGGGAATATCTGAGAGAAGTCGCTTAAAGGATGTCTGATCACGCCAAGCAGGGAAGGCAATGCGAATGGCGTGCCCTATTAGCTTCATTCGACCTGGATCAGGAAGTATTAAACGTCTGATTGGTGCTCCTTGTTCGCGACGCTTATCGCACCACTTGGTCAATTGGAGCCATAGGTCGTTGACGCCTTCAACCGCGCTGAATGTTGCTCCAGTTCCTAGCGCTTCACCCAGTCGGACACGGAAATTATGGGTATTCCCCACGCCTTCATTAGTGGCAGTAACCAAACAAGTCAGGACAAGGAAACGAAAATATCCAGGAACAGTTCCTTCTACTGACACAGTAGAATATCTGCCCCCTAACCAGCCTTGAACCGTAGCTATGTTGAAATGCGCCAGAAAAGCGCGAGTCGCTTCTTCTGGCCCCCAACCCCTGTCTGATGCTGCCGCCAATTCAACGGGAGTAGCATCCAAAAAGGTGATGGGCGAGCCACCATATGGGCCGTCAGATCTCAAATAGTGATCTGTGAGACATTTTTCCCAATCCTTTCCATCCATGTGAGCTTACCTGCAGCTTAGACAACCTTCCTAGGCAAATTGCCATCGTTCGATCATTTAGGTCAACGATCAATCGACTGTAACCCTATGTCACCCCACTGATTTTGACTACAAACCCGATTGTTATTCGGTGCTGTGCAGGTTATAGCTTTTTTCTTAGTGCCCGAACCTGCTCCACGCTAAGCCATGTGCGTTTGGAGTGGATGATTCGATGGCAGTTCGCGCAAAGGAGAGCTAGCTCGGCGAGTTTGGTCGTTTCGCCGGGCTTCAAGGTGTGTACGGGCTTGGTATGGTGGATGTCTATGATGCCGTCGCCTATCGGGCCGTATGCCTCGGCGAAATCGAAGCTACATGCTTCGCATTGCAAGCGCCCGTGCTTCTGCAATACATCTTTTTTCTTGACCTGGACTAGGGCGTGGCTGCGCTCGCGATAACGGTGTAGGCGTGTAAGCACTTTGCCTTCTTCCGCCTCCTCAACCCCCGGCTCGTCATCGCCTGCCAGCGCATGGGTTTCGAGCGAAGGGCTTTCGATGGCGGCGCTAATGGCGGCTACTACGGCAGCGAGTTTCGACGGTGCTCTGGCGAACGGCTGTGCTTGAAACTGCCAAAAAGCATGTATAAATTTTCAGTATTCGACCTCGATCTTTTGCCCTGAACCGGATACAATGACATCCGTTAGGAGGCTATTTCCATGCATGATATTGACGCCGTTGACCTTTTTTGTGGTGCGGGAGGACTGACAGCGGGTCTGCTCAAGACCGGCATCAGCGTACGCGCTGGCTACGACATCGATCTCAACTGCGAATTCGCCTATAAGACGAATAATGGCGCCGAATTCGTCGCGGAAAGCGTCGATATCGCCAAGGTGGAGGATGTTGCCTCTTGGTACCGCCCTAGCCGAATCAAGCTCCTGGCAGGCTGCGCCCCTTGTCAACCTTTCTCGACGTACAACCAAGGCCGAGATACCAGCAACGATCGCAAGTGGCCGCTTCTGTATTCCTTCGAAAAGCTCATCAAGGGCATCAAGCCCGAGCTGGTCACCATGGAAAACGTACCTGACGTGACCAAGCACAAGGTCTATCTTGACTTTGTGCAAGGACTGCAGGACGAGGGCTACCATATCTGGGCGGACACGATCCATTGCGTGGACTATGGCCTTCCCCAACAACGCCGCCGCCATGTGTTGCTGGCTTCGAAACTTGGCCCTATCGCAATGATTCCGAAGACTCATGCTGGCAAGCCTGTGACGGTCGAAGAAGCGATCGGCCATCTTCCCAAGCTTGCTGCGGGAGAATGCGACCCTAGTGATCCGCTGCACCGGGCAGCGACGCTTACTCCAACGAACCTTGAGCGGATCAAGCGCTCAACGCCGGGCGGCACTTGGAAAGATTGGCCTGAGTGGCTGCGCGCCGCTTGCCATCGTAAGGCGTCCGGCAAGACCTATCCGAGCGTTTATGGTCGGATGCGTCATGATGCGCCAGGGCCGACCATGACGACTCTGTGCTATGGATTTGGCAACGGTCGCTTCGGCCACTACGACACGGAACAGCACCGCGCAATCTCGCTTCGGGAGGCTGCCACCTTGCAATCCTTTCCTGAGACTTACCAGTTCACGCCGCCTGAGAAAATTACCTTCAAGGCGGTGGGGCGTATGATTGGAAACGCCGTTCCTGTTCGTCTGGGAGAAATTATTGGCCTCAGTATTCAGCGCCACCTTGAGGAGCTGGATTCGATGGAGAAAGCAGCGAAAAATCTCTCCTAAGCCTTTCTTCAAGAGTGCATCGGTCCTTCGTTTCACATTCCCATACCACCAGAACTCGCCAGTCCAGCGATTCAAGTTGGGCGGTTTTTCTAGCATCTCTTTCTACGTTGGCATCGAATTTGGGCAACCAGTAGTCCTGTCGCGTTTTCGGTGTTGTTGCGTACCTGCAACTAGGGTGGCGATGCCAGAAACAACCATGCACGAAGATTGCGGTCGTGTGCTTTGGTAGGACTATATCTGGGCTTCCAGGGAGTGATTTTTGGTGGAGCCTGAAGCGAAGTCCCATTCTATGAAGTAGCTGCCTAACCTTCATTTCGGGTTGAGTATGCATGCGCCCGACGGATTTCATGATCTTCGAGCGTATGCATTGATGGTTGGTTTCTTTCAGTGTGATTTCCTCTCAAGCCTGCAGTGCAGGTGGTGCCGCATATTTCTTTTCTCTCAGATAGGACGAAATTGACCATAGTACCGATCTGAGATAGACCGTGGTTTGATAATGGACCTTCGACAGATATTCTGGTGATGTGTCTTGGCCGCATTGCTCAAAGGATAGCCTTCCATGTGCCAGTGCATTTCTCTTATCTCTTACATCTTTGAGTTGGCGCAGTGTTTGGCGCCCGTTCAAGTTAGGGTCTGCAGTTTGAAATCCATATTTTTTGGCTGTCGTCCTGATTTCTGCGCAATCGACATTTCCAGAAAATATCTTTTCTCTATCGTAGCCTAGTCTGGTTATCGCAATTTCGATGGGGTGAGTTCTCCCATCGAGGGCAGAGCTATGATTGTCCTTGATGGCGCGTTTGAAGTGGCTCAACGCGATGTTTTGTAGATTGCCACTTAGTTGGTCGAAGCCGAGATTATCGCCATCTACAGTCTTGTGTATTGCGTCTATGGCATTAGTCATGGTTGCTTCGACTAAATTGTAGAGGAGTAGGTATGTGTTCGCTCGTAGCGTTTTGGTTAACTCTCGAGAAAGTTCTGCTCCCTCGATTGGGGTGACTATTCCATGTACCTCGCCGGCCAGTGCAACGGATCTGTTATTTGCGATGAGCTCTATGAAGTCTATATACCTGCTGACCTCTGCACAGCGTTGCCGGAAAAGGTCATACAGCTCAACAAGTAACACCTCACTGTTGGTCATACTCGACCTCTCGACCTAGCAAGTTATCCCTCACGAAGTGGATACGGTTTAGGACCTTAGGTCTCGAGTTGCTCGCGTCTGAACGAGTCAGTGTTTTGAACTCATCGCTTGCAAGCCACGCCATAGATGCGGGAGCCAGTCCGGGAGCTTCTTGCTGAGCTAGAGCGACACCGACCGAGATTGATTCGAAACGAATTCGAGGCACCGATGAGTTATTTGGCGCTTTCTTGAATCCGTGTGGGAAGAATTGCTGAACGAAGTCAAGCATGCTTTCGAAAGTTGCTATCAGATCATCTCGGTTGAAGCCGTTGGTGTTCATATGGTCGAGGTACCCGTCCAAGAACTCGTCCACACGTTTGTTGAAATCCTTGTATCTATGAAGGTATGCGTAAAATCTCAGCACCATTTCTTCATAGTCGCGGTGATTGATTCTGACGTCACTAATCGGACAAAGCTGTCTGAATCTTAGGTTAGAAGCGACCTCCCGAACGAAGTCAGTGAACGGCCCATCTTGTGAGCCGAATCTCTGCTCCATATCTTTCAGTTTAGTACCGCCGGTATTCAGCCGGTCGAAGAGTTGACGACGAGCTTCTTCATCAACCTCCATCAGCTCAATCATTCGCATGGTCTTGCGTCTGAATCTGAGTTGGCGAGAGACTGGGAAGTCTTTGAAGTGAAAGCCATTCAGCATTGGCAGCATCTTCAGGTCGTCGAGCTTGAATTCATTGGTCAAGAAACGAACCAAAGTCCTGATTCGTTGTGAGCCATCGACAATTTCTAGGCGCCCCTCGTTTTCTCCTGTATGTACGTCTGCAACATACAAATATGGAATAGGGAGGTTGAGAAGTATCGACTCAATGAATCGACCTTGCTGTTCCTCGCTCCAAACTAGCTCTCGCTGATAGTCTGGGATGAATAATTCTGCCTTGTCGGTTTCTTCTAGTTTGTCTATATACTTCGATACAATTACTTCAATAGGGTATTCCCTGATGTCGAAGTCTGTCTCTTTTTGTCTTTCGATTATTTGCTTTTCAGCTTCCGCTTTTTGATCGTCACTTATAAGTGCGAACATTTCTCCTTGCTTAGCCATTAAGATTCCTTGCTCTCTGAATTAATACGATTTTGGTAGTATATATATGGTTTATCTTGGCACATTATTTGAGTACCCCTCGTCGCCGTGCTTGGGTCAGTGGTTTTTTAGCATACGCCGGTTGGGAATCGATAACTTCGGCAGAGAGGAGGAGGGGTCGACGATATAGCCGAGTAGAGCAGTAGAGTTGGCTCTGGCGTACTCCCGCTGATTGGCGGTTATCCTTGAGACACTGCGGGGTGTCATTCCATTCTGCTTTCATCTATACCCAATCCGTTGAATCATCTCTAGATGTCATTATGCTATCACGCTGGGCAAATGGAGGAGCTACCTTTGTCGGGGGGTGCTGTCTTACCTGCCGGGGTATGTTATGAGGTGATTTTCCACCGGCTCAAGCTAGCGTCTTGGAGTTCAGCAACAATTTCGGTATGGCTGTAGATGTAGTCCGAAAGCTGCTTTATTTCCCTAGCTGACATCTCCTGGCTGCCGCCCTCATTCAGTTTTTTAGCTAGCTGGTTCAGGTTTCTTCCGATGGCTCTGAGCTGTCCCGACGAATCCCAAAGCGCCTTTGTGGTCTCCATGGTGAATTGGGGCTGATTGGTCAAACTAGCTCGTACGCAATTAATTACCCAGCGTTGTGCTGAACAGCCCTCGGCTTCAGAACGTGCCACGATCTCATGGTGCTCACTCGGTGTGAATCGAACCTCAAGCCTTTGTTTTGGACCTTCGTCGGGTTCGCCTGCGATTTGCCCTGATATCCAACTGTGAACGTCTGGGGGCATTTCATCTTGGATGACGTAGCGCATTAGCGCTCGGATCATGCCGTGTTGGGAGCTACCTTTTTTCTCGCAGTGCGCTTCCCACTCTGATTTCAACTCAGCCGGTATGCGTATCCGGTAAACGGCGCTATCCCTTGTGGCGCCGATGCTAGCTTTGCGCGGCATGTGCGTTCCTCGTTCGGTATCAACAACTGACCATACCCGTAGTGAACCACAATTTACCGGCGAATGCCTATCCTGCACTAGATCTCCATGCGCTTGAATCCTTGTTCATGAACAAGCTTTGGGCGCCTATTGACCGGCGAAAAGCCTATCCTGCATTAGTGCTCCACGTGATTTAGTACTTGTTCATGAACAAGCTTTTTCCGGTTCGATGCGCGCACGCCTGCAATGAAAATATGTGCATCTGTGGATTTCACTTCACTGGGCGTGTTCTTGCCGCGAGGTCGCTACAAATTCTTCCAGACCAATCTCGCCGCTGATGTAACGCTCGCCGAGGCGTTTCATACCGGCAGTGATTTCAAATGCAGACAGGTTTGCTGAGGCGTTGGCAAAGGCTACGGCTTCCCTTCGTTTGCTCCGCTCAGCCTCCGAGAGTTGGTATACCTTGGGATGGTCAATTCCGGCTGACAGCTCAATGTTGTTTTGATGTTGATCGGTTTTTTGGTCTTCCGAACTCATAGTGGTTCCTGATGGTTTTTTGAGAACTCTTGATCATGTAAAGGATAGCGGTTTGAAGCAGTCTCAGCAGTGCGTGATCTTGGTTGGCCCCCACACGAACGCGAAGCTCGCGTCTGCGAAAGTACCAAGGTTTTGCTGGATGTGGTGTCAAGGGCGGCACCGGAGGCCGCATGCGGAGCGGAGCCGAAGGCGAGCACCGAACGGGTGAGGATGACGGGCGTAGCCGTACCCTTTACTCCACAGGAAGCGCTCAGCCTATCGCTAGGGGTAGGTCAAGGGCTCCGCCCGCCGTGCCTGCCCCGCAGCCAGTCCGGCAAGTTCGGACACGGGATGCAACCGAAGGGGTTGCCCAAGCAGAGCGCGGAGCTTCAGGGCTGGTGTTCAAACATTCCCATCGCTTGGATTCCTGCGCGGTGTAAACGTCTCCTCCGGTGCTCTATCGAGGAACGTCTCGGTTAGACTAGCGATTCTTTAAGGAAGCCTTTCAAAGGAGTTGAGCCGGTGCAAACTAATCAAACCGTCAGTTGCCCACATTGCATGAACAACGTTCTGTGGGGAGCCTCAGTTTGTAGGGGCTGTCATGCAGAAATCTCCTATGGCACCCCACGTGCAAGCATTGTCTTTTTCATTATCGTTTCGGTGGGAGCAGGCTGGTATGCAGCGAAGCTCGTTCACGACCATCTTTCCACTAATTCGACGGTCCTGTGGGGTGTGTTCGGGATCATCCTTGCATTGGTAGGAGTTCTGTCCAGAAAGGTCTGTAAGCGCCTTTATACGGGCAAGACGTGGTTTAGAAGGATTTACAGAACCAAGTAATCCACTCAGTACGTACTGGATTCGCATGGATGCGTTGTCAAAAAGCACGCTGAAGTTGTCTTATTTTTTCGATTAGACGATTAGATTCAATGAGTTAGTACTTTTTGTCGTGACCCATCCCCCCGCCCTTCCCGCAAGCGGGAAGGGAGCGAGTCGCCCTCTGTCGTCAAGGGTGCAGGGGAGGCCTACGGCCTTGATCCCCTGCGCCCATGCCGCGAGCGTTGGTCGCTTCTGCCGCGTAAAGGGGCCGAGTCCTCGCCGCTTCGCGTCTGCGGGCCGCACCAACCCCTTGACCCGTCATACGCTACTTGAATAGATCTTTTGTTCTTGGGAGACAGGCCAGGTGTTTGCCCAGCTTTTGATAAATGTCCTTCGCTGGATAATTCAATATTGCAGCCCCGCTCTGAAGCATTTCCTTGATCATCGCGCTTTCGCGCCTCATTGCGTCTCCCCGGTAGCGAAATGAGTGATGTACCACTAGCTCAAAGCCAAAGCCTGCATCTGCCAACGCGCTGATGAGCCTGAACCGTGCCGCGCCTTCAAGCGTTCCAGGGTTTTTCTTCAAATGTGTCCGATACCTACCATAAGGGTCGGAGGTGTACCCGACGTAGAACGGAAGCTCGTTGGCTGTATTGATCAAGTGGTAGACGTAGTACCGGTTTCTCCCCGATTCCGGCATGAACATCACGGTCATTGCCTTGCTCCTTGCTACGGGTAAAAAAGACCCCGCCTAGGCGAGGTCGATCCATTGTCGTTGATCTCTTTACTGACTCGTTTTGCCCCCTGCGGCTGGCCCCCAGTTTTTCCCCATGTTCTGCATGACATGTTGCCGATACGCAGGGTTCCACATGGTATTGCCCGCCGCCAAATGGTTGAGCCTGCCCCCGGTGACCATCATGCCCGATTGCATATCGCGCCTTGTCGATTGGCGATTTATTGCGTTGCCGGCCACTCTCAGTGGTGAAGTGGCTCCGGCCACCATACGGCCAAAGGTTAAGGTGGCTAATGACATGCCGCCTGCTAACTGCCCTGAGACGGTATTCATCTCGTCAAGGAGGCGAGCTAGAACCACCGTCGCACCAATCAATAGGAATGATGTGAACAGGGTATTCTGATCGCTCTCTAGGTCGACCGCCGACACGAGATTGTTGAAGATCACGACGGCTAGTGAGAGCACCGTAGCCATCAGGGCAATTCGAAAAATGTAGGTCACGACCTGACCGAGCCACGAATCGAAATATCGTTGCGTGGCAGGGAACATCAAGCACATGACGAACATCGGGCCAATCCCCAACATGATGACCAGGGCCGCTTTCGCAACGACGATCATTCCCCCGGCCGGGATGGCGATAATTCCTGTGGCAAGGGCAATGATCACTGCGTTGAAGTAGTCTCCGAACGCCATGTTGGTTTCCTGCCAACTTCGATTGCCCGCTCTCTCCCAAAGATCACCGGATATCCCCCAGCCCTTGCCCAGTGCTCCGTCAATGAGCTCATAGACGGATTTGGGTTGGTAGTCTGCGTTAGATCCGGCCCATGCGGAGCTGACGCCTGTTTCGAGGCCCTGCAAGGTTTGGGCGACCCAGGTCATGTAACTATCGACGTTGAGCGCGAACCCTGCGATCAGCAGAAACTTCCCGCATGAAATCAAGAATGTGGACCCGGTCTGCTCTACACGGCCGGTGATCATCATAAAACCTACTAAAACGTAGTAGAGCGTCGCAAACGCCACGGCCAGCGTAGTGAACGAGTTGATCACACTACCCGCTGTGGCATCGACGAAAGAGCTGAGGCCCGCATTGATGCTTTCTCCTAGAAACTGGAACAGCATAGGGCTATCCATTTTTACTGCCCCTCTGTTTTGGTCGTTGCTGGGTTGAGCCAGCCTCGACGTGAGTTGGCTAGCTGCGCTTCTGCTTGCTTTGCGTTTACGCAGTTAGGAGAAATAGCCAGGGTTCCAGGGGAGTTGCTGCAACTGGAAATCACCGATGTCCTTTCGACGTCGTGTTTTTTATACCAATCGACATCATGAGTTTTCGAATCCCCGCAGTTCGAGTCGCACGGTGTTGTTGCTGATGGTCCCACCACGGCTGGGTTCGTTCAGGCGCTTGTCACGATAACCGGCGATGATTTCAGCGGAGAGGGCAGCCAGTGAGTATTTGCCCAGGTGCTCAATGAGTTTCTTGGCTTTCGAGGTTTCGCCACGCTGAGTGGTGGGCTTCTTAGTGGGGGTTATGTCGCTCAGGTAGCGCTTGAGTGCAGCCTCTAGCGTCATTTTCTCCGAGCCGCTACGCCGGATGTACACGCCACGCACCATTTCTTCTTCGGTACGCCTCGACCAGTCCTCCGCATCACGCTTTGTGCGGAAG
>Ga0182007_10000667_pt1 | contig 19684 bp, 18 predicted proteins | sample Sormic07211113_1_FD_123023 | JGI IMG/M metagenome (GOLD analysis project Ga0182007, IMG submission 123023) | Rhizosphere microbial communities from Sorghum bicolor, Mead, Nebraska, USA - 072115-113_1 MetaG | ecosystem: Host-associated > Plants > Roots > Rhizosphere | place: USA: Nebraska... | reverse complement strand
GCGCATGAGCATTCTCCTGTGTGAACGGGCCTGAGCATCGAGCAGGAACCTTGTATGACCTTAGCGTCCCTGGTTCTGATGTAAATCAAGTCGCGTTCATTGCAACGTTACAGAATCAGGCATGGCAAGCCGTTCGAGAACGGTTCAAGCGATCAGCCAACGGAATGGAATGGGGCCGGTTTTGTGCTCTACCTGCCAACCTGTTTTTTGCGGAGGACGTGATGAGCGAATTTCTCAGCCCCGATCAATTGGACGGCATCGACGCCTACTGGCGTGCGTCCAATTACCTGGCCGTGGGACAGATCTACCTCAAGGACAACCCCTTGCTGCGCAAACCGCTGCAACAGGCTCACGTCAAACCTCGCTTGCTGGGGCACTGGGGCACGACGCCGGGGTTGAATCTGATTTACGTGCACCTCAATCACCTGATCAAGACCCATGACCTGAACATGATTCTGATCACCGGCCCCGGGCATGGTGGCCCGGCCATCGTCGCCCAGAGCTACCTGGAGGGCAGTTTCACCCAGTGTTATCCGTCGGTTGAGCAAAACGAAAACGGGATGCTGCGCCTGTTCCGGCAATTTTCCTGGCCTTATGGGTTGTCCAGCCATGTCTCGGTGCAGATTCCCGGATCCATCCACGAAGGTGGAGAATTGGGTTATTCGCTAGCCCATGCCTATGGGGCGGCGTTCGATAACCCGGACCTGATCGTGGCCTGCGTCATCGGCGATGGCGAGGCCGAAACCGGTACGTTGGCGGCGAGCTGGCACTCCAACAAATTCCTCAACCCCAGGCGTGACGGTGCCGTACTGCCGATTCTTCATCTCAACGGCTTCAAGATCGCCAACCCCACGCTGCTTTCGCGCATCAGTGAGGACGAGCTGTCGGCCCTGATGTATGGCTACGGCTACGATCCCTATTTTGTCGACGGCGACGACCCGCAAGCGGTGCACCAGCAGTTGGCCAGGACCCTGGAGGGCATGTTGCTCAAGATTCGTAAAATCCAGCGCATGGCCCGCGTGGATTCGTCGGGGCGTACGCTGGAGCGCCAGCTCTGGCCGATGCTGGTGTTGCGTACGCCCAAGGGTTGGACCGGCCCGAAACTCGTCGATGGCCAGCCGGTCGAAGGCACCTGGCGCGCCCACCAGGTGCCGCTCAGCCACTTCGAGCATCCCGTGCATCTGACACAACTGGAACAGTGGCTGCAGAGTTACCGACCGCAGGAACTGTTCGACGACAACGGTGCGTTGCTGCCGGACATTGCCGCATTGGCACCGACCGGTCATCGGCGCCTGGGCGCCAACCCCCACGCCAATGGTGGCGTGCTCCTCAAACCTTTGGAACTGCCCCGGTTTACCGATTACGCCGTGCCATTCAGTGCCCCCGGCAGCGTGCAGGCAGAGGCCACCCGGGTGTTGGGCGGCTTTGTGCGCGATGTGATGAAGCACAACCTGCGGGCAGGCAACTTCCGCCTGTTCGGCCCCGACGAAACGGCCTCCAATCGCCTCGATGCGGTGTATGAGGTCAGCGGCAAGACCTGGATGGCAGAGCTGGAGGCGGGCGATACGAACCTGGCGTGCGACGGCCGGGTGATGGAAATCCTCAGTGAGCAAGTGTGTGAAGGCTGGTTGGAAGGCTATCTGTTGACCGGCCGTCACGGGTTGTTTTCCTGCTATGAGGCGTTCATTCACATCGTCGATTCGATGTTCAATCAGCACGCCAAGTGGCTCAAGACCGCCGCCCAGATCCCATGGCGTGCGTCGATCGCTTCGCTCAATTACCTGCTCACGTCCCATGTCTGGCGGCAGGACCACAACGGTTTTTCCCATCAGGATCCGGGGTTCATCGACCTGGTGGCGAACAAGAGCGCCGGCGTGGTGCGCATCTACCTGCCGGCAGACGCCAATTGCCTGTTGTCGGTTGCCGATCACTGCCTCAAGAGCCGCGATTACATCAATGTGATCGTGGCTGGCAAGCAGCCGGAATGGCAGTGGCTGGACATCGATTCGGCTATCCGGCATTGCTCGATCGGGATCGGTCGCTGGGCCTTTGCCTGTCATGACGACGAGGACCCGGACGTAGTGATGGCCTGTGCCGGTGATGTGCCAACCCTGGAAACCCTGGCCGCTGTCACGCTACTGCGTGAATACGTGCCCGACCTGCGCGTGCGGGTGGTGAATGTCGTCGACCTGATGGCCCTGCAACCGCCGCAGCAACATGCCCACGGGCTCCCGGACGCCGAGTTCGATGAGTTGTTTACCGTGGATAAGCCAGTGATCTTCGCCTTCCACGGCTATCCGTCGTTGATCCATCGATTGGTCTACAAACGCCACAACCACGATAACTTCCATGTCCGCGGTTTCATGGAGGAGGGCGCTACCACTACGCCGTTCGACATGGCGGTGCTCAACCACCTGGATCGCTACCAACTGGCGCTCGATGTCATCCAGCGTGTGCCACGGTTGCAGGCGCTGGTTGACAGCGCCTGGGATCGCTACTGGGCAACCATGGAAAAGCACCAGCTGTACCTCATCGAGCATGGGCAAGACATGCCCGAAGTCTTGAACTGGCGCTGGACGCCGCCGCAATGACCACCTACACGCCTGACGGCATCGACGCTGTCGCGTAGCGTTCGAGCCTGATTTTGGAGAGCCATCATGAGCCAGTATCAACGTCTGCTGCTGATCCTCAATCCGGCACAGCGCCATTCGCCGGCCCTGCATCATGCCGCGGCCCTGGCGGCGGCCAGTGGGGCGCACTTGCATGTCACGGCATTGATCCCCTCGCTGGAGATCCTGTCGCTGCTTGAAGAGGAGCCGCGCGAAGAGGCGCGGCAGAACTACCTCCAGGACCATCGCCATTGGCTGGAGGATGAGGCGGACAAGATGCGGCGCCGAGGCCTGCGGATCACCACGGAAGTGGAATGGGCGCAGAAGATGAGCAAGCAGATCCTGCAACATGTCACGCAGATCCAGCCTGATTTGCTGATCAAGCAGGTGCAGCACGAGCCTTTGCTCAAGCGCGCATTTTTCACCCCACTGGACTGGCAACTGCTACGCAACTGCCCGGTGCCGATGTATATGGTGGGGGCCACCGGTCATGCGCTGCCGCGCAAAGTGGTTGCGGCGGTGGACGCTTCCAGTGAATTTGCCCAGAACAGTGGGTTGAACGACCGGATCATTCGCCAGGCAATGGGGCTGGCCTTGCAGTGCGATGCCGAGCTGCATCTGGTTCATGCCTACGAGGTGTCGTCAGTCTATCTGGGTGATGTGGGCGGGGGCGGCCTGACGCTGTCACAGCTGAGCAAGGCGCTGCGCAGGAGCCTGGAAAAAACCTTCCTGGAACTGGCGAACCTGTTCGGTGTACCGGCCGAGCGTCGGCATTTTCTATTGGGACATCCGGTTTCGGCCTTGAGTGAATTCGCCTTGGAGCACGAGGTGGATGTGATCGTCATGGGCCGATTCCAGCACAATGATCTGCATGGGCTGTTGGGCAGCACGACCGAGCATATTCTGTATCAGGTGTCATGCAGTGTTCTGGCGGTGTGATCCGCTGGGTTGTCGGCAAAGTTCAGCCGCAACCCGGGCAAACGATGTGACCAATACGCTGCCTATCGATTGTTCAGGAGTACCGTCATGCGCATGACCTTTCTCGGGGCCGCTGGCTCGGTCACCGGTAGCAAATACCTGCTGGAACACGACGAACAGCACATCCTGATCGATTGCGGTCTGTTCCAGGGGTACAAGCAATTGCGCTTGCACAACTGGGATCCGTTCGAACTGCCAATGCGTGACCTGGACGCGATCGTATTGACCCATGCGCACCTGGACCACAGCGGTTATCTACCGGTGCTGGTGCGCAATGGTTATCGCGGTCCGATCTATGCTTCGCCGGCGACCTGTGAACTGGTGAAAATCCTCCTGCGCGACAGTGCCCGCCTACAGGAAGAAGAGGCCGAGTACGCAAACCGCAAGGGATTCTCCAAGCACGACCCGGCGTTGCCGCTGTACACCCTCGAGAACGCCGAGCGAGCCCTGAAATTGCTGCGGCCGATCGCATTCGAACATCCGGTGGAAATTGCCCGAGGGGTGACGATATTGCTGCGCCGCGCCGGGCATATCCTTGGTGCCGCCACCGTGCAGGTACAGGCCGGTGGCGTGACGCTGGTGTGCTCCGGGGACCTGGGGCGGCCCGAGGACCCGGTGATGTTTGCCCCGCAGGCCATCGGGCAGGCGGATTATCTGCTGGTGGAGTCCACCTATGGCGACCGTCGACACCCGCGTGAATCGCCGGAAGACCAATTGGCCGATGTCATTACCCGCACGGCACTGCGGCGCGGCATCACCCTGGTGCCTTCGTTCACGGTCGGGCGCGCACAGCTGCTGATGTATCACCTGTATCGCCTGAAACAGCGCCACGCCATTCCAGACATCCCGATTTACCTCAACAGCCCCATGGCCATCGATGTCACCCGGTTGTATCAGCGTTTTGGCGATGAGCATCGGCTGTCCAGGGAAGAGTGCGAAGGCATGTGCCACATCGCCCATCCGGTGCGCTCGGCCAAGGACTCCATGGCCCTGGACCTGCAGCGCACCCCGGCGGTGATCATCGCCGCCAGTGGCATGGCCACCGGTGGAAGGGTACTGCACCACCTCAAGAGCCTGGCGCCCAACCCGATCAATACCTTGTTGATGCCGGGCTTCCAGGCGGGAGGCACGCGGGGTGCAAGAATTGTGGCGGGTGAACCGGCAGTGCGCATCCATGGCAAGGACGTGCCGATCAATGCCGAGGTGGTGCCGATGCAGACGTTGTCCGCCCATGCCGATGCCGACGAAATCATGCAGTGGCTGCGCGGGTTCAAGACCCCGCCACGGCATACCTATGTCGTGCATGGGGAGCCCAACGCCTCCGATGTCCTGCGCCATCGCATTCGCGACGAGCTGGGCTGGTCGGTGTCGGTGCCGGAGTACCGCGATAGCGTGGAACTCTGAGCCGTCGCCATCGCGAGCAGGCTCGCTCCCACAGGGGATTTGTGGTGGTTGCAGGATTTACCTTCACCGCCGCCCAATGTGGGAGCGAGCCTGCTCGCGAAGGGGCCGGTAACTGCAACGAGGCAGTCAGCCTGAAATTAGCCGAGCCATAAAAAAGCCCCTCGTCGTTGGCCGGCGAGGGGCGAGGTATCAAGCGTTTTCAGTCAGCCTTGATCGGCACGACTTTTTCCGCTTTCAGTGCTTCTGGTTTTTTAGGCAGCGTCAGCGTCAGCACGCCTTTGCTGAACTGGGCTTCGATCTTGTCGCTATCGATGCCTTTGGGCAGGTTGAACACCCGCTCGAAGGAGCCGTAATGGCGCTCGGACAGGTGATAACCTTTTTTGTTTTCTTCCTTGGCTTCTTTCTTCTCCCCCTTGATGATCAGGCTGCCATTGGCCAGGCGGATTTCGATGTCCTTCTGATCCATGCCAGGCAGTTCGGCCGTGATTTCAAAGCTCTTTTCCTTCTCACTGATGTCAACGGCCGGCAGGCTGCTGGTGGAGAACTCGCGGCGCCAGAAGGGCTCGACATCGAACAACCCGCGACTGAAGGGGGAAAGCCCTGTCCCTCGGTTGAAGTCATCGAACAGGCGATCCACTTGTTGGCGGAGTTTTTCCAGCGGATGCCAGAGGTCGGCCTTGGCGGGATGCTGGGCATTGTCTTGGGTGTTGACCGGCATTTTTTTCACTGAATTGGACATTTGATTTTCCTCTTTGGTGATGTCCGGATGGCCCGTGGCGCCATTGCCAGGGGCCGGTTCCGGACGGGTCAATGCACGCTTGCAAGCTTTTACAACGAGAGCTGGCCAGACCAGAGCATCCAACCGGCGAAGATCGCCGCCACCCAGATCACCAGTAGCAGGGCCCAGCCAAAACCGTTCAGGGCTTGGCCTGTCCTGGCCCGCTGAGCGCTCAGGTAGATCAACGAGCCTGGGGCGTAGAGCAGGGCACTGAGCAGCATGTACCGGGGACCGGCGGCGTACAGCAGCCAGACGCAATAGGCGGTGGCGACCAGGGCGATGGCCATGTCGCGCAGCTGCAGGCCGCGATGGCCGGCGTAGGTCTGGCCTTGCCAGGTCATCTTCAGCGCATACAGGCCGCTGAACAGGTATGGCAGCAGGATCATCGAGGTGGCGAGCGAAATGAGGGCCAGGTAGCTGGCACTCGAGTACAGCGTCAACAACAGGAACAACTGGATGCAGCCGTTGGTGATCCACAGTGCATTAGCGGGGGCACCCTGTTGGTTTTCCGAGGCCAGCAGACGCGGCATGACCTTTTCCTTGGCCGGGGTGAATACCGACTCAGCCGCCAGCAGGGTCCAGGCCAGCAACGCGCCGCCCACCGAAACGATCAGGCCAATGCTGATCAGCACCGCGCCCCAAGGCCCGGCCACTGCCTCCAGCACGCCAGCCATGGAAGGGTTTTTCAAGGCGGCCAGTTCGGGCTGTCTGAGGATACCCAGCGACAGCAGGGAAACGGCGATCAGCAGCAACAAGGTCAGGACGAAGCCGATTACGGTAGCCCGGCCCACGTCCGCCCGTTCGGCGGCACGGGCGGAAAATACGTTGGCGCCTTCAATGCCGATAAACACCCAGACCGTCACCAGCATGGTGCTCTTGACCTGATCCAGCGTACTGCCCAGGGCCGGCGTGCCCCAGAAGTCCACCAGGAAGGTATCTTTGGAGAAACCGGCGATCACCAGCCCAACGAACAACAGCAGCGGCACCACCTTGGCCGCCGTGGTCAGGGCGTTCGCCTTGGCGGCGGTGCGCATGCCGCGCAGGATCATCCAGTGCAACGCCCACAGCACTACAGACGCGCCGGCAATGGCCGCTTTGTTATTGCCTTCGCCGAACAGCGGGAAAAAGTAACTGAGCGCGGCGAACAGAATCACCAGGTAACTGACGTTGCCGATCCAGGCGCTGATCCAGTAGCCCCAGGCCGAATTGAAGCCGAGGAATTCGCCCCCCAGTGCCCGGGCGTAAGCGAATACACCATTATCGAGCTCAGGCTGACGATTGGAGAGCATCTGATAGACCAGGGCCAGCGACAGCATGCCCACACCGGTGATCAGCCAGCCGATCAGGATCGCCCCGGCGCCCGCGCTGGCGGCCATGTTCTGGGGCAAGCTGAAAATGCCGCTGCCGATCATCGAGCCGACCACCAAGGCGATCAGCAAGCTCAACGACAAACGTTTGGGTTCGACCTTTCGCAAACTGCCAGCTAAAGGATGAGGGGTGACGGTCGGGATGACCGGTTCCGTGCCTTGCAGGTGCGTTGCCATGATTGAGCCTCCACGAGACGAAAGGTCCGAGACCGTCGCCCATGCGAAGGTTCGAACGCTGGTATTAATCTCGGCGCATAGGCTTCAGGAGGCATTGATTTAGATCAGAGGTCATGCACGGTGTGCAGCGGTGAACTTCAGAGTTCGGCGTGACGATGGCAACCGGCGACCTTTTGCTTGAGGCCGGGCAAGTCCAGGATCGTGACGTTGCGTCCATGCACGTCCACCAGTTCTTCCTGACGCAGGTGAGCGATGCATCGACAGATGGTTTCCAGGCGCAGGCCCAGATAGGAACCGATGGCTTCGCGGCTCATGCGCAGCACAAACTCCCTGGAAGAGTAGCCGCGCATGTTAAGCCGTTGTGACAGGTTCAAGAGAAACGCGGCCAGGCGTTCTTCGGCGTTCATGTTGCCGAGCAGCAGCAACATGCTGTGATCGCGTACGATCTCCTGGCTCAGCAGCTTGTTGAGGTTGTGCTGCAAGGATGGCAAGTCGTGGGCGAGTTTTTCCAGGTGGCTGAAAGGGATCGGGCAGACCTCGCTGTCTTCCAGGGCTATCGCATTACAGGCGTAATGGTCGGTGCTGATGGCGTCCAGGCCGAGCATTTCGCCTTGCATCTGGAACCCGGTGACCTGTTCGCGGCCGTCCACCGACAGGACGCTGGTCTTGAAGAAGCCCAGCCGCACCGCATACAACGAACGCAGTGGATCGCCGGTGCGGTACAGCGCCGTGCCCTTCTTGACCTTCACCCGTTGGGCGATCAGGGTATCGAGTCGCTCGACTTCACCGCCCGTCAGGCCGATGGGCAGGCATAGTTCAAGCACGCTGCAATTGGAGCAGGCGGTTTTGAGCGCGTGCACACGCAGAAGTCTGGGTTCGGTGTCGGCCATTGGGAAAACTCCTTTGACGGAGCAAGCATAGAAGACCCATCCCGCGGTGCCTGTTTTTTGTCCTCGAAAGGCATGCCGGCTGTCGATTGGCGCTGGGGCTGCTGAACGCGGCTTTTGTGAGAGGCCGATACGATCCGTCCGCAGGCAATGCGAACTGCGCGCAGGCAAACTCGTCTGAGGCGCTTGAGATACGTGGGCCCCAGGCCTGTCTGGCGTGGAAATTTGATATAAATCAACGCCTGGGCGGCCGGATCGGAGGAGGCTGGATCAATGCGAATGCACAGGGCTACGGCCGACGAAGCGGTTTAAACCCTGGCGTTTGCAACTGCACGGAGATGGGCGCATTCACTGACCCTCGTGGAAGTGTTCGTAACACAATGACAGGCATCATCGCCTGGGGAGGCTTTCCCATGAACCAGAGTCCCTCATTGCAAACCGTCTTGAAAGACAGATGCGCCGCGGGGCAAGGGCTGGTGGAACATTTGCTCAAGTACGCTCAAAGGCCGGAGGTCATCATCCTGGCTTTACCTCGCGGCGGGGTTCCGGTGGCTTATGAGGTGGCCACAGCTCTGAAGGTGGACCTGGACCTGATGCTGGTACGCAAGCTGGGCGTGCCATCCAGGCCTGAGTTTGCCATGGGCGCCATTGCCGGCGGCGGCATACGAATCCTGAATGACGATGCGCTGCGTGCTCATTCGATCGATCAAGCCAGTTTTGACGCCGTGGTCGCGCGGGAAACCCAGGAGCTGTCGCGGCGTGAACAGGCATATCGGGGCACTCGTCCACCTGTGCAGCTCAAGGGCCGAGTGGTGATCCTGGTCGACGACGGCCTGGCGACGGGGGCTTCGATGATGGCGGCGATCCACGCGGTGCGAATGCAAGCCCCTTCGCGCATCGTCGTCGCCGTGCCGGTTGGTCCGCTTGAAACGGTGGAGGCGCTGCGCAGCGAAGTCAATGAGGTGATTTGCCCGCTTATGCCTGACTGGATGGTTTCAATTGGTTATTGGTATGAGGACTTTTCGCAGACCTCGGATGAAGTCGTTGTCGATTTGCTGGCGAGAGCCTGGCAGCGAGAGGCCCATGACCACCATTCCGGCCGCTCGCCAGTTCCATAAAAGAGGCCCCTCGAAGAAGTTTCAGTGCCGCCGCCGGGCGCTTGATCGGTAAGAGCGGGGCAAAGTCTTCAAGGAGCAGGGTCTGCCTTTCCAATAGGCCCCATGTTCATTCAGTGGGGATGGCTACACTTCTGTGCAGCGGCAAAGACATGCCATTACCACCACGGAAGACTGATCATGATGAAAGGCTCTGCGTTCCAATCTCTCGGTTGCGCCGAGTGCCGTAACCATGAGGCGCTGGGGTTTGATTTCACCATGGCCTTCCAGCCGATCTTCAATGTCCGAACACGCGCCGCGTTTGCCTATGAGGCGTTGGTCAGGGGCGTCAATGGCGAGTCGGCAGGCTACATCCTGGGGTTGGTGAACGATGGCAACCGCTACCGATTCGATCAGGCATGCCGCGTGAAGGCCATCGAAGAGGCGGCAAGATTGGGCATTCTGGACATCCCCGATTGCTTGCTGAGCATTAACTTCCTGCCCAACGCGGTGTACCGGCCCGAGACCTGTATCCGGGCCACCCTGGAAGCTGCGCGCCTGACAAATTTCCCGCCAGACAGGATCATGTTCGAAGTCACCGAAGGCGAAAGGGTGGACGACCCGGATCATCTCAAAGCCATTTTCGCGGAGTACGAGCGTCAAGGCTTCACGACCGCCATTGACGATTTCGGTTCTGGTTATTCGGGCCTTAACCTGCTGGCCATGTTCCAGCCCCAAGTGCTGAAGATTGATATGGCGTTGACCCGCGCTATCGATCAAGACCCCGTCAAGCAAGCGATCGTTGAAGGCATCATTCTGGTCGCCAGGCGCCTGGGGATTCTGGTCATTGCCGAAGGTGTCGAGACCCATGAAGAAAGCTCAATGCTTCTAGGCATGGGGATCGAGCTGATGCAGGGGTATTTATACGCAAGGCCTGAGGTCGGTCGTCTTGCGGTTGGGCGCTTCGATGAGTCTGCTGCGCGCGAGGCCTGACTGTTTTCTCTGCTGTGCTGGAGCCAGTGCACGCCGACAGATCGCTCTGTGAGGCAGACTACCCCGATACCGGATCATGACAGCAGACACACAGCTTGTTGCCGTCGAGGTCTCGAAAGTAGGCGCCGTAATAGTCGGGGTGGTAGTGGGGTCTCAGTCCCGGCGCTCCCTCACACGTTCCGCCCAGCGCCAGGGCTGTTGCATGGCTGCTCCTGACGATCTCTCGGCTCGGGGCCAGTAGCGCCACCATCTGACCATTACCGGGCGAGTTTGCCTTGCCGTCAAAGGGCTTTCCAATCACGAAAATCGGCCGGGGAGAAGTTTCTGAAACCCAGCCGGCCCAACCTTTGGTGGCGTCGCAAAATTTCAACTTGAGACCCAGTCCGGTCATTATCTTTGCGTAGAAATCCAAGGCGCGGTCAAAGTCAGCGATACCTAAAAAGACATGAGAGAGCATGATGACTCACCATTTTGCCTATGAGAGCGAAGGAGTTTGGCGCGAAACGATAGACGGTGAAAGGGCTAGCTGCGGCGCAATCACCCACACGCTGCACGGCAGCTTGTCCAGCAACTCTTCCACGGCGCTAACGTCAGAACGGTCCCAGCTTGAGCGGGTACTCAATGACGATATACAGCCGGTCGATGTCATCGCCGCCCTGGCTGCTGTTGGCGCGATGGGTGACATGGGACAGTTGCAACGACAGGTCCTTGGCCGGGCCTGACTGCACGATGTAGTGCAGGTCCAGGTCGCGCTCCCAATGACGTCCGCCGTCCCCCTGTTGTGGACGGTAGTCGCCGGTGTCGCTATCGAACGGGTTGTAGGCACCGCCTTGGGGGGCATGGCTGCCGTCGATTCCGCGTCCAGTCACATAACGGGCCATGAAGCGCAGGCCGGGGATGCCCAAGGTGCCCAGGTCAAGGTCGTAGCGCGCTTGCCATGAGCGCTCGCCGGGGCCGTTGAAGTCGGCATATTTGATCGAGTTGGCCAGGTAGATGGAGTCGCCGCCGACGAAATCGAAGGGCGTGTCGCCGTTGATTTTCTGATAGGCCAGGGTGAACGCCTGGGCATTGAGCCGGTATTTGCCGCTCAGGCTATAGGCGGTGGTGTCGATGGCCCCGGCGACGGCCTTGCCATAGTCGCGGGTGTGGTAGAGGTTGCCGTCGAGGAACAGCTCGCCAAGCGTGGCGTGCAGATTGGCGTAGTACTGGCGCCAGGTATCGCTCAGTTCGGAGGCATAGAGCGCACCACCGAGGGCTTGGCCGGTGAGCAAGTCGGCGCCGATGAAATCGATGGCGCCGTGGCGCGTCGTCGCCCCATAGCCGGAAAAATCGCCCTTGCCGGTCGAGGCGTCCTGATTCTTGAACGCGCTGAAATGACCCGCTTGCAGGTCGATCCCTTCGAACTCTCGGCTGGAGAGCAGCAGGCCGCTGGCGTACTCCGGTTGCAGGCGCTTGTCCGCGGTGTCGAATACCGGACTTTCCACGGTCATTTCGCCGACCGCCAGGGTGGTGCGTGAGGTGTTGAATTTCAGCGCGCCGCCCGCGCTGGAGTACTGGTCTTCGCTTCGTCCATCCCCATCCAAGGGCAATAATCCCGTTCCGGAGTGCCCCTTGCCGCCGTCCAGTTTCAGTCCCAGGAATGCGTGGGCATCGATGCCTACGCCGATCGTACCGGGAGTGAAGCCGGACTCGAACGAAGCGATGAAGCCTTGGGCCCATTCCTGTTTGTAGCTTTTGCCCGCCGGGGCCTGGGTGCGATAGTCATTGTTGAGGTAGAAGTTGCGGCTGAGGACTTGCAGCGACGCCCCGTCGAGAAAGCCAGGTGCGCTTTGTGCGGGTTCTGCCGCCATCGCCGACGCGGTGCTGCCTGTGAGCACGGCGAGCAGCCAGAACGGCTTCAAGGTAGCGGTTGAGTATTGTGGTGCAGGCAACATGCTTCGTTTCCGTGTGAGATGGGTGGGCGAAGGGGGCTACGCACAGCCAGGTGTGTAGGGTTGAGCACGCAATTGCCGGCAACGCCAGGCAAATGGATTGATGCCTTCGCTGTGGGTGAAGATGTGGCAAAAGTGCGCCTGATCGCAGAACCCGCATTCCAGGCTGATTTGCGTCAGGGTCAGGTCGGTCTCCCGGATCAGTTGTTTGGCCCGGGCGATGCGCTGGCTACGGATCCAGGCCTGCGGGGACTGACCGGTGCTGCACTTGAAGGCTCGGGAAAAATGACTGCGGGACAGGGCGCAGGCCTTGGCCAGTTCAGCGATTTCCAGGGTGTCGCTCAGGCCGTCGAGAATCATTTTCTTGACCAGGCTTTCGCGCCAGGGAGACAGGCCACCAGTAGCGGGTTTGCGCGTTGGCTTGATGGGCACCTTGACGGTGGTGTGCGATGGATGAGCCATGACTAAGATTCCGTGTCACTGGGAAATGCCCGGCGCACCGCACGGTGGGTTGGCAGCTTCCCGCTTGAGAAAACAGGTCTGAGCAGAGGACTTCATTCTTGGGCGCGGAGCGCGGGCATGCGAGTTAAACGTTGTTAATTGCGTTCGGGTACGGCGGCCGAGCGCGCACTCATTCAGCACATGGCTGCAATTTTTGCGCTGTGAGGCGAGTGCATGATGACCTTCTCCGGCTGGCGCATGAGTAGCCGTTCTTCCGACTCGATCAAGGTGAAGGTATGAAGCATTCTCTGGTGTGCGCACTGCGCGGAGCGGGCCTGGCATTGGCGCTGACATCGTTGGGCGCCCTGGCCCAGGCGCCGCTGCAGGCCACTCAAGTCCCCGGTTATTACCGCCTGGCGGTGGGCGACTACGAAGTGACGGCGCTGTTCGACGGCTACAACGATCTGTCGCCCAAGCTGCTCGAAGGCCTGAGCCAAAGCCAGATCCGCGCCTTGCTCGCCCGTCGCTCGATTGAAACACCGGGAGTGCAGACCGCGTTCAACGCTTTTCTGGTCAATACCGGTCAGCAACTGATCCTGGTGGACACCGGTGCCGGCCAGTGCATCGGCGCCACGGCTGGAATGCTCTCGGCGAACATGCAGGCCGCCGGTTATCGTCCGGAGCAGGTCGATGCCATCCTGCTCACTCATTTGCATCTGGATCACGTGTGCGGGCTGGTCGACGACAAGCAGCAACCGCTGTTCGCCAACGCTACGGTCTATGCGGCGAAGGCAGAAGCCGATTACTGGCTCGATCCCCAAGCGATGGCCAAGGCACCCGCCGGTGCCTGGGAGTTTTTCAAGATCGCTCAGGATTCCACCGCGCCTTATGTAGCAGCCGGCCGCTTCAAGACCTTCGCCAGCGGCCAGTCACCGCTGTCCGGTGTCGATGCCGAGCTGGAGCCAGGGCACACGCCGGGTAGCACCACGTACCGCTTTACCTCCCAAGGCCAGAGCATCCTGTTCATGGGCGACCTGGTGCATAACCTGGCGGTGCAGTTCGAGCATCCCGAGGTATCGATTCGTTTCGATGTCGACAATAAACGGGCGATCAAGAGCCGGGCCAAGGTGTTCAACGAGGCAGCCACCGCCAAGACCTGGATGGCGGCGGCACATCTGCCGTTTCCAGGCATGGGGCATATCAGCGCGGTGGGCGGGCACTTCCAGTGGGTGCCGGTCGAGTATGGGCCTTATCAACGGGCCGCCAAGGTGCCGATGATCGAATGAAATCCGATTGCTTGCGCCGATAAAACGGGCCTTTCTCCTGCCGAAGCAACTGCCCACCCTCAACACCCGGGGCTCGGCGTCAGCGTGTTTGGACCTGGGCCTGCAGGTGTCCGCCGATAATGGATATTTCCTTGAGCTGCGAACCGTCGCGCACGACGAACAATGCGTTCATCCCGCGCTCTTGTGCCAAGCGGGGGCCGTGGGTTTCGCCCAGGACCATCAACGCTGTAGCCCAGGCGTCGGCGAGCATGCATGAGCTCGCCACCACCGTGACGGCCGCGAGGGCGTTGCATAGGGGCGCGCCGGTGGCCGGGTTCATCGTGTGGGCGAAGGACTGCCCCCTGACGTCGACCCAGTGTCGGTAATCCCCGGAGGTGGCGATAGCGGCGTCGCTGAGTTCCATCACCCCCATGACCTCACGCACGCCTCGACGGGGCTTTTCCATGGCCACGACCCAAGGCTGCCCATCCGGTTTGCTGCCGCGGGCGCGCATCTCGCCGTCAATGCCTACCAGGTAACGCGTGATGCCAAACCTGTCCAGGCAGCGAGCCATTTCGTCGACACCAAAGCCTTTGGCAATGCCGTTCAAATTGAGGTTCAGCTGGGCCTGTTTGCGCACCTGGTTGCGGTGAGAATCAACGACCAGCGCTGCACTGGTCGAGCGTCGAGTTGGTGCAGGCAACCCATCGAGCGCCTGTTCGGTGATGGACAGTTCGCCGGGACCGAATCCCCAGGCGTCGACCAGATCGCCGACGGCGATGTCGAAGGCGCCGCCCGATTGCCGGTTGACGCGCAACGCCGCAGACAGAACCGTGGCCAGTTCATCAGGCACGGTTATCCATTCCTGCAAAGGCGCGGCGTTGAGGCGATTGAGGTCGGAATCGGGTTTCCAGGTGGACATTTGCTGGTCCACCCGGGCCACGGCGCGTGTCAGGCTGTGACTGATTTGGCGGGTGTCGAGCTCGGGTCGGGCATAGAACAGGGCGGTATAACGGCTGCCCATAGTCTCGCCGTTCAAGCTGTAGCGCTGCCATTCAGTAGACGTCTTCACGGTAGCGTCCTTGTGCCTTGAGGGTTCTCACATTCAGGTGGAGCGGTGCCAGCACTTCGTCCAGGGCCAGCATCACCCCCTTGGCCATCTCGCGACCGCCGCATACCAATACCTGGGCGCCTTTTTCAATCAGCCGGCGCAAGACCTGGGCATCGCTGATCAGCCGGTCTTGTACGTAAGAACGGTCGCTGACCTGGGAAAAGGCCGCGTGCAATGCCGTGAGGCGATGGTCCGCCAAATAATGGTTGAGCTCGGACTCGTAAAGGAAATCCGAGGTCGGATTGCGCCCGCCCCAATACAAGTGCATGGGGTGATGGGCCTTGTTGTTGCGGATAAAACCGGTCAGCGGGCCGATGCCGGTACCGGCACCAATCAGGATCACCGGATGAGCGCCCGACGCGGGACGAAATTGCGGGTTGGGCTGGATAAATGCCTCGATCGGCGCGCCGATGTGCAAGCCGTGAAGATATTCCGAGCACATCCCACCTTTGTGTTTGCGCACACAGATCTCCAGCACGCCGTCCCGTGAATCGCAGGCCAGGGAGTAGAAGCGTGGGACAGGGCTGCCCGGCGGCAGAATGCCAACCAGATCTCCTGCTTCAAAGTCCGGTAACTTTCCCGTCGCTTTGAAACGCAGCACGTGCGTAGGCGCCTCCACCTGTTCGCCGTAGGCAATGCGCTGGGCCAACACCAGTTGGTGGGTTTGTGGCTGCCGCGGGGTGTGGACCAGCGTCAGGTCTTGCCCCAGCACTTCGCCCAAGGCGTGCCCCCAGCGAGCAAACTCCTGGGAAGATTGGCGATTGATGGTTTCCAGCCCCATCAACGGTGTACCACCTGCCTGCAACAAGGCTTCCTGCACCTGATGGGCAAACTGACAGAACTGCGCAAACTGCCGGTCACCGAAACCCAGTACGGCAAACGGCTGGCCAGGTTTCAGGCCGGCGCTGGCCAGCCGTGCCAGGAACTGCGAAGCCGAGGCCGGAGCATTGCCGTCGCCGTGGGTCGCGGTGAGGATGAACACCCGTTGAGCGCTGATGTAGTCGTTGGTGTATTGATTCATCGCCGCGCTATGCACCCGGTGGCCTGCCTGGTGCAAGGCATCATGCAGGGCGCAGGCAAAGCCCCAGGTGGTGTTGGTCTCAGTGCCGACCAATATCACGCTGTCGGCGGTTTGCGCAGTGCTGTTATGGCGGATGTCCGGCCCGGCCTGGCGGCGACGCCACCACATCTGGATACCGGTGACGCTCATCAATGGCACGCAGAGCGCACAGGCGCCGAGCAACAGGCCCAGCCACCAGAGCCCTTCACCGGTGTGCAACTGATAGATCAATTCGTAGAGGTTGTGCATCGAACCGTGGGCTTGATAGGACAGCAGGGTGCCGCTGACCGGGTCCACGTAGCCGTCGCCCCGGGCCGTGCGCAGGGAAAACACGTCTTGCGGATTACTCGGGCTGGGGTAAACGAGCTCGCGCAGGTCATTCAGGTCGGTGGCCTGCAAGGCTTTCAGGCTCGCCACCGGCAAGGCCGGGCCTGCGCTGATGCGGTCGGGGAGCGCGGGCTCGATCTGACTGCCGTCGGCGATGAAATCGAAGGTCGTGGCACACATGTAGAGACCGCTCAGTGCCGATAACAGCAGCCCGAGTACCGCCAGGCGTCCGGCTTCAGCGTGCCAGCGCTGGCTGAAGTCGCCCCGCAATGGCCGCCACAGGTTGCGCCAGCCGCTTACCCGTCGAACCAGCAACAGCGCTCCAGACACTGCCAGCATCAGCATGAACAGTGCGCCGGCACCCGCCACCCCGTGGCCCGCTGTGCCAAGAAACAGCGAGCGGTGCAGGTCTTTCGTCCAGCGGGAGAAGGTGGAGGGCTCGTAAGGTGCTAGACCCTGTCCGGTCAGTGGATCGACCTTTTCGGCCCCGACCTGACCAGCCTGATTGAAGTAGACGATGACGGTCCCGGATGCTGTGCGCTGGATCTGCTCCACCCCCGGAAAGTGGTCGGCGACGCGTCCGGCCAACTGGCCGACATTGACTTGCCCGACCGCAGTGGAGGTGCCGTTCAGGCGTTCCAGGGCCGGATCGACAGACAATATCGCGCCGCTGATGGCCAGGAGCATGACCAACAGGGCGGCGAACAGGCCAGGCAGGGAGTGAAGCTGGCGAAGCATGTTGGGCCTCCGCAAATGACAGGTGCTACAGGTCGTAGGTAAAGGATTCGACGTAGGTATTGCCGGCCGCCGGCTTACCTGCACCCGCAGAGGTCAGAGGTACGCTGACATCGGCGCGGGCATCACGTTTGTCCTCCACGGCGCTGTCGATACGGATTTGGTAACCGGCATCAATCAGGGTGTCCGCCAGTTCGACGCTGACCTTGAGCGTGTCTCCACTGCCGACGCTGGCGCCGCTGACTCCATCGAACTCGCTCGGGCTCATCTTGCTACCACGGGCCCAGTCGGCCAGGTGCTTGTAGTACTTGGCCTTCTTGCCGGCTACCCAGAGGGTTTTCTGATACTGGCCTGTGGCATCTGTGAGGTAGATCGCCAGGTACGCGTCATTGCCGCTGTAGCGCTTGAGCTGAGTGGTCAGGGTCACTTCACGGGCCTGGGCCACCCCGGGTAGGGCGATGACGCCGGCCAGGCAAGTTGCAGCGATAATTTTTTTCATGGGATTTTCCTTTGGATCGTCAAGTCGAGAGCTTGGCCCCGCTTGCTGACAGCAACCTGAAGCACAGCAAGACTCGTCGACAAAATAAATGAACGTCACTGGCCAGTCGGGTTGCCGAGGTAGTCCTTGGCGTCATCACCTTCCTGGAAGTAGATCTCGAGCTTGCGCAGGTGCAACGACGCCGGTGAGAAACTGGCTTCAATGGGATTGCCCTTGCGGTCCAGCCCCCTGAGCTCGTAACAACCGTCGTCAACCTTGATGCGCTGCACGCTCCAGCCGTATCGCTGTTCTACCTGCTGGCGCAAGGTTTCCCGTGGTTGCCAGTCGCTGACCGGTTCGCTGCAGTCGTCATCGGCCAAGGCGTAGCCATTGACCAGCACACTGACCAGCGCAGTGCCAGCGATAAAGCCTGATTTCATGATCTGTCTCCTGCCGGGGTTTCGTCGTTGGCATACCCTACGGTGCATTCCTGACAACCAGCTGAATCTTCAGATTCACGTCAGATAAGGCGGATAAGGTGCCGCACGACCACCATCACAGGAGCTCCCAGATGCGAGTTTTATTGGTTGAGGACGCGCCAAGGTTGGGGGAGGCGGTGCGCGAACAGATCGCCGATGACGGCCACGCGGTCGATTGGGTGCAATGTCTGGCTCATGCGCGCAACGGCGTACGCACGACGCCTTACGACCTGATCCTGCTCGACTTGATGCTGCCGGACGGTCGCGGACTGGACTTCCTGCGCCAGCAACGCGGCGCCGGAGATGTGACTCCGGTGATCATCCTGACTGCCCAGGACCAGATATCCGATCGCATCGCCGGCCTCAATGCCGGGGCCGACGACTACCTGGTCAAACCGTTCGATCTGTTTGAACTTTCGGCCCGTGTGGCGGCGGTGGCCCGGCGGTACAGTGGCAACCCCAACCCGCAGATCAGAATCGGTGAATTGCACATCGACATGAGTGCTCGGACGCTACAACGGGCCGGCGTGCCTGTGGACCTGACGGCGCGGGAGTGGGCGTTGTTCGAGGCCTTCATCCAGCGTCCCGGCGCGTTGCTGTCCAAGACGCAGCTTGAAGAGCGTCTGTACGCCTTCGGTGCGGAAATCGAGAGCAATACGATCGAGGTCTATATCAGCCGGTTGCGCAAGAAACTGGGCCGCGACTTCATTGAAACCGTGCGTGGCATGGGCTACCGGCTGTTATCCGCATGAGTACTTCGTTCAGCCTGCAAAAACGTCTTTGCCTCGGGTTGACGCTGGGCATGACCGTGCTTTGGCTTGCCGCGACCGTCGGCACTTGGCGGGTGGTGCAGCATGAGTTGGATGAGATGTTCGACAGTGCGCTGGCGGAAACTGCGCAGCGGATCCTGCCCCTGGCTGTACTGGAAATCAGCAATCGTGAGGACGCGGGCAAGACCCAACGGGTGGCGGCGTTGAAAATGCACAAGGAATACCTGACCTACGTGGTGCGCGATGCCCAGGGCAAGGTGCTGATGCAGTCTCACGACGCCAAGCTGAAAATCTTCGGCAAACAACCGGCAGAAGGTTTCACCACTTCGGGAAAATACCGCCTGTACGGCGCCAGTGCGCTACGCGAGTCGGTGTTCATCGAAATCGCCGAACCTCTCGGGCATCGCCGCGAGGCCGCGCGGGAAGCATTGCTGGCTTTGCTGTTGCCGTTACTGGCGTTGATTCCCGTCAGCCTGGTGGGCACCTGGTTATTCGTACGCATCAGTCTGCACAGTGTGCTGGCCTATCGTCGTGCCGTGGAGGCCCGTGGCGCTGGTGATCTTTCACCGATCAAGGTGTCGCGCCTGCCGGCGGAAATCAATCCGCTGGCTGAGGCGGTCAATCATTTGCTGGAGCGCATGCGCAAGGCCTTGGAGGCCGAGCGCAGCTTCACCGCCAACAGTGCACATGAATTGCGCACACCATTGGCCGCGACTCTGGCGCAGATCCAGCGCTTGCATCGCGAAGCACCCGAGGGACCGCTGCGCAGCCGGGTGGAAAAAATCGAAAGTGCCTTGCGC
>Ga0182007_10000666_pt1 | contig 19692 bp, 19 predicted proteins | sample Sormic07211113_1_FD_123023 | JGI IMG/M metagenome (GOLD analysis project Ga0182007, IMG submission 123023) | Rhizosphere microbial communities from Sorghum bicolor, Mead, Nebraska, USA - 072115-113_1 MetaG | ecosystem: Host-associated > Plants > Roots > Rhizosphere | place: USA: Nebraska... | reverse complement strand
TTTTCGTGTCTGCACGCGTTGCGCTCATGTAAAAAATGGGGGAAGTATGCGCGAAGATTGTGCTAATGCGCTTTCAAGAGCTTGCAATTTCAGATTTGGCTCATGAGCGGCGTAATGAGGCAAACAACTCGTGACAAGAGCATAGCGTGCACGTAACAGATGATCAATAAATTGGGTGCGCGCACAACAATATAACGATCATCCGAAGCCCGGTGGGGGCGACGCTAGTGCTTGTTTTACAGGGTGTTGGAGGCTGTCCACATTGAGCCTTGGCGCACGCCCAGGCCGCGCTTCAACACCATCGTTTGAGGCCTACGCCGAGGCGGAAAGACAGCATCGTAAGTGCGGCGCGAAAAGATTTTTGCGGGCATGGCGCGCGGCACGCGCTCCTTGCAGGTTCAACCGGCCGACCGCAGCGTGACGGCGGGTTCGGGCCGCACGGCCGCCGCGTGTTCCTTCGCGTCGGTGTTCGATTCCGCGCCTGATACTGCGCTCGCGCTCGCCTGCCAGCCACCACCCAGCGCCTTCAGCAACCCGACTTCGGCCTCGACCCGCCGCGCGTCGATCTGATCGGCCGTGCGCCGGTTCGTCAGCGCGATCGTCTGCGCGGTCACCACGTCCAGATAGCTGACGGCGCCCGCGTTGAAGCGATTCGTCGTCAGTCGCAGCGACAGGTCGGCCGCGTCGGTCGCGCGTTGCTGGCTGCCGGCTTCGGACGCGAGCGCATCGATCGCGGACAACTGATCCTCCACCTGCTGGAACGCGACGAGCACGGTTTGCCGGTAATCGGCGACCGCGCCGTCGTATTGCGCATGCGCGCCCCGCAGCGACGCGCTGCGGCGGCCGCCGTCGAACAGCGTGCCGGCGAGTTGCGGGCCGAGCGACCAGAACAGGCTCGGCGCCGCGAGCCACGGCGCGAAGAACGAACTCTCGAGGCCGGCGCTCGCCGACAGCACGAGATCAGGGAAGAACGCGGCGCGCGCCTCGCCGATCTGCGCGTTCGCGGCCGCGACACGACGCTCGGCCGCCGCGATGTCGGGCCGCCGCTCCAGCAATTGCGACGGCACGCCGGCCGGAATGGCCGGCACGTGGAACGCCTGCACGCGCGGCGGCAGTGCGAACGTCGATGCACTCTCGCCGACGAGCGTCGCGATCGCGTGCTGCAACTGCGCACGCGACGCATCGATGTCGGTGTCCTGCGTGCGCGTCGATTCGAGCTGCGTGTCGGCTTGCGCAACCGCCGACGCGTCGATCGCACCGGCCGCGAGCTGCTGCTTGAGCAGCGTCAGCGCGTCCGCGTACGCGCGCACCGTGTCGTCGAGCAACTGCTTCTGCGTGTCGAGCGAGCGCAGCGCGAAATAGTCGGTTGCGAGTTCGGCCGTGACCGACAGCTTCACGGCCTGCAGGTCGGCCGCGCTCGCGGCGGCATTCGCCTGCGCGCCGGTCACCGCGTCGCGCACGCGGCCGAACACGTCCGGTTCCCAGCTCGCGGCCACGCCGGCCTGGTAGTCGGGCGTCGTTTTGCCGGCGAGCGACGAACCGAGCCGGTTCTGCGACACGCGCGAGCGGCTTTGTGCGACGCCCGCGGTGATCGTCGGCAGGAACCCGGCGTGCTGATAGTCGACCATCGCGCGCGCTTGCTGCAGATCGGCGACGGCTTTCTTCACCGTCTGGTTCGATACGTCGACGCGCGCTTCGAGCGCGTTCAGATCGGCGTCGCCGAACACGGTCCACCACGCGCCGCGCGCGGCGGCGTCGGCCGGCATTGCCGCGCGCCAGCTGGCCTGCGCCGCCGGTGCGGCCGGCGCGCCCGCGTAGTGCGCGGGCACCGCGACGGCAGGGGGCGAATAGGGAGGCAGCGTCGAGCAGGCGGTCAGTGCGGCGACGGCGCCGAGCGCGACGATGCGGCGAGCGAACGGGAGCGGATGAAGAAGGCGCATGGCAGGCATCTCGTGGGTGGTCGTCGATGGGTTAGCTGTGGGTGGGCGCCGGAGCGGGTGTTGACGCAGAGGGTGCGACGCCGGCTGTGCGCAATTGCGGCACGTCGCGCGCACCGGCCGCGGACGCCGGTTGCGCGGCCTGCGCGGATGAAGCGGACGAAGCAGACGAAGCAGCAACCGGCGCCGCATCGTGCGAGGTCGCCACGATCTTCACCGCTTCCCCGGCCGTGATCGCATCGCCCGGGTTATCGATCACGCGATCGGTCGCCGCGAGCCCCGCGACGATCTCCACGCGCGTGCCGAAATCGCGCCCGATCTGCACGGTCTTCAGTGCGGTGCGTCCGTTCGCGCCGACGGTGGAGACCGTCACGCCGTTCGGACGGAACAGCAGCGCACTGACCGGCAGGTCGAGCGCCGGCGCCGCGCTCGGCAACACGAGATGCGCCTGCGCATATGCACCGGGCATCAGCGTGCCGTCGCGATTGTCGACGTCGATCTCGACGCGCAGCGTGCGCGTGACAGGATCGATCGCGCCCGCGCTGCGCGCGACACGCGCGGCAACGCGCCGCCCCGGATACTGCGGCGTCGTCAGGTAGACCGGCGTGCCGGTCGATACGCCGGTCGCGCTGTCCTGCGGCACGTCGACGAACACGCGCAGCGTGTCCGTCTGTTCGAGATGGAACAGTTCGCCCGACAGGCCCGGGCTGCCCGGCGTGCCGCCCGCGGTGACCAGCGTGCCGACGTCGACGTTGCGCGCGGTGATCACGCCGTCGAACGGCGCGGTGACGGACTCGTACGACACGAGCTCGGCGAGATGCGCGACGTTCGCCTGCGCGGACGCAAGCATCGCGCGTTTCGCGTTCATGTCCGCGACCTTCGTGTCGGTGTCCTGCTGCGACACAGACTGCGTTTTCAGCATGTCCTGCCAGCGCTGCGCGGTCGATTTCGCATAATCGTAGTTCGCCTGCGCGCTCGCTTCGTCGGCGCGCGCCTGGCGCAACTGCGCGTCGAGATCGGGCGCCGAAATCTGCGCGAGCGTCTGGCCGGCCTTCACGTGCGTGCCGAGATCGACGCTCCAGTGCGCGATATAGCCGCTCGTGCGCGCATAGATCGATGCGTCCGCATAGGGCGCGACCGAGCCGGGCAACGTCAGCGTCTGGTCGGCCGGCGCCGTTCCGGGCACGACGACGGATACCGGCAGCGCCTGCTGCACGGCCACCTGTGCACGCTGTGCGGCGCGTGCATCGATACGCGGCACGATGCCGAGCGCGAGCAGCGCGGCGGCGAGCGCGGCGGCCGCGAGCGGCACGGCCAGCATGCGGCCGCGGCGGGCCGGCGGGGTGTCGGGGGCGCCGCCGCGGGCGGCGGGCGGTAGGGCTGCGGCCGCGGTGGCCGCTTCGGCGGCGGGCGGCGGGGCGACGGGTTCGATCGAGTCGTTCATGATGGGTCCGGGTCGGGCGAATCGAAGGATGAGAAAGGGCGGGCGTCCGCGCTCAACGCAGCGCCGGCGTATCGGGTGCGTGCTGAGCGCGCCGGGCGGCCGCGGCGTCGCGACGCCGCGCGAGCCACGCGTGGACGAAGCCGAACAGCACCGGCACGAACAGCAGCGTCGACACCGTGCCGAACGCGAGGCCGCCGATCACCGCGCGGCCGAGCGGCGCGTTCTGCTCGCCGCCGTCGCCGAGGCCGAGCGCCATCGGCAACATGCCGATCAGCATCGCGAGCGCGGTCATCACGACGGGCCGGAAGCGGCTGAAGCCTGCGTCGAGCGCTGCCTGCCACGGCGATGCGCCGGTCGCGAGCAGCTCGCGCGCCGTATTCACGACGAGAATGCTGTTCGCGGTCGCGATGCCGATGCACAGGATCGTGCCGGTCAGCGCGGGCACCGACAGCGTGGTGCGCGTGACGAACAGCATCCACGCGATGCCGGCGAGCGACGCCGGCAGCCCGCCGACGATCACGAGCGGATCGAGCCACGACTGGAAGTTCACGACCATCAGCAGGTAGACCAGCGAGATCGCGAGCGCGAGGCCGCCGAGCAGGCCCGCGAACGACTCGTGCATCGCCTGCACCTGGCCGCGCAGCACGATCGACGAGCCGGGCGGCAGTTGTGCGCGTGCGGCGTCGACGAGCTTCGTCACGTCGGCCGTGACGCCGCCGAGGTCGCGCCCCTGCACCGACGCGAAGATGTCGAGCACCGGCTGCACGTTGTAGTGCGACACCACGGCCTGCTGCGTCGCGCGCGAGAACGTGCCGAGCGAGCCGAGCAGGTTCTGCGCGGGTGCGCCCGCGGCCGGGCCGCCGGCCGGCGTCTGCGGCGAGCGGGCGGTGCCGGCGGGCAGCGGCACGTTCGCGAGCGACTGCAGCGAATTCACCGTGTATTGCGGCGTCTGCACGAGCACCGGGTAGCTGACGCCGTTGCGCGGATCGAGCCAGAAGTTCGGCGTCGTCTGCGAGCTGCCGGACAGCGCGATCAGCAGGTTCTGCGCGACGTCGCGCTGTTCGAGGCCGGCCTGGATCGCCTTCGTGCGATCGACGTTCACGTTGATCGCCGGTTCGTCGCCGGGCTGCTGGATGCGCGCGTCGACGAGCCCGCGCACGCCGCGCAGCTTCGCGAGCAGCGCATTCGCGACCGCACGGTTCTGGTCGAGCTTGTTGCCGACGATCTGGATGTCGATCGGCGCGGGCAGCCCGAAATTGAGGATCTGGCTGACGATGTCGGCCGGCAGGAACGCGAACGTCACGCCGGGGAACGACTGCGCGAGCACGTTGCGCAGCTTCGCGACGTATGCGGCGGTCGACGCGTGATTCGGCTTCAGCGTGACGAGCACGTCGGCGTCCTCGGTGCCGATCGGGTCCGACGAGTCGTACGTGAGGTTGATCCCGCTCACCGGCACGCCGATGTTGTCGAGCACGCCGGCGAGCTGGTTCGCCGGAATCACGCCGCGGATCTTCGCTTCGACTTCGTCGGTGAGCCGCGCGGTTTCCTCGATCCGCGTGCCGGTCGGCGCGCGCAGGTGCAGGCGGATCTCGCCGGTGTCGACCGACGGGAAGAAGTCCTGCCCGGCGAACGCGTAGAGGCCGGTCGATGTGACGCAGGCGAGCAGGAACGCGGCCGCGAAGCGGCGGCGCCGCGCGATCGCCGCCGACAGCAGCGCGCGGTAGCGCAGCCGCACGGCCTCGAAGCGATGCTCGAACGCGGCCTGGAAACGAGCGATGCGCGCGAATACGCCGCGCGGCGGCCGGCCGCTGCCTTTGGCGCGCATCAGCGCCATCGCGAGCGTCGGCACCAGCGTGCGCGAGAAGAAGTACGACGCGATCATCGCGAAGATCACGGCCTCGGCGAGCGGCACGAACAGATAGCGCGCGACGCCGGTCAGCAGGAACATCGGCACGAACACGATGCAGATCGACAGCGTCGACACGAAGGTCGGCACCGCGATTTCGCCCGCGCCGGTCAGAATGGCCTCCTCGAGCGGCGCGCCGAGCTCGAGATGATGCGTGATGTTCTCGATCGCGACGGTCGCGTCGTCGACGAGGATCCCGACCGCGAGCGCGAGCCCGCCGAGCGTCATGATGTTGATGGTCTGGCCGAGCGCGGACAGCGCGAGCAGCGACGTGAGCACCGCGAGCGGGATCGTGATCGCGATGATCAGCGTCGCGCGCCAGCTGCCGAGGAACAGCAGGATCATCAGCGCGGTCAGGCACGCGGCGATCAGCGCCTCGCGCACGACGCCCTGGACCGCCGCCTTCACGAACACGGACTGATCGTCGAGCGGTGAAATGTGCAGCGCCTTCGGCAGCCCGGCCGCGATTTTCGGCAGCATCGCCTTCACCTGGTCGATGATCGTCAGCGTCGACGTGCTGCCGGTCTTCTCGACCGTCAGCAGCGCCGCGCGCTTGCCGTCCGCCCGCACGATGTTGGTCTGCGGCGCGTAGCCGTCGCGAACGTGCGCGACGTCGCGCACGTACACGACGTTGCCGCCGATCGTCTTCACCGGCAGGTCGTTCAGCGCGGCGACCGTCTGCGTGCTGCCGTTCATCTGCACGTTGTATTCGTGCGTGCCGATCTTCGCGGTGCCGCCCGGCAGGATCAGGTTCTGCGCGTTGATCGCGTTGACGACGTCGATCGGCGCGAGCCCCTTCGCCTGCAGCGCACGCGTATCGAGATCGACGACGATCTGGCGGATCTTGCCGCCGAACGGCAGCGGCACGGCCGCGCCCTGGACGGTCGCGAGCTGCGTGCGGATGAAGCTGTTGCCGAGGTCGTACAGCTGCTGCTCGGCGAGCGTGTCGCTCGACAGCCCGAGCTGCAGGATCGGCACGGTCGACGCGTTGTACGTGATGATGTTCGGCGGCAGCGTGCCGGGCGGCAGGATGCGCAGGATCGACGCGGCGTTGCTCGCGGCTTCCGCGATCGCGCGATTGATGTCGGCGCCCGGGTGGAAGAAGATCTTCACAACCGACACGCCGTTCAGCGACTGCGATTCGATATGCTCGATGTCGTCGACGTCCGACGTGAGCGCGCGTTCGTAGTTCGACGTGATCCGCTTGGCCATGTCCTCGGCGGAGAAGCCGTTGTACGACCAGACGATGCTGACGACCGGAATGTCGATGCTCGGGAAAATGTCCGTCGGCGTGCGCAGCAGCGCGAGCGGCCCCGCGATGAAGATCAGCAGTGCGAGTACGACGAACGTGTAGGGCCTGCGTAACGCCAGCCGGACGATCCACATGATGGTGCTCCTCGAAGCAGGGCTTGGATGCGCATTCGATGCGACGAGCATGCAGTCTGCCGGCGCGGCGTTGACCCGACCCTGACTCGAGGATTACGAAACCGTTATCTGTGCGGGCGCGGTGGCGGCCGCGCGGCGGGCCGCCCAGCGCGATGCGGGCTGGCCGACCCGTCGCCGCCGACGGCGGTGCGCCGCTTCATCCCTATAATGTCCGGCGGCAAATCCTTCGCTCATTCGCGTATCTCGCCGATTTCAGGAGCCAGCCCGATGTCGTTGCGCACCGATGCAAACTTCTTCGTCCTTCTTGCCGATTCGTATCGCCGGTTCGTGAACGGCCCGCTCGTGCCCGACGGCATGTGCGCTTCCGACGGCGCCGCATGGCTGTACGATACGGCGCCGTTCGGCATCCTTGCGCACGACACGTCGGCCGACCCGGTGTTCGTGTACGGCAACCGGCGCGCGCAGGCGATCTTCGAATACGACTGGGATGAACTGACGGCGTTGCCGTCCCGTCTGTCGGCGGAGCCGATGGAGCGACACGAGCGCCAGGTGTTTCTCGACAAGGTGATGCGCGACGGCTTCGTGTCCGAATACCGCGGTGTGCGGGTGACGAAGTCCGGCAAGCGGTTCTGGATCGAGCGCGCGACCGTGTGGCAGCTCATGGACGCAGACGGAATCGTGCACGGCCAGGCCGCGATGATTCCGGAAGTGCGGCCGCTCGACGCGCCCGCGACGGGCGCGAGCGACCAGATAACAAAACCGTAATCGAAGCCTCACCTTCAGGAAAGCGCGCGAATCGCAGAATGCACTCAACTCTTCATCGCATCGATGGGGAGCGGAGGTCCGGCCTGATCTGCGGACGCGAACACGCCATCTTTGAGAGGTGAACATCATGAACAACCTGATTCGTGCAGTCCTGCTTTCCTGTGCGCTGAGCGCACCGATCGTCGCATTTGCGCAAACCACCGACCATGCGGTCACACGGGCCGACGTGCGCGCCGATCTCGTCCGCGTCGAAAAGGCCGGTTATCGTCCGGTCGGCAGCGATCCGTACTATCCCGACGACATCCAGGCCGCCGAAGCGAAGGTCGCAGCACAGCAAGCGCAATCGGCCGCCGCACGGCCGAGCGTCGCGGCAAAGACCGCTGCGCCGTCGTTCGCATCGCTCGCGTCGCTCGACGCGCAGCCGCTGTACGAGCATCACTGAATGCGGCGGTCGACCGCCGTCGGCGGCCCGACGGCGGATCGTTCGACGGCGCGCATGCCGCCGCGAGTCAGTGCTCGCCGTTCTCGAGCACGTTCTGCGTGAGCGCTATCGACGGAATCGTCGGCTTGAGCAGCGCACGGCGCGCGCGACGGCTCAGCCACTTCCAGCCGGCCACGAGCAGCAGCGCGACCAGCGGGATCGATGCAATCGTCCACGTCCCGTTCGGGTAGTCGAATGCCATCAACACCAGCACGCCGAGCAGGAACAGCAGCGTGAGCCACGACGTCACGGGCGCGCCCGGCATCCTGAACGCTACGTCTTCCACGTCGCCGCGCCTGACCGCGGCGCGGAACTTCATCTGGCACACGACGATGAAGCCCCATGTGCTGATGATGCCGAGCGACGCGATGTTCAGCACGATCTCGAACACGCTCGACGGCACCAGATAATTGAGCAGCACGCCGACCACATAGATCGCGACCGTCACCAGAATGCCCGCGTACGGGACCGATTGCGAACTCATCCGCGCGAGGAACGCGGGAGCCGAGCCGCCCATCGACAGCGAACGCAACACGCGCCCGGTCGAATACAGGCCGGAGTTCAGGCTCGACAGCGCGGCCGTCAGCACCACCAGGTTCATCACCGAGCCGATGCCCGGCACGCCGAGCGCGCCGAAGAACGTGACGAACGGGCTCTGGCCCGCCTTGTACGCACTCCACGGCAGCAGGCAGACCAGCAGGACGACCGACGCGACGTAGAAAATCGCGATGCGCCAGATCACGTTGTTGATCGCGCGCGGCAGCACCTTGCGCGCATCCTTGCATTCGCCGGCGGCCGTGCCGACCAGCTCGACGCCCGCGAACGCGAACACCACGCCCTGCACCAGCACCAGCGCCGGCATCAGCCCGTGTGGAAAGAACCCGCCGTTGTCGGTGATCAGATGCATGCCGGTGCCATGGCCGGCCACCGGCATGCCCGTGCCGAGGATCGCCGCGCCGATCACGAGAAACAGCACGATCGCGGCGACCTTGATCAGCGCGAACCAGAACTCCATCTCCGCGAACCATTTCACGCCGATCAGGTTCATCGTCGCGACGATGCACAGCGCGACGAGCGCGAAGATCCACTGCGGCACGGCCGCGAAAGGCGCCCAGTAATGCATGTAGAGCGCGACGGCGGTGATGTCGACGATGCCGGTCATCGCCCAGTTCAGGAAGTACATCCAGCCGGCGACGAACGACGCCTTCTCGCCGAGGAATTCGCGTGCGTACGACACGAAGCTGCCGCTGCTGGGGCGATGCATCACGAGCTCGCCGAGCGCGCGCAGGATCAGGAACGAAAACGCGCCGCATACCAGATAGACGATCGCGAGCGCCGGGCCGGCGGCCTGCAGCCGGGCGCCGGCGCCGAGAAACAGCCCGGTGCCGATGGCCCCGCCTATCGCGATCATCTGCACCTGTCGATTGCCGAGGGTCTTGTGATAGCCGGCTTCGTGCGATTCGAGCCAGCTGCGTTTGTCGGTTTCGCCGGTTGTCGACGGGTCGGGAATCGATGCCATGACGGTATCCTCGCGCACGGATGGGATGGGACTCGCCCCGATCGCGGGACGATCGGGACCACCGGTACCGGGGGAGCAGCGCGCGGAATCGAGCGTGTCCATCCTGATCGCGATTCGTCGGACCTGACGAAAGGCACGGTACGTCGCGAACGTATTCAGCCGTAATTCCAGTCACAAACGGAATGCAAATTTGGACTGAGCCTGTTCGAATCCGTGCATAGGGTCTCGGCGCCGGGTGAACCGGATAGGTAATTTGGTGCGCCCGCGCGCGCTACGGGGGCAACCGTTACCGACGGCGCCGGCTCATGCACCGAAATGAGGAATCCGGTTCGCCGAACGGTTCGCCGAAATTTCCGGCTCGTGCCGGCGCGGCAAGCGTTTCACGGCGATGGCCCGGTTTTTGCTGGAGTGGTGTCGGCCGCGCAATCGTTGCGCGCTGCCCGACGACATACCAGACAAGGAAGATTCACCGTGAGCCCGACGACCCGACCGTTTCCCCGACGCACCTGGCTGGCTGCGCTGCTTGCCGCCCCCGTGATCGCGCTGTTCGCCGCCGCGCCGGCTCATGCCGATGCGCTCGACACCATCGCGAAAAACGGCACGCTGCGCGTCGCGGTACCCGAGGACTATCCGCCGTTCGGTTCGGTCGGCACGGACATGCAGCCGCAGGGCTACGACATCGACATGGCAGGACTGCTCGCGAAGGCGCTCGGCGTCAAGCTGAAGCTGGTGCCCGTGAACAGTGCGAACCGGATTCCGTACCTGACGACCAACAAGGTCGACATGGTGATCTCGTCGCTCGGCAAGACCCCGGAGCGCGAGAAGGTCATCGACTTCTCGAGCGCGTACGCACCGTATTTCCAGGGCGTGTTCGGGCCGTCCGACGTGAAGGTGAGCGGGCCCGCCGACCTCACCGGCAAGACGGTCGGCGCCACGCGCGGCGCGCTCGAGGAGATCGCGCTGTCGCAGCTCGCGCCGAATGCGACGATCAAGCGCTTCGAGGACAACAACGCGACGATCCAGGCGTTCCTGTCGGGTCAGGTGCAACTGATCGCGGCCGGCAACATCGTCGCGGCGGCGATTCTCGCGAAGAATCCGCCGCGCCGCCCCGAGGTCAAGTTCGTGATCAAGAATTCGCCGTGCTTCGTCGGCGTCAACAAGAACGAACCGCGCCTGCTCGCGAAGATCGACGATGCGATCGCGCATGCGAAGCAGGACGGCTCGCTGGGCGAGCTGTCGCGCAAGTGGCTCGGCCAGCCGTTGCCGGCCGGACTGTGACGTATCGCCGTGTCGCGTGACACGGCGCCGCGGCGGGGATGCCCGGCGCGGCGCGTGTCGTTGTCCGAACTCGAATTTATCCCGTTCCCATGAGCTACCAGCTTCAATTCGGCGAGCTTGCCGAGTACGCCGGCGTGTTCGCGGGCGGCGCGGCGATCACGCTCGCGCTGACCGCGGTCGCGACCGTGCTCGGCGTGGCGGTCGGCGTGCTCGGCGCGGCCGCGTACAGCGCCGACGCGCGCGCGGCCGTGCGGTTGCGCCCGCTGATCGGCGCGTACGTCGAGGCGATTCGCAATACGCCGTTCGTCGTCCAGCTGTTCTTTATCTTCTTCGGCTTGCCGGCGCTCGGCGTGCACATCGACGAATACACGGCCGCGATCCTCGCGATGACGCTCAATCTCGGCGCGTACTCGGTCGAGATCGTGCGCGCGGGCGTGGCCGCCGTGCCGAAAGGGCATCTGGAGGCGGCCTCCGCGCTGGCGATGTCGCGCGCGCAGATGCTGCGCCACGTCGTGCTGCCGCAGGCGCTCGCCAAGGTGTTTCCCGCGCTGTCGAGCCAGATCGTGATCACGATGCTCGGGTCGGCGGTCGTGTCGCAGATCTCGGTGGCCGACCTGACCTATGCGGCCAGCTACATCCAGTCGCGCAACTTCCGCGCGTTCGAGACGTACTTCGTGATCACGCTCGCGTATCTGGCGATGGCACTGCTGATGCGCGCGACGCTCGGCGCGATGGGGCGCCGCCTGTTCTCCCGCCGCGTGCGAGGTGCGCGATGACCGATTTCACGTTCGGGCAGATTCTCGCGAACCTGCTGCTGGCCGCGCGCTGGACGATCGTGCTGTCGATCGTGTCGTTCGTGTCCGGCGGCCTCGTCGGCCTCGGGCTGCTCGTGATGCGCGTGTCGAATTCGACGGTGCTGCGCGGCGTCGCGAAGCTCTATATCGAAGTGTTCCAGGGCACGCCGTTGCTGATGCAACTGTTCATCGTGTTCTTCGGCCTGCCGCTCGTCGGGCTCGACGTTTCGCCGTGGGTCGCGGCCACCGCGGGGCTCACGTTCTTCACCAGCGCCTATCTGGCCGAGATCTGGCGCGGCTGCGTCGAGGCGGTGCCGAAAGGGCAGTGGGAGGCATCGGCCAGCCTGGCGATGAGTTATGTCGAGCAGTTGCGTCACGTGATCCTGCCGCAGGCGGCGCGCATCGCGATCGCGCCGACGGTCGGCTTCGGCGTGCAGGCCGTGAAGGATACGGCGCTGGTGTCGATCATCGGCTTCACCGAGCTGACGAAGGTCGGCATCGCGATCTCGAACGCGACGTTCCGGCCGTTCGTCGTGTATGGCCTCGTCGCGCTGATCTATTTCGCGCTCTGTTATCCGCTTACCCGTTATGCGCGCACGTTGCAAAGGAGATGGCATGCCGCTCGTTGAAACCCGGGGTCTCGAAAAGAACTTCGGCACCCATCATGTGCTCAAGGGCATCGATCTGTCCGTCGAGCGCGGGCAGGTCGTGTCGATCATCGGCCGCAGCGGCTCTGGCAAGAGCACGCTGCTGCGCACGCTCAACGGGCTCGAGAGCATCGACGCGGGCACGATCTCGGTCGACGGCGAACGCGTCGACGCACGGCACGCGGATTTGCGCGCGCTGCGGCTGAAGGTCGGCATGGTGTTCCAGCAATACAACCTGTTTCCGCACCTGAGCGCCGGACAGAACGTGATGCTCGCGCAGTCGGTGGTGAAGAAGTCGCACCGGCAGCAGGCGCGCGCGATCGCGGAACTGATGCTCGAGCGCGTCGGCCTCGGCGACAAGTTCGACGCGTTTCCGGAACACCTGTCGGGCGGCCAGCAACAGCGCGTCGCGATCGCGCGTGCGCTCGCGATGAAGCCGAGCGTGCTGCTGTGCGACGAGATCACGTCCGCGCTCGATCCCGAGCTCGTCGGCGAGGTACTGGGCGTGATCGAGCAACTCGCGCGCGAGGACATGACGTTGATCATGGTCACCCACGAGATGAACTTCGCGCGCGCGGTGAGCGACAGGATCGTGTTCATGCACCAGGGGCGCGTGTGGGAGAGCGGGACGGCCGACGAGATCTTCGAGCGGCCGCAGACGGTGGAGTTGACGCGGTTCCTGGGCAGCGTGCGGAACCCGGAAAGCGCTACGCGCTGACCGACACGGCCGTGCGGCCGGGCCGCCGACCAGATGACAAGACCGTAATCGACGCCTCACCTTCCGGACAGCGCGCGAATCGCAGAATGGACACCACTCCTCATCGCATCGATGGGGAGCGGAGGTCCGGCCTGATCTGCGGACGCGAACACGCCATCTCGAGAGGTGAACATCATGAACAACCTGATTCGTGCAGTCCTGCTGTCCTGTGCGCTGAGCGCACCGATCGTCGCATTTGCGCAAACCGCCGACCAACCGGTCACGCGCGCCGACGTGCGCGCCGACCTGGTCCGGGCGGAGCGCGACGGCACCGTGCCGACGTCGAACTGGGACTATCCGCCGAGCACGCAGACGATCGCGCGCAATCGCGAGCTGTATGCGATCGCGCATGGCGATCGGCCCACGGCAATGGCCGCGACGTCGGCCGCCGTGTCGACGGCGAGCGCGCAATGAAGCGGGGCACTGTATCGACACGCGCGACGGGACTGGCGATCGCCGCGTGGCTCGCGGCGGCCGCGGCCCCGGCTTTCGCGCGCGGGCAGCCGCAACTGCCCGACGACGACGGCGGGCGCGCCAGCGTGCTGCGCGCGCTGGATCCCGACTTCGATCCGCCCCACGCGGCAGTCGACCTCCGGGCGGCGAGCCGTCACGCCGCGCCCATCAGTCGCGCGCCGAGCGCGATCCCGCGCGCGGACAACAGCGCGCCGGCCGCCCGCTGACGGGCGTCCCAGCCCGCCAGCGCGGCGTCGAACGCGGCGCCGCGTGCGACGTCGCGCAAGGCTTCGGCCAGATCGACCGCGTTGTCCGCCGCTTTCGCGACGCCTCCCGCGGTGTGCGGGCGCACGATGCAGGCGGCGTCGCCGAGCAGCACCGCGCGGCCGAAGGCCATGCGTGCGGCCGCGAGATCGACGATCGACTGCGCGAACGGCGCGGGGGTCGCATCGACGAGCGCGGCGAGCGTCGGCGCGAGCATCCGGTCGGCGGCGTCGACGAGTTCCGCGCGGTTGTCGTCGCGCATCGCGCCGGGCGGCAGCGACCCGTCGCGCTGCGTGCCGTCGCGCGCCAGGAACAGCGACGGCAGCCGGTCGGACGCGAGCCGCCGGTACCACACCCAGTTCACGCGTCGCCCGCCCGGTTCGGTCGCGCCGTCGGCGCCGGGCACCAGATAGGTGAGGAACAGGTGCCGGTCGCCTTGCTGGAACGTGAAGCGTTCGCGCAGCAGCATCAGCACCTGCTCGGGCAGCGCGCGTTCGTCGACGAGCCCGCGCCACGCGACATAGCCCGCGTACGCCGGCTGCACGTCCGGCAGCAACTGCGCGCGTACGGTCGAGCGGCCGCCGTCCGCGCCGATCAGCAGATCGGCCGTCTCGGCGCGGCCGCTCGCGAAATGCGCGACGATCCGCTCGCCGTCCTGCTCGAACCGCTCGAACGCGTCGCCGGCGTGGATGATCCCGGCGGGCAGCGCACGCTTGAGCGCCGTGTAGATCGCGTTCCACGCGGTCTGCGTCTGCGGCATCGCGAAGCGCTGCACGATCCGGTCCTGCGCGTCGACGTAGATGCGGTCGATCGAATCGACGCCCGCGTCGCGCGGCAGCGCCACGCCGCCGAACGCGAACGCGCGCTCGATCGGCGGCTGCAGCACGATGCCGCCGCCGCGGCTGTCGAGTGCGTGCGGCGATTGCTCGAAGACGCGGACGTCCCAGCCGGTCGCGCGCAGCGCGGTCGCCGCGAACAGCCCGCCGACCGATCCGCCGGCGATGACGGCCTTGCGGCCCGATCCGTGTTCCATCCGATGTTCTCCCGATGATGCCGCGTGCGGCGGGCGTTGCGTCAGCCGGCCCAGCCGCGCAGGAAATCGAGCAGCAGCGCGTTCACGCGCTCGGGCTGCTCCTCGTGCGGCAGATGTCCGCACTGCGCGATCGGCTCGGCACGCAGATGGGTCGCCATGCCTTCCCACACGGCTTTCATGTCGAACATCTTGCCGACCGCGTAGAAATCCTCGCCCCAGATCGCCATGGTCGGGCACGCGATCCTGACATCCGCATCGACGAGGTCCTGCCGCACGTCTTCGGCGTTCGCGCGATAGTCGGCCAGCGCGCCGCGTACGGCGCCCGGACGCTGATACGCGCGCACGTACGTGTCGAACGCATCGCCCGAGATCGCGTGCGGGTTGTAGCACCAGTCGGCGAAAAAGTAGCTGAGCCATTCGGCTTCCTTGCCGGCGATCAGCGCCTCCGGCAGGTCGGGCACCTGGTGGAACAGGAAAAACCAGTACGCGCGTGCGGTTTGCGCGGTCATGTTCTGCGCGACGGTGCGCGTCGGCACGTTGTCCATCACGACGAGCCGGTCGACGCGTTCGGGGAAGTCCTTCGCGAAACGCGTCGCGACGCGTGCGCCGCGGTCGTGCCCGACGAGCGCGATGCGCCCGATGCCGAGCGCATCGAGCAGCGCGGCGAGATCGCGGGCCATGTTGCGCTTGTCGTAGCCGGCCGCGGGCTTGTCGGTTTCGCCGTAGCCGCGCAGGTCGGGCACGATCACGCGATAGTGCCGTGCGAGCGCCGGAATCTGGAAGCGCCACGCGAAGCTGGTTTCGGGGAAGCCGTGCAGCAGCACGACGACGGGCCCCGCGCCGGCCTCGATGACGTGCTGGCGGATGCCGTTTGCCGTAACGGTGTGATGGGTCGGTGCAAGCGTGTCGGTCGTCATGTGGGAATCCCGGTTCTGCGGGCGGTGCGCGATACGGCACGCGTCCGATGCTGTCCGAGGATAGGGCAGGTGACGTGCGTCGCGGCTGAATCGTTCTGAACCGGCCTGAGCGTCGCGCCGCGCGGCGGCATCACTTGCGGCGGGGGCGCTTGCCGGAGGCGTCGGACGCGACACGCTGCAGCGCGGCCGGCGTGCCGTTCAGGAACGCGTCGATCTGCCGCTCGATTTCCGCGTCGAGATCGTCGGGCACCGGCAATCCGTATACCCACTTGCGCACGCCGAGATAGAAGATGCTCGCGTGCAGGCTCCACACCAGTTCGATTTCCGCGTTGCGCTGCGCTTCCGACGCCGGTGTCGCGATGTCGTACGCGTGCCGCAGCTCGCGCAGCACCGGCAGGAACACGCGTTCGCGCAGCCGCGACAGATAGCGCGTATTGAAGCCCTCGCGGCTGAGCCCCGCGAAGATGAACGTGCGGATCCATTCGCGCCGCAGGATCGTCTGCGCGTACGACCGGTAGAACGCGACGAGCCGCTGCTGGAGCGGAACCGAGCGGTCGGCGATCAGTTTTTCCCACGCGGGGTCCCACGTGTAGACCTCGTCGTATACGCGATCGATCAGCGCTTCCTTGCTCGGGAAATACCGGTAGAGCAGCGGCTGGGTCACACCGATCTGCCGCGCGAGCTCGCGCGTGCTGCCGGAAAAACCGTGGGTCGCGAAGTGTTCGACCGCCTTTTCGACGATCTGTCGCTCGCGTGCTTCCGGCGTGAGGCGGCGGCCCGATGTGCCGGCGGTGTCGTCGGCGGTCGTCCCGCGCGCACGGGGCGCTGCATTGCGCTTGGTCTCGGTCATGCGTCGGCTCCTGAATGCGGCCATTCTGCACTTATCGATCGAAAAATAGCAAGGCGCGCCCCCCCGAGGGGCCGTGCGGCCGGCCGCGAAGGCGCGCGCCGTGCCGCGCGCGGTTCGGCGGTTTCAGAAAATTTCAGGTCGCCGCCATGACTTTCAGGCCCGCATTCCCTACGCTTGCTCCCGAACCGCTGCACGAGGCCGAAGCCCTTCGGCCGGCCCGCGGCGCAACCGGAACGGACCATGGCTTACCTGATCTCGCCGGGAGCCGGCATTGCAGTCGGCTTCCTGCACCCCCTCGTGCGCGTGCAGTCGCCCGCGCGGCCGCTGACCGCGCTAGCGGGCCTGCTCGGCCTCGTCTGCCGCGAGCAGGCGATTCCGCTCGTGCAGGCGCAATTGCGCGCGCTCGCCGCGCGGGTCCGCGATGCGGACACCTTCGATAGAACCGCGGAAGCCACGCCATGCAGCCCGCGCAAGTAACGGCAGCGGGCGCGGCGGCCCCCGATCGCCTGCGCGGCGAGGATGTGTTTCTTGCATCGATCGCCGGCTACGTCGACACGCTCGGCTTCGTCGCGCTGTTCGGGCTCTTTACCGCGCACGTCACCGGCAACTTCATTCTGATCGGCTCGGGCCTCGCCGGTGTCGGCCAGGGCCTGATGATCAAGTGGCTCGCGTTTCCGGCATTCATCGCGGGAATCGTGGCCGCCCGTATGCTCGATCACCGGATGCGCGTGCGCGGGCATGGCCCGCGGGCGCGCTCGCTGTACGCGCTGCAGACGATCCTGCTGGCCGGATTCATGCTCGCGGGCGTCGCGGCGTCGCCGATCGGCAGCGCCGATGCGCCCGCGACGATCGTCTGCGGGCTGCTCGGCGCGGCGGCAATGGGCGTGCAGAACGCGCACGGCCGGCTGACCGCGCGCACCGTCGTCGCGAATACCGTGATGACCGGCAACGTCACGCAGGCGGTCATCGATGCATTCGACTGGCTCGTGCCGATCGCCGCGCCGGCCGAACGGGAAGCCGCACGTGCGCGGCTGCGACGCACGCTGCCGCCGGTTGTCGGTTTCGCGCTCGGCGCGGGCGCCGGCGCGAGCGCCTACCTGTACGCCGGGTTCTGGGCGCTGGCGCTGCCGCTCGTGGTGCTTGGTTTCCTCACCTGGCGCTCCGGCCGGACCGGCGAGCCTTCCGCGTCGCGCTGAACGCCGATTCTGCACGCTGCGTTGCGAGCGCCAAGGGGAGCGGCGAAGCCGCTCCGCGTTTCTTCGTTTCTTCAACGCTGACTTCGGGACCGGCTTGATGCAGGTCGGCAAGCGCGAGACCGTTCGACCGTTCGCGGAAAGCGCAGCGTCACGCGCGCGCGGTGAACCGGTCGACGAGGTCGTGGTGACCGAGCTGTTCGACCCACCAGCGTAGTGCGCGCCCGGCTTCGTCGGCGCGCCACGCGATATAGCAATGGGTCGTGTCGCGCATGCCGGTCACCTCTCGCGCGACGAGCCTGCCTTGCGCGATCGCGGGCGCCGCGATGCAGTCCGGGAGCGTACCTACCGCGAGCCCTTCGCATTGCGCGGCCAGTTTCGCCGCGAGCGTCGGCACCGCGAGATACGGTTGGCCAGCATCGACCGCGACCGACTGCGGCTGAAGTTCGCGGGACGTGTCGGAGATCACCGCGCCGCGATACTCGACGATCGACGCCATCGACAGCGGTTCGGGCAGCGCCGCGAGCGGATGGCCAGGGGCGACCGCGAACACGTGCCGGAGTGTGCCAATGGGCTGCGCCACGATGTCGGGCAGTTCCGGCGGCTCGCCCGCGGCGCCGATAATCAGATCGGCCCGCCGCGAAATCAGCGCATCCCAGGTGCCGCCGAGCACTTCGGTGGAGAGTCGCAGCCGCGTGTCCATTTCAAGATCGTAGAACGCATGGACGTATGGCCACATCATGTCGAAGGGCAGTATCTCCGCGATGCAGACGCGGACCTCGGTTTCCCAACCTTGCTGCGCGCGCTGCGCCTTCCGTTCAAGCTGTTCGGCGGCATGAAGGAGACGGCGACCCTCCTCGACGACGACGCGGCCCGCGCGCGTGAGCTTCGCACGACGCCCGCTGCGATCGAACAACGCGACGCCCAGGTCGCTCTCGAGTTTCTGTACGACGTATGTCAGTGCGGACGGCACGCGGTGCACCAGCTCTGCCGCGTCGGCAAACGTACCGGTGCGGTCGATCGCGTCCAGTGCCTCGAGTGCTTCGAAAGACAGCTTCATGGTGAATTTCGCTACAGCAAGGGCATCGGGCGGTGTCGGACCGTCGAGCGATGCTGTTCACAATGGTTCGTCATCCGACGTGCCGAGACACGCACGCGTGCGGGCCAACAGTCGGGCCGCCGCCGCATTCGCTCGACGTCCCGCCTGTCACGTCGGCGTGGATTCGCGTCGCTTCACGGCGGCGTCGGCGTGTGCGCCGGGCAGCGCGCCGAACATGTGCTGGCTGCACTTCGCATCGCGCCATGCGGTTCCCGGTCGGATGCCGTCGACCATCCGTCGCACCACGGGCAGAATCTGCTCGCCGGCCAGAATGCCGAGCAGGCCGACCAGGGCGACGGCGGGCGGCGCCGGCGATTGGACGCCGATCAGCGCGTAAACGACGCCGGCGAGGATGCCGGCGAGAAGCGAAGCAATGTACGGTTTCATGGGTCTTGAGTGGAGTGACGGCCGTTGAAAAGACGGATAAATACCGGGCTGGCGTCGATCCGAAAGTCTTGGGCCAGCCTATCAGGTCTGCGTGTTCGTCGTGAGCGCATTCAATGAAATTCAGATCTTTTCAGTCTGAATTCAACGCGTGGCGAGAATCAGAACAATTAACTGGTGCGGTCGCACATTCGCGTATTGAATGACGCAGGCCGGTTTCCGACACCGCGCATTGGACGCTTCGCGGATTCGTCGGCCAGGCGAGCTTCATTTTTCTCCGCGTCAAAGGACATCACCATCATGAGCAACCCCAAGCTTGAAGTACTTACCCCGCACAACAGCCAGCTGATCTTCATCGACCAGCAGCCGCAAATGGCGTTCGGCGTGCAGTCGATCGATCGCCAGACGCTGAAGAACAACGTCGTCGGGCTCGCGAAGGCCGCGAAGGTCTTCAACATCCCGACCACGATCACGACGGTCGAAAGCGAGAGCTTCTCGGGCCACACGTATCCCGAGCTGCTCGACGTGTTCCCGAACCAGAAGACGCTCGAACGCACGTCGATGAACTCGTGGGACGACCAGAAG